>Ga0129308_1000022_pt1 | contig 302910 bp, 301 predicted proteins | sample L827metagenome_FD_94440 | JGI IMG/M metagenome (GOLD analysis project Ga0129308, IMG submission 94440) | Ring-tailed lemur group fecal microbial communities from Wisconsin, USA - L827 metagenome | ecosystem: Host-associated > Mammals > Digestive system > Large intestine > Fecal | place: USA... | reverse complement strand
GTTCTATTTCCGCACGACGGACGTTACCGGCACGATCACCCTGCCCGAAGGCGTTGAAATGGTGATGCCCGGCGACAACATCCGCATGGAGATCAAGCTGATTACCCCCATCGCGATCGAAGAAGGCCTGCGCTTCGCTATCCGTGAAGGCGGCCGCACGGTCGGTTCCGGCGTTGTCAGCTCCATCATCGAGGACTAATTTCTTCTGCTGATGCGCTTTCCCTTGAGCGGCACAGGTTTCCCTGTGCCGCTCTTTCTTTCACTATTTTGGTGAAGGGTACTGAATAGTAAGGCCTCATCATTGCAGAATCTTTTGCCGGGAAGCGGGATTTTCGCATTGACAGAGGGGCGGGGGTATGATAACCTAGTAAAGGTGTTTCTGTATGCGCAGGGAAAAGTGCGCCCTGATGAAGCGGTGCGCGTTGCGTATGCGTGCAGGATTCCAACAATTGGGAGGTGTGAACAATGGCCGCTGCAGGAGCTCGCGTCAAGGTGACGCTCGCTTGCACTGAATGCAAGCAGAGAAACTACAATACGATGAAGAACAAGAGGAACGATCCCGACCGTCTCGAGTTCAACAAGTATTGCCGTTTCTGCAAGAAGCACACGGTGCACAAGGAAACCAAGTAGTTTTTCAAGAGAAAGACGAGGGGCTGAAACTCAATGGCAAAGGATACCAAACTCGCCAACAAGGTGGACAAGCGCGACACCAAAAAGAAGGACAAAAAGCCGAATATTTTCGTTCGCTTCGGTCGCTTCTGCAAGGATGTCGTGGCTGAGCTGAAGCGTGTTTCCTGGCCCAGCAAGAAAGAGCTGATCAGTTATACCCTTGCTGTACTTGCGTTTGTAGCGGTGGCTGCTGTCATCATTGGCGTGCTCGACATGGCCTTTGGTGCAGGTATGCAGCTGCTGATCAAGTAAGTGGGCAGTATAATGGAAGGAACCAGAAGCGCAGAAGCAAAGTGGTACGTGGTCCACACCCGAACGGGCTATGAAAACAAGGTCAAGACCGACTTGGAAAAGACCGTTGAAAACCGCAACATGCAGGATCGCATCCAGAAGATCTGTATCCCCACGGAAGAGGTGGTGGAGATCAAGGAAGTCACTGACAAGGACGGCAAGACCAAGAGTGTTCGCAAGACTGTCCATCGCAGGATCTATCCTTGCTACATCATGGTCAAGATGATTATGGATACGGAGTCCTGGTATGTGGTGCGCAACGCCAGCGGCGTCACCGGTTTTGTCGGCCCGGGGTCTGATCCCGTTCCCCTGACGGACGAAGAAGTGGCCAAGATGGGCGTCGAGAGAGTCACCATCGAGCTTGACGTGGAAGTGGGCGATTCCGTCCGCATCAACGATGGACTGTTCGAAAATTTTGTCGGCGTCGTCAGTGCCATCGACAGGGAAAATCAGAAGGTGACCGTCATGATGAACATGATGGGCAAGGAGACTCCCACGGAAGTCGATTTCGTTCATGTCAAAAAAGTCTGAGGAACGCCGCAGTGTGTTCTAACCATGCCGGCTTCGGCGTGGAGTTTTTTCGGAACGCGAAGCGTTCTTATTCCCATGGGATGCGGAGCATCCCGATTCCGCCGCTTTTCAGGCGGAAGGGCAGTAATGCCCGTTTTTGCACGCTTGGTATCCGCGGCGTCGGCGTTATGCAGTGCGCGCGCAGCGGTTGCTATAGTGGGAGGAGACGCCCTCGTTTGGGAGGTGCAGGCTCCGCCATCACCACATTTTACTAGGAGGTGTAACTGCATATGGCTAAGAAAGTTACCGGTTTTGTCAAATTGCAGATCGCAGCAGGTAAGGCGACTCCCGCTCCGCCTGTTGGCCCCGCTCTTGGTCAGCACGGTGTCAACATTATGGGTTTTTGCAAGGAATTCAATGAGCGCACCGCCAAGCAGGCTGGTCTGATTATCCCTGTTGTTATCACGGTCTATCAGGATCGTACCTTCACGTTCATCACCAAGACTCCCCCTGCCGCCGTTCTGATCAAGAAGGCCTGCGGCATCGAGAGTGGCTCCGGCAAGCCCAACCGTGACAAGGTGGCCAAGATCACCAAGGCTCAGGTCAAGGAAATCGCTGAGCTGAAGATGCCTGACCTCAATGCCGCCAGCATTGAAGCTGCGATGAGCATGGTTGCCGGTACCGCCCGGTCCATGGGCGTCGTCGTGGTGGACTGATCGATTCCGTCCGCTTTTGAACAGTGGGAGGAAGGATTTTTTCCTGCCGCTAACACCACAGGGAGGTAATTGAAAACATGAAGCACGGAAAGAAATATGTTGACAGCGCCAAGCTGGTCGACCGCACCAAGCTGTACGATCCCGAGGAGGCGATCGAGCTGGTTCAGAAGACTGCCAAGGCTAAGTTTGACGAAACCGTTGAAATGCATATCCGCCTGGGCGTTGACCCCCGCCACGCTGACCAGCAGGTTCGCGGCGCTGTGGTTCTTCCCCATGGCACTGGAAAGAAGATTCGCGTCCTGGTCATCTGCAAGGCCGACAAGGCGAAGGATGCCGAGGAAGCCGGCGCCGATTACGTCGGCGGCGAAGAAATGGTCGCCAAGATCCAGAAGGAAAACTGGTTTGAATTCGACGTAGTCGTCGCGACTCCCGACATGATGGGCGTCGTCGGTCGCATCGGTCGTGTTCTGGGCCCCAAGGGCCTCATGCCTAACCCCAAGTCCGGCACGGTTACCATGGATGTTGCGAAGGCTGTTCGCGAGATCAAGGCCGGTAAGGTGGAATATCGCGTCGATAAGACCGCTATCGTCCACGTTCCCGTTGGCAAGGCCTCTTTCGGCACCGAAAAGCTGACTGAAAACGTCAAGACCCTGATGGAAGCCGTCATTAAGGCCAAGCCTGCCACTGCGAAGGGTACTTATCTCAAGAGCGTCGTCATGACCTCCACCATGGGCCCTGGTATCAAGATCAATCCCGTCAGGTTCTAAAACAGCTTGACAGCTCTCATGGAAAAATGATATACTATTTGCCGTGAGAAATAAAACCGCATAAGGTTTCGCCACAGACAGCAGGTGCCTTCGGGCTCAATTCCCCTTGGGGAGCCAGCCGAGGCGCTGCAGTTCACCAATGGTGGCTTGTTTTGCGTTTTCGCCCCTGCTGTAATGGCAGGGGCTTTTGCATCCATGAATAAGGAGGTGAAACAATTATGGCAAATCAGAGCATTATCGCTGCGAAGGCTGCGAAGGTTGCTGAGATTAAGGAGAAGCTCGCTTCTTCCCAGAGCGTCGTGTTCGTGGACTACCGCGGTTACACTGTGGAAGAAGATACGGAGTTGCGCAACAATTTCCGCAAGGCTGGCGTGGAATACGCTGTTATCAAGAACACCTACATGGAGCGTGCCTGCGCTGACGCCGGCATCGACGAAGCGGTCAATGCCTACTTCGCCGGTCCTACCGCTGTTGCTTTTGGCCTTTCCGACGCTGTTGCGCCCGCCAAGACCATCCGCGATTTTGTGAAAAAGTCCAAGAAGGGCACCATCAAGGGCGGTATCGTCAACGGCAAGGTCGTTGATGCCGCTGCGATCGAAGCGCTGGCGGATCTGCCTCCGCGCGAAGTCCTCATCGCCCAGATCCTGGGTGGCATGAAGGCACCCCTCACCAAGATGGCTGTCGTTCTCAACGCCATCAAGGAAAAGATGGAGGGCGGAGAAGCCGCTCCCGCCGCCGAGGCCACCGAAGCGTAACCATCGGCCAGAATCATTGCAAATTCAACAACATTTTGGAGGTTTACTATGAACAAGGAACAGTTTATTGAAGCCCTGAAGGGCATGACTGTCCTCGAGCTGGACGAACTGGTGAAGGCTCTGGAGGAAGAATTTGGCGTGTCTGCTGCCGTTCCCATGGGCGGTGCTGTCGCTGTTGCTGGTGCTGCTGCTCCCGCTGAGGAAGCTGCTGAGAAGACCGAGTTCGACGTCGTGCTGACTGCTGCCGGCGCTGAAAAGATCAAGGTCATCAAGGTCGTCCGTGAGTTGACCGGCCTGGGCCTGAAGGAAGCTAAGGAAGTCGTTGATAACGCTCCCAAGCCCCTTAAGGAAGGTGTCTCCAAGGAAGACGCTGAGAAGATCGCTGAGCAGCTCAAGGCTGTTGGCGCTTCTGTGGAAATCAAGTAAGCAGGATCTTCCAACCGCAAAGCAATGCTTTGAAAAGGCACAGCCGGAAGGCTGTGCCTTTTTTGCAGAGCGGAGCGCTGATCCGGATGTGCAGATCGGTGCGGGAGCGTCCTGTATTACAAAACTGTCACTTATGACGGCATGGGGGATATGCTATAATGACCGAAAGGAGGAAGAAACATGCGTCGGTACGACATTGTGATCGTGGGAGCGGGACCAGCCGGCTCTACGGCGGCAAGATTGCTGGACGGACGGTTTTCCGTTGCAATTGTGGACAAAAAGGGGCCCAAAGCACACTTTATTAAGCCGTGCGGCGGACTTTTGGCCCCGGACGCGCAGAAGATCATGGCCTCCATGGGATTGAACCTGCCAAAGGAAATTTTGGTAGATCCCCAGATTTTTGCAGTTCGCACCATCGACCTTGACAGCGGAAAAAGCCGCTATTATCAGCGGTTTTATCTGAATATCGACCGGAGGAAATTTGACCGATGGCTGATGGAACAGATTCCCTCGCAGGTAGAGCGCATCTGGGGAAACTGCATTGCGATTGAAAAGGGGAAGAACGGATATTACCTGACCATCCGCAGGGAAGATGGGGAGAGGGAAAGCGTTTTTGCGGCCAGGCTGATCGGCGCCGACGGTGCGCATTCTCTGGTGCGACGGACTTTCTTTCCCACCCGGAAGATCCGGCGTTATACGGCGATCCAGCAGTGGTTTGAACAAAGGGACGCTCATCCGCTGTACAGCTGCTTTTTTGACAGCGAGAATACGGATTGCTACAGCTGGACCGTTTCAAAGGACGGATATTTCCTTTATGGGGGCGCTTTTCCCCAAAAACAGGCACGGGAACGTTTTGAACGACAAAAGGCCAGGCTGGCCGGGATCGGATATGCTGTGGACCGGCCGCTCAGGACAGAGGCCTGCGAAGTGCTGCGGCCGACGGGCTGGAGAAGCTTTTGCTGCGGAAAGAAAGATGTGTTTCTGGCAGGAGAGGCGGCGGGAATGATCAGCCCTAGTTCGCTGGAAGGGATCAGCAGCGCGCTGCGTTCCGGAGCGATTTTAGCAGAAGCTCTGAATGGGCAGGAAGACAGGGCGATACATGTTTACCGGCGCAGGACCAGAAAGCTCCGGGGCCGGCTTTTTTTCAAGCTGGCCAAATGTCCGGCGCTCTATCAGCCGCTGCTTCGGCGGATGGTAATGGCAAGCGGCCTTGCGGCGATCAAAATGTGCTGCGATCGGGAAGAAAACCTGATTCAATTTGAAAAAAAGACAGAAAGAATAGACAGCAATAGAGTGGGCTAGATTGACAAAAATGTGTTATTTAACAAACAAAAAGTGAATGTGACAATAATATATCAACAAAAATGTGAAAAAAAGAGGTTGCAATTTATCGACAGAGCATATATAATGAAAACAGCAATAAGGCGGTTCGGCTGAGAAAAGAGAGCCCGGTTGGCTTGTGCTCCAGTGGTGAGCTATATCTTCTCGCAGACTGTCTTTTTTTGTTACAGTTTTGTGAAAATATTGGCAGAAAAACCTGCATCTATTAAGACGACACATAGCTTTATTCCCTGCAATTTTATTTTGAAAGACTTTGGCTGTATTCGGGGAGGGAGACCCCGGTTCTATAGCGATCTGGAATCCATTCAACTCATGCACCACACATCATCTATATCATCAAGGAGGGAATCTGATGACTAAGTACATTATGGCACTGGACGCGGGCACCACGAGCAACCGTTGCATTCTCTTTAACAAAAAGGGTGAAATTTGCAGCGTTGCACAGAAGGAATTCCGTCAGATCTACCCCAAGGCCGGTTGGGTTGAACACGACGCCATGGAAATCTGGGCCACCCAGCTGGGCGTAGCGCAGGAAGCAATGGCCAAGATCGGCGCTTCTGCTGCTGATATCGCTGCCATCGGTATCACCAACCAGCGCGAGACCACGGTGGTCTGGGACAAGAACACCGGCGTTCCCGTTTACAACGCGATCGTTTGGCAGTGCCGCCGTACCGCTGGCTTCTGTGACGAACTGGTCGCTGAAGGCTGGACCGACAAGATCCGCAACAAGTGCGGCGTCGTCATCGACGCTTACTTCTCCGGCACCAAGATTCGCTGGATCCTCGAAAACGTTCCCGGCGCCCGTGAAAAGGCTGAAGCCGGCGATCTGATCTTCGGCAACATCGACACCTGGCTGATCTGGAACCTGACCAAGGGCAAGGTCCATGTCACCGACTACTCCAACGCTTCCCGTACCATGATCTACAACATCTTCGACCTCAAGTGGGACGAGGAGATCCTCGAACGCTTCAATATCCCGGCCTCCATGCTGCCCGAAGTGAAGCCCTCCAGCTGCGTCTATGGCGAGACCGATCCTTCCATCTTCGGCGGTCCCATCAAGATCGCGGGTGCTGCCGGCGACCAGCAGGCGGCTCTGTTCGGCCAGGCCTGCTTCGAGCCCGGCATGGCTAAGAACACCTACGGCACTGGCTGCTTCATGCTGATGAACACCGGTACCAAGCCCGTTATGAGCCAGAATGGTCTGCTGACCACGATCGCCTGGGGCTGCGACGGCAAGGTCGAGTATGCTCTGGAAGGCTCTATCTTCATCGCCGGCGCCGCGATCCAGTGGTTGCGTGATGAAATGAAGATGGTTGAATCCGCCCCCGATTCCGAGTACTACGCCACCAAGGTGGAAGATACCAACGGCGTGTATGTGGTTCCCGCCTTTGCCGGCCTGGGCGCTCCTCACTGGGATGCCTACGCTCGCGGCACCATTGTCGGACTGACCCGCGGCGCCAACAAAAATCACGTGATCCGCGCGACCCTCGAATCCCTGGCCTATCAGACCAATGACGTCCTCTCGGCCATGCAGGAGGATTCCGGCATCAAGCTGGCTGCTCTGAAGGTGGACGGCGGCGCCTGCGCTAACAACTTCCTCATGCAGTTCCAGGCCGACATCATCGGCGCTCCCGTGCAGCGTCCTGTCTGCATCGAGACCACTGCAATGGGCGCTTCTTACCTGGCTGGCCTGGCTGTTGGCTACTGGGAGAGCAAGGAAGACGTTACTGCCAACTGGGCGATCTCCCGTACCTTCGAGCCTTCCATGTGCGACTGCAAGCGTGAAGAGCTCATCAAGGGCTGGAAGCGCGCTGTGGGCCGCTCCCTCAAGTGGGTCGAGGCCTGACAACAAACAGGGATACGCGCGTCATGCGTTCCTGAAGTCTGAGCAGGAGAGACCGGTGCAGTGCCTGCTGCACCGGTTCCCCCTTGGAATGAAACAGGGGGCTTTTGCGCAGGCTGCAATCGTATACTGTACCCCAATTTTGAGATGAAATTAAGAGAAGTTTGGGCGTGATAGTGGCTTGCCGACCAAAAAAGACCGGCAAAGCTTTGCTGTCGCGCCCATTCCAATAGAAGGGTGGTTTTTCTCTCATGCGCGATGTAATCATTATTGGTGCCGGCGTGATCGGCAGTTCCATTGCGCGCGAGCTTTCTAGGCGCGAGCTGGATATTCTCGTGCTGGAACGCCGCGACGATGTGGCTGACGGCGGCTGCTCGAAGGCAAACACTGCGATCGTCCATGCCGGTTACGACGCCAAGCCCGGCACGAACAAAGCCAAGTTCAACGTTCTGGGCAACCCGATGTTCGACCAGCTTTGCGAGGATCTGGAGGTTCCCTTCATCCGCAACACTTCTCTGGTGGTTGCTTTTGAAGGTGACGGTATGCAGGGCATTTACGACCTGTTTGACCGCGGCGTGAAGAACGGTGTGCCGGACATGCAGATCCTTGACCAGCATACGCTTCGCAAGCTCGAGCCTAACATCGGCAGCACCGCCATCGGCGCGCTGCGCCTGGGCACCGGCGGCATCATCTGCCCCTACGAGCTGACGATGGCTTTCGCTGAAAACGCTGTGGAGAACGGCGCTGAGTTTGAACTGGGTGCCAGGGTGGAATCTGTTCGTCCGGAAAACGGCCACTGGGTTGTCGTGATGGCGGATGGCCGCGAGCTGGAGACCCGTGCGGTAGTCAATGCTGCGGGCCTTTACTCCGACGTGTTCAACAACATGGTCTCGGAAAATAAGTTCAACATTCTTCCCCGCAAGGGCGAGTATTACATGGTTGACAAGACCTATCGCGACGCCTTCAACGCAACGATCTTCCAGCTGCCCACCGACAAGGGCAAGGGCATTCTGGTTTCCCGCACAGTGGACGGCACGGTGCTGCTCGGCCCGACGGCGGATGACCTGGAGGACAAGGAGGATACCCGCACCACGGCGTTCGGCCTGGCTGAAGTCCTCGAAGGCGCCCGCAAGAGCTGGGAACAGATCCCCATGCGCAGCTTCATCGGCAACTTTGCAGGAATCCGTCCCCGTCCCAGCGACGGCGATTTCCACATCGGCGAAGTGGCTGACGCTCCCATGTTCTTCAATGCCGCCGGCATCGAATCTCCCGGCTTGACCTCTGCTCCCGCCATCGCGGTGCATCTGGCTGAAGAGATCACCGGCAAGTTGGGCGCAAAGATGAAGGAGCACTTCAATCCCAAGCGCAAGGCGATCCCGAAATTCCGCGAGCTGAGCAACGAAGAGCGCGCGGCCCTGATCAAGGAAGATCCCGCTTACGGCAAGATCGTCTGCCGCTGCGAGACTGTTACCGAAGGTGAGATTCGCAACGCCATCCGCCGTCCTCTGGGCGCACGCAATGTCGACGCCGTCAAGCGCCGCACCCGCGCCGGAATGGGACGCTGCCAGAGCGGCTTCTGCACGCCGCGCGTGGTAGAGATCCTTTGCGAAGAGCTGGGTCTCGATCCGACGGAAGTCACCAAGTTCGGCGGAAATTCCAAGCTGCTGGTTGGCCGCATCGGAAGCGAAAAAGAGGGGGAATGAGCCATGCGCGAAATTGATGTTTTGATTATTGGCGGCGGTCCCGCCGGTCTGGCGGCTGCAATCGCCGCAAAGGAAGCGGGCGTTGACAACCTGCTGATCCTTGAGCGGGAAGACAAGCTTGGCGGCATCCTCAAGCAGTGCATCCACAATGGCTTCGGCCTGCAGATGTTCGGCGAAGAGCTGACCGGCCCTGAGTACGCCCAGCGTTTCATGGACCGTGTGGAAGAGCTGAAGATTCCCTATCAGTGCGGCACAATGGTGCTGAGCGTTTCTCCGGAAAAGGTCGTTACTGCGATCAACCCAGTAGAAGGCCTTGAGCAGTTCCAGGCGAAGGCGATTGTGCTGGCCATGGGCTGCCGCGAGCGTCCCCGCGGCGCGCTGGGCATCCCCGGCTGGCGCTGCGCGGGCATCTATTCTGCCGGCACGGCACAGCGCTTTGTGAACCTGGAAGGCTTCATGCCCGGCAAGAAGGTCGTCATTCTCGGCTCCGGCGATATCGGCCTGATTATGGCCCGCCGCATGACCTTTGAGGGCTGCGAAGTGAAGGCCTGCGTTGAACTGATGCCCTATTCCAGCGGCCTCAAGCGCAACATCGTGCAGTGCCTTGACGACTACAACATTCCCCTGATGCTCAATCATACGGTGGTCGACATCGCGGGCCGCGAGCGCCTGGAAGGCGTCACCATCGCCGAGGTGGATGAGAACCGCAAGCCCATTCCCGGCAGCGAGCAGTACATCGAATGCGACACGCTGTTGCTATCCGTCGGCCTGATCCCCGAAAACGAGCTGTCCCTTTCTGCCGGTGTGCAGCTGGGCCGCTCCACGCAGGGCCCTGTGGTCGACGAAACGCTGGCGACCAATGTTGACGGTATCTTCGCGGCTGGCAACGTGCTGCACGTGCACGACCTGGTGGACTTTGTTTCCCAGGAAGCGGCCCGCGCCGGCGCCTGCGCTGCGGCGTACGTCCAGGGCAAGGGCGCTCACAGCAGCGAGGCTGTGCCGGTTGAAGAGGGCTTTGGCGTCAACGGCTGCGTCCCGCAGCTGATCCATCCTGCAGAGTTGAAGGAGCCCGTCAAGTTCATGTTCCGTCCCCGCAACGTCTACAAGGGCGCGAGGATCTGCGTGGATATTGACGGCGAAGAAGTGCTGCGTGGCAAGCCCCATATGATCATGGCCCCTGGCGAAATGGCTGCCATTGAAGTGGCTCCCGAGTTGTTCGCTGGCCGTGATACCATCGGAAAAGTAACCGTTCGTCTGGAGGTGCGCGCATAATGGAACGTATCATCACCTGCATTGGCTGCCCCATGGGCTGCCAGATCACCGTAACGCTTGACGAGGCGGGCGCTTTCCAGTCTGCCAAGGGCAACACCTGCAAGCGCGGCGCGGAATACGCCAAGGACGAGGTGACCAACCCCACACGCATGGTCACTTCCGTCATTGCTGTGGAAGGCTCCAAGCAGCCTCTGTGCGTCAAGACTGCCAGGTTTATTCCCAAAGAGAAGATCTTTGACTGTCTCAAGGAAATCCGCAAGGCGAAAGTGACGTTGCCGGTCCACATCGGCGACGTAATTGTGCCCAATGTTTGCGGAACAGGCATTGACGTAATAGCCACTCGTCATCTACAATAAAAACAAGACCTATGGCGGAAGCTGTTTTCGCTGGGCCTAAAATGCAGCTCGAACGCTCCGGACGGGTTTGTGCCTGTTCGGAGCTTTGAGCATGGAGGGATGAGTGTGCCGAAGACTGTTCAGGACCTGTTGGATATTCTGATCGAAAACCCCATTATCGCAGCGGTGCGAGATAAGGACGCTCTGGAGCGTGTCGTGACCAGCAATGTCAAAGTAGTGTTCCTGCTCTTTGGCAATATCGGCGATCTGGAGGAGCAGTGTGCCCGGCTCAGGTCGGCGGGAAAGACTATTTTCCTGCATGTGGATCTGATCGACGGTCTGCGTCCGGACGCCGTAGGAGTTCGCTATATTGCTGAAAAAATGCGTCCGGCCGGTATCATCACCACGAAGGGATCCTGCGTCCGCATGGCGCACGAGGCCGGAATGTTTGCGATCCAGAGAGTATTTCTCCTTGACACGTCTGCGCTGCGTTCGGGCGTGCAAAATGTTTCCTCCTGCAAGCCGGATCTGGCGGAAATTCTGCCGGGCGTCTGCGACAGGGCGCTGTGCCTGGCAAAGGGTCAGATGCCCGTGCCGCTGATCGCGGGAGGGCTGATTTACAACAAGGAAGATGTGATCACGGCGTTGCGCACCGGTGTGATCGCGGTGTCCACCAGCAGCGAAGAGCTGTGGGACATGGAAGAGTGAGACGGGAAACCGTCTCCTTTTTCGATGAAAGGGAAAGGAAAAATATGAAAAAGACGGTGCTTTGCTTTGGCGACTCTAACACCTGGGGGTGGATCCCGGGAAAGAACCGGCAGCGGTTTGACGAGACACAGCGCTGGCCCATGCTGCTGCAGGAACGGCTGGGCAACGGCTATTATGTGGTGGAAGCGGGGCAAAACGGAAGGTTCACCGTCTGGGACGACGAGCTTGAGCCGGAAAAATGCGGTCTGAAGCATCTGGTTCCCACAATGCAGTGCGCTTTTCCGCTGGATCTTGTGATCATTATGCTGGGCACGAACGACTGCCGCGACCGCCTTCGCCTGTCCGGATACCATATCGCGATGGGAGCGGCCGCGGTTGCAAAAAAGGCGATACAGCCCAAATTCGGCCGCGACGGAAATCCGCCGAAAATCCTGCTGGTCTGTCCGCCGCCGATTCGTCCCTGCTATATGCAGGATGAATTTGCCCGGCTGACCTATGGCCCCGGCGCGGATCTGCGGGCCGAGGAGATGCGGAAGTACCTGCCTGCCATGGCGGAGGAGTGCGGCTGCGCTTATCTGGATGCGGGCAGCTATGTGCACACTTCAGATGACGACGGGGTCCACATGGATCAGGAGGCACACCGGGTACTTGCCGGGGTGATGTGGATGAAAACGGAAGAGCTGCTGAGATGAGGAATGCGGCAGTTGCCGGATCAGGACTCTGCGGAAATTGATAAGTATACCTATGCTTTCCTGAAAACGGAATGCGCGGCCTCGGCGAATGCAATAAAAAACGCTTCGGAGACGATGCTCCGAAGCGTTTTTATTGGGTCAGCAGGACTGAGGCTGGCGGGCTTTGGGCTGGAATTTCTGACGGGCCTGCTCAACTTTCTGCATCTCGGCCATGGGGGTAGGATAGAAGCCGCGGGAGTGCATCTCATTGAATACGTCAAACTGGATGGTGTGTTCGTCATTCAGCAGCCGCATCATCGTGTCGCGCAGTTGCGGGCAGGCGCATTCGTTAGCAAACAGGTTGTAGTTGCTGGTGATGGCTTTTTCGCTGGAAAGGGCGTCCGTGAGAATTTCTTTATCGCCGTAATTCTGAGTATTGATCTGCATGAGAAAGTCTCCTTTCTAATTTTTTAGTTCAGATGGTTGAAAAGGGCGTTGAAATGCCCCTGATGCCGCTCGGCGATCGCGCAGAATTTCTGCTTGAGCACCGGGTCAGATGCGGCGTCAGAGAGCATGTGGAATTTTTTTACTTCCTGTTCTTCCGCGTGAAGCAGGTCGTTCAGTGCGCTGAGTTCCTTTTCCGTCAAGTTTGCCATGTTGGGCGCCTCCTTGTGTTTTGGGATTCAGAGCTATTGTTTGCAGCAAGCGGGAATTTTATCCGAAGAACTGGCGGGAAGGAGAAGGAAAGAGCAGAAGCGCGGTAAAAGGAAAAATAGTGGGAAATTGGCCGAAAGATGGCGCGGTTCCCATTGAATTTGCAGGCGAAATGTCATACAATATCTCCATATGTCTGACGAAAAAACGGTGAATACGTCCGAACAATGAGGGGTAAAACAGATGAAACTGCTGAAAGAACGCATTTTGAAAGACGGCGTGGTGAAGGCCGGCGGAATTTTGAAGGTGGACAGCTTTTTGAACCATCAATGCGATATTCAGCTTTATAATGAGATGGGCAAAGAATTTCGCAGGTTGTTCCCCGAAGAAATTACCAAGATTTTGACGATCGAAGCTTCTGGCATTGGCATCGCCTGCGTTGCGGCGCAGTATTTCGGCGTCCCGGTCGTTTTTGCCAAAAAATCAAAATCTCAGAATCTGGATGGCGCGCTTTACACCAGCGTGGTGCATTCCTTTACCTATCAGAAGAATTTTACCATTACGGTTTCGAAAAAATTCATCTCCGCGGCGGATAAGGTTCTCATCATCGATGATTTTCTGGCTAACGGACAGGCTCTTTTGGGTCTTGCGGACATTCTCTCTCAAGCGGGAGCGCAGCTGGTCGGCGCGGGGATCGCCATTGAAAAGGGATTTCAGGAGGGCGGCAGAAAACTGCGCGCCATGGGTGTCAACGTTCAGTCGCTGGCTGTGATTGAGGCCATGGACGAAAAGACGATCCTTTTTGCCAATTGAATGGCAAAGCAAACGGACGGAACCTTTTGCAAAACATCAAAAAGGCGTTTCTGACAGAAACGCCTTTTACGATGGAACGATAGCGAAAAACTAAATTGTCAGCTCATGGGCATAGGAGCCGTTTTGCGCAAAAGAGACCAGTCCTTCGATCCCGCAGGTGACCATGCTTTCAATGCCGGCGTCGGTGTAAAAGGCCATGTGCTGCGTCATGACCACATTGGGGAATTGGCGCAGATAGGCCATGTCGCGATTTTTGATGATGTCGGTTTTGCGGTCAGCATGATAGATACCCTGCTCATGCTCAAAAACGTCGAGACCCAGAGCGCCGATTTTTTTGTTTTCGATGCCGGAAATGAGCGCCTGAATGTCCATCAGTTCTCCGCGGGCAGTGTTGATGAGGATAACACCGTCTTTCATCCGGGAGATGGTGCCGCTGTTGATGAGATAGCGGGTGTCAGCAGAAAGGGGGACGTGCAGGGAGATGATGTCGCTTTGCTGAAAAAGCGTTTCCAGATCCACAAAACGACCGTATTGCCGGAGCGCCTCCCGTTCGTGACGGGCGTAGATCAATACAGGGCAGCCAAAGGCATGGAGCAGACGGATCACTTCCGCGCCGATTTTGCCGGCGCCGATCACACCGACCGTCTGGTTGTGAAGCTCTTTGCCGATCAGGCCGCCGAGCGAATAGTCGTTGACCTGCTGCCGCCACATGGCGGGCTTGTAGCTGCGAAGAACCAGTAGCATCAGCATGATGGTGAAATCCGCCACGCCGTTTGGCGCATAGCTGGCGTTGCAGACCTTTAGGCCAATCTGCTTTGCATGAGCGATGTCAATGTGATTGTAGCCAATGGTGCGCGTGGAGACAAAACGAACGCCTTGTGCTTTCAGAAGCTCCAGCATGGGGCCGTCAAGGAGGCTTTGGCCAAGGGTGGTAACGCCTTCGCAGCCGGCGGCAAGCGAAAGCGTCCGTTCGCACAGCACTTCGCCGGTTGTAGCCAGCGACAGGTCATACTGCAGGGCTAATTGCTCCATTTTTGCCTGTTCGTCTTCGCGCATTTCAAAAACGGCGATTTTCACGGGTTAATACCTCCTGCGTTGTAATGCAAAAAGCAGGACGGAATGCTGCCGTCCTGCCTGAAAATGTCCCAATGGTAATGCCGTATTACTATACTACGAAGGGTATTATAATACATTTGCGCCGGACAGTAAAGTCGATAGGATGCGAAAAATTTTTTTCTTGGAAAGGACAGAAGGCTGCGGAGATTTGGAGGCTCCTGCGTTATAATCAATAGCAAAAGCAGATTTTGTTTGGGAAGAAAGGTGGAGGGATGAACGTGCGCAGAAGCAGAGTGCTGAATTTCCTGCTGATTGTGGTGATGGTCGGCAGCGCGATAGCCTCGTTTTTGACATACAGCTCGGTGCAGCAGATGCACTCGGAGATGCTTTATGTTCTGGCAGCGGGAAAAGAAGATTCTCAGCAGCAGGCGGAAGCGGACGGGGCGCAGAAAAGCAGCTCCGATACGCAGGAAGCAGCGGATGCGCAGGCGGTCCCTGCAAAAGCGGTTCTCAAGAGCGATCCATCCCTGCCGCTGGAGGAAGAAGAGAGGATCGAGGAAAATCTGGTGCGCCTTGTGATCGGGCAGGATCAGGAGCGGGAGATCGATCTGGATGGAGACGGCAAACGGGATACCATTTCGTGCGAGCGGGACGAAGAGGGGAGGCTGGCTGTTGAAACGAGCTTTTCCAGCAAAGAGCTCAGTGCATTTAGCATCCATTTTTCTGAAAACGGCGCGTCCTGGGCGCGGGTGATGTCGCTGGATCTGGGAGATGGAACCCGTACGCTGGTGATCGCCGCGCCAGCGGAAGGCGACGGGAGCGGTGAGCGCAGGCTGCTGGTTTCGGGCATGTGTCTGGCCGACGGAGAATATACCCCGTTTTCGTCGGAGAGCGGCTTTGGCGATCCGCTGAGCTTTGTGGGCTGGATGGAAGAGGATACGGCCGCTTACATCGAAGCAGAGGCGACGAACAGCGCGCAGCATTTTTGCTGGGACGCCTGTGCGCTGAATGGGCAGGTCAAAAAAGGCGATGCGATCGATTGCGGCTATATTTGGGACGTGAGCTATCGCGAAAAGGAAGACGGCCGGGGCTATTACATGGAATACTGGCAGGAAGTTCTCGCCGGGGAAGGCGTACTTCTGGGCTACGGCGTGACTGTGACAGAGGTGGATGTGCGTGCTGGAACACAGCGGGTAGTGGAGCAGTGTTTCGTCCCTGTGCAGGGCGGAAAATCGGTGCACAGTGACGGCGGCGAGACGCTTGCATTTGCCGAAGAAGAAATCATCGAGGATGATTTGGTGAGTCTGTACGCCGGGATGGAAGATGAGCGCAGAGTCGACCTGGACGGCGACGGGAAAGAGGACGGCTTCCTTTGCGATGTGAACGAAGAGGGAAACATCTATGCGCAAATGAAGTTCTCGATGGATGGCGTAGGCGGGCATACCTCGGAGTTTGTGATGGATGGCGCGCAGGGGATCCGGTTGCTGTCTCTGGATCTTGGCGATGGAAACCGCACGCTGGTCGTTGGTGCGCGGCGGGAAGATGCCGAAACTGGGGAGCGTGCGTTGCTCATGATGGGCCTGCGCTTTGTCGACGGGAAGTATATTCTTTTCCCGGAGGGGGCTGAGCTGGGCAGAGCCATGGACTTTGCCGGCCGGATGGAGTCGGACACCGTGGCAAAGATTGAGCTGAACGAAACAGGAGAAGAGCAGAAATTTACGTTGGAAAAGAGTCTGCTTGGTGACCGGATCAAAAAGGGCGATACGATCCTCTTTAACGGCCTTTGCGAGGTATCGTTCCAGAAAAAGGAAAACGGTCGAGGCTATAATCTGAAGTACTGGCAGGAGGGCCGCACGGAAAACGGCGTGCTTATGGGGTACGGCGTGACCGTAGTGGAGGCCGACCCGCAGGACGGAACGCAGCAGGTGGTCAGCCAGTTTTTCGTGCCGCAGATGGGCGGAACGGAAGTAAACTGAACAGAGGAAGAATATTCAAAAGGTCGGAGAGAGCACGTTGGTGTCCTCTCCGACTTTTCGACAAAATAAAAACGGGAACATATGTGTTCTTTTTTCCCTGGAATCATTGACAAGAGGACGCAAAAACTGGTAACCTATAAATTACCATCAACCCGGATGCAGGAAAGATGTTCTGGAATGTATGGGCGAAAGCCCGTTATTTTTTTGTACTTTACAGGGGGAGATCATGCGCCACAGCTATACAGCCAGCGATATCAAAGTGTTGGAGGGCCTCGACGCCGTCCGGATGCGGCCGGGCATGTACATCGGCAGCACCGGCTCAAGGGGCCTTCACCATATGCTTTGGGAGATCGTGGATAATTCCATTGACGAGGCGGCCAACGGCTACGCGGACCGGGTGGACATCGTCATACACAAAGACTGTTCGGTTACCGTTACGGATAATGGCCGCGGCATTCCCGTGGGCATCCACGAGCAGCTGGGAGTTTCTGGCGTAGAGGTGGTCTTTACGCAGCTGCATGCCGGCGGAAAATTCGGCGACGACAATTACGGATATTCCGGCGGTCTCCACGGCGTGGGCGCGTCGGTGGTCAATGCGCTGTCGAAATGGCTCACCTGCGAGGTCTATCTGGGCGGAAAGGCCTACCGGCAGGAATTTGCCAGCGTGGAAGAAAACGGAAAAGTCCTGTCCGGCAAGCCTCTTGCTCCCCTCGGCGAGGCCGGACGGACCCGCAAGAAGGGAAGTAGCGTCAGCTTTCTGCCCGATGAGCGGGTGTTTGAAACCATCGACTGGAACACTGAGACCATTGCAAAACGCCTTAGAGAGCTGGCGTTTTTGAACAGGGGCGTCACGCTGACTCTGCTTGACGAGCGCCAAAAGGAAGGCGAGATGCGCACGTTCTGCGCCGAGGGCGGCCTTTCGGATTTCGTGCGGTTTTTGAATGCGGACAAGACCTGCATTTTTGACAATCCCATCCTCATCGAGGGAAGATCCGGCGATATCGTGGTCCACGCCGCGATCCAGTATAACGACGGCTACACAGAGTCTCTTTTTACTTACGTCAACAACATTCCCACCACAGAGGGCGGCACCCATGAGACTGGCTTCAAAAGCGCCATCGCCCGGGTAATGAATGATTTTTGCCGGCGGACCGGCGTGCTCAAGGAAAAGGACGCGAACCTTTCCGGCGAAGATTTTCGCGAGGGAATGACGGCGGTGCTGTCCATCCAGATGAAAAACGTGCAGTTTGAGGGGCAGACCAAGACCAGGCTGGGAAACACCGAAGCCCGCGCCGCAGTGGAGAGCGTTGTGATGGAACAGCTCTCGGTGTTTTTGCAGGATCTGCGAAACGGGGAGCTGGGCGCAAAGCTGGCGGATAAAGCGGTGCGCGCCGCCAAGGTGCGGGAAGCGGCCCGAAAGGCTAAATCCATGGCCCGCGAAAAGAGCAAGCTGGAAAACGCGCCTCTGGTGGGCAAGCTCTCAAGCTGCACCGGCAGGGACTATAAAAAGAACGAGCTCTTCATCGTCGAGGGCGATTCGGCAGGAGGCTCGGCCAAGCAGGGCCGGGACCGGCATTTTCAGGCGATCCTGCCCCTTCGGGGAAAGCCGCTCAACGCTGAAAAGAAGCGGCTCGATCAGGTGCTTGCAAACGACGAGTTCCGATCGATCATCACCGCCCTGGGCACGGGCATCGACGAGGGCTTTGACATCAAGGGCCTCAAGTACGACAAGGTCATCATCCTTTCCGATGCGGATCAGGACGGCGCCCATATCCGGGCGATCCTGCTGACCTTTTTCTTCCGTTACATGAAGGAGCTCATCACCGAAGGGCACGTGTATATCGGCATGCCGCCCCTTTACAAGGTGCAAAGCGGAAAGAAGATCATCTACGCCTACGACGACACGCAGCTGGAAAAGGCCATCCGTTCCGTGGGCAAGGGGTACGCCCTTCAGCGGTACAAGGGCCTGGGCGAAATGAATCCCTCTCAGCTTTGGGAGACGACCATGGATCCGGCAGCCCGGTCGCTGATGCAGGTGACGATCGAGGACGCCGCGGAAGCGGACCGGATGATCACCGTCCTCATGGGGGACAAGACTGAGCCCCGCAAGGCGTACATCAGCCGTTACGCCAATTTCAACAAGCTGGATACCTTCCAGGGCAGAGAGGAGGAGTAAGCCATGACAAAAAAGCCTGTCAGCGAACCGCCAAAGGAGCAGCCGCCCATTGTCATGACAATGGAGGAAGTACTCCATAACTCCATGATGCCCTATGCGGAATACGTGATCCTCGATCGCGCCATCCCCCGGGTGGAGGACGGCCTCAAGCCCGTGCAGCGGCGCATCCTCTTTACCATGCTGGAGCTGGGCCTTTCGCCGGACAAGCCCCACAGAAAATCCGCCCGCATCGTCGGCGACTGCCTGGGCAAATATCATCCCCATGGCGACAGCTCGGTCTACGACGCCATGGTGCGCATGGCCCAGCCCTTCAACATGAGCGAGCCGCTGGTGGACGGTCACGGAAACTTCGGGTCGGTGGACGGAGACCCTGCCGCCGCCATGCGATACACCGAAGCGCGGATGACGCCCCTTGCGATGGAGCTGCTGCGGGACCTCGACAAAGAGACGGTGGATTTTCACCTGAACTTTGACGACACCCTCAAGGAGCCGGACGTACTGCCCGGCCGCTTTCCCAATCTGCTGGTCAACGGCGCGTCGGGCATCGCGGTGGGCCTTGCCACCAACATTCCGCCCCATAATCTTTCCGAGACCATTGACGCGACGGTGGCGCTGCTGGAAAACCCGGAAATTTCCCTCAAAAAGCTGATGACCTTCGTCAAGGCGCCAGATTTTCCGACCGGCGGCTATCTGCTCGACACCGAGGAGATCGAAAGGGCCTACGAGACCGGCCGGGGAAAGATCGCGATCCGCGCCAAAACCCACATTGAGGAGCAGAAGAACGGCAAAAAGCTGATCGTCATCACGGAGCTTCCCTATCAGGTCAACAAGGCCAATGCGCTTGAAAAGATCCTCAAACTCTCTGAAGAGAAAAAGAATCTGCTCAGCGGCATTGCGGATATCCGGGATGAATCCGACCGCATGGGTATGCGCGCCGTCATCGAGGTGCGAAAGGACGCCGACGCGGAAAAAATTCTGGCGTATCTTTACAAATACTCCGACCTGCAGGTCTCCTTTGGCATCAACATGGTGGCCATTGCAGAGGGAAAGCCCAAGCTGATGGGTCTCAGGGAGATCCTTTCTTACTATATTGCTCACCAGAAAAACGTCGTGACCCGGCGGACGAAGCACGATCTGGAAGCGGCGGAACGGCGGGCCCATATTCTCGAAGGGCTCATCATTGCCGTGGACAACATCGACGAGGTCATCCGCATCATCCGAAAGAGCGGGAGCCCGGCGGAGGCCCGGGACGCGCTGATGAAACGCTTTGATCTTTCGCAGGTGCAGGCACAGGCGATTTTGGACATGCGGCTGCAGCGGCTGACGAATCTGCAGGTGCTGGAGCTGAAAAAAGAATACGCGGAGGTCAAGGCGCTGATCGAAACGCTTCGCGGTATTCTGGAAGACCCCAAAAAGCTGATTGCCGTCATCCGTCGGGAGCTGCTCGCCGTTAAGAAAGCCTACGGGCATTCCCGCCGGACTGAGCTGCTTGGAGAGTCTCCGGCCATTGAGGTGGACGAAAGCGAGCTGAAGGTGGTCGAAGAGGTGGTGGTCTACGGAACGCCGGCCGGCATCAAGCGGGTTCCCGCAAAGGTGTATGAACAAAAGGGACCGCAGGAAGAAGGGCCGGTGCTCTTTGCCGTGCCGGCGCAGACCGGACGGAGGATACAGTTTTTTACAAACCTCGGCACCATGTACGCCATCGATGCCGAAGAGATCCCAGAGCCAAAAGGCAAGCAGCTGGGCGTACTGCCGGCGGCGCTGCTGGCCGGATGGCAGGACGGGGAACGGATCGTCGGCGTTTTCTCCTTTGATGGGTATCCCGAAGCGGACAGCCTGCTCTTTTTCTCGAAAAAGGGCCTGGTCAAGCGGACGGCCCTTTCAGAGTACGAGACCCGCAGCAAAAAGCTGGCAGCGGCCGGCGTGCGGGAAGGAGACGAAATTCTGACGGTCCTGCGGGACGATGGAAGGGCTTCGACGATTTTGCTGGTGACAGAAAAGGGGATGTCCATCCGCTTCGGGACGGAAACGGTCCCTTCTGCGGGAAGAACGGCAGCCGGCGTCAAGGGGATCGTTCTGGAAGGTGAAGATACGGTTTGCTTCGCCTGCATGCCAGAAGAGGGCGGACAGCTGCTGCTGGTGAGCGACATGGGCTACGCAAAGCGCAGCCTCCTTCTCGATTACGAATTGCAAAACAGAAACGGCAAGGGGCTCAAGACCTTTGATTTCAGAAAGAACGGCTCAAACGGCACGAAGATAGCCGGTGTGCTGTATTTGACAGCACCGCGGACGGTGACGCTCGAACAAAAGCACAGCGGAAAAACACAGCTGGAGACGGAGGAAGTCATGGTGGAAAAACGCTTCTCCCGCGGAACGCCGCTGGTGATGGTGCTGCTCGACGATATCGTAACGGCGCTGTACTGACGGTTTACCGTCCTTCGTCTAAAGCAACGCTGACCTGCATAAATATGATTCAGAGATGTTTATGGAGGGATAGCGATGGAACGGTGCAAAAATCACGTCGTCCTGTGCGGAACCATGCTGGGAGATCCCACGTACAGCCATAGTCTGTACGGCGAGGCCTTTTACAGCTGCACGCTGTCAGTGCCCAGGCTTTCCGGTGTGGAGGATCTTTTGCCTGTAACGGTATCGGAGCGGCTGCTTTTCGCCTGCCCGACGCAGGACGGCAGGATCGCGGTCACGGGACAGCTTCGTTCCTACAACCGTCAGGCGGAAGGGGCAAACCGTCTGATCCTGACGGTGTTTGCGCAGTCGCTCGAACCGGGCGGAGAGCCCTGCAATGAGATCTCCCTGACGGGATACCTCTGCAAGCCGCCGGTATACCGGGTCACTCCTTTTTCCCGGGAAATTGCGGACCTTTTGCTGGCGGTCAACCGTCCGTACAACAAGTCTGATTATATCCCCTGCATCTGCTGGGGAAGAAACGCCCGCTTTGCAAGAACGCTTTCCGTTGGAGAGTGCATTTCAGCGGCGGGAAGGGTTCAGAGCAGGGCGTATCAAAAAAGGTTTGAGGATGGAACGGCCATCGAAAGAACAGCCTATGAAGTATCGGTGGGAGCCATAGAAATATTGTAGCTGTGCGCAAAGAGGCGCGCCGGATTCCGGCTGGAACGGCGCGCTTTTTGATCGGCAAAAGGCGGAATACAGACAGATTTTTCTGCACTTTGAACAAGAGGCTATGCTTTTGAGATTTAGTGTGTTACTATAAAAATAAAATTGGAGCAGTCTGACCGGAAGGCGGAATACGATGCTCTGACATGAGAAAGGTGGAGCCAGGAAATGGAATACGACTCTAAACTGCGCTGCGCGGAGCTGGACGAGCTGTTCGGCGCGATCCTTCAGCTCAAAAGCAGCGAGGAATGTTATCGTTTCTTTGAGGACATCTGCACGATCAGTGAAATCAAGGCCATTGCGCAGCGGCTTGAAGTTGCACGAATGCTGGATCAAAATGTTACCTATCACGATATTTCTCAAAAGACGGGGGCCAGCACGGCGACGATCAGCCGGGTGAACCGCTGCCTGCAATACGGAGCGGGCGGATACCGGCTGGTGCTGGAACGGCTTGACGGTGGAAAAGAATGAAGCAGAGACCGGCAGGATGTTTTTCTGCCGGCTTTTTGGAACTGGAACAAGGCTTTAGCAATTGTTAAGATTTCTGTTTCACGGGCTGTAAGAGCTGTACAGTACAATAAAGCCGAAACGCATACGGGGAAAGAGGCGTCCGTATGCGGAAAGGAGACACAGCTTGAGAAAGATCAAAAGAAAAGACGCGGTGCTGCTGACGATCGAGGGGATCTCCGCCTGCCGGGATGCGGGAAGGATCCTTGACCTTCTGGAAGCGGAAAACGCCCGGGCTGTATTTTTTCTGACGGTGGAGGAGATCCGCGGCGGCTGTCCGCTGGCGGCGGAGATCCTCAGGCGCGGGCAGGGGCTGGGCGTCCTTGGCGCCGGTCACGGGCTGTGGCGCGGCCCGGTTAAACAATGGGAAAGGGCGCTGATCGGCCGGGCGGTCGGAGAAAAGCGCGGTCTGTGGCTTTGCGGCTACCGGCCGGCGGAGCGGTTTCTCAGCCCGTTTGCGCGGCGGTGTGTCTGTCGTGCCGGCTGGAGGGAGGAGTTGCTCTGGAACCGGGAGCTCCTGCCGGCGAAAGGAAAGAAGAAAGGAATGCGCAGGCTGGTGTACGGCGGAGATATCCTTCGGCTCGACTGCCGCCTTTGGGAGCAGGAGCAGCTGGAAGAAGCGATCCGGACGATTTTGGAGCAGATGCGAAAATACTCCCTTTCTTCGGCGACGGTGAAAGAAACGGCGCCGGGAACGCTGACCCGCTGCAGGGAAAGAGAAAAACGAAAGCGGCGCAGAGACAGAGAAAAAGCCTTTGAATAAAAAAGAAGCATGGATACAGTCAGGCGGTCCCTTCCGGGCGGGGAGGACCGCCTTTTTCCATAGAATAGTTCTTTTGACGAAGCATGAGGTTTTTGGTAAAGTAGAAACTGGAATTTCAGGTGAATTTGACATGGGAGAACTGGAATGATTGATCTGAGCACATTGAACAAAGAACAGCGGCACGCCGTGGAGACGACCGAGGGCGCCGTTTTGATTTTGGCTGGCGCGGGGTCCGGAAAGACCCGGGCGCTGACCCACCGCATTGCCTATCTGATTGAAAAGGGGGTCGCGCCCTGGTCCATTCTGGCGCTGACCTTCACCAACAAGGCGGCGCGGGAAATGCGCGAGCGCATTGACGAGCTGGCCGGGCGGGGCGGCGACGACGTCTGGGTGAGCACCTTCCATTCCTGCTGTGCAAAGATTCTGCGCATCGACATTGAAAAGATGGGCTTTACCCGGGACTTTGTGATTTATGACGATTCGGATCAGCTTTCTCTCATTGTGGAGATTCAAAAGCAGATGAACCTCAAGGAAGAGGAATGGCCCAAACGCTCTCTGCGGGCGGTCTTTTCCGAGGCGAAAAACCGGTCTGTACGGCCGGAAGAATACCTCAGGGAAGCGAGCGGCATGAGGGCGGACACCTATCTTGCCGCCTACCGGCTCTACGAAAAGCGCCTGAGGGAAAACAACGCCCTCGATTTTGACGACCTGCTCCTTCGGACGCTGGAGCTGTTTGAAACCTGCCCGGCCGTGCTGGAAAAGTATCAGGAGAAATTCCGTTATATCCACGTGGACGAGTATCAGGACACCAACATGGCACAGTACCGCTTTGTCCGGCTGCTGGCAAAAAAGCATGGAAACATCTGCGTTGTGGGGGACGACGACCAGAGCATTTACGGCTGGCGCGGCGCCGATATCCGCAATATTCTCGAATTTGAGAAGGACTATCCCAGCACGACGGTGCTCAGGCTCGAGCAGAATTACCGCTCGACCGGCTATATCCTCGACGCCGCCAATGCCGTCATCTCCCGAAACACCGAGCGAAAGCCCAAAAAGCTCTGGACAGACCGGGGCAAGGGGGAAAAGATCACCCAGTACAACGCCTGGTCCGAGCGGGATGAGGCGGATTATGTCTGCCGCGTGATCAACGCAGAGGTGATGAAGGGGGCCTCCTGCGGGAACTTCGCTGTGCTGTACCGGACGAACGGACAGTCCCGCGTGCTGGAAGAAACCTTCACCTCTTACGGCATTCCCTACGTGGTGTACGGGTCGCTGCGGTTCTATGACCGGGCGGAGATCAAGGACGTGCTGGCCTATCTTCGGCTGATGGTCAACCCCCGCGACGAGGTGAGCCTTGCGCGGATCATTAACACGCCCAAGCGGGGCATTGGCGAAGCGGCCATTACAGAACTTCGGCAGGCGGCGGAGCAGGCGGGCATGAATCTGCTCGACGCCTGTTTGCAGGCGGAGGCGCTGCCCATTTCCGGGCGGGTGCTCAACAGGATCAAGCCCTTTGGCGAGCTGATGGCGCAGTTTCGCGCCCTGTCGGAGCTGATGCCGCTTTCGGAGTTTACGGAACAGATGCTCGATATGATCGGCTACTGGAGGTATTTGGAGGAAGCAAAAAAGGCGGACGGCAAGCAGGAGGAACGCAGGGAAAACGTGCGGGAATTTCTCGGGGCCATCGCGGAATTTGAAAAGACCGTGGAGGAAAACGCCCTGTCCGCGTTTTTGGAAAACGTCTCGCTGGTGGCGAACGTCAGCGACGAGGGCAATGACGGCGCGGTGACGCTCATGACCATGCACAGCGCCAAGGGTCTGGAATTTCCGACGGTGTTCGTCTGCGGTATGGAAGAAGGGCTGTTCCCCACGGCGCGGGCCATCATGAACCCGGCCGGAATGGAGGAGGAGCGGAGACTGTGCTACGTGGCGATCACCCGGGCGATGAAAAAGCTGTATCTCCTGCGGGCAGAATCCCGCATGCTTTATAATGAAGTGGTGCGCCACAAGGAATCCCGTTTTCTTTCCGAAATCCCTTCGGAGCTGTTTGAAGGCATGGAGCCTGCGCAGAACCATTCGGACGGACAGTGGAAAAGCGCGTCTTCCGGCAGCTTTGGCGGAAACGGCCGCGGACAGGAAGGCTTCGGACACGAAAGCTACAATTCCTATTCGGGCGGCCCGAGGACGCCGGTACGGGATCTTTCGCCCCACGGTACGCCGGCTGGCGGCTCCTTTGCGCCGGCGCCGCGAAAACCCAAGCAACAGTATGCCTTTACGGTGTACCAGCGGGTGCGCCACGCAAAATTTGGCGAGGGCGAGATCATTCAGATGGAAAACGGTGTGCTGACGATCGACTTTGACAGCTGCGGCGTCAAAAAGATCGTGGCGGCCTATGCGCCTGTGGAGCCGGCTGAGGTTTGAGTGAGTCGGATCGGGGGAAGAATTTGCCAGAAGAAGCGCAGGCAGGAGGATCGTGTGCAATGGCGCAGGAACAACAGAAGTTTGATATTCTGGAGGAAGAAGCAAAAAAGGCCCGGCAGGGCAGCGGACAGGAAGACAGTTTGCAGCGGATGCGCGCGCTGGCGGAAAAGATCCAGACGCTGAGCTATCAGTATTATGTGCTGGACGATCCGACTGTCAGCGACGCACAGTGGGACGCACTTTATGACGAGCTTTGCCGCCTGGAAGAGGAGACGGGGATCATACTGCCGGATTCGCCGACCCGCAAGGTGGGCGGCGAGCCGCTGGCCGCCTTTGAGCCATACCGGCACAGGGTGCGCCTTTGGAGCCTTGGAAAGGTCAAGACCGAGGGCGAGGTGCGCGAATGGATCGAGCGGGTGATCCGCCTGCGGTCAGAACGGGAGGCGGCGCTGGGGCGGCAGCTGCCAAAGCTGAAATTCGCTCTGGAATACAAGTTTGACGGCCTGACCGTCAACCTCACCTATCAGGGCGGGAGGCTGGTTCAGGCGGCCACCCGCGGCAACGGCGAGGTGGGCGAGGGTATTCTGGAGCAGGTGCGGACGATCCGTTCGATCCCGCTGACCATTCCCTATCAGGGAACCGTGGAGGTACAGGGCGAATGCATCATGCGCCTTTCTGTGCTGGAGGAATATAATAAAACGGCGAAAGAGCCGCTCAAAAACGCCCGAAACGGCGCGGCCGGAGCCCTTCGAAACCTCGATCCCAAAGTGACGGCCGCCAGAAAACTGGATGTGTACCTTTACAATATCGGCTATATCGAGGGGGATCTGACTATCCGCGAGGAAGGCGACATTTTTACATTCCTGCGGGCAAACCACCTGCCAACCCGGGGGATTCTCGGCGCGTACGAAGATACGGAAGCGCTGATGGAGGCGGTCACAGAGGCGGAAAAGACCCGGGATAAACTAGACTTTCTCATTGACGGGCTGGTCATTAAGGTTTGGGACAGCGAGACAAGGGAGGCCCTTGGCTACACGGACAAATTCCCGCGCTGGGCTATGGCCTATAAATTTGCGGCGGAGGAAATGACCACTACCATTGAAGACGTCACGTGGGAAGTAGGCCGCACCGGAAAGCTGACCCCCCTTGCGCATCTCACTCCCGTGGAGATCGGCGGCGTTACGGTGCGCCGGGCAACGCTCAACAACATTGGCGATGTGGAGCGAAAGGGAGTGGCGATTGGTTCGAAGGTGTTTATTCGCCGCAGCAACGACGTCATTCCCGAGATCCTCGGCACAGCGCCGGACAGCCCGGCAGGCACGCCGATCCTGCCGCCGGAGCATTGCCCCGCCTGCGGCGCCCATGTCGAGCAAAGGGGAGCCCATCTTTTCTGCACCAATTCCCTTTCCTGCCGGCCGCAGATCGTGGGCAGGCTGGCTCATTTTGCCTCCCGTTCCGCAATGGATATCGAGAGCTTTTCGGAAAAAACGGCGGAATTTCTCGCCGAACGCCGGGAGATCTCCACGGTGGCAGATCTTTACCGGCTCAAGCCCGGGGATCTCAACGGGCTGGAGGGCTTTGGGGAGAAGCGGGAAAAGAAGCTGCTTTCTGAGATTGAGAAGAGCAAGGGAAGGCCCCTTTCGGCGTTTTTGTTTGCGCTGGGCATTCCAAACGTCGGCAGCAAGACGGCAAGGGATCTCGCGGAGCATTTTGGCACTCTGGAGGCGCTGCGAAAGGCAACAGAGGAAGAATTGACCGCGCTGCCGGATGTAGGCGGCGTGGTGGCACAGTGCATCGTGGAATTCTTCGGCGACGAGCGGATCGCCGCTCAGGTGGATGAGCTGCTGGCGCAGGGCGTCGAGGCGAAGCATGAGGCGCGCCGGATCGACGCGGGAGGCCCCTTCGCAGGAAAGACCGTGGTTTTGACAGGAACGCTTTCCTCTATGGGGAGGATGGAAGCCGCTGCGCAGATCGAAGCCCTGGGCGGAAAGGTAGCAGGATCCGTCAGCAAAAAGACCGGGCTGGTCATTGCCGGTGAAAACGCCGGAAGTAAGCTGGAAAAGGCCCGCACCTTGGGCGTTCCAGTAATGGAAGAGACTGAGTTTTTGAAGATCCTTGCGGAAAACGGACGGGAAATTTCGTAAAGATTCGGAGATTTCCGCCGGATTTCTCTTTCGGGAAACGCCGGAACGTGATAGTATGAAACTCTATGGCAGGCAATTTTTCAAGAGACAGGATTGAGGAAAGAAGATGCGACTGGGAAAACTGACCAATGAACAACTCAAGCGCCTGGTGCTGGATCAGTTGATCGGAGTCCGGCCGGAGATCGTGCTCAGGCCGGACGTAGGGGTGGACTGCGCTGCAGTGGATCTGGGAGAGGATCTGTGTGTCCTTTCGACCGATCCGATCACCGCGGCGGGAGAGAATCTTGGCACGCTGGCGGTTCATGTCTGCTGCAATGATGCGGCGGCCTGCGGCGCAGAGCCGATTGGGCTTTTGACAACGCTGCTGCTGCCGCCCGGTACGGACGAGGCTTTTATTGAAAAAACAGCACGGGAGGTATCGGAAGCAGCAGTTGCCGCAAGCGTTGACGTGCTCGGCGGACATACAGAAGTAACGGATGCTGTCAATCGTCCGGTTATCAGCGCCACGGTCATCGCCCGCAGTCCCCGTCACAAGCTGGTCAGCGCCGCCGGAATGAAGTGCGGGGACGATATCCTTTTGACCAAATGGGCCGGCCTTGAGGGCACGGTCATCCTGGCGGAGGATTTTGCGGAAAAATTGCAGGGAGTCTGGGACAGGGAAGACTTCCTCTTCGCCAGAGGAATGAAAAAGTATCTCAGCGTCGTCAAAGAGAGTGAAGTGGCCATGCGCCTGCCGGTCAGCGCCATGCATGACGTGACAGAAGGAGGCGTGCTCGGCGCGGTCTGGGAAATGGCGGAGGCTTCTGGCTGCGGCGCGGCCCTGGAGCTGGAAAAGATCCCCGTGCTGGACGTGACGGAAAGAGCCTGCAGGGCGTTGGGAATTGATCCGCTGCGCCTGATTTCAAGCGGCGCGATGCTGATTGCGACTCCCTGCGGAGAAAAGATGCAGGAGCTGCTTTGCGCTTCGGGCATTGCGGCGGAGATCATCGGCAAAGCGGTGAAGGCGGGTGTCACCCTGGACGGCGAGCCCGTGGAAGCGCCGGAAGCGGACGAACTGCTGCGGCTCTTTTGAAGCGGGCGGCCCGTTTTTGAGGCTGTTTTCCGACTGGCGAAAGCGCAAGAGCGCGTCCGGGTCTGAAAGAAAATTCCCTTCGCGGTGGAAGCGCCGGAAAATTGACCGGCTTTTTGGTACTGCTGCAAAAAATACGGCCCTACCTCTTTCGGTGGGGCGTCTTTCGTGATAAAATAATAGAAAATAATGGGGTCATGCGGCAATTTCCCGCGCAGGACTCCCCCGGGAGGGATGGTTCTTGGCCAACAGTATGACCGGATTTGGCCGCGCGACCGCTGAGGCCGACGGCAGAGCCGTTACGATCGAACTCAAAAGCGTGAATCACAGATATCTCGACATCGGCATGCGGCTGCCCAGAACGCTGAATTTTGTGGAAGACAGCATCCGAACGGTGCTCGGCGAGAAACTGGCCCGGGGACATGTGGATGTATTTGTAAACTATCGAAACACTCGAAGCGACTCCAAAACGGTGGAGCTGGACGAGCCGCTGCTCGGCGCGTATGCGGCGGCGGCAGAAAAGGCGGCGGCAGCGCTCGGGGCGCTCAACGACCTGTCGCTCAGCTCAATGCTCCGTTTTCCGGATGTTCTGACGGTGACGGAGGCGCAGGAGGATCAGCAAGCCGTCTGCGCGCTGTGCCGGCAGGCGACGGCGGACGCCGCGGACGAGCTGATCGCCATGCGGGAGCGGGAAGGGCAAAAGCTGGTCAGGGATCTGCTGGCCCGGGCGGATGTGCTCGAGGCGCTGCGGCATCGCATTGATGAGCGCGCTCCCGGCGTGGTCCGGGACTATCAGGAAAAGCTGAAAAACCGCATCGCGGAGCTGCTCGACGGCGCCGCGGAGCTTGATGAAGCCCGCCTTGCGGCGGAGGTGGCCATCTTTGCCGATAAGGCCAACATCACGGAAGAACTGGTCCGGCTCGAAAGCCATATCGCTCAGCTGCGGACGATGCTCGGCGGCAGCGAGCCCGCCGGAAGAAAGCTGGATTTCATCGTGCAGGAAATGAACCGGGAGATGAACACCATCGGTTCCAAGGCGGCGGACCTGACGATCCTCAATGCGGTGATCGAGGGAAAGGCCGAGATCGAAAAGATCCGCGAGCAGATCCAGAATATCGAATAACGCTCCGGAAGGGGCGTGCGGCAGCCGTCCCGCCGGAGAGAAAAGAGCGGCGAAGGAAAAAGACTGGAGGGGACCGCCATGAACATCAAATTGATCAACATCGGGTTTGGAAACATTGTCTCCGCCGCCCGGGTGATCGCCATCGTCAGCCCGGAATCCTCGCCCATCAAGCGCATCATTCAGGAGGCGCGGGACAAAGGGATGCTCATTGACGCCACCTATGGCAGGCGAACCCGCGCCGTCATCATTATGGACAGCAACCACGTCGTGCTTTCCTCCGTGCAGCCGGAGACGGTTTCCCACCGGGTGGGCGCAACAAAGGACGCGCCGCAGGCGGGCGCCGCGGAGGAGCCGGAGGAAGAAGAATAAGCCTGGCGGAAAAACGAGCCCGGCAATGGAGGAATGTTGGCTATGACAGAGAAAAAGGGATTGCTGCTGGTCGTGTCCGGCCCTTCCGGCGTCGGCAAGGGAACGGTCTGCAGGAAGCTGCTGGAACGGGGCGGACAGATGAAGCTTTCGGTTTCTGCTACGACGCGCAGCATGCGCAAGGGCGAAGTGGACGGCCAGAGCTATTTTTTCAAAACGCATGAGGAGTTTGAGAGGATGATCGCCGCCGGAGAATTCCTCGAATACGTCCGGCTTTTTCACTCCAATTACTATGGAACGCCTCGCGGCCCGGTCGAGGAGGAGATGGCAAAGGGCTATGATATTCTCCTTGAGATCGACTACCACGGCGGTTTGCGGGTCAAGGAAGCATATCCTGACGCCGTGCTGGTGTTCATCGTGCCGCCGACCATCGGGGAACTGAAAAAGAGGCTGATCGGCCGCCAGTCCGAGTCCGAGGAAATGCTCGAGGTGAGAATGCGTACTGCGCAGGAAGAGATCTCCATGATGGATCGTTACGATTACGTGATCGTCAACGACGAGGTGGAGCGGGCCGTCGACACGCTCGAGGCCATTGTCCGCGCTGAAAAATGCAGGATGGACCGCAATGGCTGGATGATTGAAAAACTGAAGGAGGAACTGTAATCATGATCAATGCCCCTCTCAATAAAATGATGGAAAAGGTGGACAGCCGCTATACGCTGGTGAGCGTCATTTCCCAGCGGGCCCGCGAGATCGTCGAAAACCCTGAAAAGGCTGCTGACGCCGCCGACAAGCCGGTCACGGCCGCGGTGGACGATCTGCTTTCGGGCCGCATCGTGTACGAGCGGATGCCGGACAACACGCAGAGCGGAAAGTAAGCGATGGAGAACAAGACGGTCGTTTTGGGCGTTACCGGCTCTATCGCCGCCTATAAAGCTGTGGAGATCGCCTCCCGCCTGAAAAAGCGGGGGGTGTCTGTCTATACGGTGATGACGGCGGCGGCAAAGCGGTTTGTCGCGCCCCTTACCTTTGAAACCATTACGGGGCATCCGGCGGCGGATGACCTTTTCAGCCGCGAGACCCCGTGGGAAGTGGAGCACATCGCCCTGGCCAAACGGGCGGATGTGTTTGTGGTGGCGCCGGCTACGGCGAATTTTATCGGAAAATACGCCGGGGGCATTGCGGACGATATGCTGACTGCCACCGTGATGGCGACGGCTGCGCCCGTGCTGATCGCGCCGGCGATGAATTCCCAGATGTATCTTTCGGCGGCGAATCAGGCCAACATGCGCCTGCTCAGAGAGCGGGGCTGCCGGTTTGTCGAACCGGAAAGCGGGACTCTCGCCTGCGGCGACGTGGGCGTTGGAAGGCTGGCGGAGCCGGAGACCGTCGTGGAGGCGGTGATGGCGCTGCTCGAACGGAGAGAGCGGAAGCAGGATCTGGCCGGAAAGCGGGTGCTAGTAACGGCCGGCCCCACCCGGGAGCCGATCGATCCCGTTCGGTATCTGACCAATCGTTCCTCCGGAAAAATGGGCTTTGCTGTGGCGGAAGCGGCCCGGGACAGGGGCGCAGAGGTGACGCTGATCGCGGGGCCGACCGCCATTGCGCCGCCGGCTGGCGTCAGGCTTTTGCGGGTGACGACTACGGCGGAGATGAAAGAAGCGGTGACACGGGAGTTTGAATACTGCGACGTTGCGGTCAAGGCGGCGGCTCCGGCGGATTTCACCCCCGTTCAGACGGCGGAGAACAAGATTAAAAAGCAGGGGGACGGCGAACTGGTCCTGCACCTGAAGCAGACGCCGGACATCCTTGCGGCGCTGGGAAAACAGAAAAAGGAGCAGTTCCTCTGCGGCTTTGCGGCGGAGACCCGGGCGGTGGAGGAATACGCGCTGGAAAAACTGCAGCGCAAAAATCTGGACATGATCGTGGCAAACGACGTCTCCGCGCCGGGCGTGGGCTTTGACGTGGACACCAATACTGTCACCATGTACACCCGGGACGGACAGGCCCTTGCGGCTTCGGGCAGCAAGCGGCAGGTGGCGGACGCCATTTGGGATCGGATCCTGGCGCTGCTGGCACAGCGGTGAGCCCGGCTCCGGGCAAATGAATCATCAAAATGCGCATGGCGCAGCCGTCGCCGCAGAGGATGGGCGAAAAAGCCTGCCCCGGCGCCGGGCTGCGGATGCGTTTTTTTGACGGGAGATTTTTTCAAAAGGAGGGAAGCACGTGGTCGCGGAGGTCATTGTGGATATCGGACACAGCAATGTGGACCGGATCTTTGAATACGCCGTGCCGGAGGGCATGACGCTGTGCGCCGGGATGCACGTGCTGATCCCCTTTGGCGGCGGAAACCGGATGACGGAGGGCTTTGTGGTGGGCCTGAGCGAAACGAGCGCCTATCCGGCGGAAAAGCTCAAGAAAGTGACCCGAGTGCTGGAACCGTACAGCATTTTTACCCAGGAACAGCTGGAGATCGCCCGGTGGATCAAGGAGACCTGCCACTGCCTGCTGGTGGACGCCCTGCGGCTGATGATCCCCGCGCAGATGCGGGGCGGCAGGGTCCATGAAAAAACGGTCCGCACCGTGACGCGGGCCCTGACTTTGGAGGAAACAAGGGAGGCCATCGACTCCCTGACTACCGCGTCAGGCGGCTGCCGCGCGCCGGTGCAGCGGGCCGTGCTGGAGATACTTTCCGGCAGCGACTGCCCGATCGCCGTCAGCGACCTCAATCAGATGGCGCCGGGCGCTTCGGGGGCGCTGGCCGCCATGGAAAAAAAGGGCTGGGTTCTGATCGGGGATCAGAATGTTTACCGCCGGCCCTATCAGGCGCTCGACAGGCGGCAGGAGCCTCCGCAGGCGACGCCCGCGCAGGAGAGGGTCATTTCCGCCGTGACCGGGGCGCTGGAGACCGGCGGGGAATTTCTGCTTCGGGGCGTGACCGGCAGCGGAAAGACGGAAGTGTACCTGCGCTGCATCCAAAGCTGCATCGAGCGGGGGCGCACCGCCATCATGCTGGTGCCGGAGATCTCCCTGACACCGCAGACGGTGGAGCGGTTTCGGGGACGGTTCGGCGACCGGGTGGCCGTGCTCCACAGCCGGCTTTCCTACGGCGAGCGCTTTGACGAATGGCGGCGCATCCGCATGGGAAAGGTGCAGGTGGTGGTGGGGGCCCGAAGCGCCGTGTTTGCGCCCTTTGAGCGGCTGGGGCTGATCGTCATCGACGAGGAGCATGAAGCCAGCTACAGCTCGGATAAAACCCCGCGATACGACGCGCGGGAGGTGGCGAAAAAGCGCTGCGAGCTGTGCGGCGGCGTTTTGCTGATGGGAAGCGCCACGCCCTCATTGGAGAGCTACTACCGGGCGGAGCGGGGCGAGTATCAGCTTCTGACGCTCAGGGAGCGGATCAACCGGCAGCCCCTTCCGGCGGTGCAGCTGGTGGACATGCGGCAGGAGCTGGCCGGCGGAAACCGAAGCATCTTTTCCGCGTCTCTGTACCGGGCAATTCGGGAGTGTCTGCACAAGGGGCAGCAGGCCATCCTCTTTCTGAACCGGCGGGGATACTCCACCTTCGTTTCCTGCCGGGGCTGCGGCGAGGTGCTGCGCTGCGACCGGTGCGACGTTTCGCTGACCTATCACAAGTCGGATGGAACGCTCCGCTGCCACTACTGCGGCCAGAGCAGGCCGGTCCCGGCGGTGTGCCCGCAGTGCGGAAAGCCCTTTTTGAAGCATTTCGGCGTCGGCACGCAGCAGGTGGAGGAGGCGGTCAACCGGTATTTTCCTACGGCGCGGGTCGTGCGCATGGATTATGATACTACCCAGAAAAAGGACGCCCATCTGACACTGCTCAACGCCTTTGCCAACCGGGAGGCGGATATTCTGATCGGCACACAGATGATCGCGAAGGGGCTGGACTTTCCGCAGGTGACGCTGGTGGGCGTGGTGGCGGCGGACGCGACGCTGCACGTGCCAGATTTTCGCAGCGCGGAGCGGGCGTTTCAGCTCATTACGCAGGTGGCGGGCCGGGCGGGGCGCGACGAAGCGCCGGGAAGGGTCATTGTGCAGACCTACACGCCGGAGCATCCCTCCATCCGCTTTGCGGCCTCCCATGATTACGAAGGATTCTACCGCTATGAGATTGGGGAGCGCGAAAAGGGAGAATTTCCTCCCTTCGGAGATTTTGTCCGGTTTCTTTTTGTCGGTGAAAACGACCAGGCGCTGCAAACGGAAAGCGCGGCCTTTGCCGAAGCGCTCCGAAGCCTGCTTCTTCGCTTTATGCAGGAGCGGGGGATCGGCGAGGAAACGCTGATCTATCTTTGCAGCTGCCCTGCGCCCCTTCAGTACATAAAAGGCGAGTTTCGCCATCAGGTGCTGGTCAAGCTGCGCCGGGACAAGGAAAGCGGGATGCTTCTGGAGCTGATGGGGGCGTTTACCCGGTCGTGGGAGGGAAGCAGCTTGCCGGTTTTTGAGGTAAATCCGCAGAATATGCTTTGATCGATGGAAGAAAGGCTGCAAAAGCGCCGGTTTTCTTGCGCAGGCGCAAAGCAGTGCGGTATAATAGAGCAACGAAATGGAACAGCGCTCCGGCGGCAGGCCGGCGCAGTGGGAGGGATTTGCAGTGGCATTGCGCAATATTTTGGTAGACGGCGACCCGAAGCTCCGCAAAAAGAGCCGGACGGTCGAATTGATAGACGACAGGATCCGGATGCTTCTGGACGACATGGCGGAGACCATGTACGCCGCCAACGGCGTGGGTCTGGCCGCGCCGCAGGTGGGCGTGCTCAAGCGCATTGTGGTCATCGACGTGGGTGACGGCCTGATCGAGCTGATCAACCCTGAGATCGTGGAGCGCGTGGGAGAACAGTGCGGCCCGGAGGGCTGCCTGAGCATCCCGGAATTTCACGGATACGTCGTGCGCCCGCAGAGGGTGACGGTCAAGGCCCTTGACCGGAACGGCAACGGCATCACCGTGGTGGGCGAAGGGCTTTTGGGCGTGGCGCTGTGCCACGAGACCGATCACCTGGACGGCGTTTTGTTTAAGGACAGGGTCATTGAGCCCACGGAAGAGCAGGTGCGCGCATACGAAGAGCGGGTGCGCCAGGAGGAGGAGGCCAAGGCGCCGCCCCGCGGCCGGCGCAGCCAGAGGGTCGTGCGCCGGAGCGGACAGGGGGAATGACCATGCGGATCGCCTTTTTGGGAACGCCGGATTTTGCGGTGCCCTCGCTTCAGATGCTGATCGAGGAAGGCTATGAGGTGGCGGGCGTTTTTGCGCAGCCGGACAGGCCCAAGGGAAGGGGCGGAAAGCTGACGCCCCCGCCGGTGAAGGTGCTTGCCGGGGCCCACGACATTCCGGTTTTTCAGCCGGAAAAGATCCGTCTGCCCGAGGGGCACAAGATGCTCAAAGACCTTGCGCCCGATCTGATGATCACTGCGGCCTTTGGCCAGATCCTTTCCAAAGAGAATCTTTCGGTGCCGCCCCTGGGCTGCATCAACGTCCATGGGTCGCTCCTGCCCAAATACCGGGGAGCAGCGCCCATTCAGCAGGCGGTGATCGACGGGGAAAAGGTCACCGGCGTGACGACGATGCTCACGGATGTGGGCATCGACACCGGCGACATGCTGCTGCAAAAAGAGATCGCGATCCTTCCAGACGAGACGGCGGGAGAGCTGTTTGACCGCATTGCGGTGCTCGGCGCGCAGGTGCTCAGGGAAACCCTTGAGGCGCTCAAAGCCGGGACGCTCAGGCCTGTTCCTCAGGATGAGACCCTGGCGACCCATTGCGCCATGCTCAAAAAAGAGGACGGCCATGTGGCCTTTACAAAATCCTCGCAGCAGATCCACGATCTGATCCGCGGCGTTTCCCCGTGGCCGGGGGCCTATGGGCTGCTGGACGGGGAAGTGCTGAAATTCTGGCGGGCACGGATCGTATCCCCGGAGGAACTGAACGGACGCAGGGGCGCACCCGGCGAGATCCTGACGGCGGACGGCAAAAACGGGCTGATCGTCGCCACAGCAGACGGCGCGGTGGAGATCCTTGAATTGCAGGCCGCGGGCGCAAAGCGCATGGAAGCAAAGGCGTATCTGCGCGGGAAAAGCCTGCCGGCAGGAGGGATTTTCGCTTGAGCGGGCAAAGGCAGAACGCGGGCACGACGGCGGCGCGGCGCGCTGCGGCAGAGGTGCTTTTGGATGTGGAAAAGGGCGCTTACGCCAACCTGCGCCTGAAGGAAGCCTTGCAGGGCCTGACGGAAACGGACAGGCCCTTTTGTGCTGCTTTGGTGTACACGACGCTGGAGCACCAGATCTATCTGGACTGGGTCATTGAAAAATTGACAAAGGGGAGTATCAAGCCGGCGGTGCGGATCGTGCTACGGCTGGGGCTCTGCCAGATGCTCCTGATGAACGTGCCGGACAGCGCCGCCTGTAACGAGAGCGTAAAATTGATCAAATCCATGGGAAAAAGCGCGCTGGCCGGTTATATCAACGGCGTGATGCGAAACGCCGCCCGCAGCAGGGAGCAGCTTTCCCCGCCGGAGGGGATGGACGCGCAGAGCCTTTCGATCCGCTATAGCTGGCCACTGTGGCTGGTGGAGGGCTTTCTGGAGCGGTTTGGCCCGGATCTGACGGAGCGGCTGCTGGCCCCCCGGACGGAGGAGGGGCAGACCATCCGGGTCAATCCCTTTGCCGGCCTTTCAGAAGAAAGCGTGATCCGGGAGCTGGAAGGGCGGGGCGTTTCCCTCAGACGGGGCGCGCTCTGCCCTCAGGCGCTTTATGCGTCCGGCCTTGGAAACATCGCAAGGGAGCCGTTCTTTGAGCGGGGCGCCATCGCCGTGCAGGGCGAAAGCTCCCAGCTGGTGTGCAGGGCGGCGGACCCGCAGCCGGGCGACCGGGTGCTGGACGCCTGCGCCGCGCCCGGCGGCAAGAGCCTTTGCATGGCGGCGCAGATGGGCAGGGGAAGCATCCTTTCCTGGGATCTCCACCCCCACAGAACGGCGCTGATCGAAAAGAACGCCAAGCGGCTCGGCGTGGACTGGATCCAAACCGAGGTGCAGGATGCGGCACAGTTCCGGCCGGAGCTGGAAAAGAGCTTTGATCTGGTGCTGGTGGACGCGCCCTGTTCGGGGCTGGGCGTCGCCGGGGGAAAACCAGATGTGAAATACGCCAAGAGTCCGGAGGGGATTCGGGCGCTTTCCGAAACCCAGCGGGCGATCCTTGAGACCTGCTGCCGCTACGTCCGCCCCGGCGGAACGCTGATGTACGCCACCTGCACCATTTCCCATGCGGAAAACGAGGCGGTGACTGAAGGATTTTTGAAAGCGCATGAGGAATTTGAGCCGGCGGATCTGACCGGATATTTTCCCAAGGAGTTTCCAAAAGAACGCTGCGCGGGCGGAAGGGTTCAGCTGCTGCCGCCCCTGGACGAAACAGACGGGTTCTATCTGGCAAAGATGAAGCGCAGAGACTGAAAAAAGCGCGGGCTTCTGGGAGGAAAACGAGCGATGAACGACGCAATGAACTGGCTGGACATGACGCCCGGGGAGCTTTCTGAGGCGCTCAGGGAGATGGGAGAGCCGGCCTTTCGGGCCAAGCAGGTTTTTTCCTGGCTCCACAAGGGCAAGGGCTTTGACGAGATGGCAAACCTTCCCAAGGCGCTGCGGGAAAAGATGAGCCAGGCCCGGCCGCTGGGCGGGGTGTCGATCCTCGAAAAGCGGGTCTCCAGGCTGGACGGCACGGCAAAATATCTTTTCCTCCTGGAAGACGGCAACATTGTCGAGGGCGTGCTGATGCGTTACCGCTACGGCAACACCCTGTGTATTTCAACGCAGGTGGGCTGCCGCATGGGCTGCACCTTCTGCGCCTCCACGCTGGGCGGGCTGGTCCGGAACCTGCGGCCGGGAGAGATCCTTTCGGAGGTATTGATGGTCAACCGGGAGCAAATGGAGCTTTCCGGCGGGGAAAAGGACCGGGAGGTGACCAATCTCGTCCTGATGGGCAGCGGGGAGCCGCTGGACAATTATGACAACGTGATCAAATTTTTGCAGCTGGTCAACGAGCCGCAGGGCATCTGCATCAGCCACCGGAACATCTCCCTTTCCACCTGCGGGCTGGCGGAGAAGATCGTGGATCTTGCCAAAACCGGCATGGGCGTGACGCTGTCGATCTCCCTGCACGCCCCCAACGACAGGATGCGCAGGGAGCTGATGCCTGTGGCGCGCAAATACTCCATTGCGCAGCTGATGGTGGCAGCCCGGGAATACGTGCGCATCACCGGACGGCGGGTGGTCTTTGAATACACCCTCGTGCGGGGAAAAAACGACGGGGAGGCGCAGGCGAGGGAGCTGGCGGCGCTGCTTCGGGGCCTTCAGTGCCATGTGAACCTGATCCCCCTCAACGAGGTCAAGGAGCGGGGCATGGAGGGCACGGCAGCCGAAGGGGCCAGAGCATTTCAGGCCCTGCTGGAAAAGCTGGGGATCTCCGCCACCATCCGAAGGCGCATGGGCGACGACATTGAAGGGGCCTGCGGTCAGCTCAGAAGAAGCTATCTCGGGCAGAAGAACGAAGCGATGGAATGACAGGGAGGAAACGCGTGAAACTGGCAAAACAAACCCACATTGGCTGCGTACGTCAACTCAACGAGGACTGCTGCGCCGTGATGGAGACCCCGGAGCTTTGGATGGCTGTGGTGGCGGACGGCATGGGCGGCCACAACGCCGGCGAGGTGGCCTCCCGCATCGCGGTGGATACGGTGCTTGAGGCTGTCGCAAAGGGGCAGGGGACCGTGCCACAGGTGACGGGAGCGATCTCTCTGGCAAACTATGCGGTCTATGACCATTCTCGCTCCGAAGCGGGGTGCAGCGGCATGGGTACCACCATCGTCATGGCCTGCGGAAGGGGAAACGAAGCGCTGGTCGCTAACGTCGGCGACAGCCGGGCCTATCACTTTTGCCGCAGGAGTGAAGAGCTGCGGCAGGTGACCCGGGATCATTCCCTTGTCGAAGAACTGATCGCTGCCGGCCGCATGACCCGGGAGGAATCCTTTCATCATCCGTTTCGCAATGTGATTACCCGCGCCGTCGGCACAGCTCCCATCGTTACGCCCGACGTGTTTGAGGTGGAGATGGAGGAGGGGGACGTCCTTTTGCTCTGCTCGGATGGCCTGACCGGCCATGTGCCCGATCTGCGCATCCGGGACGTCCTCAAAAAAATGAAGGATCCTCAGGCGGCCTGCGAAAAGCTCATCGAATACGCCCTCGGCGGCGGCGGCCATGATAATATCACGGTGGCCATTGTCTGGAACGAAGGGGGTGAGGAACGGTGACGGAACTGAGCTCCGGGGTCATTGTTGCGGGAAAATACCGCATCGAATCCCTGATCGGCACAGGGGGAATGGCAAACGTCTACAAGGCGACCGATCTGAGCAGCCGAAGAACCGTTGCAGTCAAGGTGCTCAAGGCGGAATATGCGAAGGACGCGGAGTTCGTCCGGCGCTTTCGCAGCGAGGCACAGGCCGTTTTGAACCTTTCGCATGAAAATATCGTCCGCTCGATCGACGTTGGACAGTGGCGGGATATCAACTTTATCGTTCTGGAATACGTGCCGGGAAGGACGCTCAAGGAATGCATCCGGCAGGAAGCGCCCTTTGACAACAAGCGCATTATCAGCATTGGCGCGCAGCTTTGCGAGGCACTCGAGCACGCCCACAGCCGAAACGTCATTCACAGAGACGTCAAGCCGCAAAACGTGATTCTGAACGAGCGGGGCCGCGTTAAGATAGCGGATTTTGGCATTGCGCGGTTTACGGACGCTTCGACGCTCACCTACGCCGGAGACAAGGTACTTGGCTCTGTCCATTATGTTTCGCCGGAACAGGCCCGGGGCGAACGGGTCGATCAGAAGAGCGATATTTATTCCCTGGGCATCGTCCTTTATGAAATGGCCACGGGAACGGTCCCCTTTGACTCGGAAAACAGCGTTACCATCGCTGTGAAGCATCTGCAGGAGCAGATGGTGCCGCCGATTGAGCGAAATCCTGCCATTGGAGCGGCGCTTAACGGCATCATCCTGCGGGCGACCAGCAAGGACAAGACGGAGCGGTATGAATCGATGAAGGAGCTGCGCCGGGATCTTTTGCGGGCCGTACGGGAGCCGAACACGGATTTTGCCAGGAAGGAAGCGCGAAAGAGGGCCAAAAACAAGACGGGTCAACGAAAAAAAGAAGGCGCTGGCCGTTCGCCGCAGAAAAATATTTATATTCTGGCGGCCATGGTGCTGGTCGTTGTGGCGGTCATGGCGGCCATGGTGCTTATCGGTAGCTCGATTTTGACGCGCAAGGAAAACGCACAGGTGCGATATGTGCCCACTTTGACGGGAAAAACGCTGGAGAATGCCACCGAATCCGGAACGGGGATGGGCTTTAAGGTAGTGGTCCGCAGCCGGACGGTCTCTGACGAGGTGCCGGAAAACGTCGTGTACGGTCAGGAGCCCAGGCCCGGCAACAAGGGCAAGGAGGGGGACACGATCTACGTCGACGTCAGCACGGGGCCGGCGACGCTGGAGGCGCCCGTATTGACGGGGATCCGGATCGAGGAAGCGCAGCGGATCGCAAAGGAATGGAATCTGGCCGTCGGGAGCGTGACCTATGAGCCGACGGATCCGGCGGAGCCCGGGACGGTCATCCGGCAGGAGCCGGAGGCCGGAACAGAGATGTATCTTGACGATGTGCTGCACCTTTGGGTGGCGGGCGAGGAAAGCGACCAGGTGGTGGTGCCCTCGGTGACCACCACGCCGGTGGAGGATGCGGTCAAAAAGGTCCTGGACGCTGGATTTGAACGGATCATCGTCCGGGAGACGGAAAGCGATGAGCTGCCCGGCCGGGTCATCAGCCAGCTTCCGGCCAGCGGCGAGCTCAAGCCGGAGCAGAGCGCCGTGGAGCTTTGGATCAGCAAACGGAATCCCAAAGAATGGTACGCTGACGTAGCATACAACGTCGATGTGGCGGCAGCAGATTCCAGGGTCATGGTCATGGTTTTCGATGGAAGCGCCTATTATGTGGTCTATGAAGAAGCGCTTCCCGCCGGACAGCATACCATTCCGCTGACCATCGGGGCGGACGGCGAAGGCCCGCTTGAGGTGGTCATCACCATGGAAGGCGAGGAAGTGCGCAGGGAAGCCGTAACGTTCAGCCGGAAAAATCCGGATCTTTCACCGGAAACAGAAGGATAAAGGGGATTGCATGCGAGGTGTGATCGTAAAGGGGATCGGCGGCTTTTATTACGTCGATACCGATCAGGGAAGATACGAATGCCGGGCGCGGGGAAAATTCCGCTTGCAGGAGAAGACCCCAATGGTGGGGGATGAAGTGGAGATCGCGCCGGAAAAAGGAAAGAAAAAGGGGTATTTGCAGGAGATTCTTCCCAGAAGAAATGAGATGCTCCGCCCGCCGGTGGCGAATGTGGATCAGTTTGTGCTGGTGCTTTCCGCATCGGTGCCCAAAGCGGACCTGCTGCTGGCGGATAAGCTCCTCATCCAGGCGGCCCGGGCGCAGGTGGCGCCGCTGGTCTGCCTGAACAAATGCGACGAGGCGGATCCGGAGATCCTCAGGATCGTGGAAGAGGAATACGGAGCGCTGGGATGCCCCTTCGTCCAGGTTTCCGCCAAAACGGGTCAGGGGCTTAAGGCGCTTTCCGGGCGGCTGGCGGGAAAGCTCAGCTGCTTTGCAGGGCAATCCGCCGTGGGAAAATCCTCCCTGCTCAACGCGCTTTCGCCGGAGCTGGAGCTGGAAACCGGCGGGCTGAGCCGCAAAACAGACCGGGGGCGCCACACGACCCGCCACGCGGAGCTGATGCGGCTGAAAAACGGCTACGCCATGGATACGCCGGGCTTCAGCCTGCTGGAGGTGGAGGGCATGGAGCCGGACGAGCTTTGCCAGTATTACCCCGAGATGAAGGGACTGGAAAAGGAATGCCGTTTCGCCCATTGCCTGCACGGCGCGGAGCCGGACTGCGCGGTCAAGGCCGCGCTGGAGCGGAGCGAGATCGCCAGAGGACGGTATGAGCGGTATCTGGTGATCCTGGAAGAACTCAAAGAGCTGAAAAAGAAAAGATACAGCTAAGCGACGAAAGGAGAGCAGAATGAAAGGTGTCGTTCTTTGCAACGGAGACCGTCCGAGCGCCGGGCTGCTTCGTCAGGAACTGGCAGATGCGGATTTTGTGGTCTGCGCTGACGGCGCGGCGAAGTACGCGCTGGAGGCCGGCGTAAAGGTCGACCTGTTTGTGGGAGATCTGGATTCCCTCGAAGAAAAAGATGCGGTGGAAAAGCTGGGCTGCGAGACTGTGTTCCTTCCCGAAGACAAGGACATGACGGATGGCGAGATCGCCGCGCGGCTGGCGGCCGAGCGGGGCTGCAGCCGCATTACGCTGCTGGGCGCGACCGGCGGCCGGATGGATCATTTTCTGGGCAGCGTACAGGTGCTGGTGGCCCTGTGCCTGCTGGGGGTCTCCGGCTGCATCGCCGATGAGCAGAACCGCATTTATGTCACCTGCACACACATGGAATTCGATGGGCAGCTGGGAGATTTTCTCTCGCTGATCCCGCTGGGCGTCAATGTGCGGATCCGCTCCACCTCCGGGCTTTTGTATCCGCTGATTTTGCAGGAGCTGCCGCTGGGCACGGCGCTGGGCATCAGCAACCGCTTCAGCTGCGAGCACGCAGCGGTGGACGTGGCGGATGGCTGGGTGATCGTCGTGCTGTCAAGGGATGCCGCAGTGAGGGAAGCGCGCTGAAAAAAGACGGGAGAGGCCGGAGAAATGCCGGCCTCTCTGTTTTATGAAAGAGATATCGAAAAAAGGAGGGAGAGATCATGCGGGAACGGATTTGGAAAGCCCTGCAGGAAGTGGAAGAAAAGGAGAAAGTCCATGTGCTGTATGCGGTGGAATCCGGGAGCCGTGCCTGGGGCTTTGCCTCGCCGGACAGCGATTACGACGTGCGCTTTGTCTATCTGCGCAGCCCGGAAGACTATTTGCGGCTCCGGCCGGTGCGGGACGTGATCGAGTGGCAGCTCGATGAGGTGCTGGATGTCAGCGGCTGGGATCTTCAAAAGGCCCTGCGGCTTGCATACAACGGAAACCCTGCGCTCTTTGAGTGGATGAAGTCGCCGGTCGTTTATCAGACGGGGGAACAGTGGGAGAAAATGGCGCCGGTGCTGGAAGAGTATTTTTCTGCGCAGGCAGGCTTCTGGCATTACTGGAGCATGGCATCGAACCATTGGAAAAAATACTTTCAGCAGGAGCAGGTGCGGCTGAAAAAGTATTTTTATGTGCTGCGCCCGCTGCTGGCCTGCCGCTGGGTAGTGAACCGGCAGACGCCCCCACCGGTGCTCTTTGAGGACCTGATGGCGGCAGAGCTGGAAGAGGAGCTCAGGCCCGGAGTTGAAAAGCTGATCGAACAGAAAAAGCTGGCGGCGGAAGGGGAAAAGCAGACGCATGTGCAATGGCTGGACGAGTTTCTCCTGCGGGAGATGAGCAGACTCAGTGAGCAGGGCAAGGACCTCCCGGGCAGCCAGGAGAGCCGGGCAGAGCCGCTTGACCAGCTTTTTTTCCAGGCGCTTCGTGAGCTTTGGCCGGAGCATCCCCTGATCTGCGGCCGGTAGAGCGCTTTTGAACAGAAAGATCTGCGTGAGCAGGTCTTTTTCTATTATGTAAGCAGACGGCCGCACGGCCCGGAGAGCTGCAAACGGGAAAAGAATGCAGCAAAAAAGAACCCGCAGAAAGCTTCTGCGGGCCCTTGGATGAGAGAGGAGATCAGCGCATGAGCATGCCGCCGTTGACGTCAACGCAGGCGCCGAGCATGTAGGTGTTGTGGGGAGAGACCAGGAAGGAAACGATCTCGGCCATTTCCTCCGGGGTGCCGATGCGGCCCATGGGAATGCGGGTCTTGTAGTATTCGGCGCCCTTTTCGTCGATCAGGCCCTCACCGACGACGGCGGTCATGCCGGGAGCGACGCAGTTGGCGATGATGCCGTATTTGCCCAGCTCGCGGGCGATGGACTTGGTGAAGGCCACGACAGCGCCCTTGGAGGAGGCGTAATGAGCATGGTGGGTGGTAGAGCCGTTGTAGGCAGCCTGAGAGCCGAAGTTGAGGATATAGCCGCCCCGCTTGTTGGCCAGCCAGTAGCGGGCGACCCACCGGTTGGACAGGAAGCAGCCGTCGATATTGACAGCCATGGTGCGCCGCCATTCCTCGTAGGGGATGTCCACGACCAGGTTGGTCGGATAGTGCATGGCGGAATAGACCAGGATATCCACGGTGCCGAAGGTCTCAACGGTGAACTGAAAGAGCGCGTCAACAGAGGTTTCGTCAGCGATATCGCACTTGTAGGCGCGGGCGTTGGCGGGGTCGGCAACAGCGGCAATGCGGTCGAGAGTGACCTGTGCTTTGGCGTCGTTGCTGGAATAGCAGATGACGACCTTGGCGCCCTGCTTGGCCAGCTCAACGGCGCAGGCGCGGCCGATGTTGGAGGAACCGCCGACGACGACGGCGACTTTATCTTTCAGACCGAGATCCATAGTAGCGAGAGCCATGGGGAGAGACTCCTTTCTTTTGATCGAAGAAAAGCAGACCGATTTTCCAAAAGACGCGCAAAGCGTCCCAGCCCTTCCGGACAGGGACGCAACGCGATCAGATCGATCAATCGGGAATGAGGATGACCTTGAGGGCTTCGCCGCTCTTCGCCATATCAAAGGCTTCCTTGAACTGGGAGAGGGGATAGCGGTGGGTGATGATGCGGCGCGGGTCGAGCTGGCCACTTTCAAACATCTCAAGGATCTTGTCGATATGGATGTTGCACGAATCGCTGGTGCCGTGAATGAACAGCTCCTTGTAGTGGACGACGTTGGAGTCGATCTCTACGGGAGGAGTGCCCTTGGGCAGACCGCCGAAGAAGTTGACATGGCAACGCTTGCCGGCGATTTCGATCGCCTGCTTCTGGGCGATGACGGAGGGGCTGGCGACGATGACGCAATCCACGCCAAAGCCGTTGGTCTCTTTCATCACGCGCTCAACCAGGTCTTCCTTCAGGCTGTTGATCGCAACGTCGATCTCGGGGAAGGAACGGGCCTGTTCCACGCGGTTGTCCATGATGTCAACGGAGATGACCTTGCGGGCGCCGCGCAGCTTGGCGATCAGGCAATGGACGATACCCAGGGGGCCTGCGCCGATGACGCAGACGGTGTCGCCGAACTTGACGTCAGAAAGTTCCTGACCGTTGAGCGCGCAGGAGCAGGGCTCAGCGATGCAGACGTCTTCTGCAGAATAGCCCTTCGGGACAGGATGCACGCCGCCGTTGGCCACATGCAACGCGGGGAGCATGACGTATTCGGCCATGCCGCCGGGAACGACGTAGCTCAGAGCGTTCTTGTCTTCGCAGAGATTCTGCATGCCGGAGAGGCAGTAACGGCACTTGCCGCAGGGGATGATAGCGGAGCAGACGACCTCCTGGCCGACTTCGTAACCGGTGACGCCTTCGCCCAGTTCAGTGATGGTGCCGGAGAATTCATGGCCGAGGATAGCGGGAAGGGTCATCTTATGGGAGGAACCGCCGGCTTTGACGTTCCGAAGATCGCTGCCACAGATGGCGCAGGCCGCGACCTTGATTACCATACCGCCAGCGGGCGCAGTGGGAACGGGAACTTCTTCCAGGCGAAGATCGTCCGGACCATACAGACGAAGTGCTTTCATGGTGCTCATGGGATGTGTTGACTCCTTTGGTAATGAATAATTATGTCAGAACGCAGGGACGGAACGGGCCGCCCCTGCGCCTGAATTCGTGTGGAATACGAAGCGATGCGGCTTACTGGATCATGTCGGCGACAGTGTGCATCTCTTCCTTGGTGTTGAGGTAGAGGTTCTTGTAGACCTGGTACAGCTTCTGGTAGGTCTCGTAAGAATCCGGATCGGGCATGTTGGTGATGTCAACATGGCACCAGTTGCGGATCTCGCTGAAATCCTTGAACAGGCCAACGCCCATGCCGGCCAGGAAGGCGTCGGCAGCGGGGCCGCCGGCGATCTGGGACATGTAATCGACCGGAACGTTCATGATGTCGGCAAACGCCTGGCGCTCAAGGTTGGAGGCAGCGCCGCCGTCGCAGACGATGATGCGAGCGGGCATGGCGCCCTTTTCGCGGAGGATCTCAGCGTGATGCTCCAGAGCGAAGCCGATACCTTCGATGATGGAGCGGAACATATGGCCGCGGGTGTGGTACATGGACAGGCCGAAGAACATGCCGCGGGCCTTGGGATCCCAGATGGGGGAGCGCTCGCCGAGCCAGTAGGGCAGGGTAATCAGGCCGTCAGCACCCTTGGGGGTCTTTTCGGCTTCGAGGTTGAGCAGATCGTAGGCGCTCACGCCGCGCTGGCGCTCGTATTCCTTTTCAACCTGGCCGAAGTTGTCGCGGAACCACTTGACAACGCTGCCAGAGGTGCCCAGACCGGCGATGGCGACCCACTTGCCGGGAACGAAGTAAGGCATGTTGATGAAGCGCTTGTCGAACACGGGCTCGTCGAGCACGATCTGCCAGCAGTGGGTGGAACCGCACATGCAGGTGGAGACGGAGGAGTCGATCATGCCGGTGCACAGGGCAGAGGCGGGAGCGTCGACGCCGCCGCCAGCAACGACGGGAGTGCCGGCCGCCAGGCCGCACAGCTCAGCGGCAGCAGCGGTCACGTGACCGATGACGTCGGTGGCGTTGTACAGCTTCGGGAACTTGTCGGGATCGAGGCCGCACTTTTCGATCATCTCGGTGTCCCAGCGGAACTCGTCGATCTTATAGAAAGGAGAATACAGGCCACCGGTGCCGTGGTCGGCGACGAACTGCCCGGTAAGCTTGAGCTGCACGTAAGCGGGCGCGTTGAGGAACTTGAAGGTCTTGGCGTAGACGTCGGGCTCCTTGCGGGCGATCCACATGCACTTGTAGCCGGCGTAGTAGGGGTCGATCTGGTTGCCGCCGACGCGGACGATCTCATCCTCGCCGATGTTTTCGGCGCACCATTCGCACTCGTCGGTAGCGCGGCGGTCGCAGTAGAGCAGGCAGTTGCGAAGGGCGTTGCCCTCACGGTCAACGGCAAGCGCGTCAGGGCTCAAGCCGGAGATACCGATGCTGGCGATGTCTTCGGGGTTGATGTTGGCGTCCTTGACGATCTTGTTGACGATGGTCTGGAATTCGCCCCAGTAGACGACGTCGGCATCCTGCTCGGCCCAGCCGGGCTTGGGATATTCCACGTCATGCACGGTGGAGGCGGAAGCGAGAACTTTGCCCTCGAGATCAATAATGACGCCTTTGCTTCCGGAGGTACCAATGTCGTAACCCAACAAGTACTTTTTCTGCATGATGTTTCTCCTTATAATGATGCGTATTTGATCCAGGCTGTGTGTGGCCAGCCGGAAAGGAAATCGGAACAGGCAAAAAGAGAAAAAGTCATCCTATCAAAGCGAGATTTGTAAATTAAATTTATCATAGCAGAAAAAATCAAGGGAAGCAATAGAAATGTGTGTCTATATTTCAACAAAGTGATATAAAATATGAAACGAGTGTGAAAGAACGAAATTTAATAGGACAAAAAAGTCTGAATTCGGAATTGAACTTTTGCGCGGTTTGTGCGAATTAAAAAGTAAAGAATTGACCGGTTTTTATGGAAACAAAAAGTAAAAACGGAAATATAGCGCCATAAAAATGCTAAAACGATCAAAAATCAATCAAGATAAATCAAAAACAAAAAAGAAGAAAATGGGAATTTGCAGGCGAAGAAAAATTTTTTGAAAAAATCCGCTGAAAGCAATTCACAAACGGAAGGCAAATGCCTGTATTGCATTCTGACAGAACTGCCTTTATAATGAGAATATCACAAAAGTTACTTTTTCTTTGTTCATATATGTAAGGAGGAAGCAAGATGGATTTTTCCAAGATGACCATCCAGCAGCTGATCGACCCCAAAGGCTATGACTGCAGCTGCGGCAGGCACCATGCGGTTGACTTGAAATACCTCAGCGTCCGCCAGAGGGCAATCGAGGAAGTGCCCCAGGCTCTCGAAGCGCTGGGCTGCTCCTATCCCTTCGTGATCTGCGACAAGAATACCTATGAGGCCGCGGGCAGGCGTGTGCTGGAGATCCTGAGTGAAGCAGGTATCTCCCATAAGCTCTACATCGTCCCTGAAATGGCAGCGCGCCTTCGTCCCTCCGAATGGGAGGTGGGCAGCGTCGCGATGCATTTTGACCCCAAGTGTGACCTGCTGCTGGGCGTGGGTTCCGGCGTCATCAACGACATCTGCAAGATCTTTGGCTACAGCACCGGCAAGCCCAACATGATCGTGGGCACCGCCCCCTCCATGGACGGCTATGCCTCCAATTCTTCCTCCATGGAAGTCAACGAGGTCAAGACTACGATCTACACGCAGCTGCCCTCCGCCATCCTCTGCGACACCGCCATCATGGCCAAGGCGCCCATGCGTATGCTGTGGGCTGGTTTCGGCGATATCATGGCCAAGTTCCTTTCCGTGTGCGAATGGCGCATCGCCAACATCGCCAACGGCGAGTATTTCTGCGACAACATCGCCGGCATCATGCGCTCCGCCGCCCGCAAGGTCATCGCCGTGGCGCCCGGCATCCAGAGCCGCGATCCCGAGGCCATTCAGGCCATCGCCGAGGGCCTCATCGCCGCCGGCATCGCCATGTCCTACGCGGAGATGTCCCGCCCGGCTTCCGGCCTGGAGCATCATATCTCTCATATGTGGGAGATGATCGCCCTGGCTCACGGCAAGCCCTACGACCTGCACGGCATTCAGGTGGGCGTGGCTACGCTGCTGGCCTTCCGCGTATACGACAAGCTCAGGGGCTATGAGCCTGACTGGGAAAAGGCCCAAAAGCGCATGGACAGCTACGATCCCGCCGCGTGGGAGGAAAACGTGCGCCGCGTGTTCGGCTGCATCGCGCCGGAGATCTTCGCCATCGAGAAGAAGGCTGGTAAGAACACCCGCGAAAAGCACGCCATGCGCCTGGAAAAGACCATGGCCAACTGGGATCTGATCCAGGAGACGATAGAAAAGGAACTGCCCCCCTACGAGGAAGTCTACAGCGCCATGAAGGTGACCGGCATGCCCATGGAGCCCGCCGACATCGGCATCGACGCCGAGGAGACCCACGACGCTTTCGTTTGCTCCCGCGACATGCGTGACCGTTATCTGGCCAGCTCTTTGCTGTGGGATCTGGGCGTGCTCGACCAGTTCGCCGACGAAATCTTTCCCGTGTAAGTAGGAGGTATTATGACGACTGCTGCTGATTTCAAGAACATCAAGTGCTTCCTGCTGGACATGGACGGCACCTTTTATCTGGGAAACAACCTGATCGACGGCGCGCTTTCCTTCATCGACAGGGTGCTCGAAACGGGGAGGGACTTCCTTTTCCTGACCAACAACACCTCTCATAACGGCGACTTTTATGTGCAGAAGCTGGCGCGGCTGGGACTGACGGTGGACCGCTCCAAGGTCCTTACCGCCGGAGACGCCACGGTGGCCAAGCTCAACGAGCTGTATCCCGGCAAGCGGGCCTTTGTGCTGGGCAATCATTTCCTGGTGGAGGATCTGACCGCCGGCGGCATCGTTGTAGACAACGAAAACCCGGAAATCGTGGTGATTGGTTTTGATACCACGCTGGACTACGCGAAAATGACCGCTGTATGCGATTTTGTGCGGGCGGGGCTTCCCTACATCGCCACGCATCCTGATTTCAACTGCCCGACGGACACTGGCTTCCTGCCGGATATCGGCGCGATTATGGCATTCATCGAGGCGTCGACGGGCAGGCGGCCTGAACTGATCGTAGGCAAACCCTATACCGGCATCGTGGATGCGGTGCTGGAGCGGACGGGCCTGACGACGGCCGAATGCGCCATGGTGGGCGACCGGCTTTATACCGACATTGAGACGGGCCTTCGCAGCGGGATGCTTTCGATCCTGGTCATGAGCGGAGAAACGACCTCCGAGATGCTGGCGGCGTCACAGACCGTTCCGGATCTGGTGTTTGACAGGCTGGCAGACATCAACCCCTACCTGGAATAACGGCAAAACGGCAAAAGAGACAGAGGAACGCTCTCTCTCTTTTTGTTTGTAAAAAAGTTTAGGATTCTTTGTCCTGCCAGAGGTTTTCGTCCCGCTGACTGACCAGCTGCTTGGGCGTGACACCGAAGCGGGAGTGGAAGAGCTTATAAAAATTGCCCATGTGGGTGTAACCGACCAGAGAGGCCACCTCACGGACGGTCAGAGTGCTGTGGCGCAGCAGATCCGCAGCGCGGTCGAGCCGAATCGCCTTGAGAATATCGGAAAAGCTCCGGCCGGTCGCTCTGCGGATACAGGTGGAAAAATAGCTGGGATTGTAGTTGAAATGCTGGGCAGTGGTCTCCATGGTGGCGTCGGCATAATGCTCATTAAGATAGGTAAGCACTGCGTCGATGTCAAATTTCTGCCGGGACTGCTTTTGCTTTTCCGCCATGACACCGTCGGAAAGAAGCGCCATCATTTTGATCAGGCTGGAGAAAAGCAGGGCACGGTGGGAAGAAGGCAGTCGCGCCGTATCAAGGATCATCATTTCCGCCAGCTTTTTCATGTCGGGCATGTTGACGCCGCGCAAAATGAGATAATTGCTGCTCTGGGGATTGCTGACTACTTCGGTAAAGAACGAAGCGAGCAGTGGATTGTCCTTGAAAAGGGGGAGACAGTTCCGGTGAATGAAATCCTTGCGGAGATAAATGCACAGTGAGACGCCGGAATTCCCCAAAGGGGTCAGTACCTGATGGCACACGTTGGGCTGGAGAAAATAGATGTCACCTGATTCAAAGGTGTAATCTGCCCCCTGAAATTTTTGATCAGAAGGCCCCTGGTAGCAATAGTTCAATACAAAAAAATCGTGGGTATGCGGGTATCGGGTGACGCAGTCAAGGGGGGGAACGGTCACCAGAAAGTCTTCTGAAGGAGCCCCGGGCCAGGAAAAGTGGAGAATGTCCCCGGGCGAGCGGGGCGCCTGGCTGCCGAAGTTGTCCCAATAGGGCTTTTTATTTTTTTCCAGAAGAAAAGCGATGGCTTCTTCGACTGTTTGAATCGCATTTCGTTCCAATGGAATGGCCTCATATGACTGGTTTTTCAAAGATGCGAGAAGGATTTCTCTTAATTTATTATAGCGGGATTTGAAAAAGTTGCAAGCATGCAACCAGGACGAGGGGTGACTGGAACGCGTTTTCCGGGCTGAAAAATTTGCAAAAGCAGAGTGAATCTGGAAAAATATGCAGATCCTTCCGGGTATTGCTGAAGTCAGTCTAAAAAGAAACAAAAAAAGCATACATTGTAGATAAAAATAAAGCATTCACAGAAATTTAAAAATATGGTTTAATAATCATATTACTCCGATAGGTTTTCGGAAGAAATAAAAAACAGGAGGGAACATTTATGAAGGAAAAGCACATCGCAAGACTTCTGGCGCTGGTGCTGTGCTGCATGCTGGCCGTGACCGCGTGCGCGCCGGCTCAGACGGAAGTTCCCGCGGCAACGGAAGCTCCTGCGGAGACTGAGGCTCCCGCAGCGACGGAAGCTCCCGCGGCAACGGAAGAACCCGCCCAGGAGGAAGCTGCTCTTGCTGCCGGTACGATTGTCAGCGCGACGGACGGCGTCTACACCGCCTCCACCACTGGCTACGGCGGAGCTTTCAAGATCACCACCACGATCGAAGGCGGCAAGATCACCAACATCGAGATCGAAGCCAACAAGGAACGCGCGGGCTATTGCGAAGCGCCTTTTGAGCAGATTCCGGCCGCTATCATCGAAGCACAGAGCACTGCTGTTGACGTTGTCGCTGGTGCGACCGTCACCTCCCGCGCCGTGATTGAGGGCGTGGAAGTGGCTCTGGGTCTGGCTGACGCCAGGATCTCTGAGGATGGCACGATTCTTTCCACCCTGCCCAAGCTGTACACCTACGAATCCCTTTACGGTCTGACCGGCGAAGAGCGCGAGCAGGCCATGGCGGAGAAGAACACGAAAGCCCTGATTGAGAACGCTCCCGTTCGAAAGGTGCTCGACAGCGGTGTCCAGGTTCAGACCATCCCCTCTGACCGCTTTGTGTACAACACAGCTCTGCTGCACGCCGATCAGCGCGGCTGCAATACCTGCCATGCGCTGGAGCAGATCGTTCAGGCGATGCCCATGTCTCATCCCCAGCTGGAGATGACCTACAACGTTGAAATGACCTACTGGAACTGCATGCCCTGCCATGCTTCCCGTAACCCCACCCGCAACACCATTCATTCCACCCATCTGATGAGCAAGACCTTTGACGATATGGGCGGCAACTGCCTCTCCTGCCATCACATCGATGGCCAGACCGGTGAATACGCCCTGTGGGATGACGTCAAGTACGAGGTGATGACCGGCTGGACCGATGTGGCCAACGTTCAGGGCGAGTTCACCTTTGACCAGGATTACATTACCCCTGTCGACGACATCTTCTGGTACTGGGGCAACGGCACCAACCGCGGCTTCCAGCCCAACTACAGCAGCTATGAAGAAGATCCCTCCATTTTTGATGAATGGACCTTCGAGATCACCGGCTCTGTGGCAGAACCTGTGACCCTGAGCCTAAAGGAACTGGCTGAAGAAAACTCCGTGACCAAGACCATGAAACTTGCCTGCCAGGTCAACCAGTCCGGCGGCGCTCTGTGCGCCAACGTTGAGGTCACTGGTATTCCGCTGACTTACATCCTCGACAAGGCTCAGATTAACGAAGACGCCAACGCCGTCATGTTCGTCGGCGACGATCTGTGGACTGGCGCTTACACTGACCTGGATTTCATCCGGAATTATGAGGCTGAGTCCCTGCTGGTCTACAAGGTGAACGGCCAATACCTCACTCCCGAGCTGGGGTATCCCTGCCAGGTGTGGTATCCTGCTTCCGGTGCGGGCGGCTTCACCAAGCGCGTCAGGGAGATCCGCGTGGCGACCGGCGCTGCTGCCCGCCGCATGGTTGGCGTCGCCGATCCTGAGAATCCCGGCACCTATTTCAACAAGCCCAACAGTGCAATCTTCTATTATGAGAATGGCCAGTTCTTTGAAGAAGGTCAGCCCATCACCTTTGAGGGTTATGCCGATGCATACGACCTGCACGTCGTGGCGCTTGAGTTCTCCCTCGACCGCGGCAAGACCTGGACCCGTTACGAGACGCCTGAAACGGACAACGAGCGCTGGGTGCACTGGACTTACACCGTTACGCCTCCGTCTGCCGGTTCTTACGTGCTGTACTGCCGCGCGGTGACGGACACCGGTTTGGTGAATTTCCGCAACGGTAGTCTGATGTTCAACGTGGAATAAGGAGGAGATCGACGTGAAGAAAAGCGATACTTATAAGATCCTTTCGGCAGTGACTGGCGCGGGTGTGCTGCTGGCCGGCTGCGCGGCCCCTGCACAGAACGCTGCCGTAGTGGCGGAAGCGCCTGCTCCTGCCGCCGAAAAGGAACAGCCCGCGGTACAGACTGCCGCTGAACTCGAAGGCGTGACCTATTCCAACGGCATTGCGGTGGAGACCTTTGTTGCTGAGCCCGTAGCTGTTTCGAAGGTTGCCAACGTCGAAGGACAGTTTGCCTTCGATCAGGACGTCATTACGCCCTCTGACGAAGTGTTTAACCTCTTCGGCACGGCTGTGACCGGCATCTGCGCTTCCCCTGCGGCTCCCTCCATCGTGGAAGGTGAGGCGGAGGAATGGACCATCTCCGTTGACGGCGATGTGGAAAACTCCTTCAGCGCCAAGCTGAACGAACTGGCCGAAAAGTCTTCCCAGACCAGCACCATGGCCTGCGCCTGCGCCAACAACCCCGCCGGCGGCTCCCTGATCGCCAACGCTCAGGTGACCGGTATCCCCATGAAGGATATCGTCGAAATGGCCGGACTGCATGAGGGTGTCAACACGGTATCCGTAATTTCCGACGATGGTTATGCGCAGCCGATGCCTCTGTCCTATATGCTCGAAAGGGATGCGCTGCTGGTTTATCAGATCAACGGCGAGGACATTCCCGCCGCGCAGGGCAATCCTGTTCAGCTGTGGATGCCTTCCTCTGTGGCGAAGTACTTTACCCGCCGCGTGATGGAAGTCCGCTTCACCAGCGAAGACGAAGAGCCTGCACTGCTGACCGATTCCGCCAGGGAGGGCGAATACGTCAACCGTCCCAACATCGGCATCGTCAACTACGCCAATGGCGAGACCTTTGCCGTGGGTCAGCCAATCACCTTTGAGGGCTATGCGGACGACTACGACAAGGCCATTGCCAGCGTGGAGTTCTCCCTCGACGGCGGCAGGACCTGGACTCCCTACGAGACCAAGGACGCTACCTCCGACAAGTGGGTGTACTGGTATTTCACCTACACGCCCGCCGAAGCCGGTACGTTTGAGCTGTCTGTGCGCTCCATCGCTGAGGACGGCACGGTTTCTCCGCTTTCTTCCACCATGGTTTTTACGGTGGAATAAGCCACAGCATTTTCCAGCGAAGAGACGCCCTTTCAGGCGTCTCTTTTGGCATTTTGGACCATGGAGAAGGGGACACGCGCTGAGGGGAAGCGGAATAAAATTAAGGAAAGGGGGAGAAAGGAGGGAGAATTATGAAAAGGGACAGGCGGCGGTGTTTTCGTGGAATGGGGATTGGTGCGGCGCTGATCGTGGCTGGGGTGCTGCTGGTTTTGCTCAGTTGCCCGCAGCAATGTCTGACAGCGATAGCAGGATGTGCACTTTGCGTCATAGGCGGGGTGCTTGTGATCATAAGATAATAGGGAAATGCGATCATGCATCAGCAGGCAGAGAGGGGGATAGGGATGAAAATTTTCTGCATCAGGGCGCCGAAGTTTCTGCGCAGTTTTTTGAAGCTGTTTTTCCGGGGTTCCTGAAAAGCGCAGCGCGAAGAGCAGAGGCGGGAAAGAAAAAAGCACAAAAACGCCCCGGCGGAACAGAAGCCGCAGGGGCGTTTTTGTGCTTGGGCCGAAAAACGGCCGATGGCGGAAAGCCATGATCCGAATCAGCAAAATGAAAGGGCTCGCTCGATGCAAACGCGAAGACCGCGCAGAAAAAGCCGTCGTTACAGAGCGCGTTCAACCTTGCCGGAACGGAGGCAGCGAGTGCAGACGTCTACCTTTTTGGGCGTACCGTTAACGATGATACGGGTTCTCTGGATATTGGGAGCCCAACCCCTCTTCGCCTTGCGGTTGGAGTGGCTGACCGTGTTGCCGGACATGACGCCCTTTTTGCAGATCTCGCAGAACTTAGCCATTGCGTGACACCTCCTTCAGCAGGGTGCGCACCGGAATCAGCCCGGCTGGATGCACCACAAAATCACTGCGCCAGTAAAACCGGCACATTCAAAGCAAGAGTATTTTATCATAGCTGAACGGTTTTGACAAGAGAAAACGTCGGCCGATCCGTCGGAAAAAGGCGCTATAAGATGAAAGAACTTCCCGTTGACGGGGGGAGACGGATTCTGACATCAAAACGCGAAAAATAAGCTCCTTTTGCGACATTTGGGAATCTGCGGGGAAGGATGTCGCAGGAAAGCGCTTGCGCCAGAGGGGCATTTGCAGTACAATGTGCCTAGTATTTTGAAATTCTATACCTATATTTTGCCGAGGAGGGAATGCATATGCCTGGCATTGTAAATACGGAATGTGGCAATATCGTCATTGCGGACGACATCATTTCTACCGTGGCCGGCTGCGCCGCCGTGGAAAATTACGGCATCGTGGGGATGGCCTCTCAAAGGGCCGGAGAAGGTCTGTGGGAGCTGCTCGGACGGGAAAACGTCAAAAAGGGCGTCGTGGTTTCCGTCGAAGACAACCGCTGCACGATCGACCTTTACGTGATCGTGGAATACGGCGTGTCGCTGCATGCCGTGGCGCAGAACGTTATTGAAAATGTCACCTATCGGGTCCGGGAGACCACGGGGCTTGAAGTGGCGGCCGTGAACGTCCATGTCGAGGGCGTACGCGTCCAGCAGGCTTGAAGTGGAGGACCCTACGTTGACACAAAAACGAACGATAAACGGCACTGACCTCAAGGAGATGCTTCTGGTAGGCGGTGCCATGCTCGAACGCAACAAGCGTATTGTCGACTCTCTGAACGTCTTTCCGGTGCCCGACGGGGATACCGGCACCAACATGTCCATGACGATGGGCTCGGCGATGCGGGAATTGCGCAGCTGCGATGACAGCACGGTCGGCTCTGTCGCTGCCGCCGCCGCAAGGGGCGCCCTGCGCGGCGCACGCGGCAATTCCGGCGTCATTTTGTCCCAGCTGCTCCGGGGCTTTTCCAGGGCGGTCGAAGGGATGGAGGAGATCGATTCGGCGCAGTTTGCGCAGGCGCTCAAGCAGGGCAGCGAGGCGGCCTACAAGGCCGTGATGAAGCCCAGGGAGGGCACGATCCTCACCGTGGCGCGGGTCATTGCCGACAGGGCGCTCGAGCACGCGGCAGAGGGCGCGAACATTTTTAAAATGGTGGACTGCATGATCGAGGACGGCGAGGAGATCCTCGCAAAGACCCCCGACATGCTGCCCGTTCTCAAAGAAGCGGGCGTGGTCGATTCGGGCGGCAAAGGCCTGCTGATGATCTATCGGGGCTATAAGATGTCTCTCGACGGGGAGGAAGTTCCGGAAGAAGAGCTGACGGTGGAAGAAAACCTTTCGATCGATAGGGAGGAAAATTCCGCGGCGATCCTCAGCGAAAACGACTTGGAACACATCACCTTCGGCTACTGCACGGAGTTTTTTATCGAACACCTTGCCCCCGCTTTTTCTCAGGAGGATCTGATCCGTTTTCAGGAGCACCTGATGCGCATTGGCGACTCGGTGGTCGTGGTGGGCGACGCAGGGCTCGTCAAAGTACACGTACACACGGACATGCCTGGCAAGGCCCTGCAGATGGCGCTTCGTTTCGGTGAGCTCAACGGGGTCAAGATCGAAAACATGCGCGAGCAGCATCGCAAGCTCATGGAAGAGCGCAAGGCCCGTGAAAAGGAAAACGGCATGGTGGCTATCAGCGTCGGCGAGGGCATTGACAATGTCTTCAAGGATCTGGCTGTGGATTGCCTGGTGACGGGCGGACAGACCATGAATCCCAGCGCGATGGATATTGAAAGGGCTATCAAACGGGTCTGCGCCCGCAACGTTTATGTCTTCCCCAACAACAAGAACATTATTCTTGCCGCCGAACAGGCAAAGGATCTGGTGGAGGGCGATTCTGACATCAAGGTTCACGTCATCCCCACGCAGTCTATCACGCAGGGCGTGGCGGCCGTCATCGCCTTTGATCCGGAGGGCACGGCGGAGCGGAATGTGGAAGCGATGACCGAAGCCTATGAGGCGGTCAAGTCCGGCTCTGTTACCTTCGCCGTTCGCAATACGGTCATCGGCGGTCGGGAGATCCATGAGGGCGACTTCATGGGCATGTGTGAGGGTGACATCGTTTCCAGCGGAAAAACGCTGGACGAAGTGACCGATCAGCTCATCGACAGCATGATGGCGGAAGACGGGGATTACATTACGATCTTCTACGGCCAGGACGTTTCGGAAACGGACGCGAAGGCCCTTGCAGAACGGACGGAAGAGCGTTACGAGGACGCGGACGTGGTGGTGCAGTACGGCGGGCAGCCGCTTTACTACTACTTCATTTCTGTGGAATAAAAAAGATTTTCTGCGATGCCGGAGCAGCCCGCTCCGGCATTTTTTCCGATTTGTTATGGAAAGGAAGGAAAAAGATGGATCTGCCGTTGACGGCACTCAAGGGGATCGGACCAAAGCGGGCGGAAGCTTTTGAGCGGCTGGGAATCCGAACGGCTCAGGACCTTCTGGGGCATCTGCCACGGGACTATCAGGATTTTTCGAGGCTGCTGCCCTGCGCGGGCCTGCGGGAGGGACTGTGCGCGGCCATGGTGCGTATTGACTCGCAGATCCGGACGGCATATCCGAGAAAGGGCCTGACTATCGTTACGGCGACGGGGCAGGATGAGAGCGGCAAGGTCTCGCTGATCTGGTATAATCAGCCGTATAGGAAGCAGAATCTTGTCCCCGGCGCCGCCTATCTGGTTTACGGCAATGTGGAGCGATTCGGCCGGACGATGCGTTTTGTCAACCCGGCGGTTGAGAAGGCGGGAGAGGAAGAGGGAGGCCGTGCCGGCGGCATTTTGCCGGTGTATCCCCTTACGGCCGGGCTGACGCAGAAGGCGGTCCGGGCGGCGGTGCGGCAGGCGCTGTCTCTGACCGACGGAAAAGAAGACCCGCTTCCGATCATTCTGCGGGAAGAATTCAGCCTGATGGGATGGAGCAAGGCGATCCACAACGTGCATTTTCCCCAGAGCATCGGGGCATTGGAGGGTGCGCGGCGGCGGCTGGTGATGCAGGACATGCTGTTTTTCCTGCTGGCGCTGGAGCTGCTGGGACGGGAGCGGAAAAAAGCAGGCGGGCGGCAGTTTTGCACGGCGGGGCTGCTGGAGGCGTTTGAAAAAAAGCTGCCCTTTTTGCCGACGGACGGGCAGCGGCGGGTCATGGAGGAGATCGCTGCCGATATGGCCGCCCCCGGGGCGATGAACCGCATGGTGCAGGGCGACGTGGGCAGTGGCAAGACGGTTGTTGCGTTTTTTGCCCTGTATATTGCGGCGAAAAACGGCGTGCAGGGCGCCTTGATGGCCCCGACGGAGATTTTGGCGCGACAGCATTTTGAAAAGGCGCAGGAGCTGTTTTCGGGTGAATTTCGGGTGGAACTGCTGGTGGGCGGCCTGCCGGCGGCGGAGCGAAAGAGACGCTACGAAAGAATTGCCGCCGGAGAATGTGAGATCGTCGTCGGCACGCACGCCCTTTTGCAGGAGGCGGTGCGCTTTCGGGAACTGGGCGTGGTGGTGGCGGACGAGCAGCATCGTTTCGGCGTCCGGCAGCGGGCCGCCATTGCGCAGAAGGCTGCTGCGCCTGACGTGCTGGTCATGTCGGCGACCCCCATTCCGCGGACGCTGTCCATGGTGCTGTTTGGCGACGTGGAAGCGTCGGTCATCGACACGCTGCCGCCGGGGAGAAAACCGGTCAAAACCGCGCTGGTGCCGGCGGAAAAGCGGGAGGATATGTATCGCTACGTGGCCCGAAAAGCGGAAGCGGGAGAGCAGACCTATATCATCTGTCCGTTGATCGAGCAGTCTGAGACCATGGAGGCCTGCTCGGCGGAAGAGCTTTTTGAACAGCTGCAGCGGGGAGTGCTTCGGCACACGCCGGTCGAACTGCTCCATGGCCGGATGGATGGCGCGCAGAAGGCGGCGGTCATCGAACGGTTCCGGACGGGAGAGACCAAAGTACTGGTTTCGACGACGGTCATTGAGGTGGGTGTGGACGTACCTAATGCGACGGCTATCATCATCGAAAGCGCGGATCGCTTTGGCCTTGCGCAGCTTCATCAGCTCCGCGGACGGGTGGGCCGTGGAGACAGGCCGGCTCATTGCTTTTTGCTGACGGACAACCACAGCAAGGAAACGCTGGCCCGGCTGGAGGTGCTGTGCACCTGCATGGACGGCTTTGAGATCGCAAAAAAGGATTTGGAACAGAGGGGACCGGGCGAATTTCTGGGGATGCGGCAGAGCGGCCAGAGCGAGCAACAGCTGCTGACTCTGGCAGACAGCATAGAGACCCTGCAGGAAGGGCAGAAAATGGCCCGCACAGTGCTGGAGGAAGCGCGTTATGACAGCGTGCGGGAAGCCCTGTTTGAGCAGGTGCGGCAGGCTTATGCTGAAAAGCTCCGGGACATCGCCCTCAACTGAGATCGATTTTTGCAGCCAAATGAAATTAAAAAAAGCGTCAATAATGAAAAGGCTCTCGATGGGGGCTTTTTTCTTTACATCTGAAAAGCCGGAGGGAATTCTGTTCTTTCAAAAATTTGTCTTGGAAACCTCCACACAACGCATTGTGATATTTCCAGTGTATCCGCCGGGGAGTTGGAGATAGTAATAGCACAGACGAAAAGGAGGTGACGACACGGTGACGAGCAGAAACAAGGCGCTGATCCCGGAGGCTCAGCAGGCGCTTGACAGCCTGAAAACCGAAATCGCCAGCCAGCTTGGCGTCGACTACAGCCAGGCGGACAAGGGCAATCTGACAGCCCGACAGAACGGCTCCGTCGGCGGCGAGATGGTTCGAAGAATGATCGCCTTTGCCGAACAGAGTATCAAGTAACCCGACACGCAAACGGTCAAAAAACCAGAAGAACGAATTCAGTTTCCCTCAATGGGAGAAATAAAAAACCAGAAGAAGAAAGGAAAAAGAAAAATGGCTTCCAACAATTCCAACAGCAATAACTACGCAAACACTTCCCCCCAGGCGATGCAGAACCTCGACCGCATGAAGTATGAGATCGCCAACCAGCTTGGCGTCAACCTCAAGCAGGGCTACAACGGCGACCTGACCTCCCGCGAGGCCGGCTCCGTTGGCGGCGAGATGGTCAAGCGTATGATCTCCTACGCCGAACAGAACATGAGCAACCCCAACGCCTGACGGTAACAGGCGAAACTTGGAACCCCGGAAAGACGGTGCGGAAAATTGCACCGTCTTTTGCATTTGTTTTCAAAACGGGATGGAAAACATACCACAGATATGTTATAAATATGTATATACAGGGATGGTACCCCTTGTTGACGGGGCGATCCTTTCGCTCAAGCCGATCATGAGGAGAAGAAGAGAAAATGATTAAGCTGATCGTGACGGATATGGACGGCACGCTTTTGGATGAAAACAAGCATCTGACGAGCCGCTTTTTTCCGGTGCTGAAGGAACTGAGAAAGAGGGGCGTGTATTTTGCCGTGGCCAGCGGCCGCCAGCCGGCGGATCTTCGGCTGACTTTTGGCGAATGTGCGGACGACGTAATCTATATCGGCGGCAACGGCGGCCTGATCTGCCGGGGCACGGAGACGGAATATGTTGCGGAATTTGACCGGGAGATCCTCACGGGAATCGTTCAGCACTGCCGCAGGCTCCCGGAGGCTCGCGTGGGCCTTTGCGGCACAAAAAACATTTACATCGACAATGAGGACGGCTGGTTCCGCTATATCGTGGACCGCTATTTTCAAAATGTGGGCGTGCTGGACGACGTTCTGAAGGCCTTCGACATGGATCAGATCTACAAGATCTCCATCAACACGGAGATCGAGCCGGAGATCAACACCTATGGCCAGATGATGGAGTATTCCGATTACTGCGACCTGCTCCTTTCGGGCGAGCACTGGCTCGACTTGCTCAAAAAAGGGGAAAACAAGGGCAGCGCCATTGCGCGGCTTCAGAAGATGCTGGGCGTGACCTTTGAAGAAACGGCCATTTTCGGAGATTATCTCAACGACATGCCCATGATGCACAGCGGCTATTATAGCTATGCCATGAAAAACGCGCACCCTGACATCAAGCGGGAGGCGCGGTTTGAGACCAGATACACCAACGAAGAAGAAGGCGTGGTTGAAACGCTGATTGAGCTGTTCGGCCTGCAGGGAAGAGGTTTGTGATGGAGCAGAAGCAACCGGTCCGCCTGGTGGTGACCGACATGGACGGGACGCTGCTCAACAGCAGAAAAGAGATCTCCCCGCGCTTTTTCAGGCTGATGGATTACATGCACCAGGAGGGGATCCGGCTGGCGGTGGCGACGGGGCGGCAATGGAGCGACATCGCCCATCGCTTTGAGAAATACATTGACGGGCTGCTCTTCGCCGGCAGCAACGGGACGGTGATCACGGAGGGCCGGGGGATTATCCGGGCCTATCCTGCGCCGAAGGAAACGCTTCTTGCGGCGGTTGAGCTGCTGCGGAAAGTGGACGGCGTCTGCCCGCTGCTTTGCGGCGTGGAGCGCATGTTTACCGACCGCGCCGGGCCGTGGCTGTATGAAAAGGGCGGCGTGTACGCCCCGGGCGTGGTGGAGCTGGAGGACGTTTCAAGGGCTTTTGAAGAGGAAGAGATTCTCAAGATCTCCGTGTTTCATCGCGACGAGGGGGCGCTTCCCCGCACGATCGAGCTGCTGCGCTGCTTTGAGGACACGCTGGAGCTGCTTCCGTCCGGAACGGACTGGCTCGAAACGCAGCTCAGGGGCGCGAGCAAGGGGAACGCCGTGCGCGTGATCCAGGAGACTTTCGGGATCTCCTTTGAGGAGACGGCCATTTTTGCCGACTATCTCAACGACATGTCCATGATGGACCGGGGCTACTACAGCTATGCCATGAAGAACGCACACCTGGACATCAAGGCGGCAGCCCGTTTTGTCACGGAATACACCAACGACGAGGACGGCGTGGCTGAGACGCTCATCGAGCTGTTCGGCCTGCAGAAAGGTGGACTGTAATGGGGCAGAAACATCCGATCCGCCTGGTAGTGACCGATCTGGACGGGACGCTTCTCAACAGCAAAAAAGAGATTTCTCCGCGCTTTTTCAGGCTGATGGAGTACATGCGGCGGCAGGGCATACGGCTTGTGGCCGCGACCGGCCGGCAGCATGACGACATTGCGTTCCGGTTCGGACAATACGCGGACGACCTTCTGTGCGCCGGCGGAAACGGCACGGTCCTGACGGATGGCGGAAAGGTCTTTCTGATGCGGGCGGCGCCGAAGGAGAGCATTTTGCGGGTCATTGAAACGGTACGCCCCCTGCAGGATGTTTACCCGCTGCTTTGCGGCGTTGACAGCGTATATTTAGAAGACCACGCGCCGTGGTTCCGCCATCTGGTGGAGATCTATTGTCAGAGCATTACACCCATGCCGGACATTTCTGCCGGATTTGACAACGACAGGATCTTCAAGATCGCCATTGCCAACAGGGATGACGGGATTATGGCCCGCACCGCGGAGATGCTCAGGCCCTTCGAAAAGGAATTTGACATTCTCCCCTCGGGAGACGGCTGGCTCGATATGGTGCTCAGAGGGGCCAGCAAGGGCAGCGCGATCGATCTGATCCGGGAGCGGTATGGCGTTTCTTTTGAGGAAACGGCGATCTTCGGGGACTATCTCAACGACATGTCCATGATGGACCGGGGCTACTACAGCTATGCCATGAAGAACGCACACCCGGACATCAAGGCGGCGGCCCGTTTTGTCACGGAATACACCAACGAAGAGGACGGCGTGGCGAGAACGCTGGAGAAGCTTTTGGGCGTGGAAGACCTGTGAAAACAGCTTCCTTTTACCTTTTGTGCTGCCGGGCTGAGACTCCGGCGATTTCACCACCAACGCGCTTTGAGTGAGTGATAAAGCCGGATCGATCGATTGGCGGTTGCGTGCAGGATTCGTGCAGGCAGCAGAGCGGCAAAGGAGAATTTGCTAGAGTTGATGGAGAAATGAAACGCTTTTACAGGATATTTGCTGTGTGTCTCATGACGCTTCTTTTTTTCGGCTGCGGGATGAGAGAGGCTGTCAACGATAACCGCGCTGACGGGGCGTATGAAACCAGGGAAACGCTGGCAATGGAAGACGAACCGGTTTGGGCGCAGGGGATCCAGACGGAAGGAGAACTGTTTCAGCACCTGAATCTGGACGGAATCGGTGACTTCGACGATGAAGCCTACATCAGCCTTTATCAGTTTGGGGGCTTTGAAGACAAGTGTATGGTTCTTCGAATCCATCTTGGAACAGGCGAAACGATGGCAAGGATTCTCCCGGTTTACGGACAGTATTCGCTTCAGACAGGCAAGCTGTTCTCTGAGGAGAAGCAGGCCCTTGTTTTGGAAGTTGATGTGCCGGGAAGTAACTATGGGGCGGCCAATCTTTTTGTATTTGACGTTTTTCCAGTCGGCCCTGACCCAATTCCGACGGTAGTTGACCGTTTCAATACAACGGCTGGTCCCATCGTTTCGGCTTTGAATGAGATGCTCATAGACTCCGGGTCTGTCACGGGAGGGGCTGAAATCACAAATATTGAGGGTTTTCCACTCCAGGGGCTGACAGTCTATTCAACCGGGCAGAAAGGCCAATGGCATGAAGTACAAAAAACACTCTTTTGGTCTGGAGAGAATGACAGGGCTGATGACGGCTGGGCACTTTTAACGGAATAAAAAAGGTCGAAGCGCCTCTCGAAGAAGTACTTTGACCGTCCAATTTCTCCAGTATCCGGGCAGTTCATTTGGGGCTGCCGTCGTCTCTTTTCACGAAAAACGGTTGGAATTCAAGCAGGGTATCTGGTATGATGATAACGTAATATCACCCTGCGGAGGAAGAACATGGCCCGAGACCTCAAACCAAGATACTGCCAGATCCGGGACGATCTGCTGGCGGCGATCCGCGAGCAGAGGATCCGGCCCAACGAACAGATCCCAACGGAAGTGGAGATCATGGAACAGTATGGAGTCAGCAGAACTACGGTCCGGCGGGCGATCCAGGATTTGGTGGACAACGGTGTGCTGACCCGGCGGCAGGGAAACGGGACCTTTGTCAACGTGCCCAAATATACGCGAAACGTGCTGAGATTCATCAGCTTTACAAAAGACTGTCTGGATCATGGCGATCAGCCGGATACGAGCGTTTCACAGATCGAGACGGTCGAGCCGACGCCGGAGCTCCGCCAGAAGTTGAGGATGCAATCGGGGGAAAAGATCTATTGCTTTGAGCGCCTGCGGTTCATCAATGGCGAACCGGTGATGATCGAGTTGAATCAGGTGGCGGGGCGGTATGATTTTATCGGCTACAGCGATAAGAAGGAACTCGAATCCCTGATGACGCTCTTTGAGGATACGCACGGCATTATTACCGGGAAGTATGATTCGGTCCTGCAGATCTCCTACGCGACCAAGCGGGAGGCAGGCATGCTGCACATTCACGAGGGCGCGCCGGTGATTATCATCGAGGGCGTGTGCTGCGATGAGGGGACGCAGCCGATGTACCATTTCAAGCAGGTCATTGCCAGCGAGCGCTGCAAGATCGATATCAGCGGCGAACGGAGAGGGCGCAGGGACAGCGGAAAAGAAAACAGAAACTGAAAAGCAGCGGCTGCCGCTGCTTTTTTTGCAGGATGGGGGGCCGTCCATTTGCAGAGAAGGGCTCTGGAAACTGCGAAGTTTCAAGCCCAGGGCAGTATCATCCAGCCGAAGATTGCGGAAGGAGGGGGAAGCGTGGTTTGGAAGCGCCAAGAAGGAGGAGCGCTCCATGATAGAAGGGGCGGCCATTCTCTGGCGGCTTTGGCGGAGAGGGACAAACAGAGTGTGCTTTGTTTGTGCCCACGGCTGAGGGGCGATCAGAGGAGGCAGTTTTACGCGAAAAGCAATGCGAAAAAGGCGGATATCCCAATACGGGATATCCGCCTTTCCTGTGCCTGGAAGGGTTGGAAAAATTACTTCTGATCCTTGGGCTTGACCTGGCCATAGGTCTTGAAGCGCTCCATCATGTATGCCATCTCTTCGGGAGAGAGGATGTTGGCACGACCGGCGACCGTGGCCAGATAGTAGGTCTCGCAGCACTCTTCCATCAGGCTGGCGATGTTGAAGGCGTTGGCAATGTCACGGGAACCGGCGACGAGGCCATGGTTGCCCAGCAGCACGCAGTAGCGGTCCTTCATGTACTCAAAGGCGGCCTGAGCCAGCTCGGGGGTGCCGAAGGAGGCATAGGGAGCGCAGCGGACGTCAGGACCAGCCAGAGCGACCATGTAGTTGGAGGCGGGCAGACCCCAGCCCATCGTGGCCAGCGTGGTGGCATAGGTGGAATGGGTATGAACGACGGCGTTGATATCCTCGCGGTCGGTGTAGAAGATGCGGTGGAGGGCGTGCTCGCTGGAGGGCTTGCGCTTGCCGTCAACGATGGAGCCGTCAGAGATGCGCATCACGACAACGTCTTCGGGAAGCGTCTCGAAATAGTCGATGCCGCTGGGGCTGATGACCATCAGATCCTGCTCGCGGTCGGCGATGCTGATGTTGCCGCCGGTGCCCTTGGTCAGGCCGCAGGTGATGAGCTTTTTGCCGTATTCAACGATCTGTTCTCTTTCTTTCTGAAGAAGCATGATAGGAACCTCCTGAACATTGAAGTAAAAAGATACATAAGGGGGTCAGCCCTTATCAGCAGAGAAACGGTGCGCCGGCAGGCCGTTTCAGAAAGGGCCTGCGCAGCGGCGCGGGACGGAAAGCGGAAAACTCCTGAAAGGGCTTCTGTTTCCGGTGCGGCGGCAGGGAAAAACCTGCGCCAAACGTCCGGCAAGGGGGCGGCAAAGCGCCCCCTGCGGAACGGGAAAAGTCGGATTACTCGATCTTGCCGAGGATGTCGGCGCGCAGATCCCACAGTTCCATGTAGTTGGTGCGGATGGCACGGAACAGCTTGTAGAGCTCGTCGTACTTCTTGGCGTTTTCGGGATTGGGCTTGTAGCTGGCCTTGATCTTGCACAGCTTGCCGGCAGCTTCCACGATGTCGTTGTACTGTCCGCAGCAGACGCCCGCGAGGATGGCAGCGCCCTTGCAGCCGAATTCGGAGCCTTCGTAGGAGACGCACTCGCGGCCGGTGACGTCGGCAATGATCTGGGCCCAGGCAGCGGACTTGGCGCCGCCGCCGGTCAGGCTGATGCGGCCGGGCTTGTCGAAGCCGTACAGGCAGTCTTTAATCATGAAAGCGATGCCTTCATAAACAGCCTTTACCATGTGCCAGCGGGTGGTCTTCTTGGAGATGCCGAAGAAGCTGGCGCGGGCGTTGGGGTTATAGAAGGGATAGCGCTCACCGGATTCGGTCAGGTACGGGTGATACATCAGACCATCGCAGCCGGCGGGAATGTCGGCCATGTGCTTTTCGATCTCGGCGAAATCCTTGGTGTCAGAAATCTGAGCGAGGACCCAGTCGAGGTTGGGCGTGCCGGCCATGGTGGCGCGGATGTCTAGATTCAGGCCCTTCTGGGGATGGGCGACGATGCACTGTTCGTCCTTGGAAACGTCCACGTCGGAGGGAGCCATGACGATGCCGGTGCAGCAGGTGGTGCCGAGGATGGCGTACACGTCGCCGGGATTGACGGCGTTGACGCCCACGCAGGTGATGGTGACGTCCAGAGCGCCGGCAGCCACGGGCATGCCTTCCTTCAGGCCGGTCAGCCTGGCGGCTTCAGGGGTGATCCTGCCGGCCAGCTCGTAGCTGTTAAGGGGCTTGCCGTAGAGCTTGGCGCATTCGCCGATGCCGAGAGCGTCGTAGACGTTCTGGGCAGGGGTCTGATCGAGGATGTTCAGCTGGGAAACGGAGCAGTCGGTCACTTCACTGTGCACTTCGCCGGTGAGCTTATAGCGAACCCAGTCCTTGGCGTGGAACGCATGGGCGGCGTTTTCGAGGTATTCAGGAGCGTTCTCCTTGTACCACTTGAGCTGCATCATGGAGTTGGAAACGCCGGGGTTGCTGCCGACGGTGGTGGAGTAGATCTTCGACTGTTCGGGCGTGAGTCCGGCGATGGAGGAAGCGGCACGGCCGTCGTTCCAAAGAGAGGCGAGCTTCACAGGAGCACCTTCGGCGTCAATTGCCCAGTAGCCTTCTCCCTGGCCGGAAAGGCTCAGTGCGAGAATGTCATCAGGCCAGGCCACGCCGGAATCCACGATGCCCTTGAGGCATTCAACGGCGGCGCTCCAGACTTCGTTCATGTCCTGCTCGCTCCAGTTGCCATTGGAGGGGATGAGGTTCGTGGGCTTGTTGCGAACGACAAGTTCGTTGCCGTCAGTGTCAAAAAGGACGGCTTTGATATTGGTGGTGCCGAGGTCAATGCCGATCAGATACTTCATGTGAGTGCCTCCTAAAATGATTGATGTGTGCCAGATGTGAAAAAAGTACAGGATGAATTGGTGTTTTCTACGAAAGTGAGGATAACATATCGATACGTATTTTGTCAATATCGGAGAGAAGAAAAAGTATGTGAAAGAATAAATATAGGAGATGCAAAGAAATAATTGGGGTATTTATGAGAAGAAAAAGACTAAATATTCCTATTTTCTAAAAAGCGATTTTTTCAAACAGGAAGACGGAAGCAGCATGAAAATTGAAGAAAATGGATTAAAATGAAAAAATGAAACATTTTAAACTGCAATGTGGGTTTTGGAGAGAGAGGAAAGGTCGTTCCCCGCACCCTCTGGCACACGGCACCCTCTGGGCACACGGCAGGGGGACATGCCTCCTTGTTGACCTGTGCCTCTTTGAGGGGTCAGTCCCCGAACTGCCTGCAGCGGTTTGGGGAAAAGAAAGAAAATTGAGATTGACGGGAACAAAAGTTTGCGATAAACTGATTTACAAGACGAAAAAATGTTCGATAGAGGGATTGCCATGGATCTGATGGAAAAGCTGACTATCCTGACCGACGCGGCCAAATACGACGCAGCCTGCACCTCAAGCGGCGTCGACCGCGGCGGGAAAAAGGGAATGACCGGCAACACTTCGGCAGCGGGCATCTGCCATGCGTTCGCGGCGGACGGGCGCTGCATTTCCCTTTTAAAGGTGCTGATGACCAACGCCTGTATCTACGATTGCCGCTATTGCGTGAACCGGCGCTCTAATGACAGCCGCAGGGCTGCCTTTGCACCCCGGGAGCTGGCGGATCTGACGATGGCTTTTTACCGCCGGAACTATATTGAGGGGCTGTTTCTCAGCTCCGGCATTATGAAAAATCCGGATTACACCTGTGAGCAGATGATCGAGGCGCTGCGCGTTCTGCGGGAGGAATACCGCTTCAACGGCTACATCCATGCAAAGGCCATCCCCGGCGCAGATCCGCGGCTGATCGAACAGCTTGGCCTGCTGGCGGACCGGCTGAGCGTCAATATTGAGCTGCCGAGCGAGCAGAGTCTTGGGCTGCTGGCCCCTGACAAAAGCAAAAAGGCCATTTTGCGCCCCATGGGATTCATTCAGAAGCGGCGCGAGGAGCAGAAGGACGCATTGGTCCGGTACCAGCATGCGCCGCGCTTTGCGCCGGCCGGACAGAGCACGCAGATGATGATCGGCGCAACGCCGGAAAGCGATTATCAGATCCTGCGGCTGACAGAGGGACTATATCAGACCTACCGGCTCAAGCGGGTGTTTTATTCAGCCTACGTGCCTGCGGTGGAGCATTCGCTTTTGCCGGCCCGGGACGTTAAACCGCCCCTTCTGCGGGAGCACCGGCTGTATCAGGCGGACTGGCTGCTGCGCTTTTACGGGTTTGAGGCCAGTGAGCTTTTGACGCCGGAGCGGCCACAGTTCAATCTTCTGATTGATCCCAAATGCCATTGGGCGCTGGCGCATATGGATCGGTTCCCGGTGGAGGTGAACCGGGCGCCCTACGAGACCCTCCTGCGGGTGCCGGGCATCGGCGTCAAGGGAGCGCAGACCATTCTGCGGGCCCGAAGGGGAGGGATACTGACCTTTGAGGGGCTGAAAAAAATCGGCGTTTCCCTCAAGCGCGCCCGGTATTTTATCACCTGCGGCGGCAAGGCGGCGCCGGGAAGCGATCTGCGGCCCGAGGTTATCCTGCGGGAGCTGATCGGCCAGCAGGGGAAAGAACGGATGCAATTGCAAGACGGCGGGAAGCAGATGAGCTTTTTTCAGGAAGAACAGCAGCAGGAGGCGCTCAAATGGATCAGCGTACAGTGATTTACCGCTACGACGGCACGTATGAGGGATTTCTCTGCTGTGTGTTCGAAGCGTTCGTCCGAAAGGAGGAACCGTTCCGGATGCTGCCCTATGACGCGCCGGAGGGTCTGCTGTTTGAGGAGCGGTGGATCGATACGGATCTTCAGAAGGCGAAGCGGGTGGCGGCGTCACTTTCGCCGAAGATCTCGCCCCGGGCAGAGGAGAGGATCGAAAGGGGATTTTTGAGCTGCCTGGAAAACAAAGAGATCTATCTGCTTCGCTATATCCGGCTGGGATTCTCTGTGGGAAGCCGCATTTTTGGACTGCTGACGGAGGACTGCGTCGATAAGATCGAAAGGGCAGTCAAATATCTGGAGCGGGAAGCGCACTTTTTTGTGGAATTTTTGCGGTTTTCAGAATACAATGGGGCGCTGGTTTCGGTCATCGAGCCGAAGAACCGGGTGCTTTCGCTGATTGCGGGACATTTTTGCGACCGCTTTCCCGATGAAGTTCTGCTCATTTGGGACAAGACGCACCGGGAGGCGCTCCTGTGGGGCGAAGGGAAACGGAGGATCGTGCCGCTGGACGAATTCGTTCCGCCGGAAGCGGACGACGGGGAATGGCAGTACCGGAGGCTGTGGAAGCGCTTTTTTGACGCCGTTGCCATCGAGGAGCGGACGAATCCCGCCTGCCAGAGGAATCATATGCCGCTGCGCTATCGCGGCCAGATGATCGAGCAGCAGATGGAATACTCTTTTCTGGGGGAAGAGGCGGAGCGCCGGCGGCTCAGGGCGCGGCAGGCCCGGGAGGGCCGGGAGAGCGACGGGCTCTGCTGCCGGGAGGAGGTCCTGCGCGCGCTTGCAGGCGGGAAGGGAGCGCCGGGGGAGCCGCACTCCCGCCCCGAACCGGGACAGACACGGGAGCCGTGACAAAGCCGCGGTTTGACGGGGAAGGACTTTCCTATCTGTTTGCACGGAACACGGCAGGTTCTTTGCGGGCCGCGGATCCCGGAAGCTTTCACGAAAAGCGGACGGAAAAATGAAAGAAATGCAAAAAAAGCGGGAACGGTTTCCAGGCCAGGGTCGTATTGGGGATAAGAATCTCAAACGACAGGAGGAACCGATGAAAAAGAAGACCACCGGATTGTTGCTGTGTGCCCCGCAAGGGGTGCTGTGTGCCCCGCAAGGGGTGCTGTGTGCCCCGCAGAGGGTACGGGCAGCCTGCGCCGTACTGCTGTGCGCCCTGCTGTGTATCCTGCTTTGCGCCTGCGATCCGAACGGAACGCAGAACCCTCAGGGCACACCGGAACAAACCGAAGAACCGCTGTCCGCCAAGCCGGTGATCTATCTCTATCCGCAGCAGGAGATGGAGGTGACAGTGACGCTTGACCATGACGGAGAGCTGACCTGCACCTGGCCCAAAAGCGACGGGAGCTGGACCGTCACGGCCCGGCCGGACGGCACGCTGACCGATGGGGAGGGCAGGGAGTATTCCTATCTTTTCTGGGAGGGAAAGACCAAGACGGAATACGACTTGAGCCGGGGCTTTGTGGTCAGCGGAGAGGAGACGGCGGAGTTTCTGCGCCAGGCCCTTTCGGCGATGGGACTGACGGCAAGGGAATACAATGAGTTCATCGTCTACTGGCTGCCGAAAATGCAGGAGAACCCCTACAATCTGATCGCCTTCCAGCAGGATGCCTACACCAGCCATGCGCGGCTGCACATCGAGCCGGAGCCGGACAGCGTTCTGCGGGTCTTTATGGCATACCGGCCGCTGGAGGAGCCGGCAGAGGTGGAACGGCAGCAGCTCGAGCCCTTTGAACGGACGGGGTTCGTTGTCGTGGAATGGGGCGGGGCGGAAGTGCCGTAAGAGGAGCGGACGAAGGCGGAAAACGGAAAACCGGAAAGTCAGCTGAAAAATTAAGAAAAAAGACCGTGCTTCTTTCGGCGAAGGAGCACGGTCTTTTGCGTTGCGGCATGGCAAAAGGGAAGGGAAAAGCCTATTTTTCCAGCTTTGCGCAGTCGGCAGGGCCGCCACGCAGCATTTCCAGCCCATGGGAAAGGGAGGGAAGGACGGCGAGCAGGTTTTCCTTTGCGGCTTTGGGGCTGCCGGGAAGGTTGACGATCAGGCTGCCGCCGCGGATGCCGGCCGTGGCGCGGGAGAGCATGCCGCGAGGGGTGATCTTCATGCTTTCGGCCCGCATGGCTTCGGGAATGCCGGGCGTCATGCGGGGACAGACCGCCTCCGTCGCCTCGGGGGTGACGTCCCGGGGAGAAAAGCCCGTGCCGCCGGTGGTGACAATCAGGGCGATATCAAGGGCGTCGGCGGCGTGGATGAGCGCTGCTTCGATCTGGGACTGTTCGTCCGGAACGATGACGCGATGGACGACGGAATAGCCCGCCCCTTCGAGCAGGGAAGCGACCAGCGGGCCGCCGGCGTCCTCGCGAAGGCCGGCGCTGCTGCGGTCGCTGACGGTGATAACTGCTGCCTGGAACATGAAAAACCTCCTTGTGGAAATGAAAAGTGCAACGATGCGGCCCGATCCGGCAGGAAAACAGAAGGAACGCTAAGCCTTGAGCAGAAGGATGTCCCGGGGCGCGATCTGCACCGAAAGCACCGCGGGCTCCTTGCCGGAAGGACACAGTTCCGCCCAGGCCTCCTTGGAGAGCTCGGCCCGGATGGCAGAATAGCTGCTTGTCGGGCCTTCTTCCGGAGCAGAGCAGGGACGGAGCATCACGATGGTGGAAAAGACGTCCTGCACGACCCGGGTGACCACGCAGGGGAAGGTATCGGGGCCGGGTTCGGGCACAAGGCGGATAAAATGGGCGCGCACGCCCGCATAAACAAAGGAAGGATCTGCATTGCGGGCAACGGTCAGAGGAACGCCCCAGTCTTCGGCGAAGACCGCATTTTCAGAAAGCGGATGGATGCGCGTGTAGTTTTTACAGCCGGAAAGCAGCGCCGCAGAGAGGGTGCTGGGATCTTCAAAAAGCGTGCGGACGGGGAGCACCGCCTCAGAACGTCCCTCGTTGATGACGCAGACCTTCTGGCAGATGCGGTAGACCTCGTCGCGGCTGTGGGAGACGAAAAGGGCGCCGCCGGAAAAGCCTTCAAGGGTGTTGACCAGTTCCTGCTCCAGCTGCCAGCGGAGGTAGCTGTCCAGAGCGGAAAAGGGCTCGTCCAGGAGGATCAGCTCCGGCTCGCTTGCAAGGATGCGGGCGAGGGCGACGCGCTGCTGCTGGCCGCCGGAAAGCTGATGGGGATATTTGTTTTCCATCCCCTCAAGATAAAGCGAGCGGATCTTTCCTTCAAGGAAGCTGTCGCGGTCTTTTTTGTCTTTGGAAACGCCGGCGGCGATATTCTGACGCACGGTCATGTTGGGAAAAAGCGCGTAATTTTGAAACAGATACCCCACCTTCCGCTTCTGGGGCGGCAGGTTGATCCTCTGTTTGGAGTCGAAAAGGACACGGCCGTCGAGACGGATGACGCCTTCGTCGGGCGTTTCAATGCCGGCGATGCATTTGAGCGTCATGCTTTTGCCGCAGCCGGAGGAGCCCAGGATGCCCAGGATGCCGCCGTCGGCCTCAAAGGAGACGTCCAGATGGAAGGAGCCCAGCTTTTTTTTGATCGATACAAAAAGGGACATGCTCTCACCGGCCCTTTCTGCGGGAACGTACGGGACGGCCCGTCCAATGGTTCATCAGAAGAAGCGTGGCAAAGGAAATGCACAAAATGACGGCGACCCAAGCGTAGGCCCGTTCCCGGTTGTTCCCCTGCACGGCGGAATAAATGGCCAGGGACATGGTCTGGGTCTTGCCGGGAATGTTGCCGGCAAGCATGGTGGTCGCGCCGAATTCGCCCAGCGCGCGGGCAAAGGAAAGCACCGTTCCGGATGCGATGCCCGGCCAGCAGCAGGGGACCGTCACCCGCCAGAAGATCTTCCATTCGGACATGCCGAGGGTGCGGGCGGCGTAGATGAGATTCTGGTCCATCTGCTCAAAGGCGCCGCGGGCCGTGCGGTACATCAGGGGAAAGGAAACCACGGTCGCCGCGATAACGGCGCCCTGCCATGTGAAGACTACAGAGAGGTTCAGGCCGGCAAGAAACTGGCCCAGGAGGCCGTTTTTTCCGAACAGCAGCAGCAGGAAAAAGCCCACGACCGTGGGCGGAAGCACCATGGGGAGGGTGAAGATGCCGTCGGCAACGCCCTGAAAGCGGCGCATGCGGACGACCCAGTAGGCGGCGAGAATCCCAAAGAAAAAAGTGAAGACGGTTGCGAAGACCGACACTTTGAGAGAGATGAGCAGAGGGGAAAGATCCATGGTATCGTCTCCTTGAAAAAAAGAGCAGCGAAGGGGCAGGACAAGCCTGCCCCTTTTTTGGCTGCAAACGGTCAGTTCATCGCAAAGCCGGCCGCTTCAAAGGCGGCGACCGCTTCGTCGGAGGAGAGGTAATCCACGAAAGCCTGCGCTTCCTCGGGATGCGCCGCATTCTTGAGAACAGCGGCGGGATAGACGACGGGCTTATGGCTGCCTTCCGGCGCTTCGCAGACGACCTTTACCTTGTCGCCGCTGGAGGCGGCGTCAGTGGCGTAGACGATACCGCAGTCCACGTCTCCGCCTTCGACCCAGCCGAGAACCGCACGCACGTTGGTGCCGAAATTAGCCTTGGCCTTGACAGCGTCCCAGGTGCCGAGGTAGGTGTAGATCTCCTCGGTGTACTGGCCGACAGGCACGGAGGCCTCGCCAATGGCGACCATGGAGACCTTGTCCGTGGTGACGTCTTCAAAGCTGGTGATGTCCAGCGTGGAAGCGGCGGGAACGATCAGCACCACCTTGTTGACCAGCAGATCCTTGATGGAATCGGAAAGGACAAGACCTTCTTCATCCAGGGCCTTCATCTGCTTCTGGGCGGCGGAGACGAACACGTCGGCCGGGGCGCCTTCCTCGATCTGGGTCTGGAGGGTACCGGAAGAATCGAAGGTGAAGGTGAGCGTCACGTTGGGGGCGACGGTTTTGTAGGATTCGGCGATTTCCTGGAACACGTCAGTGAGGCTGGCGGCGGCGGAGACGAACAGCTCGACGGGTTCGTCGGAGGACTGTTCGGCAGGGGCGCTGCAGCCGCAGAGCAGGGCGAGCGTCAGGGAAAGGATCAGGACAAGAGACAGAACTTTTTTGGATTTCATGGGGATACACTCCTTTTCAAGATTGGAAGGCCCTGCTGTTTCCGGCAGAACCTGCGTGCGCAGCGGCAAAATTTGCGCACTGGCCAGGCGCCATGGAAAGCGGAGGCTCTCTTTAGGCGGCAAGGCTCGGATTGTATAGAGAGACAGGGGCACGAAGCGGCGCGCAGAGCCGAAATATGCAGGACATCCCACCTTTCATAAAAAGTGAAAAGAAAAACAAAAACAGAAGAGGATCACCGCGAAAGAACGCTTTTCAGCGGCGGCCGAAGGAGCAGAGCGGATAATGGCAGACCTTGCAGCCCATGCAGAAGCCGCCCTCGCCCAGAACGGCGATGTCTTCCTTGCAGATGCGCTCGCCGGCAAAAATGCGGGGGAGGAACAGGTCAAGGCTGGTCACCTTGCTGTGCATGGAAGCGCCGGGAACGCCGATGAGCATGGTATCGCCAAGATACGCCATGGTCAGCATGTTGCCCGGCTGCATGGGAACGCCCTGAGTCACCAGCTGCGCGCCGCTTTGGCGGATGGCGGTGGGGGTCAGGTCGTCCGGGTCGACGGACATGCCGCCGGTAAGCAGGATCAGCTGCGCGCCCTCGGAAAGGAAGCGGTCGATGGCGGCGCGGATCATGGAAAGATCGTCCGGGCATTTGGTCACGCCCAGGATCCCGGCGCCGTAGGAGGCCAGTTTTTCCCGCATGATGGGCTCAAAGCGGTCCTGGATGCGGCCGTAATAGACCTCGCTGCCGGTGATGATGACGCCCGCCTTCAGCGGAAGGAAGGGCTTGACGGAAAAGACGGGGTAGTTCTCCCGGGCGATGGCGACGGCCTTTTCCACGTTTTCCCGCTTGGTCACCAGCGGGACGATGCGGGCGCCGGAGAGCTTTTCCCCCTCGGAAACGACCGTGTGGCCGGGGCGGCAGGCGACGGTGTAGTCCGGCACGGAGTTGATGGCCTTAAGGGCCTCGCTGTTGACGCAGAAGAGGCCGCGGATGGCGGAGGTGATGAGGAATTTTCCCTCGGAGGGGCCGGAATACCGGAGGTTCGGGCCGCAGATGGCTTCGGTCAGCGCCTGCGCCGCGTCGTCCTCGTGGACCTCGTCCGCCTCGGGCTCCCAGACGAAAATGTGGGATTTGCCGATGTCGAGCAGGGCGGGAACGTCCTCTTCGGTGATGACGTGGCCGCGCTTGAAGCGCACGCCCTTAAAGCCGTTGGGAAGGATGGCGGTCATATCGTGGCAGAGGGTCTGGCCCACTGCCTGTTCAACGGGGATCTTTTTCATGCTGCGCCTCCTGAACCATTACGAAATGCGGGCGATCTCGTCGCCGGGACGAACCGTGCCCTCTTCGATGACGATGACGAAAATGCCTTCCCGCGGCATGACGCAGTCGCCCACGAGCTTTTTGATGGCGCAGTCGTTGTGGCACTGCTTGCCGATCTGGGTCACCTCCACCAGGGCCGGGCCGATGCGAAGACGCGTGCCCACGGGCAGGGTGTAAAGCTCGATGCCCCGGGTGTTGATGTTTTCGGCGAAGGCGCCGGCCCTGAGGCCGGGGATCCTGTCGCGAATCTTGTCGACGCTCTCTTCGGCCAGCAGGCTGATCTGGCGGTGCCAGTCGCCCGCGTGGGCGTCGCCGGCGATGCCGTGGTTCTTTTTGAGCACCAGCTCTTCGACCGGATGCTTGCATACGCCTTTTTTCTCGCTGATGTTGACGGATACGACGGTTGCCATGGCTTTTTACTTCTCCTCCCTAAGGTACAGGCCGCTCTTGCCGCCGGACTTTTCCAGCAGGCGGACGTTTTCAATGACGATATCTCTCTGAACGGCTTTGCACATGTCGTAAATGGTGAGGGCGGCGACCGAAACGGCGGTCAGCGCCTCCATTTCCACGCCGGTCTCGCCGGTGCAGCGGGCGGTGGCAAAGACGTCGATGGCGCTCTTTTCCCGGTCCAGGGCAAAGGAAATGTCCACCCCGGTCAGGGAGATGGGATGGCACATGGGGATCACGTCGCTGGTGCGCTTGGCCGCCATGATGCCGGCCACCTGCGCCACGGCCAGCACGTCGCCCTTTTTCATTTTGCCGGCCTCCACCAGGGCAAAGGTGGTCTCGTTTAAAAGCACGCGGCAGCCGGCGCGGGCGGTGCGCAGGGTCTTTTCCTTGGCGCTGACGTCCACCATGCGGGCGCGCCCCTCGTCGTTGAAATGAGTCAGCTGGTTGGGTCGTTCCAAAGGATTAGCCTCCGATCTCGTTCATGTTGCGCAGGCTCTCGCTGGCCGCCCGCTCGAGGTGATGCCGTTCGGGCTTGGCGGAAATAGCCCGGGCGATGGCCTGCTCAAGCGCTTCGGGGGAAAGGCCGCGAAGCGGGATCTCCTGCGCCGAATGCAGGCAGGTTTTGAGCTTGCCGTCGGCGGTGATGCGGATGCGGTTGCAGGCGGGGCAGAAGTGGTCGCTGATGGGCCGGATGAGCCCCACGGCGCCCCTGCCGCCCGGCAGGCGGTACAGCCGGGCAACGCCGCCCGTACCCACCGGCTCAAGGGCGGGAACCGCCTTCAAAACCGCGTCCGCCGGCAGGAAGCGCTCGGCGTCCCACTGGGCGCATTCGCCGATGGGCATCAGCTCGATGAAGCGGACCTGCAGGTCGTGCTCCCGGGTGAGGGAAACAAAATCGGCGATCTCATCGTCGTTGAAGCCACCGATGAGCACCGTGTTGAGCTTGAGCTGGGAAAAGCCTGCATCGTGGGCCGCTTCCAGGCCGGCGGCAACGTCCGCGAAGGACCCCAGCCGGGTGATGTAGGAAAATCGCTCCGGCCGGAGGGTGTCCAGGCTGACGTTGAGGCGGCTGACCCCGGCGGCACGCAGGTCCTTTGCCATGTCCTTAAGAAGGACGGCGTTGGTGGTCATGCACAGCTCCTCCACGCCAGGGAGGGCCGCGATGCGGCGGCAGATCTCAAGGATGCCCCGGCGGACCAGCGGCTCGCCGCCGGTGAGGCGGATCTTTCTGACGCCGCAGGCCACGGCGGCCTGCGCCATCTGCACCATTTCATCCACGGAAAGGATCTCTTTATGGGTGCGCTTGCACACGCCGGCTTCTGGCATGCAGTAGCGGCAGCGGAGATTGCAAAGGTCCGTCACCGACAGGCGCAGGTAATTGATGGTTCTTCCGTAATGATCGACCATGACGGCCCTCCTAAATGCGGTATGCGGTCAGGATGCTGCCGGCGGGCAGCGGAGGGGACCCGGCGGGAATTTCGCCGAGCAGGTCGCAGCCGATCAGCGAGGAAAGCACGCCGTTTCCCTGATCGCCGGTCTGGGCAAAGCAGGCTTTGCCGTCCTCAACGACCAGACGCCCCCGGACAAAGCGACGGTTGGGGCTGGGCTTTTTGAAGGGGGCGAGGGTGGTGACGGAGATTGTTTCGGGAAGCACCCGGGAAAGGCCGGCATACCTGCGGAGGCAGGGAAGGGCGATCAGATGGAGCGCCAGGGCGGCGGAAGCGGGGTTGCCCGAAAGGGAAAGGAGCAGCTTGCCGTCCAGGGTGGCCGCCATCAGCGCGGCGCCTGGCTTCATCTGAAGCTTCCAGAAGAGGATCTGCGCGCCGAGGGCTTCGGCCGCCTTTTGCACCAGATCATAATCGCCGACGGAAATGCCGCCGGTGGTGAGTACCACATCGACGGTTTCAAAGGCCTTGCCGATGGCCGCGGCGATGGAAGCGGTGTCGTCCGGGACGGTCTCGGCGCCGCAAAGGAGGACGCCCGCCTGCTGGAGATAGGCGCCGAGGGTATAGCGGCTGCTGTTTCGGATCTTGCCGGGCGCAAGGGGCGCTTCGACGGGGAGGAGCTCGCTGCCGGTGCTGATGAGCGCGGCGCGGGGCCGGGCAAAGACCGGCACCGAGGAGATGCCGAGGCTGGCGAGCAGGCCAAGGACCGGAGGCGTAATTGCCGTTCCGGCGGCGGCGACCAGATCGCCCGTACGGATGTCCTCGCCGGCGGGCACGACGTTGCTGCCCGGCTTGACCGGCTCAAAGAAGGTGACGGTGCTGTCCGTAAACTCGGTGATCTCGTATTTGACCGTGGCGTCTGCGCCGGCGGGCATGGGCGCGCCGGTGAGGATCTTGGCAGCCTGCCCGGGGTCCACGGGCAGTGTGGGGGCGGAGCCGGCGGGGATCTCCTCGGTGATGGAGAGCGTCACGGGATGCTCGCGGGAGGCCGACGCGGTGTCCGCGCCCCGCAGGGCGTAGCCGTCAAAGGGGGAGCGGTCAAAGGGCGGAACCATCTCCGGCGAAAGGATGTCCTCGCAGAGCACCCGGCCCAGCGCCCCATCCAGGGGAACGCGCTCCGTGCGGCGGGCAAGGGGAAGGTTCAGAAGGATATCCCAGGCTTCTTCCACGGGAATATCAGTCCGGAAGGGATTCATAAAAGTCACTCCTTTGCAGAGGATGAAAGACCGTATTGTTCATAAAGAAGATCCGCCACGGCTTCGGCGCTGTCAAGGCCGAAGAGGGGGACGGAAGGATAGGGGGATTGGGGCAGGTCTGCGACCAGCGCCAGAAGCTCTTCCGGCAGGGCGCAAAGGGGCTTTCCGTTGGCGCGGCGGTGCACCTCGATCTTGGGAAGATGCTCCGACTTGAAGCCTTCGGTCAGGATCAGGTCAACGCCCGTCACGCGGGAAAGAAGCTCGTCCAAAGAAAGGGGGCGCTGTTCGATAAAGGCGGCCTTCTGCGGCGAAGCGATCGCGACGACGTCTGCCCCGGCATGAGAAAAGCGCCAGCTGTCCTTTCCCTCGACGTCGATGTCGAAGCCATGAGCGTCGTGCTTGATGACGCCAAGGCGCAGCCCGCGGCCCTTGAGCACGAGGATCAGTTTTTCCAGAAAAGTGGTCTTGCCGGAGTTGGAAAAGCCCACCACCGACACGGCCGGCACAGAAGGGGAAACCATAACGAAACTTCCTTTCCTGCGAAAATAAAGGAGAAACCGGCAAAAAAAGCAGCCTGTTTTGCGAAGCGAAACAGGCTGCCTGAAAGGCACACAAAAAACCGAAACGATGCGCTGCCCCATGAGCAGGAACGCAGACGGGGGAATCTGGCGTGTGCGAGGAGGGCTTGTTTCCTTTTCAAAAGCGGAAGGCCGGTCTGTTTCCAGATCCAACCCTTTGAACGTTCGGGGCGTTCTGGCCAAGTCACCGTGAAACTGTTTTTTAGGGGACAGGGCTCGAAAACAATCCAAATCCAGTATGAAATTTTAAAAAATTTCGATGAAAGGTATTAAAGTTATTATAACAAAAGAAAGTTGTGATGTCAACGGAGAAGACGGAAAAGGGGAGGCCGGTCAAACCGGTCTCCCCTGAATTTGAGAAACGGACTGGGAAGGTGGGTCACAGAGCGGAAGCTCCGCCGTAAAGGTGGTGTCCCCCGGCTTGCTGGCGGCGCTGAGCGTTCCGTGATGGGCCTGCACGATGGACTGGGCAATGGACAGGCCCAATCCATACCCACCCTCCTGGCGGGAACGGCCGCTGTCAACGCGGTAAAAGCGATCGAAGATGTGGGTAAGATGCTCCGGAGGGATTCCCTCGCCGGTGTTCTGGACCGTCAGGACCGCACGGCCGCGGACGGAAGAAAGCGTCAGGCGGATCAGGCCGCCGGCCGGCGTGTGTTTGCAGGCGTTTTCCAGAAGGATGGTCAGCAGCTGCGTCAGGGAGGACTCGCTGCCCTGGACAAAGACCGCGGGCGTGATCCGCTCCTCCAGGCCGATCCCCCGCTCAAACAGCAGCGCCTCAAAGGAGAGCGCGGTCCCTTCCGCCAGGGTGGAAAGCTCCAGCGGCGCCATAGCGATGGCCTGGGGGCCCGTGTCGAGCCGGGCCAGGGTCAGCATATCGTCGATCAGGCCCTTCATGCGCCCGCACTGGCGGTGGATCTCGTCAAACCAGCGCTTCTGCGCGGCGATGGTGGCCGCGGGGTCGGACTCCACCGCGGAAAGCGTGGCGCCCACGATGGCCAGGGGGGTCTTCAGCTCGTGGGAAGCGTCGGCGATGAAATCTTCCTGCCGTTCAAAGGCTTCCTGAACTGGCTGCACCGCCTTTTGGGCCACAAAGCGGCTCACGAGCCACAGCAGTGCCAGGGCGATCACCCCCACGCCCAGCAGGATCAGCAGGGCGTTTCGGGTCGAGCCGCTCTGCTGGGAAAGATCGACCAGCGCGATGCGCACCGTTCCGGAGACAAACCGCCGCCCGTAGCAAAAGCGGCGCCCGCCGGCCGTCAGCGTTCCGCGGAGCTTACCGGAAAGGCGGGCGGCGGAAAGCGCCTCGGAGATCACGGACTCCTCCAGATCGGGCGGAGCGGCCAGAAAAAGCTGCTGGCCGGAAGCGTCGTAAAGGGCGATCACGGCGCCCAGCGGAAGCGGATTGGAAGACGGGGCCTTCTGGGATTCGCCCGAAGCGGCGCGGAAATACCGGGAGGAGCTGAGGGCGAGCCGCAGGGTGTCCTCGGTCTGCGCGCGGAAGGAGAACACCAGCAGCACGAAGATGGCCGCAAGGATCAGCAGAAGGATACCGGCCAGCAGGGAAAAGATCAGCCGGGTGAACCGGCGGGTGACCTGCTTCAGCATGAGGTTTGGGGGGAGGTGTCGATCAGCTGATAGCCTACGCCGCGCAGCGCGGTGATTTTAACATGGGCGCCGAGAAAGGCCAGCTTTTTGCGCAGGAAGGAGACGTACACCTCAAGGTTGTTGCTCTCTGCGCCGCTCTCGCTGCCCCACAGCTTGGCCAGAAGCTCCTCCTTGTTGACGACAGCGTGCTGGTGGAGCAGGAAGTGGCGGATGATCTCAAACTCCCGGTTGGACAGGCGGGTGCGCTTTTCGCCGCACAGAAGCTCGTAGGAGGCAAGATCCAGCGTCAGATCGGAAAAGGAAAGGGTGTCCTCCGTAATCAGGTCGCCCTTGCGCCGGCAAAGCGCCCGCAGGCGCGCCAGAAGCTCGTCTGTATCGAAGGGCTTGGCCAAATAGTCGTCTGCGCCGCAGTCCAGCCCCTGCACCTTGTCTGAGGGGGCGCCCTTGGCGGTCAGCAGCAGCACGGGAACGGAAAAACGGGCTTTTCGAAGCTCGGAGAGAATTTCAAGGCCGCTTCGGCGCGGCAGCATGATGTCGAGGAGGATGATGTCGTAAACGCCGGAAAGGGCCTCGTTAAGTCCGCTTTCGCCGTCATTGACAGCAGTGACGCTGTAATGGTTTTTTTCGAGAATTTCAGTAAGCGCCTCGCACAGGGGCAGTTCATCTTCAACCAGCAAAAGCCGCATGGAAAAACCTCCGATCAAATTTCTCTGTTGAACCATAAACGAAAATTGTGATGGAAAAATGGCAGATTTACGACAAATGTGAAAACTGACCGAAGCTCCTGAAAGCCTCAGAAAGCCGGCAGAATCCGGGCGGCTGTGGGACTGTGGGACGCAAAAACGGCATTATATAAAAGGAAATAATTATAGAAGAAAAGGCGATTTTTGCAGCGCAGTTTTGTTGGCCCACAGTCCCACACAGCCGGGGGAAATATCCGCGAATGACCGAAATACGGGGATTTCTGCTGTGGGATCGAAGTCCCACACAGATCCCACGCCGTCCCCCGCAAAGGCAGAAGGCAGCGAAAGGTCGTGCCCCTGTGGGGGACATGCCACCTTATTGAAGTCCCCGAACTGCGGCAAGCGGTTCGGGGAAAGGTCGTCCCCCTGTGGGGGAAAAGTGCTAGGCTGCTTAAAAGCATTGACGGGAACGCAAGTTCGATATTAAAATAAACTTATGTTTGATACTAAAACATACCATGTGAAACATGCAGCGGAATGCTGAGAGAAAACGGAGGAAAAGCCATGGAAACAGAAGAGAGAAAACTGCCGGAGGATTGCGGACGGGACGATACGGAGCAGGAGCTGGAGGAGACGATCCGCGGGCTCAGACGGCTGTTGTGTGCTCTGCCTGTGCCCCGGTCAGGGGTGCGGGTGCCGGCTCGGAAGGATTCGTGGGTTAGGGCGTACATCGTGCTGCTGGAGAAGGAAAAAAGGCGAAGGAAAGGAGAGCTGTGAGCAATGGAAAGAAAGCAGATAAGAAGGCTTCTGCACCGGTGGGGGCGGACGCAGCAGACCTGCGCGGAGCGCAGCGAGCAGATTGAACAGTTTGAAGCGCTTTTGATGAAAAGTGAAGTGGCGCGCAGGAACAATGAAAACGGAAGGAAGAACGAAGAGCGCTACGCGCGGCTGGCGCAGGAGTATTCCCAAACCATCGAGCGGCTGACGAGGGAATGCGAGGAGGAGCTGCGCTTTGCGCGGACGGTGGACGGACTGCTGCGGGAGCTGGAGCCGCTGGATCGAAGGCTCCTGGAGCTGCGCTATCAGAAGGGACTGAGCTGGATCCAGGTGGCCCGGGGCGTCCATTATTCGGTGGACCGGACCAAGCACAAGGATGCGGAGCTGGCGGACAGGCTGGCAGAAGCGATCCGGATCAGCATTTGACAACACGACGGATTCCATAAGATGGGGAAAGAAGCGCGGAAGCACTTTTTGGCAGGGGAAGGAGGGGAAATATGGCAGAAGCGGGCAAAAAACGGCTGCCCGGCCCGGTCAGACTCAAAAGGATGGTGGACGCCTATTTTGAAGGGGCAAAGGGACGCCCGGCGCGGAATGAAAACGGCGAGCCGGTCCTGGGCAGGAATGGCCTGCCCAGGATGGAGGGCGGCTATCCGCTGACCATGGCGGGGTTGGCCTGCGCGGTGGGGCTGAGCCGGCAGGAGCTGCTGCAGCTGGAGGGAGACGGGGAGTCGGAGCAGCTCCTGGCCCGGGCCAGGGCAAGGGTGGAGGCCTATGCGGAGGCGGCCCTTTTTGAAAGCGGCACGGCCTCCGGGGCGAAGTTTGCCCTGAGCAACAATTGCAGCGGCTGGGAGAAACGGCGCACGGAAAGGGCGCGGACGCCTGCGGAGCTAGACGATCAGGAGCTGGAGGAACGGATCCGGCGCCTTTGCCGGGCGGGGGAGGACCATGGCCAGTGAGCTGACCCTGCTTCGCTACGAACAGGCGCGAAGAAGGGCGGAGGCGCGGGCGGAGGGGGACGCGGTCTGCTTTGCCGAGACCTTCTGCAAAATCGAGGACCGGGACGCGCCGGAGCTGATGATCCCCTTCCGGCTGTGGCCCATGCAGAGGGAGGCCCTGCGGGCCATGGAGACCCACCGGCTGGTGATCGCCCTCAAGGCGCGGCAGCTGGGATTGACATGGCTGAGCCTCTCCTATGCGGCAAAGCGGCTGCTATTTGAACCGGGCTGCTCGGTAATCGCGCTGTCCCGGACGGAAAATGAGGCGCGGGAGCTGGTGCGGCGCATGGGTGTGCTGCTTTCCAATATGCCGGAGCTGGTCACGCCGAAGGGGAGGGAAAACCCGCTGGGGCCGGCGCGCTTTTTTGAGCAGAAGGCCCTTTCGATCAAGATCGAAGGCAGAAAGGGGAACCCCTTTCCCTCGGTGTTTCAGGCGTTCGCCTCCGCGCCGTCGGCCGGCCGCTCCTTTACGGCGAGCCTGGTTCTTCTGGACGAATGGGCCTTTCAGCAGTACGCCCGGGAGATCTGGTCCGCGGTGTATCCGACGGTGAACCGTCCGGGCGGCGGGCAGCTGATCGGCCTTTCGACCATGGAGCGGGGCACGCTTTTTGAGGAGCTTTACCGGGGGGAATTCGGCTTTCACAAGCTGTTTCTTCCCTGGCAGGCCGACCCCAGGCGGGACGAGGACTGGTATGGGCGGGCGAAAAAGGCTCTGGGGCCGCTGGTGGCCCAGGAATATCCCGCCACGGTGGAGGAGGCCTTTTCCGTGCCGGGCGGGGCCTTTTTTCCCGAACTGGACGAAAGGCTTCACCTGACCGGTCCGGCCGACCTTTCCGCCATGCGGCGCTACGTTTCCATCGATTACGGGCTCGACGCGCTGGCGGCCCTGTGGTACGCGGTGGACAGCCGGGGAAACGCGCTGGTTTACCGGGAGCTCTACCGTTCGGGGCTGATCGTTTCACAGGCGGCGGAGGCGATCCGGCAGGCTGGAGAGGGGGAGCCCATCGACGCGGTTTTTGCCCCGCCGGATCTGTGGAACCGGAACCGGGACACGGGGCGCTCCACCGCGGAGATCTTTGCCGAAAAGGGCGTGCCGCTGGTGCGGACGGGAAACGCCCGCGAGCAAGGCTGGCTGGAGGTGAAGGAGTGGCTGCGGCCCAGAAGGATCCGGGACGAGCAGAGCGGAACAGAGCGGCTGCGGCCCAGGCTTCAGATTGTGCGGGACCGCGCGCCGGAGCTGTGGCGCTGCCTCAGGGCGATCCAGCGGGACAAGCTCAACGGCCGGGACGCAGCGTCAGAGCCCCATGAGCTGACCCATCTGCCCGACAGCCTGCGGGCCTTCTGCGCGGGCAGGCCCATGCCGGCCGGGCAGGAGGAAAGCGGCCTGGACGGACAGATCGAGAGTTTTCTGCAATATGGAGGATGAGATGGAATTTTTGCTGGGAGCGGCCGTGGGCTGTCTGGCGATGGCGGCGGGCGCGGCTTTGAGGGAGCGGTTCCTTTTGCAGCGGAAGCGGCAGAGCGCACAGATACCGCCGGAGGAAGGAAAGGAAAAGGCGGGCGGAGCGCTAGAGGAGCAGTGGAACAACATGATGCGCTTTGACGGAACGGCGCAGCATCCGTGAAGGGGGGACGCGGCATGAAGATCAAAACGCAGCCCCGGGAGGTTTTTGCGGAGTATCAGGCCGGCGTCGCCTACAAGACGGCCATCGGCCTTTACGAAAACGTGGAGCGCAACGAAAACTTTTTTGTGGGCAACCAGTGGGAGGGGGTCAACGCGCCGGATCTTCCCAAGCCCACGCTGAACATGCTCAAGCGGGTGGTCAGCTATTTTACGGCCATGATCGTTTCAGACGACGTGCGGGTCTCTTTGACGCCCTACGGCGGCGGGGAGGAGGAAAAGCTCTGCGCCCGCATGGCCCGGGAGATCGAGCAGGTGATCGAGGAAAGCGGCGTGAAGCGGAAGCACCGGGACGCCCTGAGAAACGCCGCCGTGGACGGGGACGGCTGCTTTTATCTGTGGTTTGACCCGGAAAAGGAGACCGGGCAGCGGGCCAAAGGCGGCATCGAGGTGGAGCTGATCGAAAACACCAACCTCCATTACGGCAACCCTCACGACCCGCAGGTGCAGCGGCAGCCGTATCTGATCCTGTCGATGCGCCGGCTGGTGGAGGAGGTGCGCGACGAGGCGCGGGCGGCCGGCCTTGATGAGGACGCGGTGCGGTCCCTTCGGGCCGACAACGCAGAGCGCCAGGGAGAAAAGGGCGACGGCGGAGAGCTGATGACGGTGCTCATCAAGCTCTGGCGGCAGGATGGGCGCGTCTGGGCGCTCAAATGCACGGAAAAGCAGATGGTCAAAGAGCCCTGGTGCACCGATTACCGGCTGTATCCTGTGGCGGTCATGCCCTGGGACAGGGTCCGAAGCTCCTGCCATGGGCAGAGCGCCCTCAACGGGCTGATCCCCAATCAGATCGCGGTCAACAAGCTCTTTGCCATGGCGATCCGGTCGGTGGAAATGAGCGCCTTTCCCAAGGTGGTCTACGACGCCACCAAGATCCGCCGCTGGAGTAACCGGGTGGGCGAGGCCATTGCCGTGGCGGGCAATCCCAACGAGACCATCGCCAGCGGCCTTCGGGGCAGCGATATGTCCGCGCAGGTGATGGAGACCATCGACCGGGCGGTCTCCATGACGCGGGATTTTCTCGGTGCGTCGGACGCGGCGTTGGGAAACGTGCAGCCGGATAACACCTCGGCCATTATCGCCGTGCAGCAGGCGGCCGCAATGCCCCTGGAGCTGCAGAAGCTGGCCTTTTACCAGTTCATTGAGGATTATGTGCGCATCATGGCGGACATGATGAGCGCCGATTACGGCGTGCGCACCGTCTGGGACGGGGAGGCGGGCAAGGTGGTGGAATTTGATTTTTCCGCCTTTGACAGCGCCCGCTGCCGGATGCAGGTGGACGTGGGCGCGTCGGCCTACTGGTCGGAGCTGATGCAGGTGCAGACCCTCGACAATCTCGTGGCGAAGGGCATCCTGCTCGACGGGGTGGAGTACCTGAAAAATATCCCAGACCAGTATCTGAAAAACAAAAAGCAGCTGCTCGAGGCGCTGGAGGCGCAGCGGGCGGAGAAAAACGCGGCGCAGGAACAGGGGGAACCCCTTCTTTCAGACGGCCGCAGTATCGGATAAAGGAGGCAGGACATGACGGAGGACACCAATCTGTTCATGGAGTGGATCGGGGAGCCCGAAGCGGGCCAGAGCGTTCCGGCGGAGGACACCGACGAAGCCGAAGGCGCGGGCCGGGCAGAGGGAGCTCGGGAGCCGGATGGACTGGAGCTGCTGGAAGCGGAGGAAGGGGAAAAGGAGGAGGCGGAGCCGGTGGTGCGCTGCAAATTCCTCGGCGAGGAAAAGGAGCTTTCCCTTTCGGAGGCGGCGCTCTGGGCGCAGAAGGGGATGAACGCGGAGCACCAGCTGCAAAAGAGCCGCGACAGCCGGGAAAGCAGGCTCATCGACTACTTTGCCGCCCTGAGCGGCATGGACCGGGAGAGCTATCTTTCCGCCCTGGAGGAGGCCAGGGAGAAGGGCCTTTGGGCGGAGGAGACCGCGAAGATCCGGGCGCAGTACCCGCAGCTGCCGGAGGAGCTGGCCAAAGCGGCGGGCGGGCTGATGGCGGAGGGGAAAAAGGCCCAAATCGAAACCGAGGCGGCGGCGGACAGGGAACAGAGGGGAAGGGAGACCCTCGGTCCCTGGCTGGAATTTGCCGAAGCCTTTCCGGAAATTGAGGACCTGAGCAGCCTGCCGGAGGAGGTGCTTTCCGCCATCGACGGCGGCGCTTCCCCCACAGCGGCGATGCAGGCCTTCCGCGTCAGGGAGCTGCAAAAGGAGAACGAGAGCCTGCGCGCCTCCCTGGAGGCCCTGGAGCGCAACGCGCGAAACCGCGAAAAGTCCGTGGGTTCTGCAAGGACCTCCGGCGGCAGCGGCCCGGCAGACCCCTTCCTGCTGGGGCTGATGCAGCCGTAACAGAAAAAGAACAGAAAAGAAAAAAGGAGAAACGACCATGGCGATTCATCTTCACACCAAATACGCCGACCAGCTGGCCAGGCTCTACACGAAAAACTCCCTGCTGGAAGGTCACACCAACAATATGTGGTCCTTTTCGGGCCTCAAATCCCTGCTGATCCCCTCCATCGTGACGCAGCCGCTCAAGGACTACGTCCGAAGCGGAACCAGCCGCTACGGCACGCCCCAGGATCTTCAGGACACCGTGCAGGAAATGACCATGACCCAGGACAAGGCCTTTTCCATCGTCATTGACAAGGGAGACAACTCCGAGCAGCAGATGATGAAGCGGGCCGCCGAGGTGATGAAGCAGCAGGTGGCCGAGCAGGTGGTCCCGCTGGTGGACCAGTACGCCCTGGACCGCTGGTTCCACATGGCCGGAACGGTCAAAGCCATCGCCGAGCCCACCGCCTCCACCATCGTCAGCGACCTGCTGGACGCGGAGGTGTACCTCAACGACCATTTCGTGCCGGATGAGGAGCGCTGGGCCTACGTGCAGAACAAGTACATCAAAATGATCCGCCTGTCCGACGAGTTCACCGGCTGCGACAGCATCGTCCGGGACATGGTGGTCAAGGGCTACGCCGGAAACCTCGGAACGCTGAAGATCGTCGGCGTGCCGGAACGCTATATGCCCAAGGACACCTATTTCCTCGTGGCCCACAGGGATGCGGTCATCCTCGCGCAGAAGCTCAGGGACGGCAGGATCCATCAGGACCCGCCCGGCATCAGCGGACATCTTCTGGAAGGACGCTACAACTACGACGCCTTCGTCATCGGCGCCCGCGCGGACGGCGTGTACGCCGCGGTCAAGAGCGGCACGGTCTGCGGGGCGGTCACCGCGACCAAGGGAAGCACCACCGCCCTGACCTGCGCCACCGACGGCGCCACCATCCTCTACACCCTCGACGGCAGCGATCCCCGCTATTCCACCGCAGCCAGGACCTACACCGCCCCCATCGCCAACCCCGAAGCGGGCACGGTTCTGAAGGCTTACGCCCGGAAGGAGGGCATGTTCCCCGGCGCGGTGCTTGAGCACACCTGCGCGTAAGGATTTCTGCGGTGCGGCCGGATGCAGCGTGCATCCGGCTGCGCTGGTATCCGGAGAAAAAAGGAGGAAACGGATGACTGCAAAGGAGATCTGCGCGGCCGCCTCGGCGTTCCTGTATGAAACGCCCGGGCAGGACGCGGAAAGCTACGGGTTTTCGGCGGCCTTTCTGAACGTATTGCTGGCGGAGGCCCTGCCGGCGGAAAACTCCATCCGCCGCGCCGGGGGCCGCGAGCTGCTGGCGGAAGCGCCCGTCCTCAAAAGCCTGGACGACGAGGTGCCCTACAGCGGCGAGATCGTGCGCATTGCGCTGCCCTACGGCCTTGCCAGCTGGTATTTTCAGCAGGAGCTGGACAATTTTCAGGCGGAAAATTACCGCGTCCGCTACATTGCGGCGCTGGAGGACGCCAAACGCTGCTGTGGGGAATCCATTGAAGAGGTGTACGGAGGGTGGAGCTGATGCGGCGCGTTTCGGTGGGCACGGCCAGGGCGCCGGAGATCTTCACCCGGGTCTACCGGGATTTTCGCGGCGCGGATTTTTCCACTGACCCGACCCAGGTGGACGCCGCCCGCTCCCCGGACTGCCTCAATCTGCTGCCCGATCTGGCGGGCTTTCCGGAAAAGCGGCCGGGCTGGCGCGTTCTGGCCGAAGTGGAAGCGCCGGTCAACGGGATCTTTTACTGGGTGGACACAAGCGGACAGGGGCGGTTCATCGTTCACGGCGGCACGAAGCTGTACAGCTGGGACGGACAGAGCGGCACGCCGGCGCTGATTTTTTCCGGCATGGCAAACGCCCGCTCCAGCGGCTTCGTCCACGGCGGAAAACTGTATTTGCTCGACGGGAGCTGCTACCGGCTCTGCGAGGCGGGGGAAAGCGGGATCACGGTTTCGGCGGCGGCGGAAAAGGCCTTTGTGCCAACCACGGTCATCGGCGCGGCGCCCAACGGAGGGGGCACCGCCTTTGAAGCGGTGAACCTGCTCACGCCCCGGCGGAAAAATTCCTTTGTGGGAGACGGCAGCAGCAAAACCTTTGCCCTGGACAGCCAGGGGCTTGACGCGGCGGCGGTGACCGCCGTGGTGGAGGGGACGGAGCTGGCGGAGGGAAGCGGCTTTTTGGTGGACCGGGCCGCGGGCGCCGTCACCTTTGAAACCGCTCCGCCGGTTTACGCCGGGGGCGGAGGCGTGGACAACGTCGTCATCGCCTTTTCAAAGACCGTGGAGGGAAACCGCGCCCGCATCGACGGCTGCACCGTGGCGGCGCATTACGGCTTCAACAGCGAAAACCGCCTGTTTTTTTCGGGCAACCGCCAGCACAAAAATCAGGACTGGCACAGCGGCCTGGACGACCCGACGTATTTTCCCGATACGGGCTACACAAAGATCGGCGCGGATTCCTCGGCCATCGTCGGGTACCTCCGCCAGCAGGACAGCCTTCTGATCCTCAAGGAGGACAACGACCAGGACGCGGAGATCTTTCTGCGCACGGCCGAAATGCTCCAGGACGGCACGGTGATTTTCCCCGTCCGGCAGGGGGTCAAGGGCGTCGGCGCACTGACCTGCCGCGCCATGGCCACCCTCCGGGACGATCCGCTGTTTCTGGCCCGGGAGGGGGTGTTTGCCGTCGTCAGCGGCAGCGTGAACGAGCAGCGGGCCGTGCAGTGCAGAAGCGCCTTTGTCAACGCCCGGCTCTGCGCCGCGGCGAACCTTCCGGACGCCTGCGCCGCCGTGTGGAACGGGTTTTACGTTCTGTGCGCCGGGGGCTGCTGCTTCGTGGCCGACTCCCGCCAGCGCGCCGCCATGGACGGCGGCTGGGGCTACGAATGGTATTACTGGGACAACATTCCGGCAAGGGTGCTTTTTGAGCAGGACGGGGCGCTCTTTTTCGGCACGGCGGACGGCAGGCTCTGCCGGTTCAACACCGACATTTTCACCATGGAGCGCTACAACGACGACGGCGCGCCCATCCGCGCCCGCTGGGTCACCCGGGCGGAGGACTTCGGCAGCTTTGCGGTCAGAAAGACGCTCCTTCACCGGGGCTGCGCCGTGATGATCAAGCCCTACACCCGTTCAAGCATCGACATTTCCGTCCTGACGGAAAAGGAGTACGCCCGTCTGGTGCGCAGCGCCTCCATGGACATCTTCACCTTTTCGGACCTGGACTTTGACCGGATCGATTTTAACACCAAGGATTCGCCGCAGGTCAAGTCTATCCGCACAAGGGTGAAGCGCTTCGCCCTGGTGCAGCTGGCGCTGGAGAACGCCGTCAAAAACGAGGGCTTCGGCATTTACGGCGTGCAGCTGCAGTATCAGCGTCACCGTTATGTCAAGGAATGAGGAAGAAAGGGAGGGGAGACATGGAGTATGTGATTCAACGGGGCGATACGCTTGGCCGCATCGCCCGGGCCAACCACACGACGGTGGAGGAGCTGGCCCGGCTTAACAACATCAAAAACGTCAATCTGATCCGCGCGGGCGCGACCCTTCAGCTGCCCGGCGGCCAAAGCGCCGGGGAGGAGACACAGAGCGCAGGCACCAAAAATCCTCTGGAAGCGTACCGCACGGCGGTGGAGGGGCTGCAAATGCCCTCCTATCCGACGGGAAATCTCAGCGGCTATTATCAGACGGCGGCGCAGCGCTACAACGACGCCCTGTCCGCCGCGAAGGCTTCCGCCAGACAAAGCGCTGACGCCCGGGCGGCAGCGCTGGGGCAGCAATACGATGCCCTGAGGGGACAGGCCTATGCCGCCGCGCGCCTGAGCGCCATCGGAAACAACGAGCGCCTGGCGGCAAAGGGACTGGCGGGGGGACTGTATGGCGAAGCGCGCAGCGGCGTGAGCGAAAGCAGCAGGATCGCCCAGGACACGGCCCTTCGCAGCGCTATTGCCCAGACGGGCAGGCAGGAGCAGGCCGCCCGGGATGCTCTGGCGCTGGAGCTGCTGCAGCAGGGCTACGCGGCGGACGCGCAGTACGCCAAAAACATGGCGGAACTGGCGCTGGCGCAGGCAAAGGCCCAGCAGGAGGCGGAGCAGAACGCCTACCAGGCCCAGTGGAAGCAATACGAGACCGCGCTCGACCTGGTGCAGCAGCTTTACAAAAACACCCGCGAGCAGGAGAAGCTGGACGCAGCGGCGGCGGCCGCGGCAGCGAAAGCGTCGGCCTCCGGCACGGCCAAAAAGAAAAGGTCCTCCGGCAAAATGGAAAAGAACCCCCTTGAGAGTATCCTGACCGGCGGCCTCAAGCAGGAGGACCTGACGCAAAAGGGCGGGGAACGGGAGGTTCTGCAAGCGCTGGCCAAGGACATGCTGGAAACCTTCATCAGCCCTGCGGCGGCGAACGCCTACGTCCGGATGCTCCTCAAGTAGCCGCCGGGAGGGCCGGGGACGGAAAGGAAAGGAGATAAAAGAGGGAGCTGCCGGGCGGAACCGTGGGAAAGGAGGCAAAAACAGAGGGCGGCCGGGTGGGCGGCCCTCTTTGGGTATGAGGCGGGGAAAAGGAACCGGGCGGCAGGGAACGGTTTGCCTGGAGGACGGAGGGTGGAAGGGAGAGCCTGCCTGGAGGATGGCCGCCCTTTTGCCGGTGGAGCCGTTCTGCCGGGCAGGGCAAAAAGCGCCAAAGAATGCCCCCGGCGGGTGGAACCGGGGGCGGGGGAGCGGCATAGGCTGGAAGAAACAAAGAACAGCAGGGAGGGGAATCCATTGATCGTTTATACTGTAGAACCAGGAGACAGCCTGTATCGAATTGGACGCAGATACGGCGTCAGTATCGACGCGCTGCGCCAAAGCAACCAGCTTATGGAGGATCAGGCCCTTGTGCCGGGGCAGGCGCTGGTCATCCCGGCCGAATTTATGCAGCACACGGTTCAGCCGGGAGAGTCGCTCTATTCCATTGCCCGGCAGCATGGCACCACTGTTGAACGGCTGCTTGCGTTGAACCCGTCGATCCGCAATCCCGCGCGCATCGATCCGGGACAGATCATCGCCGTCCCGCAGTGGCAGGAGCCGTCGCGCTCTATTTTGGTCAACGGCTACGCTTACCCCAACATCAGCAATGAGACGCTGCAAAAAACCTGGCCCATACTCAGCTGGATCAGTCCGTTCAGCCATTCCATCCGGGCGGACGGCTCGATCACTCCGCTGGAGGACCGAAGGATCATTCTGGCCGCTTATCGGAACGATACGGCGCCCATTCTGGTGCTGACCAATCTCAAGCCGGGCGGAGGCTTTGACAGCGCCCTTGCGGCGCAGGTGCTGGGCGACCCGGCGCTGCGGGCAACCCTTTTGGACAATGTGGCGGTCCTACTGGACGAGAAAAACTATATGGGCCTCGATATTGATTTTGAGTATATTCCCGCCGGCAGCCGGGAGGACTATAATACCTTTGTCCGCAGTGCCTGCGAGCGCTTTCAGCCCCTTGGCTATACGGTCTCCACGGCCCTTGCCCCGAAAACCTCCGACGACCAGCCGGGCCTTTTGTATCAGGGACATGATTACGCCTTTCATGGCAAATGGGTCGATCATGTGATCCTGATGACATACGAGTGGGGCTATACTTATGGACCTCCAATGGCAGTAGCACCGATCTACCAGGTGGAACGGGTGCTCCGTTATGCGGTGGAAGAGATCCCGTCAGAAAAAATCCTGATGGGGATGAACAACTACGGCTACGACTGGATTCTTCCGTATGAACAGGGTAGAGCAGCACGGAGTATTTCTAACGCCGCAGCCGTGCGGCTTGCCGCGCAGAAGGGGGCGGTCATTGAATACGACAGGCGTTCACAGGCACCGTACTTTTTTTATTATGACGAGATGGGGCGGGAGCATGTCGTGTGGTTTGAGGACGCCCGCAGCATCAGCGCCCGGCTGAAGCTGGTGGAAAAGTATGATCTGGGCGGCGTGTCATACTGGACGATTAATAACTTTTTTGCGCAGAATGCTGCGGTATTGCAAAGCATGTATTTTGTTGAAAAGGTGTTTTAGAAAAAGAAGAAATTTGCAGGGAATCACTGTATTTTCGCGTGGGAAAGAAAAAAGTGGAAAAAAGTGTAGAGAGATTTTACCGGAATGTGACTTATTCTGTCGAATGCTGTGAGGGCATGTTGCATTTGCGGAAAGGTTTGATAAGATAGACATGAAAGAAGGGGGGTTCCGGCGAATGTGGCAGAAAGAACGGGGATTATGCTGCAAAAATGTGCGGGCAGAAGGCCGCGGTGAGAGGCAGCAGAATTATTTTGCGGCAGAGACAGAATTGTGCTGCCATGCCGGCAACCGGGAAGGCGATCAGAAGCTGAGAAACGCGGGGTAGCACAGAAGGAAGAGGCGTGAGGATGAAGGTGATTTATTTGAGTCAGGACCGTATTCTTTTGCATCAGGAAAAGAAGAAGCTCCAGAAGATGGTTGAGGCGGCTTTCCGGGAAAAACAGCCGCTCAGCGGCGATGAGATTTTGGAGCAATGCCGCAGGGTCAACGAGGTGATTGAAAGGCTCGCTGTACAGGAAGGTAGCGGGCAGAGCACCGATGGAGAACTGTGGGAGGAAACGGGATAACAGAAAACACATAACCAGGGGAGCTGCTGAGCAGCTTCCTTTCGTTTGCGAAGAAAATGGCGGAAACAGGCAGAACCGGCGCAGATTTTGCTGGCTCAAAGGGGGGATCACCGAAAAAATATGCCAAAACCAGTCAGATTTGTACGAAAAGAAAAACAAACAACCTTTTCTTTTCGGATGATTTATGGTAAAATGTTTAAAATGTAACAGGCGCTTGAGGCTGAAAGACAGACAGCCCGATCAGTGCAGATAGAAGAGAGGAAAATGTATGCCGGTCCTGATTCCCAAAAGCGGAGTTTCACTGTCCAAACAACTCGAAGAGATCCTGAGGGAAAAGATTATTTCCCGCGAATGGAATATCCACGAATGCATCCCTTCTGAATTGCAGATTTCAGAACAATATGGCGTCAGCCGCAGCACAGTGCGCGCGGCGCTTGGAAACCTCGTGCAGGACGGAATGCTTTACCGCAGGCAGGGAAAGGGCACCTTTGTCGCCCCGCCCCACGAGGCAGTGACCTTTGACGAACACCGTCTCGGCATCCGGGAAAAGCTTGATACGCTCATGCCGACGCCGGTGGCGCGGGTCGTTCGGGAAGGGCCTGTAGCCGCAAGCGAGCAGGTGGCCGAACTGATGGGCATTCCCGCCGGCGAGCAGATCTATGAGGTGGTGCGCGCCCGTTACCGGCTGATCCCCGGCAGCTCTCCCTGCATGGTGCAGTATTCCTGGATGCCCATGGAGATCGGCCAGCAGATCGAAACAGAAGAGCTGATTATGGCCCGGCTGACCTTCCAGATCGCCGAGAAATGCGGGCTGCATCCAGTGAAGATAAAGGAGTGGATTGAGGCCTCTGTAGTAAGTCCTTTTGAGGCTAAGGAGCTAAAAGTAAGTCAGGGCTCCCCGGTTCTCATCGCGGATGAACTGGCTTATTGCGAGGAGGGCCCCCCTTATCTGTTTACCCGCTTCGTAGTGCTGGCCCACATGATGCGCCTGAGCTTTGGTTGATGCGGAAGGGCAGGGGAATCGGGACATTTTTGCCACGCTTCCTTCAAAAATGATACGAACGGCGTCCGAAAGAAAATTCCGGGCGCCGTTTTTGCCGTCTGAAAGCTGGACGGGAGAGAATACGCCCGAAGGGAAGCGTATTCTCCGGCGCATCCTGTCACAAAATGCCGGAAAAGCTCCCACGCCTTGACAGCGATAGACACGAAGAATATAATTTGTTTGTTAAACTAAAAGAAAGAGGGACAGGCATGGACGCTTTTTCCAGCGCTCTGAACGAATTGCTGGTGGACACCTACCGGAGCATCATGACCGTTGAGGAGGAGATGCTCAAGCAGACGGGAAAGCTGGATCTGAGCATCGGCGAGCTGCATATGATCGAATACGTCGCCAGGGACAGGCAGCGGGGCAAAACCATCAGCGAGATTGCGCGGCATCTGGAGCTGTCGCTCCCGTCGGTAACGATCGCCATCAACAAGCTGGTCAAAAAGCAGTATGTGAAAAAAGTACGCTGCGAGGAGGACGGCCGCCGGGTATTTGTCAGGGTGACGCCGCTGGGGTCGAAGGCCAACGCCGTACACAGGTATTTTCACGAACAGATGGTGCGGGCGATTCTGCGGGAAATCAGCGAGGAGGATCGCGGGCCGCTGATGCGCGGCGTTGAAAGCATCAGCCGCTTTTTCCGAAAGCAGGTGGAAGAAATGCGCAAAAACAGAAGCGGACACAGGGAAGCGGAGGCGGGATCATGAGCTTTACCATCCTGGGAACGGGAAGCAGCCTGCCCGGCGTCATGGTGACCAACGATGATCTTGCGAAAATCGTGGATACGAGCGATGAGTGGATCACCGCCCGCACGGGCATCAAAGAACGCCGGGTGCTGGGCGGGCGGCTTTTGGAAGAGCTGGCGGAGGAGGCGGCGCAGCAGGCGCTCTCCCGTGCAGGCCTTTCGGCAGGGAAGCTGGATTACATCTTCTGCACCACGGTGCGGGGGGATTATGCGACCCCATCACTGGCGGGGATTGTCGGCGGACGCATCGGCGCGCACTGCCCTGCGATGGATCTCAACGCCGCCTGTGCAGGATTTCTCTATGCGCTGGATTTAGCGGACGCCTTTTTTAAAAGCGGCCGGGCGAAGAATATCCTGATCGTCAGCGCCGAAGCCATGAGCCGCCTGGCAGACTGGACGGATCGGGCCACCTGTGTGCTGTTTGGAGACGGCGCAGGGGCGGCTGTGGTCAGCAGCCGCGGCAGCGGACAGCTTTTGACCATGCGCCTGCGGTCGCAGCCCAACAGGGAGATCCTGTGGGCGGGCGCGCCGCGGGGCAACTGTCCTTTTGGCGGCCAGAGCGAAGAAAGATCCCCCTATCTGCACATGAACGGGCAGGAGGTTTATAAATTCGCTGTACGCACTGTTATGGAGGATGCAGAGCAGCTATTGGAGGAAACGGGACTGACGGCGGAGCAGGTGGACTGGTATGTGCTCCATCAGGCGAACCGGCGAATCCTTGATGCGGCGCGAAGCCGCCTTGGGCAGCCCAAAGAAAAATTCCCGATGATTCTTGGCGAAACCGGTAATATGTCCTCGGCCTGCATCCCGGTCCTGCTGGACACGATGGCCCGAAAGGGCTGCCTCAAGGGGGGGCAGCTGCTGTTTATGAGCGCCTTTGGCGCGGGTCTCGTCTCTGGCTCCTGCCTGATGAGGCTGTAAGGCGGGCCACAGAAAAAACGACTGAAAGAGGAGATCCTCTTTTCATACAAGATCACAAACAGAAAACAGAAGATTTTTTTGGAGGTAGCTACGATGTTTGAAAAAATTGCAAAAATTCTGGCAGAATACAAGGGCATTGACGTTTCTGAGGTCACCATGGAAAGCAGCTTTGCGGATCTGGGCGTGGACTCTCTTGACGCGGTGGAGCTGGTGATGAATCTGGAGGACGAGCTGGGCGTCACCATCGAGATGAACAATCAGGTTCAGACCGTTGCCGAACTGGTCAAGCTGGTGGAAGAGAGCAAGTAACCATGATCCAGTCTGTAATTTGTGAGCGTCTGGGGATTGAATATCCGGTTTTTCAGGGCGGGATGGCCTGGATCGCGGACGCATCGCTGGCGGCGGCGGTTTCCGAGGGCGGCGGCCTTGGCATCATCTCGGCCATGAACGCAGGGCCCGATTACCTCAAAGAGCAGATCCGTCAGGTTCGCGAGCGGACCGGTAAGCCCTTTGGCGTCAATATCATGCTGATGAGCCCCCACGCCGACGAAGTGGCGAAGGTGGTGGAGGAGGAGAAGGTGCCGGTGGTCACCACCGGCGCGGGGCTTCCCTCCAAATATATGAAGAGCTGGGTCGCGGCAGGCATCCAGGTGGTGCCCGTGGTGCCGTCGACTGCCATTGCCCGCATGGTCGAGCGGATGGGCGCGGCGGCGGTCATCGCCGAGGGCGGCGAATCCGGCGGCCACGTGGGCGAGCTGACCACCATGTGCCTGGTGCCGCAGGTGGCGGACGCGGTGAAGATCCCCGTGCTGGCCGCGGGCGGCATCGCCGACGGCCGGGGCATGGCGGCGGCGCTGATGCTGGGGGCCGTGGGCGTCCAGATGGGCACCCGCTTCCTGGTGGCGGACGAATGCACCGTCCACGAAAATTACAAGCAGAAGATCCTGAGAGCCAAGGATATTGACACCTTCACCACCGGCAAGCGGCTGGGCCATCCGGTGCGCTCGCTCAAGAGTCCCTTCTCCCGGGCGTTCTTTGAAAAGGAATACGATAGTTCAGTTTCCAACGAAGAACTCGAAAAAATGGGCGGCGGCGCGCTGCGGCTGGCGGCCGTGGAGGGCGACGAAAAGAACGGCTGCTTCATGGCGGGCCAGATCGCCGCGATGGTCAAAAAGAAGCAGCCTGCGGCCGAGATCATCCGCGAGGTCTGCCAGGAGGCGGAGATCCTCCTCAAAGGAGCGGGCAAATGGGTAAAATAGCCTTTTTGTTCGCCGGACAGGGGGCGCAGTATCCCGGCATGGGCAAGGCCCTTTACGATGCGAGCGAAGCGGCCCGGCGGGTCTTTGACCTGTGCGAGCGGCTGCGTCCCGGAACCCTTGCGCAGTGCTTTTACGGCACGAAGGAGGAGCTTTCCCGAACGGTGAACACCCAGCCCTGCCTGTTTGCGATGGACCTGGCCTGCGCACAAGCGCTTCGCGAGGCGGGGATCGAAGCCCAGGGAGCCGCGGGCTTCTCCCTTGGAGAGGTGGCGGCCGCGGCCTTCTGCGGCGTGCTGTCCTATGAGGATGCTTTCCGCTTCGTGGTGGAGCGGGGCGAGCGCATGGACGAATGCGCGCGGAAAGATCCCGGCGGCATGATCGCGGTGCTGCGCCTGCCGGCGGAGCGGGTGGAAGCCCTCTGTAAAGAAGTGGGCAGCGTTTGGCCGGTCAACTACAACTGCCCGGGGCAGATTGCCGTGGCGGGCAGGCAGGAGGCGCTCGGGCGCCTTGGCGAACGTATTGCAGAGGAAAAGGGGCGCTTTGTGCCTCTGGCGGTCAGCGGCGCGTTCCACAGCCCCCTGATGGCCGATGCGGCGCAGGACCTTTATGAGAGCCTCGGAAGGGTCGATGTGCACGAGCCCGCGCTGCCCCTATACGCCAACGTCACGGCGCGCCCCTATGGGGCGGACGGGCGCAGGCTGCTGGCAAAGCAGGTCAAAAGCCCGGTCCTTTGGCAGAAAACCATAGAGAACATGAAGCAGGACGGCTACACCATCCTGATCGAAGCGGGCGCGGGAAAGACCCTGACCGGCCTGGTCAGAAAGATCGACCCGGCGCTGGCAGTCAGAAACGCCGAGACTCCCGAAGAGGTGGCGGCAGCAAAGAGCTGGACGGAGGAACAGAATGCTTAAGGGACAAACTGCGCTGGTGACGGGCGGCACGCGGGGCATCGGCAGGGCCATCGCCCTGCGCCTTGCCAAAGAAGGCGCGAACATCGCGGTCTTCTACGCGTCGAACGACGCCGCGGCGCAGCGCACCGTGGAAGAACTGGAGGCCCTGGGCGTACAGGCAAGGGCCTATCGCTGCGATATCTCCTGCGCGGAGGAAGTCAAACAAAACGTCCGGCAGGCGGCGGAGGAGTTCGGCTCGCTGGAGATCCTGGTCAACAACGCCGGCATCACCGCCGACGCCCTGCTGCCGCAGATGAGCGAGGAGGCCTTTGACCGGGTGGTCTCCACCAATCTCAAGGGTGCGTTTCTGGTGACGCAGCAGGTCTACCGCATCTTTTTCAGAAAGCGGTATGGACGCATCATCAACATCGCGTCGGTCGCCGGCATGATGGGCAACGCCGGGCAGGCCAACTATTCGGCGGCCAAGGCGGGCCTGATCGGCCTGACCAAGACCGTTGCCAAGGAATCCGCCGCTCGCGGCATCACCTGCAACGCCATCGCCCCGGGCTTTATCGAGACCGACATGACCGAAAAGCTGCCCGAAGCGGTGAAGGAGGGGGCCGTGGCCCAGATCCCGGTGCGCCGTATGGGAAAGCCCGAAGAGGTGGCGGCGCTGGCGGCGTTCCTCGCCTCCGGCGAAGCATCCTACATCACCGGCGCGGTGCTGCCGGTGGACGGCGGACTGAATATGTGACCCTTTTTAGGAGGAAACCACGATGAAACGGGTAGTGATTACCGGCATGGGCGTCATCTCTCCGGTCGGCAACGACCTCGGAACCTTCTGGCAAAGCCTGACGGACGGCGTCTGCGGCATCGGCCCCATCACCAAATTCGATACGTCGAATCAGAAGGTTCACCTGGCGGCTGAGGTAAAGGACTTCGATCCACTTCAGTACATGACCCGCGACCAGGCGCGGCGAAACGACCTTTTCACCCAGTACGCCCTGGCGGCGGCCAAACAGGCCGTGGAGGAAAGCGGTGTCGCCGGGACGGTGGCGCCCGAACGGCTGGGCGTTTACGTCGGCTCGGGCATCGGTGGCATGGGTACCCTTTTGAAGGAAGTCGATAAGCTCAACGCCCGTGGGCCGGAGCGGGTCTCGCCCTTTCTGATCACCATGATGATCGCCAACATGGCGGCCGGCGCCATCGCCGTGGAATATCAGGCGAAGGGCCCCTGCCTGCCCATCGTCACCGCCTGCGCCACCGGCACCCACTGCGTGGGCGAGGCCTACCGCGCTGTGCGGGACGGCTATGCCGACGCCATTTTGGCCGGCGGCTCGGAGGCGGCGATCAACGCCCTTTCCGTGGCGGGCTTCACCAACTGCATGGCGCTGACCCAGCGAACCGATCCCGCCTCCGCCTCCATCCCCTTTGACAAGCGCCGCGATGGCTTTGTCATGGGCGAGGGGGCCGGCATGCTGGTGCTGGAGGAATATGAACACGCAAGGGCCCGCGGCGCGAAAATCTACGCCGAGGTCTGCGGCTACGGCAACACCTGCGACGCCTATCACGCCACTGCGCCTGACCCCGAGGCGGAAGGAGCAGCCCGGGCCATCGCCCAGGCGCTTGAGGGAGCGGCGCTTCCTGAAAGGGCGAAGCTCTACGTCAACGCCCACGGGACCAGCACGCCCCTGAACGACAAATGCGAAACGCTGGCGCTGAAAAAGGCGCTCGGCAGCCGCATCAAAGATACCCTCGTCAGCTCCACCAAGTCCATGACCGGCCACATGTTGGGCGCGGCGGGCGCGGTGGAGGCCATCGCATCGGCGCTGGCGCTTTCCACGGGCGTTCTGCCGCCCACGATTGGCTATGAGGCGCCCGACCCCGAATGCGACCTGGACTGCATCCCCAATCATGCGCGGGCGGTGCAGGCCGCAATGGCCCTTTCGGTGTCGCTGGGCTTTGGCGGGCATAACGCCTGCATCGCCCTGAAAAAACTGTAGGAGAAACAAAATGGAACTCTCCAAGATCGAAAAACTGGCCCACATCGTGCAGGAAACCGGTCTGACGCTCCTCGAGGTGGAGGACGAAGGCGGAAGGGTCCGGCTGGAGCGCGGCACCGCCCCGGCCTGCGCCGCCCCGGCGGAAGGACCGGCTCAGACCGCTTCCCCGAAGACGGAGGCCGCTGCGCCCGCGCCGGAGGAGGATGCGGTAGATTTCAACCGCGTTCACGAGATCCGCTCGCCTATGGTGGGTGTGTTTTATGCCGCCGCGTCGCCGGAGGCGGGGCCTTTTGTCTCCATCGGCAGCCGCGTCAAAAAGGGCGACGTGCTGTGCATCGTGGAGGCGATGAAGCTGATGAACGAGATCACGGCGGATCAGGACGGCGAAGTGGTGGACATCTGTGCGGAAAACGGCCAGGTGGTGGAGTACGGGCAAACGCTGTTTAAGCTGTTTTGACCGGCTGAGGAAACAGAGCATGAATCGAGAGGAACTCAAGACCATCCTGCCCCACCGCGAGCCCATGCTCCTGGTGGATGAGGCGCAGCTTCGGGAGGACGGCGCCGCTTACGGCCGCTACACCGTCCGGGGCGACGAATATTTTTTGCAGGGACATTTCCCGGGAAACCCGGTGGTGCCGGGGGTCATCCAGTGCGAGATGATCGCCCAGACCGCCTGCGTGCTGTTTGCCGAGCAGATGAAGGGGACGCAGCCTCTTTATACCGGCATCAACAATGTGCGCTTTCGAAACCAGGTGCTGCCGGGCGATACGTTGGAGATCCGCGTGGAAGTGATGCGGGTCAAGGAGCCCTTCTATTTTACGAAGGGCGAAGCAAAGGTCGGGGAAAAGCTCTGCGCCAGCGGGGAATTTTCCTTTGCACTGATCAAGCAATCGAAATGACCCTCTTGGGTCTCACTTGCCTTGGGAGGGGAAATCAGTTTGTTTTCGAAGATCCTGATTGCAAACCGCGGCGAGATCGCCGTGCGGATCATCCGCGCCTGCAAGGAGATGGGCATCTCCACCGTGGCGGTGTATTCTGAGGCGGACCGGGACGCGCTGCACGTGAGCCTGGCGGACGAAAGCTGCTGCATCGGCCCTGCCGCCGTGCGGGACAGTTACCTGAACATTCCGGCGGTTCTGACGGCGGCGAAGGTGTACGGCGCGCAGGCGATTCACCCCGGATACGGCCTTTTGAGTGAAAACGCCCGTTTTGCGGAGCTGACCGCCCAGCAGGGGATGACCTTTATTGGCGCGCCGGCGAAAGTTATTTCCGCCATGGGCGACAAGGACGCCGCCCGCCGGACCATGAAGGCGGCGGGGGTTCCCGTTATCGAGGGCAGCGGCCTGATCGAAGACGAGGAGACGCTTTTGAAGGAAGCGGAGCGCATTGGCCTGCCGCTGATGATCAAGGCCCGCGCCGGCGGCGGCGGCCGGGGCATCCGCATCGTGCGGGAAAGGGGAGAGCTGCTGCCTGCATGGCGGGCGGCCTTTGCCGAGGCGCAGGCCGCTTTCGGCGACGGCGCCTGCTATCTGGAAAAATACCTCACCTCTGTCAAGCACGTGGAGATGCAGCTCCTTGCCGACAGCGAGGGAAACGTGGTGTGTCTGGGCGAGCGGGACTGCTCCATGCAGCGAAGGAACCAGAAGCTGCTGGAGGAAAGCCCCTCTCCCGCGATGGACGGGGCGCTCAGAAGGCGCATGACCGCCTGCTGCGTCAGGGCGGCCCGGGCGGCCGGGTATCTGGGAGCCGGAACGATCGAGTTCCTGCTCGATCAGGCCACGGGGGAATTTTATTTTATGGAAATGAACACCCGGCTGCAGGTGGAGCATCCCGTTACGGAGATGGTCACGGGGGTGGATCTGGTCAAATGGCAAATCCGCATCGCCGCCGGCCTGCCGCTGGATTTTTCGCAAAAGGACGTGGCGCTCCGGGATCATGCCATCGAGTGCCGCATCAACGCGGAAAACCCCATGGAGGGCTTCTGCCCCAGCTGCGGGCGGATCCGGCTGCTGCACGTGCCCGGCGGTCCGCAGGTGCGCTTTGACACGGCCCTGTATCAGGATTACGCGATCCCGCCCTTTTACGACTCGATGATCGGCAAGCTGATCGTTTCGGCCAAGACGCGGGAAGAGGCTATCCGCAAAATGCAGGCGGCCCTTTGCGAGCTGGTGATCGAGGGCGTGGAGCACACGGGGGAATTTCAGACCGAGCTGATCTCCCAGCCGGAATTTCGCGCAGGAACCTACACGACGGGCTTTCTGACCCAGTGGATAGGATCGTGACAGAAACGATAAGGAACGAATGCGATGCTGAGCAAAGAACTGTTTAAAAAGCCGAAAAATCAGCTCGAGCACGCCGAAACGGTGCTGCCCGATCCCCGGAAGGACGGGGCGGAAGAGCCCTGCCTGGCCTGCCCGGCCTGCAAAAAGGTGCTGTTTGAAAACGACCTGGAGCGGGAGCTTTTTGTCTGCGAGCACTGCGGCCATCATTTTCGCGTGGGGCCGCGCAGGCGCATCGGCTGGATCGTCGACCCGGGGACCTTTACCGAGCACGATGCGGGGCTTCTTTCGGAAAATCTTATCGGGTTTCCCGGCTACGAGGAAAAGCTGGCCGCCGCCCACAAAAAGAGCGGCGAGGCGGACGGCGTGCTGACCGGCACGGCGAAGATCGGCGGCTTTCCCTGCGCGGTGTTTGCCATGGATCCGGATTTTATGATGGGCTCCATGGGCACCGTGGTGGGAGAAAAGATCACCAGGCTTTTTGAATATGCCACCCGGGAGGGCCTGCCGGTGATCGGCTTTACGGTGTCCGGCGGGGCGCGGATGCAGGAAGGCATCCTCTCGCTGATGCAGATGGCAAAGACCAGCGGCGCGGTCAGGCGGCATTCGGACGCGGGCCTTTTGTACGTGGCCGTGCTGACCGATCCCACCACCGGCGGGGTCACGGCCAGCTTTGCCATGGAAGCGGATGTGACGCTGGCCGAGCCCCGGGCGCTGATCGGCTTTGCCGGGCCGCGGGTCATCGAGCAGACCACCCGGCAGACGCTGCCTGAGGGCTTTCAGCGGGCGGAGTTTCTGCTGGAAAAGGGCTTTGTCGACAAGATTGTCGACCGGAGGAAGCAGAGGATGTACCTTCATACGCTGCTGTTTCTCCACGGAAGGGAGGAAACGCTGTGACCGCGTATGAATGTCTTCTGGCTGCCCGCGCGCCGGGCAGGCCCACGGCCTCAGAATATCTTTCCGGGCTGTTTACGGATTTTCTCGAAATGCACGGTGACCGCCGCTTTGGCGACGACAGGGCGGTCATTGCCGGGATCGCGCGCCTTGGGAAAAGGCCCGTGACGGTGATTGCCCTGGAAAAGGGAGGGGACACCGCCGACAAGGTCAAAAGAAACTTTGGCTCAGCCCATCCGGAGGGCTACCGGAAGGCGCTGCGGCAGATGAAGCTGGCGGAAAAATTTCACCGGCCGGTAATCTGCATCGTCGATACTGTGGGCGCGTACAGCGGCATCGGCGCCGAGGAGCGGGGCCAGGGTCAGGCCATCGCCGAAAATCTCATGGAAATGATGGGGCTGAAAACCCCGGTGATCTCGCTGTTTATCGGCGAGGGGGGCAGCGGCGGCGCGCTGGCGCTGGCCGTGGCAGATGAGGTGTGGATGATGGAGCATTCGGTATATTCCGTCATTTCTCCGGAGGGCTGCGCAAGCATCCTCTGGAAGGACGCGAGCCGCACGCAGGAGGCCTGCGAGTGCCTGAAAATGACCGCGCAGGATCTGTGTTTCCTCGGTGTTGCCGAGCGGATCATCGGGGAAGAAAACGGCGAGTTTGAAAAAGTATATGCTGTCCTCAGAAGGGAGCTTTCCCGGAAGCTCGGGGAGCTGGAAGCCCTTCCCGTCGAAACGCTTCTGGAGCGGCGTTATCAGAAATTCCGAAAGGTGGGGGCCAGAGAAGAATGATCGCGATCGTGACGGACAGCACAGCCTATCTGACCAGAGCGGAGGCCAGGAAAATGGGCGTTTCTCTTGCGCCCATGACGTATACCTGCGATGGAAGCGTGTTCCATGAGACCTACGTGGATCAAAACGGCGCTTTTGAAAGCATTATTTCCAGCGGCAAGCTGACGACCACCTCCCAGACCATCCTTTCCACCTTTTTGAGCATCTTTGAAGAGCTGCTGCAAAAGGGGTATGACATCCTCTGTCTGACAATTTCCTCCCGCCTTTCGGGCACCTATAGCAGCGCCTCCATCGCGGCGCGGCAGCTGGAAAGCGACCGCATCCACCTGGTGGACACCCATATGGTGGCGGGGGGAATGTATCTCATGATCGCTGAGGCGGACCGCCTGATCCGCGCGGGGCTGCCCGCCGGGGAGATCGCCGAACGGCTCAGGCAGATGCGGGAAAACGTCGGAACGGTCTTTTCCGTCAGCGACATGGGCCCCCTGCGCAGAAGCGGGCGGCTCAGCGCCGTGCGGCAGTCCGTGGGCACGATCCTCAATATCCGCCCGGTCTTTCGCTGCGTCGAGGGGGGCGTCGTCTTTGGTGGCAGCGTTCGCGGACGGTATGAGCAGGTGCGGCAGATGGCGGCCGCGGTCCCGCCGACGGTCAGGCGGCTGATCGTGCAACATATTGAGGACGCACGGCTGGCGCAGATGCTGGTCAGCGCGCTGGAGCAGAAATTTCCCGGCGTGCCGCTGGAGGTGCGCCGGGGCGGGCCTGTGCTGGCGATTCACCTGGGGCTGGGAGTCTGCTCTGTGGCCTGGGAAGACGGCGGCAAAGGCTGAAAGGCGGGAAAAATACCCTTGTCAACCGAGGGTAAAGAAAAGTGAGAGCAAAGACCGCTGCTTCGATCAATCTCAAAGCGGCGGTCTTTCTTTGTCGAAACGCCGGTTCGCGACGGAGAACCGGGACCAAAAGCGAAAAACACGCCGGCCTTTGGGGAAGGCCGGCGCAGAGAACGTAGAAGAGCAAAAAGCTTTATTTGTTCCCATTGGCAGACGGGTGGGCTTCTTCCTGATAGTTTGTTTTTTTGTTCCCGGTTAGATTTATCTTATCCTACCAGTTTTTCCTGTCTTTAGCGCAGTCGTGCTGATGCCTGCGCTGTTCCACCATCTGGACAAACCATTCGACCATAGCGGGATCCTGGTGAGAGAAAAAGGAGCTTTTTGCCTGATCCAGCGCGGCAATGGCAGCCATCTCCTCATTGCTCAGGGCAAAGTCGAACACCTGGAAATTTTCCTCCATTCGTTCCCTGTGGGTGGATTTGGGGATGGCTGCCACGCCGCGCTGCAGATGCCATCGGAGCATGACCTGGGCGGCGGTTTTATGATGCTTTTCCCCGATAGAAATCAGGACAGGGTTTTCAAACAGGCCGCCCCGGCCCTCGCCGAAGGGCGCCCACGCTTCGAGCTGCACACCGTATTTGTCCATCCATTTTTTTGCTTCCGTCTGCTGATTGAGCGGGTGGGTCTCCACCTGATTGACCATCGGCTTAACGCGGCTGAAGGAGGCGAGATCCACCATGCGGTCGGCATAGAAGTTGGAAATGCCGATGGCGCAGAGTTTCCTTTCGTCGTAGAGCTCTTCCAGGGCGCGGTACGCGCCATAATAATCCCCAAAGGGCTGATGAAGCAGGACCAGATCCAGATAATCCGTTTTCAGCTTTCGCATGGATTCCAACACAGAGCGTTTGGCGTTTTCGTAGCCGTAATGCTCGATCCAGACCTTGGTGGTGAGGAAGATTTCCTCCCGGGGAACGCCGGATTTCTGGATCGCGCTGCCGACCTGTTCCTCATTAAAATAGCTCTGGGCCGTGTCAATGGAGCGGTATCCCACCGCCAGCGCATCCAGCACGCACCGCTCGCATTCCGCCTGGGTGACCTGATAAACTCCGTAGCCCAGCTGAGGCATGCGGATGCCGTTGTTCAGCGTAACAAATTCCAATGTGCTTTCCTCCTTAGATTCTCTTGCCCATCTCATAGGCTTCTTTCATGTATCGGGTGGAGCGGATCGCGCCCGCCTCATAAACGCCCTTGCCTTCAAGAACACCCATCTCCCTGGCCCCGTCCAGACAGGCTGCAAAGCCGCGGAAGCATTCCAGGGTGCAGTCCATCACGGTTTCGCTGTCCTCGGCGGCGGTCATGATGTAGTAAAATTCTTTGTTGGGAATCTTCGTCCATCGGGCCACGCAACGGTCGATCAGCGCTTTCATCTGCGCTTCGATCGAGTAAAAGTAGACTGGGCTGGCCATTACGATCACGTCGGCGTCCTGCATCTTGTCCAGAATTTCAGCCATGTCATCCTCAATCGCGCATGTGCCTCCACTTTTCGCGCAGTAATAACAGGCGTTGCAGGGGGCAATCTTCTTATCCCGCAGAAAAATCTTTTCCGCCAGATGGCCGCTCTCCTGCGCCCCGCGCAGAAATTCGTCGCACAGCAGATCAGAGTTACCGTCTCTGCGGGGACTGCCTGACAAAATCAAAACCCTTTTGCTCATGATGCCTTCCTCCTGAAAAGACCAGTTGATGATTTCGGATTTCTGTTTTATGATGTTTTTGTACTGTAAGCTCATGATACAAATGAAACCTGACTTTAAGTCAAGGGAGTTTTGAAAAATTTCAGGAGAGGTATCGGCATGATTTATACAGTGGGAGAAATGGCAAAGATGCTGGGCGTTCCCGCTTCTACGCTCCGCTATTATGACAAGGAGGGGCTTTTGCCTTTTGTGGAGCGTTCTTCCGGCGGGATGCGGATGTTTCAGGAAAGCGACTATGAATGGCTCCAGGTTATCGCGTGTTTAAAAAAGACCGGGATGCAGCTTAAGGACATTCGGGAGTTTATCAGCATGGCGATGAAGGGAGACGAAACGATTGCGCCGCGATTGGAATTGATTATAAAACAGCAGGAGGCGGTCAAGGCGCAAATGGCTGAGCTGCAAAAAACGCTGAATATCCTGGAGTTCAAGCGCTGGTATTATGAAACGGCAAAGCAGGCGGGAACCACCTCGATCCTTCGCGATATGCCGGTAGAAGAAATTCCGGAGCAATACCGCGCAGCGCAGCAGAGCCTGCGCCAGCTCCCGCAGATCGGATAGAATTTTTGGCGTTTTCACAGGGAAACGCCGCTTCAGCGGCAGTTCAGGGCTGCTTTCTGATATCAATAAAAAACGGGGCCCATCCATGATCGGAGGAAGCCCTGTTTTTTGTTGAATTTGCTCTGCCAGAGCGCTGGCAGGCCGTTCTCTGAACAAAACGGCTCCGGCGGCCGAAAAATTTCTTATGTAAGATAGGGGCGCAGCAGAAAGCGATTCTTTCCGGCTGCCTTTGCTTCGTACAGCGAGGCATCCACCTGACGGAACAGCGTGTCAAAATCCGCGGGTTGATTGCATACGAGCGCACCGCCAATACTGCAGGTGACAGACATGGGATAAGAATCTCTGGAAAAACGGGCCAGCTTCTGCTGGAGGGTGCGGCATTTTTCCTCAAGGATCGCCTGGTCAGAAGAATTTTTGACCAGAATCAGAAATTCATCGCCGCCAATCCGGCCAATAATATCGGTTGCACGGAAGGTCTCAGAGAGAAGATCGCCGATGGCGCGGAGAAGCGCGTCACCGGTATAATGGCCCAGATGATCGTTGACGGACTTAAAATCATCGATGTCGAGCATCAGCAGTGTGCAGACCACAGAAGGCTCGTTGACCTGCAGATAACGGTGGACGGCCTCCTCGCAGGTCTTTTTATTGAGGATGCCAACGAGAGCATCCTGCGTACTGAGCTGCTTGTATTTCATGCGCAGCTCGTGATCCTGTACGCGAAGGGACATCATCACCTGCGAAAGAGTGAACGCGCACATCAGGGCCACGACGGAAATAAAGACGTCGTATTGCCGGATAAACGCGGGCTTGAGCAGAAAAATTGCAGAAAGATAGGAAAGTTCCGCTGCAAAAAGGATCCCTACAGTCAGACTGGTTGAAAAAATGAAAAGAGCCGGCAGGATGATGCAGATCAGCGGAAAGAAGCAGCTGGGCGCCTCGTAGGGAGGCGACACGTCAATGGCGATAAAGCAGGCGAAAAGGATCAGCTGAGAAAGAACACACAGGAAGGTAACGACGGAGCAGCTCAGGCGCTTTTTTTGCTGCTGTGCCTGAAAAAACAGGGTCAACAGCGAAAGCACCAGAGCCACCGGCAGAAGGAGAAGATGCGATATTGAAGGAGTCCAGCCCTGAAGAATCAAGGGTGTGACCAACAAAAAGAGCAGGAGCAGCCCAACGACGGAAAGACTGAAAATCTTCAGCATCCGCAGATTTTTTTGAGCGATTTCCCATTGGGCTTCGCGGAAATAGGTTTTACGCTGCCTCAGCGGTTTTTGAAGAGAGCGAACCAGTCGTTTGATAGACATAAAATTCTCCTGTACAGTTCGGTCTGGCCGGAGGAACAAAAAACTTACGCCTGCGAAAAAGGGAAAACGATGGATTAAGTACAGTTTACACCATTTCAAAAATTTGGCAAGCGGCAATGCGAAAAAGCCAGCGGCTTCTTGGTTTGGAGGACTTTGCATATGGTCACAAAAGCGGAGAAAGGCCGGAAAGTGGCGCGAAAAAACAGGCGGAGCGGAGACGGAAGATGCTCTTCATGCCGGGCGCCAGGCAGGAAAAAACTCTTTTCGCAAACAAGAAAGAAAGTATTCCGCTGCAGTGGAAGGCCCGGCGCCGTACAAAACGCCGACACGGCCGGCGGGGATATCCGAGGGAACAACCGTAAGAAAAGCGCGGTAGGCTTTACTCCAGAGCGTATGGATGACAAACACGCTTTCCGACAGCAGACAGGTGGTGCGCACGTCCATGTCATATTCCTTTTCCAGCGCTTCGAGGCGGGCGGCAGAATTTTGCAGCGGTTCTGAAAAAGGAACTTTCATGTATGGATAGCTGCCGCAAAGCACTTTTATGCCTGCAAGATCTCTGAGCGTGATTTTTGAAAGACGGGACAGCGGATGCCCCGGACGCATGCAGAAGCTGTAGGTATCCTCGCAAAGAGGCAAAAAGCGCAGGCCGCTGAGCCATTCGCCGGAAGGCTCGGCAAGAATGCTCAGATCTGCGTCACCCGACAGGATCTGGCGAAAATGATCCTTGAACGGAGACTGCATAAAAATCACCTCCGCTTCCGGATACTCTCGGCAGAAGGCTTCGTATGCCAAAAGCAGAAAGGGCGGAAACTGCTCGGAGGGATAGGCGATTCGGAGCGTAAAGCTGCGGCTTCGTTCTAAAGCCCGTCCACGGTCGCGGGCTGTTTCATAAAGCCGCAGAATTTCCGTTGCAGCGCTGTAAAATTCTTTCCCGGCATCAGTTAGTTCGATCCCATGATGATTTCGCACAAAGAGACGAAAGCCGAGACTTTCTTCCAGCAGATTGATTTGCTGGATCAGTGCAGGCGTGGAAATGTATGCCGCAGCCGCCGCCTTGGAAAAGCTCTTTTGATCGGCGGCCTGAAGAAAAGAGCGCAACTGCCGGTCGTTCAAAGGAAATCCCTCCTTACAATTTAAAAAGATTATTACACAGATCCTGTTGAAAAGTAAATGAAATGGTATTAAGTTTTTCCTTTACGGCCGGATAGAAAACCGAAATTCAGTTTGCAAAGTGGACATGGTATGTTATTAACATACCAATCATTACTGCCAAGGGGAGGACACATCATGGAGAACAGGGTCGTTATCGTGACTGGCGCAAGCCAGGGAATTGGTTTTGCCACTGCAAAAAAGTTTCTGCAAAAGGGAAATAAGGTGGTGATTCTCAGCACCAGCGAAGAAAAAGGCAAAAAAGCAGAAGCTGCGCTGGCCGAATTTGGCGAGGTTGTCTGGAAACAATGCGACGTTTCCAATTACGAAGACTGCATTCGTGCGGCGGACGAGACGGCGAAGCAGTATGGACGGATCGACGTTCTGGTCAACTGTGCGGGCGTTGTCAGCAAACGCAACAGTTTCCTCGAAGTGGATATGAAAAACGTCAGGAGAACCCTCGATATCAACGTCATGGGAACGATCCAGATGATCAGCGCCGTGAGCAAATACATGGCCGCCCAGGAAGCGGGAGTCATCGTGAATATCGGTTCCATCTGCGGTTCGATGGCCAATTCTGAATCAGTGGGCTATCATGCGTCAAAGGGCGCGGTCAATATGGTCACCAAGAGTCTAGCCCGCGAGCTTTCCGCTTACGGCATCCGCATCGTATGCGCTGCGCCGGGCTGGGTACATACGGAGATGATTGACGACACAGTGGCGGGTATCGGCGCTTCTCTGCACATGAAGGGGCGCATCATTGAACCGGCAGAGATCGCAGGGGCGGTCTATCTGCTCACGCTGGAGGAAGCGGGCGCCATCAACGGTTCGACCGTTATGGTAGACGATGGCTACGCTTCTTTTAAGGGGATCGACGGAGGAAAAAAGTAATTTGAAATCCATCGGAATCCCGTTTTAAAAGACAGGATACATCTGCTGCAAAAAGGCCGCCCCACAGGGCGGCCTTTTTGCAGGCGGAGAAAAACCGCATGGTTGCCTTACACCCCATACTCCTGCAGCCGGCGCGGCGGCCAACGACGCGGTGCGGGGATTTAACCAGTACATCAAGGGTGTGGGGAATGTGGTCTTCCTGACGGACAGCGTTCAGGATCTTCGGACGGTGGAGACCCTGCTTCGGGAAAAGTACGGCATGCCGGAGGCCGGGGAAAGCGAGCTGAGCGGGGAAGAGCACGCAAAGCAGCTGTTGAATTTTGTGATGCGACTGCACGAATACGCCAACGTCCTGGCGGACAGGACAACTGGATTTGACAGGGCGTTTGAAAGCCGGTTTAACCGAGGCTGGATCAAGACGGCGAACCGGCTGAATTGGATAAATGGCAGACGTGATCTTCTACAGACAGAAGGACGGGAAAAGCGCGACGGTTGTGGCACTGGCTGGTAATGGTGCGTTCGATGCGGCGACTGTAAAGATAAGGAACTGAAAAGAGAGATTTGCACATTAAATTTTTGTGAATTTCACGAAAAAATAGAGAAAAACGTCGAGAATAGTTCGTTTTAATCGATGGGTGCGAAATTTGTTTCTTTGTAGGGTACGCTTAGGTTGGAAAATAATTCCAACTAACTGAAAGGGGTACTCTCATGAAAGATCAAAAGATTTTCTGTGCGCTCAGACCGTTGGGAATTACCTGCTGTTACCGTGGATTCACATTTGCCGTTGCCGGGATACAGCTTGTGATAGAGGACGAGGGATGCCTGCAAAACGTGATCCGCGACATCTATGCCGCCGTTGCCAGGGAGTACAGATGCAGCTGGCATGCCGTAGAGAGGAGCCTGCGCACTGTGGTTCAGCGGGCCTGGCAGGTGAATCCCCGGTATCTTTCCGCCATGGCGGGATATCCGCTGGACGGCCCGCCCTCCGTATCACAGTTCCTTGAGATGGTTGCCAACTACGTCCTGCGGCAGGAGGGATGAGAGAAAGTCCAGGGGTTTCATCTTGCGGGGCCTTTTTTGGCATGGAAGAATATGCATAATTTTCGCTTTCCTATGAAGATAGAGACCGCGATCTCTCCGGCGCTTTTGCGAATTAGTAGTTCACCCGTGCCGACGTTCTGCACGAGCAGGCGGTAAGGCTTATCAAGGCGCAAAATACGCGGGCCGTATGGGATTGGGAGCATGAGGCATGATGGAGCGAACGGCAAAGGTTAAGGCGCTCCTGGAGATGGGAAAACGGTAGAAAATGGGGGTTTTTTAGAAAAGCCATTTTTTATAAAAATGAAGTGTGTGCGTCGTGGAATGGAAAATCCCGGAAACGCCAGAGTTTCCGGGATTTTAGGTTGGTGCGAATGATGGGATTCGAACCCATAAGGTAATTTATCGTCCCGACGGATTTTAAGTCCGCTGTGTATGCCAATTCCACCACATTCGCACGGAAGGGCAGGGCGGCGGGGCTTCGGACGTTTTGACCGGCGGAAGCGGCGCGCCGCTAAAAGGGGCTTTGATCGAATAAGGAAGCTTCGGCCCGGGCCGCTTCATCTTCGGCCATGGCCCGGCGGGAGGCCTCTTCGGCCTCTTTTTTTGCTTTGAGGATGCGGGCGGCTTCGGCGTTGCGGCGGGCGCGGATGGCCAGCATGCCGCGAAGTTCTGCGATGTTGTTGGCGCCCATCTGATCGGCGCATAAAAGCACCAGCTCGGCGCAGACGCTGGCATCGCCGATGGCGTTGTGATGCTTCAGGGAAAGATGAAATTCCTCCGCGAGGGTGTTGAGACGGTGATGAGGCAGCTCAGGCCATGCGGTGCGGGACATTTCCACGCTGCAGAAGGGGTCGCATTTGGGCATGGAAAGCCCGCGGCTCTCACAGGAAGCCCGCAGCACTGCGATGTCAAAGGGCGCGTTGTGGGCGACGACCACCTGACCGTCCAGCATTTTGTAAACGGCGGGATAGATGTCGGAAAAAGTGGGCATCCCCTTGACGACGCTTTCCGTAATGCCATGGATGTACGTGCAGTAGCGCTGGAAGGGAACCTGAGGATCAATCAGGGAATAGCGGCGATCGACGATCCTGCCCTCGCGCACGACGACAGCGCCCAGCGCGCAGGCGCTGTCTCTGCTTCCGTTTGCAGTTTCAAAATCGATCGCGACAAAATCCATGAATATTACACCTCGTAACACAGTATACCATCCCAACGGGAAAATTGCCATAGGTCTGACGGGAAAAGCGGCGGCAGATTTTGAAAAAGGAGGAAAAGAAAGATGAAGGTGTTGATCCTGGGAGGAAACGGCCTGCTCGGAAGCGCCCTGAAGAGACGGTGGGAGAACAAAGAAAGGGAGTTTACGATTTTTGCGCCGGGGAGGGAGAAGCTTGACGGATGCAGTGAAAAGGCGGCAAAACAGGCGTTGGACGGCTGGCGGCCGCAATGGGTCGTCAACTGCGCCGCGGCGACGGAGGTGGACCGGTGCGAGCGGGAGACGGCCTGGGCGCAGCGGCTCAACGAAGGGCTCCCGCGGCTGTGGGCAGAGCTTTGCAAAGAGCGGGGGTGCGGCTTTTTGCAGGTGAGCACCGATTATGTCTTTGACGGAAGGGGACGTGCGCCGCTGACGGAAGCGGACAGGACCGCGCCGGTCAATGTGTACGGAAGCACCAAGCTCGCCGGCGAACGGGCGGCCCTTGAAGCGGGCGGCTGTGCGCTTCGGGTGCAGTGGCTTTACGGAAGGAAAAAGCCGGGATTTGTCGGCTGGCTGTGCCGGCAGGAAGGCAGGGGGAAAATTCCAGTGGTGAACGACTGCACGGGGATCCCCACCAGCGCCAAAGAAGCGGCGGCCGCGATCGAGGCGCTGATCTGTTCGGAAAAACGGGGCCTCTGGCATGGCGCGCCGTCCGGGCAGGCGAGCTGGATGGAATTTGCCCGGGAGATCCTCCGGCAGACCGGCGGAGAGGAAGGAAGGCTCGTTCCAATCCGGCAGGAGGAGCTGCGCCGTCCGGCGCAAAGGCCGCTGTACACGCCGCTTTCGAGTGAAAAGCTCGTCTCACAGACTCTTTGGGAACAAAGAAGCTGGCAGGAGGGGCTGGAAGAATATCTTTGGGAGCAGAAGCGGGAGAAGGAAGGCCTGCTGCCTTCCCGCTGGTTTGATTGACAGAGGGCAAAGGGGATGTTACATTAAAATATGGAAAATTCCGGTGGCAGAGAGGGTGAGGAGTTGGAACTGAACGGAAGGCTGAGCCTTGCTACCATCGGGGAAGACGCCCTTTTCTGCGCCAAAGAATGGGGCGCGGGGATCGAGCTGGATGAATGCAGCTTCGTGACGAATTTGCAGGCAAAGCTGTCAGATTGGGAGCCGCGGGTGCTTCAAAAGCTCCAAAGCGCTCCCTGCGGTATCCTGCACGGCCCTTTCTGCGAAATGCTGCCTGCCAGCTGTGATCCGCTGATCGTCGAAGCGGCGCGAAAGCGCTTTGAGCAGGCCTATGGTTTTTGCAGGCGGTACGGTGTGGATCGCATGGTGGTGCACAGCGGCTATCTGCCCAGGGTCTTTTACCGAGAATGGTTCATCGAGAAGACAGCGCTTTTCTGGCGGGAATACCTTTCAGACAAGCCGGAGACCTTCCGCATTGCCGTGGAAAACGTACTTGACGAGGAACCCGGGACCCTTGCGGAGACGATCGACGCCATCGGCGACCGGCGGGCGGGGGTGTGCTTTGATGTGGGGCATGCTTTTTGCAGCGCTACGGGAGACACCCGCGTTTCGCTGGAGGAGTGGATCGAAACGCTGGGGAGCCGCATCGTGCACGTGCATCTTCACGACAATGACGGCCTGCACGACCGCCACTGGCCGCTGGGAGAGGGGAAGATCCCCTTTGAGAAGCTCCTGTCCCTTCTGGAGCGCTGCGCGCCGGAGGCGACCTATACCATAGAGGGGATGCGCTGCGCCCCCTCCATGCAGTGGCTCGCAGAGCATGGATATTTGAAAAAGTGAAACATTTTCTGATGGGGAAACAGAGGATGACAGAAACGGAATTCCGAAAAGCAATACAGGCCATCCGGCCGGTGGATGAAGCGATGGCAGAAAGGGCGTGGCAGCGGCAGGACAGCCTGGTCAAACCGCCCCGCAGCCTTGGACGGCTGGAGGAGCTGTCGGTTCAGCTCTCCGCCATTACGGGAAAGCTCCACAATACCGTCGAAAAACGCTGCATCGTCATCTGCTGCGCGGATAACGGCGTGGTGGAGGAGGGCGTTTCCTCGGCGCCGCAGTCAGTCACGCTGGCCCAGACCGTCAATTTTACCCGGGGGAAAACCGGCGTTGCGGCGCTGTCGAAGGAATTCGGCGTGGAGCTGATGGTGATCGACGTGGGGATCAATGCGGAGTTTTCCTGTCCCGGCGTGCTGAACCGGAAGATCCGAAAGGGGACCTTTAACCTTGCAAAGCGCCCGGTCATGGAGCGCTGGGAGGCGGTCGAAGCGCTGGGCGTGGGCCTCGAGGCGGCCCGGCGGGCCAGGGAGCAGGGCTACGATATCCTCGGCGTGGGGGAAATGGGCATCGGCAACACCACGACCAGCAGCGCTGTGCTCTGCGCGCTGACCGGCCTGCCGGTGGAAAAGACCGTCGGCCGGGGCGGTGGGATCAGCCTTTCGGCCTACGAGCGGAAGAAGCGCCTGATCGAACAGGCGCTCAAAGCCTACCGGCCCGACCCAAACGATCCTGTCGACGTGCTGGCCAAGGTGGGCGGCTTTGACATCGCCGCCATGGCGGGCGTGTTCCTCGGGGCGGCGCGGGAACGGCTGCCGGTGGTGATCGACGGCTTCATTTCCGCGGTGGCGGCCCTCTGTGCCGCCCGGATCGAGCCGAAGGTGAAGGGCTATCTGATCCCTTCGCATGCCTCCTATGAGATCGGCTACAGCCGCGCCATGGAGGAGCTGGGGCTTCGGCCGGTGCTGCTGCTGGACATGCGCCTGGGCGAAGGGAGCGGCTGCCCGCTGGCCTTTGAGGTGATCCGGGCCGCATGCGCCGTTATGAACGGCATGGCCACCTTTGCCGAGGCGGATATTGACGACGGATATCTCGAGTCGATCCGAAAAGAGGACAGCTTTTCCGTCGAAGGCGCCGGGGGAGAAACGAAATGAATCTGTTCCTTTCGGGCGGCTGTAAAAACGGAAAATCCTTTCTGGCGCAGCGGTTGGCCAGGGCGCAGGCGGAGATGCTGCAAAGCCCTCTTTATTATCTGGCCACCATGCGCCCGGCCGATGAGGAGGACCGCCTGCGGGTGCTGCGCCACCAAAGCGAACGGGCGGGCTGGGGCTTTGAAACAATCGAGCAGCCGACTCAGCTGTGCGCCTGCCTCAGGCGGGCGAACGCGGGGGGCGTCTTTCTTCTCGACAGCCTGACGGCATGGCTGGCCAACGAGATGTTTCGCCCGGAGGGCGTGGATACGGACTGCGGGGGGCGGCTGGAAGCGGAGTTGTTTGAATTTCTGGCCCGGACGGGGAACGCCGTGGTGGTGTCGGATTTTATTTATTCGGACGCAGCACGCTATGATCCGCTGACGGAGCAGTACCGCCGCACCCTTGCCCGGCTGGACCGGGCGGCGGCCGCCGCCTGCGGCGCGGTGCTGGAGGTCGTTGCCGGAAACGCCGTCATCCACAAGGGAGACGCGGCGTTTTTCACGCTGTGGGAGCGAAGCCGGACGATCGGGGCGGAAAGAAGGAAAAACGGATGGCAAAGGGGATAAAAAAGCTGCTGCATGCCTACATCATGGCGCAGAGCATGTTCTGCGCGATCCCCTTCCCCTGCGTGTGGGACGAGGAGGCGCGCAGCTGGATGCTCCCCTGCCTGCCGGCGGTGGGCCTGGTGATCGGCGGGCTGTGGTACGGGCTGTGGCGGGCGATGGAAGCGCTGCGCCTTCCCGCGCCGCTTGGCGCTGCGCTGCTGGCGGTCCTTCCCTATCTGGCGACCGGCTTTCTGCATCTGGACGGCTTTCTGGACACGAGCGATGCGCTGCTTTCCCGCAGGCCCCTTGAGGAAAAGCTGCGCATTTTAAAGGATCCTCACACCGGCGCCTTTGCGATCGTTTCGCTTGGGGTGCTGCTGCTCGTGTGCTACGGCGCGGCGCTTTCCATTTTGCAGGCGGGCGGGGAAGCGGGACCGCTGCTGCTCGTTCCGGTGCTCAGCCGCTCCCTTTCGGCGTCCTTCGTGCTGTTTGCAAAGCCCCTTGAGACCAGCCAGTACAGCGGCGGCTTCCGTGACCGCCGGAGCGCGGGGCAGCGGGCGGCGGTGCTGACAGCCTGCGCCCTGGCCATGGGCGGCCTTTTGGCGCTGTGGGGGCTGAAGGGGCTGTGGGCGATGCTCTTTTGCGCCGCGGGACAGACGCTTTCGACCAGCCGGGCGATCCGGCAGCTGGGCGGCATGTCCGGCGATCTTTCGGGCTATGGGCTGACCATCGGCGAAGCCTGCGCGCTCGCGGCGCTGGCGGTTTTTTGACGAAAGGGGACAACAGTGATTCTCATCATTGGCGGAGCGTATCAGGGGAAGCTGTCCTACGCGATGGAGCGCTTTTCCCTCAAAAAAGAAGAGATCTTTTTCTGTACAGAGCGGCGGGCGCAGATCGACTTTTCTCAAAGAGCCGCCGCGCGGCTGGAGGAATTTGCCCTCGCCTGCGTGCGGGAGAAAAAAGAAGCCCGGGCGTATCTGGAGGAGCGCCGGGAGCAATGGGAAGATCACATCCTCCTGTGTGCGGACATCTCCGCGGGCGTCGTGCCCGTCGACAGCGGAATGCGCGCCTGGCGGGAGATGACGGGCCGGATGCTGGCGTATCTGTCGCGGGAATCGGAGGAAACGGTCCGAATGTTCTGCGGTATTGCGCAGAGGCTCAAATAAACGGAAAACGAAAGGCAAAAAACGATCATGACAAAACTCTATTTGATCCGGCACGGAAAGACCATTGGAAATTTGCAGCGGCTCCATTACGGCAGCACGGATCTTCCCCTTGCAAGAGAAGGGCGGGAGGAACTCACCTGGCGGGCGGGCCGCGGCTGTTATCCGGCGGCGGAACAGTTTTTCACCTCGGGCATGCGCCGGACAGAAGAGACCCTTGAACTGATCTACGGGCCGGTGCCGCACGAAATTCTGCCGGGCTTTCGGGAGTTTGATTTCGGCGAATACGAGATGAAGTCCTACGAGGAATTGAAGGAGCTGCAGCCCTATCAGCTTTGGGTGACGGATGAAACGGGGAATTCTCCCTGCCCGGGCGGCGAGAGCAACCGGATCTTTCACGAAAGGATCCTCGGGCAGTACCGGGCGCTTTTGCCCCGCCTTGACAGGGACACGGCGGTCGTCTGCCACGGCGGCGTGATCGGGACGCTCCTTTCCATCGAGCTGTTTCCCGGCGAGGGCAAGCATTTTGTCGAGTGGCTTCCTCAGCCCGGGGGCGGCTACGCTCTTACGCTCGAAGAGGGAAAGGCCGTCGCCTGTGAGCCGCTGGCAGACCGCCCGATGCCGGAGAAGTAAACGGGAAAAACGGAGGAGCGGCGGGGCTTTTCTTTCCGCCGTCCATGCGCTACAATAAGACAACAGCAGAAAAAGGAGCTTTGCCGAATGCTTACTTTGGAAAAAATTGTCTGGACTGCGCCGGAGGGGGACAGAATCCTCCGGGGCGTGGATCTGACTGTTTCCACGGGGAAATTGACGGTAGTCACCGGGCCGAACGGGGGAGGAAAGACCTCCCTTGCAAAGATCATCGCCGGCCTGATCACGCCCGATTCGGGCCGGATCCTGCTTGACGGGGAGGACATCACCGGCCTCGACATCACCGAGCGGGCCCGGCGGGGCGTGGGCTACGCCTTTCAGCAGCCGGTGCGTTTCAAGGGGCTGACCGTTCGCGAGCTTTTGCAGCTGGCGGCCGGCGGCGAATTAAAGGAGCATGAACTTTGCCGTGTGCTGGGCAAGGTGGGACTGTGCGCTCACGATTACATCGACCGGGAAGTGAACACAAGCCTTTCCGGCGGCGAGATCAAGCGGATTGAGATCGCCACAGTACTGGCGCGGAAAAACGTGCGCCTCTCGGTGTTTGACGAGCCGGAGGCAGGCATCGACCTTTGGAGCTTTGCGGGCCTGATCGACGCCTTTGAGCAGCTCAAGGAGGAGGCCGACGGGTCTCTTCTGATTATTTCCCATCAGGAACGCATTTTGCAGATCGCCGACGAGATCGTCGTCATTGCCGGCGGCGAGGTACGCATGGCCGGCCCCCGCGATGAAGTTCTGCCGTCGCTGATGGCGGACGAAAAAGGCGGCCGCTGTCCGCTGAAAAAGGAGGGAAGCTGCCATGAATAAGATCACAGAAAAGCTGCTGGGCATCGTTTCGGACTGGAAGGGCAGCTTTACGGGCGCATTTAACATCCGCGAGAACGGTCAGTGCGCCGGAAGGCAGTCCTCGGAGCACATTCACATCGATTCCAAAAAGGACGCTCCCGGTCTGGTGATCCACATTGATCCGGGTACGCAGGAGGAAACGGTGTATATTCCCGCCTGCGTCACGCACAGCGACGTGGACGATCTGGTTTACAATGACTTTTTTGTCGGCGAGGGAGCGGACGTGGTGATCGTCGCCGGCTGCGGCGTGCACAGCGACGGCGAGGAGGACGCCCGTCACAACGGCATCCATCGCTTTATTCTCCAGAAGGGGGCGCACGTCCTCTACAAAGAAAAGCACATTGGCACTGGCGACGGCAGGGGCCTGCGGCGGATCGACCCGGTGACGGAGATCGTTCTTGCGGAGGATGCCGTCATGGAAATGGATACCACGCAGCTCAGCGGCGTCGATTCCACAAACCGCAAGACCAAAGCCGTGCTGGCGGCAGGGGCCAGGCTCGTCATCCACGAGCGGATTATGACGGACGGCGCGCAGACGGCAAAGACTGACTTTGAGGTCTCTCTCGACGGCGAGGGTTCCGGTGTGGATCTGATCTCCCGCTCCGTGGCGCGGGACCACTCTCATCAGGAATACCGCTCCTGCATCCGGGGCAATCAGCGCTGCAGCGGGCATTCTGAATGCGACGCCATTCTCGTCGGCGGCGGAACGGTCAGCGCCGCGCCGGAGCTGTATGCCGGGCACATCGACGCCGCCCTGATTCACGAGGCCGCTATCGGCAAAATCGCCGGAGAACAGATCCTCAAGCTTCGCACCCTGGGCCTGACGGAGCAGGAGGCCGAAGAAAAGATCATCGAGGGCTTCCTAAGAGGATGATCCCGTAAAATAAAACAGAAAAAAGACGCCGCACGGTGCAGAGGCATTCAGCGGCGTCTTTTCTTTTGAAAAAATACTCAGCGAATGAGCATCAGTCTTCCGTCCCGCCAGCCCCAGACGGGATCGTCACATTCGAGCATGATGTCTCCGGTCAGGACGATCCAGGTGAAGGAAAGCTCCCGGAGCGCTTCCAAATGATCCTCAAAAACATGGGAACGGTTCCACAGGACGATGCGGCTGCGGTGGAAGCGGGCGGCAATTTCCAGCTGGATGCGAAGATTTTCTTCAAAGGGCAGTGCGCTCATGCTGCGAAGATCCCTGGAAGAAAGGCCGAACAGCGCATAATATTCCCGCACGGTCAGATGGATGTCAGGCGCGATGGTAAAAGCGTCATTGTGGGAAAGCAGCGCGCGGATGTCCTTTTCGCTGGTGCAGTAAATCACGGTGCACGGCGCGGAAAACGCATCCGTATGCAGCAGAAGGTTCTCCCTGCGGGTACGGGGGCGGCCGGAGAACCACAAAAAGGTGATCCAGGGAAGGAGAAGCAGGGCGCTTGCCGGCGCTGCATGAGGGATGAGTGCCCTCATGGCAAAGCAGGGGCGAAGGAAATCCAAAATGGCGTTGCCGGCGCTCAAAGGGGCAAAGCTGCTGTCGTAGGGGAAAAAGGCTTTTTCCAGGAATGGTGCAGCAAAAGGATAGCACAGAAGCACCGCCACAATCGTCACGGTCGCAAGCAGGATGCGGCGAAGACGCTGCGATCGCGGGGGAGCGACGCGATACAGGGACAGCAGCAGCAGGCACTCCCGCTCCTGATCGCGCTGGTAAAAATGCGACACAGACAGGAGGCATGCCAGCAGCAGGCCGCAGATCACCAGCAGCTGAAGGGAGAAGAAGAAGCTCTTTTTCTGCTTGCTGACCAGGTAATCATATTGTTTGCAAAGGGGTAGCACGAAGCTGCTGTCTGCCCCAGTGACAGGCTGGCTGTTGAGACGGACGAGATATTTTGCGTGAACCTGGCGGGACTGGAGGATGGAGACGACGCGGGCGTTGGCCAGCAGGGTCTCCATGGAGGCGATGACCTCGTTGCGACGGCTGGTATAGCCACCGAACTCGTCGAGAACAGGGCGGGAATGATCCTCAAACACGTCGCGGACCACCAGCGTGAAGCGGAACGACCAGTTGAAATAATGTACCAGCGTCAGGGAATCGCCGGGCCTGAGGCCGTTTGTTTCTGCAAGCGTCGAGGAGATGAGGCATTCGCCCCGGTCAAGAGAAAGGGTCTGGGGGTCGGCGCCGGAAAGCAGCACACGGTTTCCACAGGCAAAATCGTCGATGCGGCCGAGAGCTTCCGTAAAGACCAGCTTGAAGGTGTCATTTCGCGGAAGGGGCTTCGGATCGCCGATGAGAGAGTCGGCGATGGTGGGCATGGAGATCTGGATATCGAGCACCTCCTCGCCGTATTCCCGGGACAGGCGAAGCATATCGCCGGGCGTTTTTCCAAGGTCCGAGGTGTCAAACTGCGAAAGCTCCGGCGTGGTGATAAGGGCGTAATCGCTGCAAGCCTCCTCAAAGGCCGAAAAAGTGGACTGGGTATAAAACAGATTTCCGGCATAGAGGATTATCAGCGCTACAAGAAGATTTTTCAGCATGCGGGCGCGCTGAAATAGAAGCGGGTCGTCTGCCCGCGGCAGCTTACCCAGACAAAGCCGCCGAAGACCTCCGCAACGTTTTTCACCAGGCTCAGGCCGATGCCATAGCCGTCCTTTTTGAGCGTATTCATGCGTTTTTGAAAGCGGAACATGCCGTCCACCTGCTCCCGCGTCAGCCCGGCGCCGGTGTTTTCCACATACACGATGACGCTGCCGCTTTCTTCGCGGATGCCGATGTCAACTGCGCCGTTTCCGTATTTGATGGCGTTGTCGACGAGATTGGAAATGGCGCTGTAGGCGAGGGAGGTCCTGCCGCGGACAGGGGAGACGCTGTCCTCAAAGAGAAAGCGGATCCCGGGGCATTTTTTGCGGTAATCGTCCGCCACCATGGCGCACACCAGCGCAAGGTCGATATTTTCCCATGCGCCGCTGCGCAGGGCGCTCAGGGCGAGAAGATCCTCCACGGAATGGTTCAGGTCGGAAAAGGATTCGAGGAGCTTTTCTGTCGGATAGCCGGCCTGGAGCTTGCTGGTGGTCATGGCGATGCGGTTTCGAAGCTCGTGAAAGGCGTAGGAATTGGTGATCTTCAGGGAGCGTTCGTTTTCCCTCAGATGTGCGGCGAGACGGAGCAGGGCGGCGTCGTTGAGATCGGTGTCCTTCGGAAGCTGCTGATCGGTCATTAAAAGCTCAATTTTTTTCTCAATGCCATCGTCATAGCGGCGGCGTTCCCTTTGAAAATAGGCGAGCGTCACTGTAATATACAGCAGAAACAATGCAGCGTAGAGCAGCCCCGTCAGCAGCGCGCTGCTTTGAGCGAAAAGAACGTGAGACAGCAGGACGCAGCCGAGCAGAATCAGCGAGGAGATCACAAAGAATCTTCGGGATTTTCGCAAAGCAGATACCCCTTTCTTTTGGCGGAAACAATGCCGACCTGATTGGTGACGAGGGAGAGTTTTTTGCGGATATTGGCCATATGCACCCGAATGACGGAGGAAAAGGGATCGACCGTGTCGTCGTAGGCGTAGGCGATCAGCTCCTCCGCGGTGACATAATTGGGAGAATGCTGGGCCAGGCACTCCACCAGCACATATTCCTTGGCGGACAGGTCGATGACCGTATCCTCCCAGCGGACGACGCGGCGCGTGGGATCAACTACCAGCGACCCGATGCGGATGTCGCTCCGGCTGATGCCGAAGGAACGGCGCACCACGGCGCGGATGCGGGCGGCGAGAACGAAAAGATCAAAGGGCTTGGTGACGTAATCGTCGGCGCCGCAGTCCAGGCCGGTCTGAATTTCCCCGGTGGCGGTGCGGGCGGAGATGATGATGAGCGGCGTGCTTTTCTGCGCCCGGATCGCACGCAGAACCTCCATGCCGTCGATGTCCGGCAGGTTCAGATCCAGCAGGACCGCAGTGTAGTCGTTGCACTCAAACTGAAAAAGTCCGCCGGCTCCCGTAAAGGCCAGGTCGATGGAAAAGCCCTGTTTTTCCAACCCCTTTTTAACAGCCAGTGCCATTTCGCGCTCGTCTTCAATAATCAGCACATGCATGGACAGGCTTCCCTTCCTGAAGATAGTCTTTCATGAGTGTAGCATGTTTTAAAAGAATTTTACACGATTTATTTTGGAAATTTTCAGTTTACGATGAATTAACGCAATAATGTGTAGAATGAATTTAAATCATTTGAAAAGACTCAGATGATTGGGCTTGCCTCACAGGGAAGCAAACAACCGGAAGGAGGATCTGGTAGATGAAACGGAACTTTTCAAGGATCACAGCTCTCTTGCTCTGTGCGCTCCTGCTGCTTGCCGGATGCGCGCCTGCCGCACAGGAGGCCCGGCCGACGCCGGAAACGGTGCAGGCGCCTGAAAAGACGCAGGTCCCTGCTGCGCCTGCGGCAGAGGCTCCCGCACAAAAAACCGGAGCAGACCGCTACACCTACGACAAGGAAGTGGATCTGGTCGTGGTCGGCTATGGCCTTTCCGGCGCCGCCGCAGTGATCGAAGCGATGGACGTTGCGCCCGACGCGGAGATCCTTCTGCTGGAAAAAATGCCGGAAGCGGGCGGCAACTCCATCGCCGCCGGGCAGGCGATTCTGCATGTGTATCCGGAGGACCGGGACGTATTCCGCACCTATATGGCCGCGCTTGCAGAGCCCAACCCCATCCCTGAAGAATGGTTTGACTGGTGGGTCAACGAGATGGTCGATCAGACCGGCTGGATCGAGCAGGTGGCCGATTCCGTCGGCTTTTGGTTCCGGCCCAAGGACTGGGGCGAAGCCATTATGGAATTCCCCGAGATGCCGGGCTCCGTCTTCCGCTCCAAGTCCACGACCCTTGCGCCCAAGAATACCGATACCTACATGGCGGGCGGCACCTTCCTGGCGTTCCAGAACGTCGTCGATCAGCTGCCCATCGAGATCCTGTACGAAACGCCTGCCACGGCGCTTTTGCAGGATCCCGATACGAAGGAAATCTACGGCGTAACCGCAAAGGGCAAGGACGGAAAGGAATTCAACGTCCGCGCCAGAAAGGGCGTCATTCTCGCCTGCGGCGGCTATGAAAACAACCTGGAAATGCAGCGCAATTTCCACGGCATGGACATGGTCTATACCACCGGCACCCCCGGCAACACCGGCGACGGCATCGAGATGCTGATGAAGGCCGGCGCCAAGATGTGGCACATGAAAAACATGACCCAGTCCGGCGGATTTTGGCTGGGCATCAAAACGCCGGATTACGACTCGGCCTTCCTGCGCAACTTCTATTTCAGCACCGGCGGCTGGATCGAGGTGGACTGCACCGGCAGCCGCTTCTACGACGAGGCGACCTACTATCACAAGCAGCACATGAAGACCGAGGAATACGGCCACTGGACCGATGTTCCCCATTGGAGGGCCCTGCCCGTGTACTTCATTTGCGATGAAGAGACCCGCCTGAACAACACTATCGCCACCACCTGGATGGCGTGGCCCATCTCCTCTCAGGGCTATCGCTGGTCTGCCGACAATCAGGTCGAGATCGACAAGGGCTGGATCATCAAGGCGAATACCATCGAGGAGCTGGCCGGCAAGATCGGCCAGGATCCCGCGACCCTGCAGGCGACGATCGACCGCTACAACGAAATGTGCGCCAGGGGCGTGGACGAAGACTTTGGCCGCAATCCCGAGACCATGGGGCCGATTGAAAAGGGACCCTTCTACGCGGTCTCCCTGACCCCGGCTGTGGTGGCCACCACCGGCGGCGCGATGCGCGACACCCATTCGCAGGCGCTCGACTGGGACAACAACCCCATTCCGAAGCTCTACTGCGTCGGCGAGCTGGGAAGCTACGTCTCCAACCTCTATCAGAACGGCATTTTCCTCAACGAGTGCATTACCTCCGGCCGCGCCGCCGCGCAGCACGTGTTCGGCGTAGAGCCCCATTATGACTACAAGGGCAACGACTACGTCAAGCCGCTGGAGGTGAACGTCGCAGAGGTCGCCGGCTCCACCAGCACCCTCAGCGCCGCTGTGAACGCCAAGGGCAAGAAGGACGGCGAGTACACCGCCTCGGCCGAAAGCCTCCACGGCCCGTTCGTCGTCACCTGCGTGGTTAAGGATGAGCAGATGGTCGAGATCCGCATCGACGAGGGCCGCGACAACATGTTCATGACGGATGAACAGCTGGCCAAATACACTGGAATGATCCTTGACACCCAGAGCCTTGAGGTCGATGCGATCGCAGGCGCTACAATAGACAGCGAAGGCATCATCAGCGCGATCCAGCTGGCCTTCTCCCGCAAGTGATCCCTCCCGCGCACTGGCGGACGGCAAAAGCACAGATCAAACGCAAAGCAGCGCCGCCCTTAGGGCCGCGCTGCTTTTGTCTGCCGGTGGGAAGGAGAGGGATATAAAGGAAATTCTTAAAAGTAAAAAAGCATCCCGCATAAATCGGCGGGATGTTTCTGGTGGAGCATACCGGATTCGAACCGGTGACTTCCACACTGCCAGTGTGGCACTCTAGCCAGCTGAGCTAATGCCCCAAGCACGAAATTTATTATAGGATAAAATGCGCAGATTGTAAAGTACTTTTTTCTTTTCCGGCAATGAAAAGAAAATAACGGAAAAAAGTGCCATTTTCGGAGAAATCCAATGCGCGGCCCTGCGGCGAAGGAACGGGAACAAATGGCAGGCGCAGCAGAACGCAGGATGTCAAACATGAAAAGGTCAAAAAGAAGCGGCGTTTTTTCAGAAGCATCCAGTTTCCGCAGGACTTACCATAGGTGGCGTTTTTTACAAGGCTGCGCGCTGCATATAGCGGTGCCGCTGCGCCAAAATAGCGGTATTACGGAAAAACGGAGGGAATGTACTTTGCGAAAAAGGATGCGGATGACAGCGCTGCTGCTGGCGGCGGCGCTGTGCCTGCCGTCGGTGGCGCGGGCAGCGGAGGAAGATCTGCCTTTTGCGGTGAACGCTAAAGCGGCGATTCTGGTGGATGCGGCGACGGGTCAGGTGATCTGGGAAAAAGAGGCGGACGCACAGCATGACGTGGCCGGCATGACCAAGGTGATGAGCGGCCTACTGGTGGCGGAGGCGATCGGGCGGGGAGAGCTCTCCCTTGACAGCACCCTGCCGGTGAGCGCGGCGGCGGCCGGGACCGGCGGCATGAGCGCCTTTTTGAGCCGGGGAGAAAGCTACACGGTGGAAGAGCTTTACCGGGCGATGATGATGATCTCGGCGAACGACGCCTCCGTTGCGCTTGCGGAGGCGATCAGCGGGTCGGCAGAGGCCTTTACGGCGCGGATGCAGGAGCGGGCGCAGGAGCTTTCCTGCGGCGCGGTTTTTGTCAACCCCACGGGACATAAGGCGGACGGACAGACCATGAGCGCCCGCGACGCGGCGAAGATTGCCTGTGAGCTGGTGAAATATCCTACGGCGCTTGCGTACACTTCCATTTATTCCGGCGTGCTGATCCATCCCGGCGGACGGGAGACCGAGCTGGTCAACCCCAACCGGCTGGTGCGTTTTTACAGCGGCTGCGACGGGCTTTCGACCGGATCGAACAGCGCAGCGGGATATAGCGGCGTCTTTACAGCCAAGCGGGGAACAGACCGCTATATTGCCGTAGTCATCGGGGCGAAAAACACCAATGAACGGTCGGAAATTGCCCAGAAGCTCCTCGATCACGCCTTTGCAAACTTCCAGTCTGTGGTGGTCATCGAAGAGGGGAAGGGAGTTGCAAAGGATATTCCCGTCAGCGGCGGCAGAAAGAAAACCGTCCACGGCGTGGCGGGCGAGGGTTTTTCCATGCTGCTGGCCAAAGGGGAAACGGGGCAGGTAGAAAAAGAGCCGGTGGTGCCTGATTCGCTGGAAGCGCCGGTTGAGCAGGGAGAACAGATCGGCGAGCTGGTGATCCGAAAAGACGGCGCGGAGATCGCACGGGTGCCTATTGTCGCCTATGAAACGGTGGAAAAGGCGACGATTGCTTCTGCGATGCGCACGCTGATGCTCGACTGGCTCCGGCGCTGAAATTTCCCGTCAGGGAGAGGGGGAACATTCGGGTGGTTTTCCGTTGACAGTGTAAAAAACGCATGTTAAAATTCCTTATATTTATACATTTGGACTGAGCGGTCCCAGCGGGCCGCGGCAGCGAAGAGGATGCGTTTTTAAATTCTGTCATAAGGATGGGAATAGATCATGAAACCCTGGGAAAAGACAACGGTCAACGAAAAGGGCCATATGGTGTTCGGCGGCTGCGACATGGTGGAGTTGGCCGGGATCTATGGAACCCCCCTTTACGTGCTCGACGAGCAGTATGTGCGCTCGGTATGCCGCGGCTTTGTCGGAACGCTCCAAAAATGCGGCGCCCGCGGCCGCGTGCTCTACGCGAGCAAGGCACTGTGCACCTCTGCGCTTTATAGGATCGTGGCGCAGGAGGGGCTCGGCGCGGACGTAGTTTCCGGTGGCGAACTGTACACGGCGCTTGAGGCGGGTTTTCCGGCTGACCGCATTTATCTGCACGGCAACAACAAAACGCCCCAAGAGATCCGCATGGCCCTCGAGGCGGACATTGCCTGCCTGGTCGTTGACAGCCATGAGGAGATCGGCCTGATCGCCTCCATCGCCAGGGAGCTGGGCAAGACCGCAAGAGTCTCCCTGCGCACCAAGCCGGGGATTGAAGCCCATACCCATGAATACATCATGACCGCCAAGGAGGACTGCAAGTTTGGCCTCGGCCTCTATGACGGCGAAGCGGAAAAGGCGGTCAGAGAGATTCTTGCCCATCCGGAGCTGGAGCTGACCGGCATCCACTGCCATATCGGTTCGCAGATTTTTGAGCTGGAGCCCTTTCTCATCGCCACGGACCGGCTGACGGATTTCGCCGTGGAGCTGCGGGACCGCTTTGGCGTAACCATTTCCGAGATCAACTTTGGCGGCGGCTACGGCATCACCTACACGGACGGGGACGCCGCCATGGAGCCCTATGACTACGTGGAGGCCATGATCGAAAACCTTCATGCCCAGTGCGACAAAAAGGGTCTGCCGCGCCTTGGATTCGTGATCGAGCCGGGCCGCTCCATCGTCGGAGAGGCGGGATTGACCCTCTACACGGTCGGAACAGTCAAGCACATCCCCAACGTCCGCACCTATGTCAGCGTTGATGGCGGCATGGGGGACAATCCCCGCCAGATTCTCTATGGTTCGGTGTATACCTCGCGCCTTGCCAACAAGCCTGAGGCCCCCGCGGCGGAGAGTGTCACAGTGGCGGGCCGCTGCTGTGAGTCGGGCGACGTGCTGATTAAAGAAGCGCCGCTGCCTCCCTGCGAGGCGGGCGACATCCTTGCGGTCTTTTCGACCGGCGCGTATAACTATTCCATGGCTTCCAACTACAACCGCGTTCCGGTGCCGGCCATGGCGCTCGTCAGCAACGGAAAGCACGGCCTGATCGTGCGCCGCCAGAGTTATGAGCAGCTGGTGGAAAACGATCTCACCCCGGACTGGATCGACTGAAGACAAAAAAGAGTTTCGGGCCTTCTTTCAATGACAGAGAAGGCCCCTTGCATTTTTGGGAAAATGGTTCTCTGGCTGGAGGATCCTGGAAAAAGAGGAAATTGGGCGGCGGTGTGGTATTTATCTATATATTAATAATGTAATTTCATCCGGTTCCTGTTTGCCAGCACGGCCGGCGGGCAGGATGGGACTGGCTGCGGGAAAAGGAGGAACCACGGCATGATGATGCGTACCCAGCAGGAAAAGATGGAATTTGAGCTGCTTGCGCCTTATGCGGCGAAAAGCGCCCTTTCCAGGGGGAGAGAGCGGACAATCAGCCCCTGCGAGCTGCGGACGGATTTTCAGCGGGATCGGGACCGTATCATCCACTGTAAGTCCTTCCGGCGGCTCAAATATAAAACGCAGGTGTTCCTTTCGCCGGAGGGGGATCATTACCGCACCCGCCTGACTCATACGCTGGAAGTGGCTCAGATCGCACGGACGATCTCCCGGGCGCTGCGGCTCAACGAAGACCTGACCGAGGCAATCGCCCTGGGACATGATCTGGGGCACACTCCTTTTGGCCATATCGGCGAAACGGTGCTCGCCGCGGTGCTGCCCGGCGGCTTCGAACACAACCGGCAGAGCCTCAGAGTGGTGGAAAAGCTGGAAAATGAAGGAGAAGGCCTGAACCTGACCTGGGAGGTGCGCGACGGCATCGTCAACCACAAGCGGGACGGAAGGGCCGCGACACTCGAAGGCAGGGTCGTCAGCTATGCCGACCGCATCGCCTACATCAACCACGATATTGACGATGCTGTTCGCGCAAGGGTACTGCGGGAGGAGGAGCTGCCCCAAAGCTGCGTCAGGGTGTTGGGAGATTCTCACGGGCGGCGCATCAACAATATGATTCTCGACATTGTCTGTCACAGCGACGGGGAGAACGCAGTGCGGATGTCGCTGGAATTTGAGGGGGCCATGGCGGAGCTGAGGGATTTCATGTTCCGCCGGGTTTATACGGATCCCCTGGCCAAAAAGGAGGAGGGCAAGGCCCGGGGCGTCGTGGAAAAGCTGTTTGAATATTACTGTAAGCACGTCTCCACGCTGCCGCCGGAATTTCTGCGCCATCTGGAAGAGGACGGGGAGAAAGTCGTGGCGGCCGATTATATCGCCTGCATGACGGACCGCTTTGCCGTGCGCCGCTATGAACAGCTTTTTGTGCCGCAGTCCTGGAGCATTTGACTTTCCTGGTGCGAAAAAGCGCGAAAAAGAAGGATTTTTTTCAGAAACAGCGAACCATATATAGCGCATTTGACAAAAGAAAAAGGATGTGGAGTGGAATCCTGAAAAGACTGGAAGCACAGGCGGGAGGGGGGAGGTTGGATGAGCGGCTTTCCGGAGGCGTGGCTCAATGAGCTTCTGTCCCGCACGGACATTGTATCCATCGTATCGCAGTACGTCCCCCTCAAGCCCCGCGGCGGCCGCATGTGGGGCTGTTGCCCCTTTCACGGGGAAAAGACCCCTTCGTTCAGCGTGTCTGTGGACAAGCAGCTTTTTTATTGCTTTGGCTGCCACAAGGGCGGCTCTGCCATCCAGTTCGTCATGGAGATGGAGAAGGTGCCCTTTCGCGAGGCAGTGAAACTGCTTGCGCAGCAGGCGGGAATGGAGCTGCCCGAACAGGCGGACGACGGGGAGCTTCAGCGGGAACGGCGGCTCAAGGAAAGGCTTTATGGCGCCTGCCGGGAAGCGGCCCTGTTTTTTCATCAGCAGCTCAAGACGGACGGCGGCAGGCAGGCCCAGGCTTATCTGGCCCGCAGGGGACTTCAGCCCCAGACGGTGGCGGCGTTCGGTCTTGGCTTTGCGCCGGCGGAATGGGACGGGCTGTACCGGCATCTGAAGGGTGGAGGCTATACCGAACAGGAAATGCAGCAGGCCGGGCTGATCGTCCGCTCCCGAAAAAACGAGGACCGCTGGTTTGACATGTTTCGCGGCAGGGTGATTTTTCCCATCATCGGCGGGTATCAGAAGGTGATTGGCTTCGGCGGCCGGACGATGGGTGATGAGCAGCCCAAGTATCTCAATACTGCAGAGACTCCGATTTTCAACAAGCGGTACAACCTTTACGCGCTCAACATGCTCCGCGGAAAAAACACCGACCATCTGGTGCTGGTGGAGGGCTACATGGACGTAGTGAGCCTTTATCAGGGAGGTGTGACCAACGCGGTAGCCACTTTGGGAACGGCGCTGACGACCCAGCAGGCGCGGCTGATGAAGCGCTATGTTTCCAGCGTTTACGTGGCATACGACGGCGACCCGCCCGGCCAGAAGGCGACGCTTCGGGCCCTGGAGATCCTGGAGGCGGAAGGACTTTCTGCAAAGGTGATCCGTTTTCCCGGCGGAAAGGACCCGGATGAGTTCATCCGGGCGGAGGGGCTCGAGGGCTATGAGGCGCTCAAGAAAAACGCGCTGGTGGGCAACGCTTTTCGCATCGAGCACATGGCCGGCGAATACGATCTGATGAGCGAGGACGGAAGGGAAGCCTTCGCCCGAAAAGCCTGCGCTTTTATCGGCGGCCTTTCCCCGGTGGAGCAGGAGCGCTATTACGGGCTGCTTGCAAGAAAAACCGGTTACTCCGTAGATACGCTTCGAAGCGAGGGAGGAAGGCAGAGCAAGGGGGAAACGCGGCAGGGCGCCTTTTCCGGCGGCACGCGCACACAGAGCGGCGCGCAGGCGGATGGAAGGAATAGCCTTTCGGGGAATCGGAATACTAGCAATAGAAAAAACAGCGGTTCGGACCGACGCGTTACGGTGGAAAGAACGCTTTTGAAGCTGGCGCTGGAGGCGCCGGGCTATCTGGAAAAACTCAGCCGTCAGGAAGAGCTTTTCACAGATGAGGCCTGCATAGGCCTGCTTCAGGCGCTGCTTCTGGCCGAAAAGGAAGGGAAGAAAACGGGAAGCGGCGGAGAGACGACGGAGGGCCGGGCGGCTTTTCTTGCGGCTTTGCCGGAGAATCAGGCAGAATGTGCCGCTGCAGCGCTTTCTCTGCCCGAAGCGGACGACGTGGAACGCTGCTTTACAGATTGCGTCAGTACCCTGCGGCGCATGGACATGACGCAGGAATTGAAACGATTGCAGCAGGAGGCCTCCGAAGATGGCGTGAGCCGGGAAAGGAAGCTGGAGCTGCTGGAACGTATTGGGGAATTGAATGAAAAACTGGATTAACAGGATGAACGGCAAACGCAAAATGGGAGGTGAGGGAAATGGACGCAAAAGATAAGAATCAGACGATGAAAGTGGTCCAGGACCTGATCGAGACCGGTAAGGCTAAGGGAAGCATTTCCGAACAGGAGCTGGTCAGCACCCTCGAACAGCTCGACCTTGATGCGGAACAGATCGACAGGATCTACGCGGGGTTTGAAGAGCTCAACATTGACATTGTGCATGATACGGCGGTGCTCCCCCCTGAGCTGGTTGCCATTGCGGACAGCAGCGAGGAGGAAGAACCCGAAACAGAAGATCTTTCGGTTCCGGACGGAGTCAGTATCGACGATCCAGTTCGAATGTACCTCAAAGAGATCGGCAAGGTTCCCCTTTTGTCTGCGGAGGAGGAAATCGAAATTGCCAAGCGCATGGCGGAAGGCGACGAAACGGCAAAGCAGCAGCTGGCAGAGGCCAATCTTCGTTTGGTTGTCAGCATTGCCAAGCGCTATGTGGGCCGCGGGATGCTTTTCCTTGACCTGATTCAGGAGGGCAATCTCGGCCTGATCAAGGCGGTCGAAAAATTTGACTACAGCAAGGGATACAAGTTTAGCACCTATGCCACCTGGTGGATACGGCAAGCCATTACCCGCGCCATCGCCGACCAGGCCCGCACCATCCGCATTCCGGTGCACATGGTCGAGACCATCAACCGCTTGATCCGCGTGCATCGCCAGCTTTTGCAGGAATACGGCCGCGAGCCGCAGCCGGGCGAGATCGCAAAGGCGATGAACATTTCGGAGGAAAAGGTGCGGGAGATCCTCAAGATCGCCCAGGAGCCTGTCTCTTTGGAAACGCCGATCGGCGAGGAAGAGGACAGCCATCTCGGCGACTTTATTCCCGACGACGACGCGCCCGCCCCGGCAGAGGCGGCGGCATTTGCCCTTCTGAAGGAGCAGCTGATCGATGTGCTCGACACGCTGACGTCCCGGGAAGAAAAGGTGCTGCGCCTGCGTTTCGGTCTCGACGACGGAAAGGCCCGCACGCTGGAGGAAGTGGGCCGCGAGTTCAACGTCACCCGCGAACGGATTCGCCAGATCGAAGCCAAGGCCCTCAGAAAGCTCCGCCATCCGAGCCGCAGCAAAAAGCTCAAGGATTTCCTCGACTGAGAAACCGGAGCCTGCGCGGAGGATCGGAGCACGAAAATTCAAACTGCGCTTTTGAAACAGAACGAGCCGCCTGACATCGGGCGGCTTGTTCGGCTTTTTGGCAGAGAAAAAACAGAACAAAAAAACCTTTGCCGGCGATGAAGTTTGGAATAATTCCGGGAAACGGGGAGAACGTTCGGAGAAAGATTCGATTTTTCTGCGTTGACGGACAAAAGACGCTTTTGATACAATCGATTTGGCATGAATGGATTTGGTATGAAAAAGAGCTGCGGGCAGCGGACGGATCGTTTGAACGATCTTCGGCATAGATCGCCTGATTGCCAGAAACGCGGCGAAAGGCCTCCAGCATGCCGCCGCATACAGTGGCTGCCCGTCAGGGGGACAGGTATCCGCAAAAGGAAAAAAGGGCGCTTCCCAAAGGGCGGCTTTTCCGGCGGTCGCAGGAAGAAAACAACGAGAAAAACAGTTTGAGTTTAGGAGTATGAAATATGGGTGGATTTTATGGCGTCGTTTCAAGACAGGACTGCGTGCTGGATCTTTTTTTCGGAGTGGACTACCATTCCCATTTGGGAACCAGGCGGGGCGGCATGGTAGTTTATAGCCCCGGGGCCGGCTTTCAGCGGCAGATCCACAACATCGAAAATACGCCGTTCCGGACGAAATTCGAAAGGGATCTGGCTGAATTCCAGGGCTACAGCGGCATTGGCTGCATCAGCGATTCCGACCCGCAGCCGCTGTTGGTTCGCTCCCATCTGGGGCTGTACGCTATCACGACCGTGGGCATCGTCAACAATGCCGAGGAGCTGATCGGGCAATATTTTTCCGATCACGGCCATCAGTTCATGGCAATGAGCTCCGGCAAGGTCAATTCCACGGAGCTGATCGCTGCGCTGATTAACCAGCGGGAGGATCTGGTGTCCGGCATCCTTCACGCGCAGGAGCTGATTGACGGCTCGGCGACCATCCTGGTGCTGACCCCGGAAGGGATCATCGCCGCCCGCGACAGGCTGGGCCGCCTGCCCGTGCTGATCGGGAAAAAGGAGGGGGGCTGCTGCGTCTCCTTCGAATCCTTCGCCTACCACAAGCTGGGCTATCAGGACGCCTATGAGCTGGGCCCGCGGGAGATCGTCCAGATCACGCCGGACGGCTTTGAGACCCTTTCTCCGGCCAGCAAAGAGATGAAGATCTGCGCCTTCCTCTGGAGCTATTACGGCTATCCGAACTCCAATTACGAAGGGGTCAACGTCGAGGTGATGCGCTACCGCAACGGCGAGATCATGGCCCAAAGCGAGATCGACCAGGGCAGGCTGCCGGATGTGGACTATGTCGCCGGCGTCCCCGATTCCGGCGTCCCCCATGCGATCGGCTTTTCCAACCGGAGCGGCCGGCCCTTTGCCCGGCCCTTTGTCAAGTACACGCCCACCTGGCCCCGCTCCTTCATGCCAGCCAGCCAGGACGTGCGCAATCAGGTGGCCAAGATGAAGCAGATCCCCGTGCCGGAGCTGATCGAGGGCAAAAAGCTGCTCTTTGTGGATGACTCCATCGTTCGCGGCACGCAGCTGAGGGAAACGGTGGAATTCCTCTACGATTCCGGCGCCGCCGAGGTACATATGCGCTCGGCCTGCCCGCCGATTATGTACAGCTGCAAGTACCTGAACTTCTCCCGCAGCAATTCCGACATGGATCTGCTGGCGCGGCGTATTGTGCAGGAGCTGGAGGGCGACGAGGGGCAGAAGCATCTGGAGGAATACGCGGACGCTTCCACCGAACGGGGACAGTGCCTGCTCCATTCCATCTGCAAAAAAATGGGCTTCGACTCCCTGGGCTATCAGTCCCTCGACGGCCTGCTCGAGGCGATCGGCCTGGACCGGGAAAAGGTCTGCACCTACTGCTGGGACGGCAGGGAGTGAGCCGGAAAGATCCCGGACGCAAAAAGCAAACGATAAAAAAGCGGACAATAAACAAGGAAGGATGAGCTCCTTCCTTTTTTGGTGGGGCCGGATGGGCCGGGAGGCGCCTGTGCCGGACGGAGGAAACGAGACGGAGGAAACAGGCCGGCCCCGGCCAATGAAAGCCGCGGGAAACGGGTCACTGCGCAGAACAGGGCAGGGCAGAGAAGGCCGCATACACCCGCTCAAACTCCGCCGGGAGGATGCAGATCTCCGGGTCTCCGGAACGGATGCGGTCGTGCAGGGCCTCAAGGCCGATCCACTCGACGGCCTCCACCTCTTCGGGCTGAAGGCGGAACGCGGAGGGTTCCCGGTCCAGCTCCAGAAAATAGACCTGCACCACCTCGTTATCGAAAAAGGGCTTGCCGTAAAAGACGCTCTTTTCGCGGATCCGCTGGAAAAAGGCGGGCCGGAGCGCCTCCGCCGGGGCGTGCACGCCCAGCTCCTCCTCCAGCTCCCGCAGGGCGGTCTGAAAAAAGCTCTGGCCAAGGGGCACGTGCCCGGCGCTGGAGGTGTCCAGGCAGCCGGGGAAGCTGTCCTTGTCCCGGCTGCGCCGCTGCAGCAGCACCTCCAGCGCGCCGTTTCTGCGGCGGTAAAGGTAGATGTGGCTCGCGCCGTGCAGCAGGTTTTCGGCGTGCGCCCTGCCGCGCAGCAGGACGCCCTCAAGCGGCTCGCCGCTTTCGGAAAAAGACTGAAGAAGTTCCTGAGAAGAGTCCATGAAGCGTCACCTTTTGCATGGGATTGAACGCCTTTTATTATAGTAAAAAGCTTCCGGATACACAAGCTGAGGCGGAAAAACCCGTTCAAAAAGAGCTGCGGCTTGCGCTTTGCGGCGCGGAACTCTATAATAAGATAGACATTGTATAAACTGGAGAAGTATAGGTTCGCGCCGAAGCGGGCCCTAAAGCGGAGGATAGCTTTGAAAACCAGTGATTTTTATTACGATTTGCCGCCGGAGTTGATCGCGCAGCATCCGGCGCAGCAGCGGGATCATTCCCGCCTGCTGGTTTACGACAGAAAGACGCAGTCCATCACGGACGGCGTGTTTACCGATATCGAACAGTATCTGCATCCGGGGGACTGCCTGGTCGTCAACCGCACCCGGGTCATTCCGGCGCGCCTTCTGGGCGAGCGCATCACGGAGGACGGCTCCAGGGGCGGCAAGATGGAGTTTCTGCTGCTTAAACGGCTCGACGAGCGCCGCTGGGAGACGCTGGTCAAGCCCGGGCGGCGGGCCAAGACCGGCGTGCGCTTTTCCTTCGGGCCGGAGCTGACGGCGGAGGTACTGGAAAGTACGGCGGACGGCGGACGCATCGTTCGCTTTGAATACGAGGGTATTTGGGAAGAGGTGCTCGACCGGGCGGGAGAGATCCCGCTGCCGCCCTATATCACGGAGCGGCTCGACGACGCCGAGCGGTATCAGACGGTCTATTCCAAAGAACAGGGCTCTGCCGCCGCGCCCACCGCGGGGCTGCACTTTACCAAAGAGCTGCTTGGCCGCCTGAAGGAAAAGGGCGTTCTGGTGGAGGAGGTGCTGCTGCATGTAGGCCTTGGCACCTTCCGCCCCGTCAAGGAGGAGAACGTCGAAAAGCACCATATGCATTCGGAGTATTACGAGGTCTCGGAGGAGACGGCGGAGCGCATCAACCGGGCGCGGGCGGCCGGCGGCCGCATCGTCTGCGTCGGCACCACCAGCTGCCGCACGCTGGAGACCGTCGCCGACGGGCAGGGCGTCGTTCACGCCAGCAGCGGCTGGACGGATATCTTCATCACGCCCGGATACCATTTTAAGGCGGTGGACGCGCTGATTACCAATTTCCATCTGCCAGAATCGACGCTTTTGATGCTGGTGAGCGCCCTTTCCAGCCGCGAGGAGATGCTTCGCGTTTACCGCCACGCCGTCGGGGAGCGCTACCGCTTCTTCAGCTTTGGCGACGCGATGTTCATTCAGTGAAGGAACAGCTGCGGTACCATCAAAAATAAAAAATCCTGCAAGAGCAGAATGAGAGGAGTATTTGTTTGAAACTGAACTCTTTTGGACTGGAGAGTGTGCGCTGACCGGGAGGTTGGCAAAACACACCTGCCATTCCTCCCGGAAGATCAGACGCATCTGTTCAGGAGGAAGAAGAATGAACCGTGAAAACAAACGGAAACAGTTGAACAAGGGTTACTATAAAACGCATCCGTGCAGCGATCTGTTTACCTGTAAGGCCTGCGGCAGGCTCGTTACGCCTGAGAATGCGGGCAGCAGCCACCGGAACCATTGCCCTAACTGCCTGTCCAGTCTTCATGTGGACGTTGAACCGGGCGACCGGGCTTCTGATTGCGGCGGCATTATGGAGCCGGTAGCGGTCTGGGTCCGCAAGGGCGGGGAATGGGCGATCATTCACCGCTGCCGCCGCTGCGGGGCATTGAGCTCGAATCGCATCGCAGCGGATGACAATCCCATGAAGCTGATGAGCATTGCCATGAAACCCCTCTGTGCGCCGCCTTTTCCATTGGAACGCATCGAGGAAATGACCAGGCTCATGGGCGGCGAAGGACAGATCAGATAGCCCGGCAAAGAAAATACGGGGATGCACAGGATCCGCCCCGTTTTGGCGGTGATGCGCTCTGACCGGGCCTTACTGCCGGCAGGTTCGTTCATGCTCCGGGCAGGGGATTGGAGAAACAGCGCCCGCAGAGCTAAAGCGCCGGACGATCCGGTTATACGTGCGGACATACGGCGCCCGCACACGTACCCCATGCGGGGCACACGCAAGCCGCGGACCTTCTCCGTCCGTCAAAACCGTATGGCCCTTGTCAGCCGGAACTTACGACAGAAAAAGATACAGGAGGGAGCATGAACCCAAATTTTCGTTTTGAACTGATCCATACGTGCAGGCAGTCCGGCGCCCGGCTGGGCAGGCTCCATACGCCCCACGGCGTCATCGAGACCCCCGCCTATATGCCCGTGGGAACGCAGGCCACCGTCAAGGCCATGTCCCCCCGGGAGATGCACGAGATCAAAACCCAGATCCTGCTGGCCAACACCTATCACCTGTATCTGCGGCCGGGCCACGAGCTGGTCAAAGAGGCGGGCGGACTGCACCGATTCATGGACTGGGACGGCCCCATTCTGACCGACAGCGGCGGCTTTCAGGTGTTCAGCCTGGGCCCCCTTCGCAAGATCACCGAGGAGGGGGTGCAGTTCCGCTCCCACCTCGACGGCAGCAAGCATCTTTTTACCCCCGAAAGCGTGATGGGGATCGAGGAAGCGCTGGGCGCGGACATCATCATGGCCTTTGACGAGTGCGTGCCCTATCCGGCGGAGCGGGAGTATACCGAGCGCTCCATGTACCGGACCCACCGCTGGGCCAAACGCTGCCAGAACGCCCACAGGCGGGAGGATCAGGCGCTGTTCGGCATCGTGCAGGGCGGCATGTTCAAGGATCTTCGCGCCGAAAGCGCCAAGGCCATCGCCGACATGGACTTTATCGGCAACGGCATCGGAGGCCTTTCGGTGGGCGAGCCCAAGGAGCTGATGTACGACATGCTCGAGGTGGTGACAGAGATCCTGCCGGCGGATAAGCCCCGCTACCTGATGGGCGTGGGCTCTCCGGACTGCCTGTTTGAAGGGGTGCAGCGGGGCGTGGATATGTTCGACTGCGTGCTGCAGACCCGCATCGCCCGAAACGGTCAGGCGCTGACCAGCCAGGGGGCGCTGACGATCCGCAATGCCCAGTATGAGCGGGACTTTACGCCCATCGACCCCGAGTGCGACTGCTACGCCTGCACGCATTTCACCCGGGCGTATGTCCGCCATCTGATCAAAGCCAAGGAGATCCTGGCCGGACGGCTGCTTTCCTGGCATAACCTGCGCTTTTCGCTCCATCTGATGGAGCAGATGCGCCAGGCCATTGCCGAAGACCGGTTTTTGGACTTTAAAAAGGAGTTTTATGAAAAATACGGACTGTAAGGAGCTGTGCTTTTGCAGCGCCTGCGAGCAGGACACGGAAAAACTGGGGGCGGCGCTGTGCGCGGTGCTTTCCGCCGGGGCTTTCGTGGCCCTCTGGGGCGGTCTGGGCGCGGGAAAAACCGCCTTTACCCGCGGCTTTGTCCATGCCCTTGGCTGCGATGACGCGGCCAGCCCCACCTTTACCATCGTCCACGAATACGACACGGAGCCGCCGGTGTTCCATTTTGACGTGTACCGTCTTTCGGACGAGGAGGAGCTTTACGACATCGGCTACGAGGAATACCTTAGCCGGGGCGGCATCCTGCTGATGGAGTGGCCGGAACGGACGCCGGGCGCGCTGCCCGAAGACCGGGTGGACGTGCGCATCGGGCGGCTCTCAGATCACGAAAGGCGCGTTGAGATCGGCGGCCTGACAAAAGAACAGGCGCTGCGCCTGCAAGAGGAGTGGAAGCGGTGAATATACTGGCTTTGGATACCAGCTCGACGGTGGCGGGCGCCGCCGTTGTGCGGGATGGAAAACTGGTTTCGGAGGAATACCGGGACCACCGGCTGACCCATTCGGAGATCATCCTGCCCATGGCGGAGCGGGTGCTGGCCGCGGCGGAGCTGGACGTTTCCGACATGGACGCCTTTGCCGTCAACGTGGGCCCCGGCTCCTTCACGGGGGTGCGCATCGGCGTGTGCGCCGTCAACGCCATGGCGGCGGCGCTCAAAAAGCCGGTGGTATCCGTCGACGCGCTGGAGGCGCTGGCCTTTCACGGGGCGTATTACGGCGATGTGGTCTGTCCCATCCTCGACGCGCGGGGCGAGCAGATCTACGGCGCGGTCTTTGACCTTTCCGGCGGCACGCCGAAGCTGCTCGGCGAGCGGCAGGCCACCACGATCGACGAGTTTCTCGGGTCGGTCACGGCCCGCCGGCCCTATTTTGTGGGGGACGGCGCCCAGGCGCACCGGGAACGGATCGCGCGGCTCTTCCCCGGGGCGGTGTTCGCGCCGGCGCAGCTGATGCGGGCCCGGGCCTCCTCGGTGGCGGTGCTGGCCCAGCAGAAGCTGGCGCAGGGCCTTTCGGAAAAAGAGGCGCTGCCCCTTTACCTTCGCAGGCCGCAGGCGGAGAGGATGCGCCAAAATGGCTGAGCAGACAGAAAAAAACCAGGGCTTTTTGATCCGCCCCATGCGGGAGGAGGACCTTCCCCAGATCATCCGGATCGAGCGGGCTTCCTTTGCCGCGCCCTGGTCCCTTGAGGAAATGGAGGCGGAGTGCTCCAATCCCATGTCCCACTATCTGGTGGCGGCGCGGGGAGAGCAGGTCGCCGCATACGGCGGGTTCTGGCACATCGTGGACGAGGGCCACATCACCAACATCGCCACGGCCCCCGAAATGCGCCGCAGGGGCCTGGGACGCATGCTGGTGCAGGCGCTGACCGCCCTGGCAAAGGAGCTGGGCATCTCGGCCATGACCCTTGAGGTGCGGGTCTCCAACGAGCCGGCCCAAAGGCTTTATGAAAGCTGCGGCTTTCACGGCGTGGGCGTGCGGCCGGGCTATTATCCTGACAACCGCGAGGGCGCGCTGATCATGTGGAACGACAGCCTCTGACCGGCGCCGCGGGGCGAAGCCTTGCGGAAAAAGGCCCGTGGGGAGTATACTGAAACAAACGGAGCGAAAACAGCAGGGGAGAGACGATGATACTTTCGATCGACGGCGTGAAGATCCATTACCAGATCCAGGGGGAGGGGGAGCCTGTGCTCCTGCTGCACGGCTGGGGCGGCTGCATCGGCAGCTTCACGCCGGTGGCGGACTTTCTCGCAAAAAGTCACAAGGTGATCTCGCTGGATTTTCCCGGCCACGGCCAGAGCGATGAGCCGCCGGTTCCCTGGTCGGTGACGGAGTACGCCGAAATGACCCGAAAGTTCATGGAAGAGCTGAAGATCGTCCCGGCGGACATCATCGCCCATTCCTTTGGCGGCAGGGTGGCGATCCTTTTAAGCTCCGCCTGGCCGGAAATGGTTAAAAAGCTGGTGCTGTGCGACAGCGCCGGCATCCTGCCCAAACGCACCCTGAAATACTACGTCAAGGTGTATTCCCACAAGCTGGGCAAGCGCCTTGCAAAGATCGGCCCAATCGACCGGCTGTTTCATCTTTCCGAGCGGGCAAAAAACGCCGGCTCGGCCGATTACCGCGCCCTGTCCGACCGGATGAAGGGCACCTTTGTGCGGGTGGTCAACCAGGATCTTGCGCCGCGGCTGCCGCTGATCCGGGCGGAGACGCTGCTGGTGTGGGGCAGCGAGGACACGGCGACCCCCCTTTCAGACGGCCGGCGGATGGAGCGGGAGATCCCCGACGCCGGGCTTGTGGTCTTTGAAGGGGCGGGACACTTCAGCTATCTCGACCAGTTCCCGCGCTTTTGCGCGGTGCTGGCGGCTTTTTTCGGAGGGGAAAACGCATGACGGCGTTTTTGGAAAATTTTGATTACATCGCGCTGATCCTCTGCACCGGGGCGGCCTTTTTCGCGTCGCTGCGCTTTGTTCACATGCTGCAGCTGGAGAGCTATCAGGCGCCGATGTATCTCAAATGGCTCAAAAAGAACCTTTTCAGAGACTGGGCGCCCCCGGCGCTGATCGCGCTGATCTGCTTGCTGCTGGACGGGGCGCTGCTGTTTGCCTCCCGCTCGCTGGGGGCGCGCCTGCCGGTGACCACCTATCTGATCGGGCAGTGCGCCATCCGGCTCATTTACGTGGGGCTGATGCTCTTTCTCGCCTTTACCTGGATCCGGCAGCCGGCCAAAAAGCCCCTCGCCTATACGGGCCGCGTCAAGCGGTTGTGCGCGGCGATCATCGTGCTGATCCTGCTGATCTCCTGTACGCGGTATCTTTCGCGCAGCTACGGCATCCTGTCCGCAGCGCAGTATCTGCTGCTTCGCGGCACCTTTTACCTGCCGGCGCTGTTGCTGCCGCTGGTGGTGTGGGCGGCGCACCTTTGCATGCTGCCCGTGGAGGAGGCCAACAAGCGCCGCTACTTTAACGATGCCAAACGCCGCCTTGCGGCCCGGAAGGACCTGATCCGCATCGGCGTCACCGGAAGCTACGGAAAGACCAGCACCAAGTTCATCCTGGGGACCATCCTTTCCGAAAAATACAATACGCTCATTCCACCCCACAGCTACAACACGCCCATGGGGCTCACCCGCGTCGTCCGCGAGCAGATGACGCCGGAAAACGAGGTGTTCGTTGCGGAAATGGGCGCCCGCTACGTGGGGGATATCGAGGAGCTGTGCGAGCTGGTGCATCCTTCCATCGGCGTCATCACCTCCGTGGGCCCGCAGCATCTGGAGACCTTCGGCTCGCAGGAGAACATCAACAACACCAAATACGAGCTCATCGCTTCGCTACCGGCGGACGGCATGGCCTTTTTCAACGGGGATAACGACATCTGCCGGACTCTTTACGGCCGCTGCCCCCTGAAGAAAAAATTCCTGTTCGGCATTTCGGGCGACGGCCTGGCTATGCGGGCGGTGGACATTTCCGCCGGCCCCGGCGGCAGCCGCTTTACGCTGCTGACCGAAAAGGGCGAGACCGTTGAATGCACGACCCCGCTTCTGGGCGCGCACAACATCATCAACATCACCGGCTGCGCGGCCGTGGCCTATCAGATGGGCATGAGCCTTTCCCAGATCGCCGCGGGCATCGCAAAACTCACGCCCGTGGAGCACCGCCTGCAGCTGATGCCCGGCGGCACACTGACCGTCATCGACGACGCCTTCAACTCCAATCCCGCCGGGGCAAAGGCGGCCATGGAGGTGCTCCGGTCCTTCCCCGGAAGGAAGATCGTCATCACCCCCGGCATGATCGAGCTGGGCGAAAAAGAAGAAGCCTGCAACGAGGAATTCGGCCGGGAGATGGCGTACAGCACGGATTTTGCCATCCTCGTGGGGCAGAAGCGCTCCGAGCCCATCAAGCGGGGCATGCTCAGCCTCGAATTTCCCGAGGAGAATATTTTTGTGGTCAGCAGCCTCGACCAGGCGACGGCGGTGCTTTCGCACCTGAGCGCGCCGGGAGACGTGGTACTGTTTGAAAACGACCTGCCGGACAACTACACGGAATAGGCCGGCCGGAGGCAAAACGGACCAAAACGAAAGCCGGGCCCGGCCCGGAGCTTTCCGCAGGGGCGGCTGTTCCGCCCCTTTTGAAGAAGGAGGAAAAACCATGAAAAAGAAAGTCGCCGTGATTTTTGGCAGCCGCACCGTGGAGCATGACGTTTCCATCGTGACGGGCATCCAGCTCATTGAAAACATCGACCGCAGCAAATACGACGTCCTGCCGGTGTACATCACCCGGGAGGGCCGCTGGTTCGCCGGCGAAAAGCTCTCGGACGTGCAGTTTGTGCAGAAATTCAGGGCCGAGGGCAAGGCCATGAAGGAAGTGACGGAGGTCTATCTGCCTCCGGTGCCCGGCATCGGAGGCTTTGTGACCGTGCCCCAGGCGGGCGGCGGGCTATTCTCCAGGCAAAAGAGCGAGGTACTTGCCGTGGACGTCATCATCCCGGCGATGCACGGCCTGCACGGCGAGGACGGAACGCTTCAGGGTCTGCTGGAGCTTTGCGACATTCCCTACACCAGCGCGGGCGTGCTCGGCTCCGCGGCCGGCATGGATAAGATCCTGATGAAGGCCGCCTTCAAGGGCGCGGGCATCCCCGTCATCGACGGCTCCTTCTTCACCCGCGACGAGTGGGCGGCACAAAAAGCGGCGGTGCTTTCCCGCCTTGAGGCAGAGGTACCCTATCCCATGATCGTCAAGCCGGCCAACCTGGGCAGCTCCATCGGCATCAACGTCGCCGAGGACCGGGCGGCGCTGGAAAACGCCATCGAGGTGGCGGTCAGCTACGACCGGCGCATCATCGTCGAGCACGCCATCCTCGACAACATCGAGATCAACTGCTCCTGCATGGGCTATTCTCACGACGTGACCGCTTCGGTGTGCGAGCAGCCGGTCAGCTGGAAGAAATTCCTCACCTACGAGGAAAAATACCTGCTGGGCGGCAAGACCGGCAGCGCCTCGAAGGGTATGGCCTCCCTTTCCCGCATCATCCCGGCGCCCATTTCCGACGAGCTGACCAAACAGGTGCAGGAGCTTTCCGTCCGGATCTTCAGGGAGCTGGACTGCCGCGGCGTCGTGCGCATCGACTACCTTTACGACAACCAGAATCAGAAGCTTTATGCCAACGAGATCAACACCATCCCCGGCTCCTTTGCCTTTTATCTGTGGGAGCCGTCGGGCGTCAAATATCCCGAGCTGATCGACCGGCTGATCGGCTACGCTGAAAAGGCCCATGCCGACAAAAAACGCTCAAACTATGCCTTTGAGTCCACCATCCTTCAGAAGGCGGCGCTCGGCGGGGCGAAGGGCGCCAAGGACGCAAAGCGCTGAGCGGCGGGCAAAGAGCCGGGAGAGATCATGGGAGAAAGACCAAATGAAAAAATGGACGATGCTCTGCGCCGCATGCGCGCTGCTGGCCCTGCTGCTGACCGCCTGCTTTGGCCCGAGCGGCACGGTGACGGCGGAGACTGCCTTTGAGGGGATGAAGTCTGTCGACACGCTCCTGATCAAGGAGGGGGATTCGGTCTACCGGATCGAAAGGACGGAGGAATTTTCTGCCCTGTTTGACGCACAGAGCTGGCGGCGCTGCACCCCCTTTGAGGGGGAGGAGCCTCTTCTTTGTGTGCGCCTTGCGGATAAATACGAGATCTGGTTTTACGACGGACAAAAGGCCGAGATCCGCGACGGTTATGTTTCCAACGCGGAAAACGGCGTTTTGCAGTACGTTGCGCCGGAGGGGACGCGGGAAGCGGTGAGCGGGTATGTCCACAGCTTCGGCGAGAAGGCTCCGGCAGACGTGGAAGAGGGAATCTTTCTCGTGGAGCAGATGGAGTCATGATCCGCCCATCCTCGCCGGACCCGGCAAGGGCCGCGGAGGCATTCCGGCAGGCGGGCTGGCGGGTGGATTTTGTCCAGCTGCAAGAAAAGGGGAGCGACAGGAGCTTTTCGGTGGAGATTTTGGGTATCAGATTGTGCCTGCGGAGGAAAACTGAAAGGGAAGCTGGCCGCGGAAGCGTCCTGGCGGACGGCCTTCCAAGTTTTTCTTGACAGGGCGGATTCGCCCATGTAGAATAGCAAAGTATGAACGAAAAGAGCGATGAACGGGGAAAGTAACCATATCCACCGCGCACAAAGAGAGGCGGGCCGCCGGCTGAAAGCCCGCTTGCGACGACATGGCGAACGAACGACCGGGAGCTGTGCCCCTGAACGGAGTAGGGGGCGACGGAGGCCTCCGTTATCAGGCAAATGAGAGGAACCGCCGCGGCGCAGCCGCCGGTTCAATCAGGGTGGCACCACGGGCCTTCCGTCCCTGCGAGGGATGGAAGGCCCTTTTGGCATTGCGGCCGCCAGACACAAATCAGTAGGGCGGGGCCTCGTCCCGCTTTCAATTTCAGGAGGAAACAGAACATGAGCATCATCACCAACGCCCCCAAGGGCACCAAGGACATCACTCCCCGGGACAGCTACCGCTGGCAGCATATCGAGAGCGTGATGCGCGAGGTGTGCACGCGCTATGGCTACCGCGAGGTCCGCACGCCTGTTTTTGAGCATACGGAGCTGTTCCTCCGGGGCATCGGCGACAGCACCGACGTGGTGCAGAAGGAAATGTACACCTTTGAGGACAAGGGAAACCGTTCCATCACCCTCAAGCCCGAGGGCACGGCCGGCGTGGTGCGCTGCTTTATCGAAAACAAGCTCTTTGCAGACGCCCAGCCGACCAAGATGTTTTATCTGTACTGCCCGGTCTTCCGCTACGAAAAGCCGCAGGCGGGCCGCCTCAGAGAGCATCATCAGTTTGGCGTGGAGGTCTTCGGCGCGCCCGACGCTTCCACTGACGCGGAGATCATCTCCATCGCCTTTGAGGTGTACAAGGCGCTGGGTGTGAAGGATCTGGCGCTCAACATCAATTCCATCGGCTGCCCCAACTGCCGGCCGGCGTACACCGAGGCGCTCAAGGCCTATTTCCGCCCCCATATTGGCGAGATGTGCGACGACTGCAAGCGCCGCATCGACCAGAATCCCCTCAGGCTCCTGGACTGTAAGAACGAAAAGTGCGCCCAGATCGCCAAGGGTGCGCCCACCATCGTCGAGCATCTTTGCAGCGACTGCTCCGCTCACTTTGAAAAGCTCAAGGGCTATCTGGCCGCCATGGGCATAGACTTCAGGGTGAACCCCTATATTGTCCGCGGCCTTGATTATTACACCAAAACAGTCTTTGAGATCATCTCCACCCACGCCGGCTCTCAGGGCACGGTCTGCGGCGGCGGACGGTACGACCGGCTGGTGGAGGAGATCGGCGGGCCGCAGATGGCGGGCGTCGGCTTCGGCATGGGCATGGAGCGGCTGCTGCTGGTGATGGAAAATCAGGGGCTTGAGATCCCCGAGCCCACGGTGTGCGACGTGTTCTTCTGCACCTACGGCGACGCGGCCAGAACCGAGGCGGTGCGCCTGACCTACGCCCTTCGCCAGCGGGGCGTCAAGGCGGAGGTGGATCACGTGGGCCGCAGCATGAAGGCGCAGTTCAAGTTTGCAGACAAGCTCCATTGCCGCCACGTGGTGGTCATCGGCGACGAGGAGCTGGAAAAGGGCGTTGTTAAGCTCAAGGACATGCAGTCCGGCGAGGAAAAGCTGCTGCCCGCGGCGGAGCTTCTCGATTACGCCTTCTGATTCCGGTTTGTCGGAAAAGCCCGCCTGCGGCGACCTTTTCCGCCGGTTTTTGCATTTTTCCCTCTCGCCCCTGCGGGACTCCCAGGCGGGAAAATGCAATGACCCCATTGCTCCGCAACGGTTCCGAATCCGCCGCGCGTGCCGCCGGATCCGGATGGAAACCCGGAGGACCGCAGCCCTCCCAACCTCCCAATTGGAGTTTTTCGGCAGCTTGCGAAAATCCAATCAGAATTTCACGATAAATTTTTTCAGAAAGCAGGGAATGACATCATGGAAGAACTGTTGAACGGCTGGAAACGAAGCCATTACTGCGCGCAGCCTTCCGAGGCGGACATCGGCGCGGAAGTGACCCTGATGGGCTGGGTGAACAAGCGCCGCGACCTGGGCGCGCTGATCTTTGTGGATCTGCGGGATCGCAGCGGCATCATGCAGATCGTCTTCGATCAGGGCAAGCTGCCCGCGGATGCCTTCAGCCGCGCCGAAGGCATCCGCAGCGAATACGTGCTGGGCGTGCGGGGAAAGCTGGTGCGCCGCGACGACGAGACCATCAACCCCAACCTGCCAACCGGCACCATCGAGGTGCGCGTGGAGACCTTCAAGATCTTCAGCAGGGCGGAGACCCCTCCCTTTGCCATTGACGACGACGTCAACGTCGGCGAGGCCCTGCGCCTCAAGTACCGCTATCTGGACCTGCGCCGTCCCGAAATGCAGCAAAAGCTCCTCCTGCGCCACCGCATCGTCAAGATGGCCCGCGACTATTACGACGAGAACGGCTTCGTCGAGATCGAGACGCCCACCCTTGGCAAGAGCACGCCGGAGGGCGCCCGCGACTATCTCGTGCCCAGCCGCGTCCATCCCGGCTCCTTTTACGCGCTGCCCCAGTCCCCGCAGCTTTACAAGCAGATCCTGATGGTCTCCGGCTTTGACCGGTATTTCCAGGTGGCCCGCTGTTACCGTGACGAGGACCTCAGGGCGGACCGCCAGCCGGAATTCACCCAGCTGGACCTTGAGATGTCCTTTGTCGAAGAGGAGGACGTCATGAGCCTCAACGAGGGCTTCATCCAGAAGGTCTTCAAGGAAGTGCTCAACGTGGACGTGCAGCTTCCCCTGCCGAGGATGACCTGGAAGGAGGCCATGAACCGTTTCGGCTCCGACAAGCCCGACACCCGTTTCGGCCTGGAGCTGATCGACATCAGCGATCTGGCCAAGGACATTGAGTTCAACGTGTTTAAAAACGCTGTTAAGAGCGGCGGCTCTGTCCGCGTAATCAACGCCAAGGATTCCGTCGACAAGCTGGCCCGCCGCGAGATCGACGCCCTCGTCGAGTTCGTTAAGCAGTACCGCGCCAAGGGCATGGCCTGGATCAGCCTGACCAAGGACGGAACGATCAAGTCCGCCATCACCAAGTTCATGACTGACGGGCAGGTGCAGGCCATTTTTGAACGCTGCGGCGCCGAGCCCAACGACACCCTTTTCTTCGTGGCGGACGCCAAGGATTCCGTCGTGTATGCCGCTTTGGGCGCGCTGCGCCTTGAGCTGGCCAAAAAGTTCAGCCTGATCGACGAATCCCGCTGGGATCTTCTGTGGGTGACGGAGTTCCCGCAGTTTGAGTATTCCGAAGAGGAAGGCCGCTTCGTCGCGATGCACCATCCCTTCACCAGCCCTATGGATGAGGATCTTGACAAGCTTGAATCTGACCCCGGAGCCGTCCGCGCCAAGGCCTACGATATCGTGCTCAACGGCAACGAGCTGGGCGGCGGTTCCATCCGTATCCACGATTCCGAGATCCAGCAGCGCATGTTCAAGGCGCTGGGCTTTACCGAAGAGCGGGCGTGGGAATCCTTCAGCTTCCTGCTCAACGCTTTCCGCTTCGGCACACCGCCTCACGGCGGCATGGCCTTTGGTCTCGACCGCCTGGTGATGCTGCTGACCCGCTCCAAGTCCATCCGCGACGTCATCGCTTTTCCGAAGGTACAGAACGCCTCCTGCCCGATGACCGAGGCGCCCGGTGAGGTGGAGGAAAAGCAGCTGACGGAGCTGGGCATCAGCATTGACCGCATCGAAGAATAGCGAGCGACAGGAGGGAGCTTCGTGAACGAACAGGGAACGGTCTCCAAAGTGGAAGGGAAAAAAGCGACTGTGGTTTTTGCCCGCAAGGGGATGTGCAAGGACTGCGGCGCCTGCCTCAAGGCAGGCCCGGACGAGATGATGGTGGAGGTGGAAAACACTCTGGACGCCAAAGTGGGAGACGTGGTCGCCATCGAGATGCGGCAGGGAGTTTTTCTCGAAGCGACGCTCGTCATGTACGGCCTTCCGCTGCTGGCGCTGGTAGCCGGCCTGCTGGTCTGCCGTCTGATCGGGGCGAATGACCTGGTGACCGTGATCGGAGGGCTCGGCTGCGCGGTGATTGCCTTTGCGGCGATCCGGATCTTTGAGCCGAAGTTCAGCCGGTCGCTGCGCTTTCGCCACAAGATGACGGAGATCGTCGAGCGGGCGGAATAAAGCGTCTTTCTTTTCAAAAGCAAATTCACCTGTCAGGACAGGGGGAGCTTCTGGGCTCTTCCTGTCCTTTTGCTTTGGCGAGGAAGCCAAAAAAGACCGGAAAGAACGCTTTACAAGGCGGACAGGTGATGATATAATACGCATATAGTTATGAAACGTAACTAAAATGACTTTTTTGAAGCAAGAGTCATTTTAGCGGAGTGAAACGATTATGAGAACACTGGACCCGAAAAAGAAAAAAAGGATCCGAGACAGCGCACTGCAGCTTTTTTATCAATATGGGATTGAAAATGTCTCAATGGCGCGCATCGCCAGGCAGGCAGGAATCGCAAAGGGAACGGTCTATCTGTATTTTCCGAGCCGTCAGACGCTTTTGGAAGAGCTGTTTGTCTATTGCCGGGATCGCTGCGTGGAAGCGAGCGACAGGGATCTGGACGGGGAAAAAAGCGCCTGCGGCAAGCTCAAGCGCCGGGTTCGCAACATGATCCTCTGGCAGCGGGAGCATCCGGAGGAAGCGTGGATGCAGGGCGCGTTCAACATTGCGCCCGGACGGTACCGCAGCAATTATGAGCGGATGAAGCCGCACTATGAAGCGGAAGAAAAAATCGTGACAGCGGGGGTGCGCAGCGGAGAACTGAAAAATCTGCCGGTCGATCTGCTGTGCGAGATGCTCTTCAGCGCGGTGGGCGGTGTTTTGCGCTATCTGGTGCTGCATCCGGAAGCGATGGAAAACGAGGAGGACTTTGACGCAGTGCTCGACGTTATGCTCGATGGGATCATCGCAAGGGACAAGTCCGGCGAAAGCCGCTTGTAAATAAGCCGAAGACGGTTAAATAAGCCGAAGACGGTAAAAATGGAGGAAAAAGATGAAGACCTGGAAGAAACTGTTCGCTTTGGTGACGGCATGCGTTCTGGCGCTCTCTTTGGCAGGGTGCGGTGCGCCTGCCGCTCAGACGCCCGCGCAAGAAACGCCTGAGACACCGGCACAGACCGCGCAGGAGCCTGACGCCTCTCCCGCAGCGGCGGGGCTTTTTACGGCCGGAACCTATACCGGAAAGGGTACCGGCATGGGCGGTGAAGTCGAGGTAGAAGTGGTTTTCTCCGCGGACCGCATTGAATCGGTCACTGTGGGCGAACACCATGAGACTGCCGGCATCAGCGATCCGGCGATCGAGCGGCTGCCCGCGGCGATCGTGGAGGCGCAGGGGCTGGGCGTTGATACGGTGACCGGCGCTACGATGACCAGCAACGCGATCCTTGACGCCGTGGCGGATGCCGTGGCGCAGGCGGGCGGAGACGCTGAGGCGCTCCGTCTCAAGGGAAGCGATGCGGCTGCTGCGGAAGATGAACAGATCGAAACGGACGTCGTGGTGGTCGGTTCGGGCATCGCCGGCCTTTCCGCTGCGATCGAAGCGGCCCAGGCCGGCGCAAAGGTCGTGCTGCTTGAGAAGATGGCCTCTGTGGGCGGCGCGTCGATCACCTGCGGCGGTGAAGTGATCGGCGCGGGCACTCAGATGCAGAAGGATCAGGGCATTGAGGGCGACAGTCAGGAAGCGCTCATTGCCTATTGGATTGAAAAAGGCGAGGGGCATGTCAGCGAGGAGCTGCTGACGGCTTATGGCATGCATTCGACCGAGACCATCGAATGGATGATCGATATGGGCGTGGATTTCCTCGGCGTGACCACGTCGTCCTCTTATTACTGGCAGGACCCGATGCGTTGCCATAAGGCGCGCACGCTGAGCGGCGTGGGTCTGATCGAGCCGATGGAGAAGCGTGCGAAGGAGCTGGGCGTAGAGTTCCGCATGGAGACCGACGCCAAGGAGCTCCTTATGGAAAATGGCGCGGTAAAGGGCGTGTCGGCGCAAAACGCCGGACGCACGGTCACCGTGAAGGCCGACGCCACCATTCTGGCCACCGGCGGCTTTGCCAACAATGAGGAGCTGATGAAGCAGTATTCTCCCCAGATCCCCATTTATGCCAACGCCATGGGCGCTGCGAATCAGGGCGACGGCCTGATCATGGCGCGGGATGCAGGCGCGCAGATCGTCGCGGGCGGCGGCGCCATCGCCCTTACGCTGGATCTGAGTCCGGCAATGTTCTTTGAGCCTTACGGCGTTTATGCATATGTGGATCAGAATGGCAATCGCTTCATGGATGAAAGCGAATACTGGTTTGTACGTACCCGCGCGATGATGGAGCACGATATCAGCTATTACTACATGATCGTGGACGGCAAGACCGTCAATGAGGGCCTTGACAAGGCTGTGGAAGCCGGAAAGGCCTGGAAGGCGGATACGATCGAAGAACTGGCGGAGCAGATTGGCGCGGAAAATCTGCCGGAAACCATTGAGCAGTACAACGGGTTCTGCAAGAGCGGTGTTGACGGGGCGTTTGGAAAGCCCGCCCGCAAGGAGGGGCAGATGCTGCCGCGCAAACAGGCCGGCGGCGCTTCGGACACGGCGATGATCCCTGTGGCCTTTGATCTGCTCAACGCCTATGACACGGCGCCCTATTACGCTGTGAAGGTGACGCTCAATTCCAATTCCGGCACCTTCGGCGGCCCGAAGGTCAACGTGGACGGACAGGTGATCAATACGGAAGATCAGGTGATCCCCGGCCTGTATGCGGCGGGCGAAGTGGCTAACGGCGAACTGTTCTACAAGGAATATCCCTGCTCGGGCAGTGCGACGCAGCTGTATGCCACGATGGGCCGTTTTGCCGGAAAAGCCGCTGCACGCGAAGCGCTGGAGTGAGTTTCCAAAAGCGGGAGTATCAGACAAAGCAGGCTGAATACCTGCAGATCATCTGAATCAAAACAAACGGGGCGAACAGAATTGGTCGCCCCGTTTCGTATGTCAAAAAAGAAGCTGTTGATTAATATCTTAAAATGTCGTATGATGAAAAACACATTCACAAAAATGATCGGATCCGGTCTGTGCGGCCGGACAGGGTGAAAAGGAAAGATCGAGCGCGTCTGCGCCGGCTTGCAGCCGGCAGGGCGATCAAAAAATTGAAAGGTGGAACAGGAATGAATCTTGGAATCGACATGGCGCTGCTGCATGCGGCGGATCCCCAGGTGGCGGAAGCGATCGAGCAGGAGCTGGGACGCCAGCGTTCCCACATCGAGCTGATCGCTTCGGAAAACTTCGTCGATCCGGCCGTGCTGGCTGCGGCGGGCAGCGTGCTGACCAACAAGTATGCCGAGGGCTATCCGGGCAGGCGCTATTACGGCGGCTGCCAGTATGTGGACATGGTCGAGGAGTTGGCGCGGGAGCGGGCGAAGGAGCTTTTCGGCGCGGAACACGCAAACGTGCAGCCCCACGCCGGTTCCCAGGCCAATATTGCCGTGTATAACGCCGTCCTTCAGGAGGGCGACACCATCCTCGGCATGGATCTTTCCCATGGCGGGCACCTGACCCACGGCAGCCCTGTGAACTTTTCCGGCAGGCATTACCATGTCGTTCCCTATGGCGTTGAAAAGGAAAGCGAGCAGCTGGACTACGATCACGTCCGGCAGATCACCCTGCAGTGCCATCCGAAGCTGATCGTCGCCGGCGCAAGCGCTTATCCCCGCGCCCTGGATTTTCAGGCCTTTGCGGACATCGCCAAAGAGTGCGGCGCGCTGCTGATGGTGGACATGGCCCATATCGCCGGCCTTGTGGCGGCGGGCGTCCATGAAAGTCCCGTGCCCTATGCCGATATCGTTACCACCACCACCCACAAGACCCTCCGCGGCCCCCGCGGCGGCATGATCCTTTGCAAAAAGGAGCTGGCCAAGCAGATCGACAAGGCCATTTTCCCCGGCACGCAGGGCGGCCCGCTGATGCATATCATTGCGGCGAAGGCGGTGTGCCTGGCGCAGGCGATGAAACCCGAGTTCAAAGCGTATGGCCGTCAGATTGTGAAGAACGCCGCGGTGCTGGCCGATAGCCTCATGGCTGAGGGGATCCGTCTGGTCTCCGGCGGCACGGATAACCACCTGATGCTGGCCGATGTGGGCGCTGCCGGACGCACCGGCAAAGAGGTGGAGCAGTGGCTTGACCGGGCGCATATTACCGCCAACAAGAACACCATTCCTTTTGAGACCCTTTCGCCCATGATCACCAGCGGCGTGCGCCTGGGCACGCCTGCTGTCACCACCCGCGGCATGAAGGAGCCACAGATGAAGGTCATCGCCCATGGCATCGCCCGGATTGTCAAAGAGGGCGAAGGCGCCATCGATGGGGTCCGCGCGCAGGTCGAAGCGCTCTGCGAGCAGTTTCCTCTCTATTAAGAACGGAAACAATAAAACGGAACAATAAAATCAGTAAAAGGCCTGGAAACCAGGCCTTTTTTGCTGCGCTCCGGCAGGGAAAAGAGAGCCTTTTTATTTCCAACCTGAAAAGCAGGAAATAATTCCGAGTAATTCACTCAAAATATCTTGACAGGGCGGATAGGCTGTGCTATCTTTAGATGCGGAAAACAGAGCGAATTGCTCGGAATTGGAGGAGCCATGAAAATTTCGACGCGCAGCCGTTACGGGCTGCGGGCAATGTATGATCTGGCGATCCATCAGGACGGGCCGATTCCTCTCCGGGAAATCGCACAGCGGCAGGGGCTTTCCGAGGCGTATCTTGAGCAGCTGTTTGCATCGCTGAGGAAGGGAGAGCTGGTTCGAAGCAGCCGGGGCGCCCAGGGGGGATACATCCTTTCCAGGCCGGCGCAGGAGATTTCGATCGGAGAGATTCTCAAAGTGTTGGAAGGCTCCACCTGCATTACGGATTGCGTCGGCGACAGCGGCTGCGACAACGCCTGCTTCTGCCCGTCTCATCCGGTTTTTGCCAAAATACAGAAAAGCATCGATCATGTGCTTTACACCATGACGCTGCAGGACATGATAGAAGAAAACGATACCGGCGCAGCGGGGGCTGTTCCGGCGCGGAGGAATGAGCAATGACGAAACTGATTTATCTTGACCACGCGGCCACCACTTACGTCAAGCCGCAGGTCCTCGATGTGATGCTTCCTTATTTTACCGAGCATTTTGGCAATCCTTCCAGTCTGCACGCCGTGGGCAGGGACGCCCACAAGGCCATTGACGCGGCTCGCACAGCCATCGCCAAAGCCATCGGAGCCAGGCCCGAAGAGATCTGCTTTACCGGCGGCGGCTCCGAATCGGACAACATGGCCCTCAAGGGTGTGGCCGAGGCCTACGCCAAAAAGGGCAACCATATCATTACCACCGCTATTGAGCACCATGCTATCCTGCACACCTGCGAATGGCTGGAAAAGAACCGCGGCTGCGAGGTGACTTACCTGCCGGTGGACGCGGAGGGCAAGGTCACGGCGGAGCAGGTGGAGGCGGCCATCCGGCCCAACACCATTTTGATTTCCGTCATGGCGGCCAACAACGAGATCGGCACTCTGGAGCCTATTAAAGAGATCGGCGCCGTGGCGAAAAAGCACGGCATCCTCTTCCACACGGACGCGGTGCAGGCGGTGGGCGCTATCCCGATCGACGTCAACGAAATGAACGTCGACCTGCTGTCCCTGACGGCCCACAAGTTCTACGGTCCAAAGGGTATCGGCGCGCTGTACATCCGAAAGGGCGTGCGTGTTCCTTCGTTGATTCACGGCGGCGCACAGGAGCGCAACCGTCGCGCGGGCACGGAAAACCTCGCCGGCATTGTGGGCCTTGGAAAGGCGATCGAGCTGGCTACGGGTCGTCTGGAAGAAAGTTCCAACCGGTTGATCCGTCTTCGCGATAAGCTGATCGACGGCCTGCTTGAGCGCATTCCCTACAGCCGGCTCAACGGCCACAGAACGGACAGGCTCCCCAATAACGTCAATCTCTGCTTCCGCTATATCGAGGGCGAGTCGTTGCTGCTGCGTCTGGACATGGAGGGCATCGAGGGGTCGAGCGGTTCCGCCTGCACCTCCGGTTCGCTTGATCCGTCCCACGTGCTGCTGGCCATCGGTCTGCCGCACGAGGTGGCGCATGGCTCCCTGCGGCTGACTCTCGGCGACGGCACCACGGAAGAGGATATTGATTACGTCCTCGATACGCTTCCCGGCATTGTTAAAACGCTGCGGGAAATGTCTCCGCTGTACGATGAGGCGATTACAAACGGTACGCTTGGAAAATAATTCAGGCAAAACGCTCAAAGGGCGAAAGATCTCAACGGAAGAAGGACGTGCGCTTTGCACCCTGCATTTGCGCACAGACGATAGAAGGAGGAAGAATCCATGGCAATGATGTACAGCGAAAAGGTGATGGATCATTTCAAAAATCCCCGCAACGTTGGCGAGCTGGAGGATGCCAACGGCATCGGAGAAGTGGGCAACGCCAAATGCGGCGATATCATGCGCATGTATATTAAAGTAGAAAACGGCGTGATTGAAGACGTTAAATTCAAGACTTTTGGCTGCGGTGCGGCGATTGCCACCAGTTCCATGGCGACGGAACTGATTAAGGGCAAGAGCCTTGAGGAGGCGGAGAAGCTGACCAACGCCGCGGTGGTGGAGGCCCTGGAGGGTCTGCCGCCGGTCAAGATCCACTGCTCTGTTCTGGCGGAGGAGGCCATCAAGGCGGCCATCGAGAACTACCATCAGCGGCAGGCGGGGGGCGGCGAAGAAGCCTGCCGCGCCGATTGCCCGGATTGTCACTGAGCCGGCCGGAGAACGGGAAGGAGACTTCCCGTTCTTTTTTTGTGGAAAATTCCGGAAAAACTGCACAAACCTTCTTTGCAACAGCGGCCTTTTTTCCGGAGAGACTAAAATCATCTTCAGCAAAGGAGGATGATGGGCGTGAAAGGAATGTTTTTGATCGGCATGACGGCCGGCTGCATCGCCGGCGCGCTGGGCGCCGCGGCCGCGGTCGAGGCGATGCATCCGGGCACCATGATGCGCGACGGCAGAAAAATGATGCGCAAGGCGCGAAAATGTATGCGCGGCCTGTGCTGACGGGCCCGGGCAGAAGCGGACGGAGGGCACGGCCTTCCGTCTTTGCGCGTTTGATGAAAAAAGCGGCTCCGAAACACTGCTTTCGGCGAATATTTTGCGGGATTGGAGCGCATGGTTGGAAATCCCGTATTTTTTTGGTATAATTGAATTCAAACAAAAAGGCTGGTGCATCCGGCCTGCGGACAGGAGGAAGATTCATCATGAAGCGGGAAATGGATCAGACGATGCAGTTTTCCGTGGGGAGGGAGAACGGCCAGACGGTGGAGGACATCATTCTGGCGGTCTATCACGCCATGAAGGAGAAGGGCTACGATCCGATCAATCAGATCGTGGGCTATATCATTTCCGGCGACCCGACCTACATCACCAGCTACCAGAACGCCCGCTATCTGATCCGCCAGGTGGAGCGGGACGAGCTGCTTGAAGAGCTGGTGCAAAGCTACATCCGCCATCACGACAAGCCAGCGGAATGAGCCGTATCCAAAACACTTTGCAATACGGGAGAGGGACATGCTGAAAGAACGGATTCTGGCGCTGGACGTGGGGCAGGTGCGCATCGGGATCGCCGTGAGCGACCTGCTGGGCATCACCGCCAACGGCGTGGAGACCTACACCCGAAAGGGAGACGACCGGGCCGATGCGGAATATATCTGCAAGGTGGCGGCTTCCTATGCCCCGGTCAGACTGCTGTTCGGCCTGCCGCGCAACATGAACGGCACCTACGGCCCGCAGGCGGAAAAGATCCGCGCCTTTGCCGGGGTGGTCGCAGAGCAGTTCGGCGGAGAGATCGAGTTTTATGACGAGCGGCTCACCACCGCCGCCGCGACCCGGGTGCTTCTCGAGGCGGACATGAGCCGGAAAAAGCGCAAAAAGGTGGTCGATAAAATGGCTGCCGTGCTGATTTTGCAGGGATATCTTGACTACACAGCTAATCAGGCCGCCAGGAGGCAAAGCGATGAGTGAAAAAGAAAAGAACGAAGGAGAAGTGCTGGTCAGCACCGTAACGCTGGTGGACGAAGAGGGCAAAGAGGTCCAGTTTGACCATCTTCTCACGTTTGATTATGAGGGGCGCCGCTTTATCGCGCTGATGCCGATGGAAGAAGTGGAAGGCATCGGGGACGACGAGGTCCTGCTTTTGACCATCGAACAGGACGAAAACGGCGAGGATACTTACGTTCCAGTGGAAAACGAGGTGCTGCTCGACGAGGCGTTTGAGCGCTTTCTTGAACTGATGGACGAGCTCGACGAGGAAGAAGACGACGAAGAATAGCCTTTTCTTTGGTCGGGCTGCCTGCAAAGAAAGGCGTATTTCTGCCTTGAAATCCCATGCGACCTGTGCTATAATGCCTTAGAAAACGCACTTTCGCCGACTGGACGGGCAGTGCCCAACGGGTTCCCGACAGGATGAGGCGGAGGGAGGTTTACAAAACTATTTTTTTATGAGGTGAAACCCATGTCCGTTATTTCCATGAAGCAGCTGCTCGAAGCCGGCGTGCATTTCGGTCATCAGACCCGCCGCTGGAACCCCAAGATGGCGGAGTACATCTTCACTGAGCGCAACGACATCTACATCATCGACCTGCAGAAGACTGTCAAGAAGATCGAAGAAGCCTACAACTTTATGCGCGAAGTGTCCGCCTCCGGCGCTCCCGTCCTCTTTGTCGGCACCAAGAAGCAGGCTCAGGAATCCATCCAGACCGAAGCTGAACGCTGCGACATGTTCTATGTCAACCATCGCTGGCTCGGCGGCATGCTGACCAACTTCAAGACCATTCAGAGCCGTATCGCCAAGCTCAAGCAGATCGAGAAGATGGAGCAGGAAGGCAAGATGGATCTGCTTCCCAAAAAGGAAGTCAGCAAGCTCATGAAGACCAAGGAAAAGCTCCAGGAGAACCTCGGCGGCATCGCTGAGATGAAGCGTCTCCCCGGCGCGCTGTTCATCGTGGACTGCCGTAAGGAACACATCGCCGTGCAGGAAGCCCGCACTCTGGGTATCCCGATCGTTGCCATCGCCGACACCAACTGCGATCCCGATGAGATTGATTACGTCATCCCCGGCAACGACGACGCCATCCGCGCTGTCAAGCTGATCGCTTCCAAGATGGCCGACGCCATCCTCGAAGGCCGTCAGGGCGAGCAGGAGAGCGCTGTTGAGGAACCCGCTGAGGAAACTGCTGCCGCCGCTGAATAAGCCGCACGGATTCTTCATCAAGAACTGACAGCAAAAAGGGAAGCATGTATTTGGCGGCTTCCCTTTTTCAAAGTACGACAATTTTATACCACCCGTTAAGGAGGAACCAACCATGGAAATTACTGCTCAGGCTGTAAAAGAGCTGCGCGAGATCAGCGGCTGCGGCATGATGGACTGCAAGAAGGCCCTGAAAGAATGCGACGGCAATATGGATAAGGCTGTTGACTATCTGCGCGAAAAGGGCCTGGCCAAGGCTGCCAAGAAGGCTGGTCGCATCGCTGCAGAAGGCATCGTCGAATCCTACATCCACATGGGCGGCAAGATCGGTGTTCTGGTGGAGATCAACTGCGAGACCGACTTCGTGGCCAAGACCGACAATTTCAAGGCTCTGGCTCATGATATCGCCATGCACATTGCCGCGGCCAAGCCCACCTATGTCCGCCGCGAAGAAGTGGACAGCTCCGAGCTCGATCATGAGCGCGAGATCCTGCGCGCCCAGGCTCTGGCCGAGCCCAAGCCCAAGCCCCTCCCCATCATCGAGAAGATGGTCGAAGGCCGCATCGACAAGTACTACAAGGAAGTCTGCCTGATGGAGCAGCCCTTCGTCAAAAATCCTGACGTCACCATCGAGCAGCTGATCAACGAGCAGATCGCCAAGATCGGCGAGAAGATCACGATCCGCCGTTTTGCCCGCTACGAAATGGGCGAAGGCCTGCAGAAGCGCGCCGACAACTTCGCTGAAGAGGTTATGGGCCAAATGCAGAAGTAATCTTGCTTTTCAAAGGGAACACGGCATTTACTGTGTTCCTTTTTTGTGCGTGAAATTTTGCCGGCTGGACGAAGAAGAACTTTGTCCGTCTTTGCAAAGCCGGCTGCAGCGAAACGGGGCGCGCAGCAACGCCCGGGAGGATGTATATGATCCAGAGCAAATACAAGAGGGTACTGTTCAAACTCAGCGGCGAGGCGCTTTCCGCGCCCGGCAAAACGCTCGATTACGACAAGGTGGATCAGGTGGCCGAAGTGCTGGCTCAGATCGCCGCTTCAGGCGTGCAGATGGGACTGGTGGTGGGCGGCGGCAATATTTTTCGCGGCCGCAGCTCCGGCGATATGAACCGCACGGACGCCGATCATATGGGCATGCTGGCGACGGTCATCAACGCATTGGCGCTCAAAGACGCTCTGACACGCATGGGCGCCAAGGCCGCCGTGCTTTCGGCCATCGAGATGTATCAGGTCTGCGAGCCCTTTGCCCAGCGGGACGCCATCGCGCGCCTGGAGCGGGGGGAGATCGTCATTTTCGCCGCCGGGACCGGCCGGCCTTATTTCAGCACGGACACCGCTTCCGCGCTGCGGGCGCTGGAGATCGGGGCGGACGTGATGCTCTGCGGCAAAAAATGCGACGGCGTTTACGATAAAGACCCTGCCAAATACCCCGACGCCGTCCGCTACGACACCCTTACCTACAAAAAGGTGCTCGACGGCCACCTCGACGCCCTCGATCAGGCGGCAATCGTTATGTGCCGCGATTACCGCGAGGGCGGGCTGCCCATTTTCGTCTTTGCGCTTAATGAACCGCACAATCTCATTGACGCCATTGAGGGCAGGGTGACCGGAACGGTCATCAGCCAATAAGGCGTCTTAGGTGCACGGAGTGCTGTTCTTGAACAAAATAGGGTTGTTTAATTACGGAAAGTCCATTAAAATAGAATCGTAAGGCAAAAAATGCCGCAGGCCATCGCGGCGCCGCCCGGGGGCGGTTTGCGGGTTTTGCCCATCTAACTTCAGGAGGTTTTTTTCATGAGCAATGAGGTCATAAATGTAGCCAAGGACAAAATGGGCAAGACCATGTCCGTGATGAAAAAAGATTTCGCCTCCCTGCGTGCCGGCCGTGCAAACCCGCAGTGCCTTGACCGCATCATGGTGGATTATTACGGCACCCCCACTCCCATCAACCAGATGGGTAACTTCTCCACGCCCGAGCCACGGATTCTCCAGATCAGCATATGGGATACCAAGGCCATCAAGGATGTGGAAAAGGCGATTCAGGCTTCTGACCTGGGCATCAATCCCAGCAACGACGGCAAGGTGATCCGCCTGGTGTTCCCCGAGCTGACGGAAGAACGCCGTAAGGAGCTTTGCAAGGTCGTGCGCAAAAAGGCTGAGGAGGCCAAGGTCGCCATCCGCGCGATTCGCCGCGACGCCAACGATCAGATCAAGAAGATGCAGAAAAATTCCGAGATCACCGAGGACGATCAGAAAAAGGCGGAAAACGATATCCAGAAGATGACTGACGGCTTCATCAAGGATATCGACGCGGCCGCCGCTGAAAAAGAAAAGGAGATCATGGAGGTCTGATGGCACCAAACGGCCAGTGGCCTGTGGTTTTGGGCCTGGAACTTGAGGAAGCACAGCGGCGTCTGCGACTTGCAGACGCCGCTATCAAAGTAACGCCCTGCACCAGCCGCAGGGGCGTGCCCGGGGCAGACAGCGCCCGGGTCATTCGCCAGACGCAGACCGGGGACAACGAGATCCTGCTGGTGGTGTCTGAGTTTCTTACGTCTGTAACAGACCAGGAGAGCCTTTCGAATTGAGTATTTTTGAAAAAGTGCCGGAGGCGGGGTCCCTGGCGGATCTTTCCACTCTGCCGCGCCACGTGGGGATCATCATGGATGGCAACGGGCGCTGGGCCAAAAGCCGGGGAATGCCAAGGGCATATGGCCACCGGGCCGGCGTGGAACGGCTGCACGATATCGTCAAGGCCACCGGAGATCTTGGCATTGAGGTTTTGACCGTGTATGCCTTTTCTACTGAAAACTGGAAGCGGCCCGCTGCCGAGGTGGAGGGCCTGATGAAGCTGCTGATCGAATTTCTTTACCGGGAGATTGACCAGCTGGTGGAAAACGGGGTACGCATCGTCTTTTCGGGCGACGAGGCCGGCGTGGGTGAAACGGTACAAAAAGCCATGGCGTATGCCAAAGACCGCACAAAGGATAACCACAGGACGACTTTCAACGTCGCTTTCAATTATGGAGGAAGGCAGGAGATTCTTTTGGCAGCGAAAAAGCTGGCAGCGCAGGCTGCGGCGGGAACGCTGTGCCCGGAGGAGATCACGGCGGAGCGCTTTGCTGAAGAACTGGATACTGCCGGCCTGCCGGATCTTGATCTGGTGATCCGCACCAGCGGAGAGCAGCGGCTTTCCAATTTTATGCTGTATCAGAGCGCCTATGCGGAATTTGTTTTTGTCAAAGAGCATTGGCCGGATTTCGACGAGCGGGCCTATCTGCGGGCGATTGGGGAATTTCAGCGGCGGGGCCGCCGGTTTGGCGGACTGTAAGGAGAAAACCAGTCGCATTCATGGAGAAAAGTAAAGAAGCTCATGCAAGGCGAGAGCGCAGAGGGCACGGCACAAGAGGGGGAAAGGCATCGCATGGATAAAAAACGGCTGATTGTGGGGATCCTTTTTGCCGTGGGCGTCGTAGCAGTGTGCGTGTTTGGCAACACTGTGACAGAGGTGGCCGCAATATTGATTCTGGCGCTGATTGCGCAGCACGAGATGCTGGGCGCGCTTCGAAGCGGCGGTCATCACCCTATGGCATGGCCGGGCTATGTCTTTGCGGGAATGCTGGTGCCGACGATGTGGTTTGGAGGGGCGGAGGCGCTCTGGGCCCTGTTTATCGTAGTGATCGGCGCAGGGTTTACGGTGCGCGTGTTCAGCCGGCAGCTGACGACGACCGATCTGCTCTCCTCCTTTTTGCCGCTGATTTATCCGCTGCCCCTGTTTTCCGTGATGATCCAGGCGGCGTGGATCGGAGAGCCCGCCGGAAGGACCATCCTCCTTTGCGGGATCGCTTTTGCGAGCCTGACCGATGTGTTTGCCTATTTTACCGGATGTGCCTTTGGAAAGCACAAGCTCTGTCCGGAGCTGAGCCCCAAAAAGACCGTGGAAGGAGCGGTCGGGGGATTTTTGGGCAGCATGCTGATCGGCGGCGTGCTGTACGGGCTCCAGTTTGTCTGGGGCGCAGCCTATCCCTGGTGGGCCTATGTGGGCTGCGCACCCTTTTGCTCCATCGCCGGACAGATCGGCGACCTGTCCGCTTCCGCGATCAAGCGGGAGATGGCCATCAAGGACTATGGAAAGATCTTTCCCGGCCATGGCGGCGTGCTCGATCGCTTTGACAGCATTCTTTTCGCCGTGCCGGTGGCGTATATTTTCTTCCGCTTTGTGCTGCTTTGAGGCGGAAAACAGAAGCTTTCGTGAAACAGGAGAACGATGAAGGAGAAAATCAGACTTGCGGTGCTTGGATGCACCGGTTCGATTGGAAAACAAACGCTTTCGGTGGTGGATCTGCACCCGGAGCTTTTTGAAGTGACAGCGCTTACCGTGCATTCCAGTGCGGAGGCGCTGCTTGCGCTTGGAAAGAAGTATCGCGCGAAAATGCTGGGACTGGCCGAGGCACAGCGGGCGGGAACGCTTCTGGATGGCTGCGGCGTGGAAGTGGTTCTGGGAAAGGAATGCAACACGGAAGCTGCCGTTCGCGACGATGTGGACATGGTAGTGGTGGGCCTTTCGGGTATGGAAGCCATTTTTCCCTTGCGGGCAGCGATGGTGGCAGGCAAGCGCATCGCCCTGGCCAACAAGGAGTCGATCGTCTGCGGCGGCAGCCTGCTTCAGGAGGAACTGGAGCAGCGCCGCAGCCAGATCTTTCCGGTAGACAGCGAGCATTCGGCGGTCTTTCAGTGCATTCAGGGGCTGAAAAGCCGTGATGAGGTGGATCGGATCATTTTGACCGCTTCCGGCGGCCCCTTCAGAAATTACACGAAGGAGCAGATGCAGTCCGTCACGGTGGAAGAGGCATTGGCGCACCCCGTCTGGAGCATGGGCCCGCTGGTGACGGTCGGGTCTTCAACGCTGGCCAACAAGGGGCTTGAGGTGATCGAAGCCCACTATCTTTACGGCGTCGCGGCGGACCATATTGACGTACTGATCCATCCGGGCAGCATCGTGCACTCCTTTGTGCAGACGGTGGATGGGGCGCTGCTGGCGCAGCTGGGAGTGCCGGACATGCGCCTGCCGATCCAGTATGCGCTGACTCATCCGGCCCGCATCTTTTCGCCGGTGCGGCCGCTGAAGGCTTCGGAATTTGCGAAGCTGGAGTTTTTTGAGCCGGATCTCGGGCGCTTCCCGGCGCTGGGGCTCGCCTATGAGGCCCTCCGGTTGGGAGGAACGGCGACGGCCGTCTTTAACGGCGCAAACGAGGCGGCGGTGGAATTGTTTTTGCAGCGCCGCATAGGTTATATGGATATCGCCCGTTCCATCGAAGGGGCGCTCGGAAAAGTCAGGCCGGTGCAGCCGCGGGATTATGAGGACGTGCTGGAAGCCGACCGGCAAGCAAGAGCAGCTGTACGGGAACTGGAAAAGAGAGGGCGCTGACGAAGACGCCACGCCGGAGCGAAAACAACGATACGAGGTAACACCATATGACAACTGTCCTGTCCATCATCGGCGCAATTCTCGTGCTGGGGGTGCTGGTCATCGTCCATGAGCTGGGCCATTTCGGCGTCGCAAGGGCGCTGGGCTTTCGGGTGGACGAATTCGCCGTGGGCTTTGGCCCGCGCATTTTCTCCAAAGAGCGCAAAGGCGTCCGTTACAGTCTGCGGCTGCTGCCGCTGGGCGGTTTTTGCAAATTCCACGGCGAGGATGAGGAGGCAGAGGATCCGGAGTGCTTTAACGCGCAAAAGGCCTGGAAGCGGGCGCTGGTGGTGCTTGCCGGCGCAGCGATGAACATCCTGTTTGCGTTTGTGCTGGCAGTGGTCACGCTGCTGGGCTGGGGAGACTTTGCCGCCACGATCCACGAGGTACGGCCCGGAACGCCCGCAGAAACTGCCGGCGTGCAGGTGGGCGATCAGATCCTTTCGATTAACGGCAAGCGGGTGGTTTTTGACTACGCCGCCCTGGACGAGGTGACAAAAGCGGATCCCGAAGAAGGGGTGAACCTGACTGTCCGGCGGGACGGTGAGAACCTTACGCTGCACCTTTCCGATCTCTACGACGAGGCGGAGGGAAAGAACATGATGGGGGTCACGATCGACTATACCCAGCGGCGCTCCTTCCGCTTTGGGGAAGCGATCGTGTGCGCGGGAGATTTTCTGGTGTATTCGGCCAGGTCTCTGTTGAGCTTCTTCGCCAACATTTTCAGGACTCCCAATCTTCAGGAGCAGGTGCTCGGCCCCGTCGGCACGATCTCGGTCATCGGCATGGCGGTGCGCTCCGGCTGGGAGACCATTTTCCGGCTGAGCCTTTATCTGAGCCTGAATCTGGGCATTTTCAATCTTTTGCCTTTCCCGGGGCTGGACGGCGGCCGCATGATCTTTTTGCTCTACGAGATGATCTTCAGAAAGCCCATCCCCCGCGACAAGGAGGGACTGGTGCACCTGATCGGCCTTGCGCTGCTGTTTGGATTCATCATTTACATCACGGTTGGAGACGTGAGAAGGCTCTTTGGCGGCTAAAGAAGGCTGCCGGGAGACGGAAAGACGAAAGAGGAGATTCCTTTTGAAAAAGACAACGAGAACGGTTCTGGTGGGCGGCATTCCCATCGGCGGAGGCGCGCCGGTGACTGTGCAGTCCATGACCAATACCGATACGCGGGATGTGGAAGCGACGGTGGGGCAGATCCTGCGCCTAGAAAAAGCGGGCTGCCAGATCGTGCGCGCTTCGGTGTACGACGCGCAGTGCGCCGAAGCGATCGGCCCGATCCGAAAGCGCATCCATATCCCGCTGGTGGCGGACATCCATTTTGACCACAGGCTGGCCATCGCCGCTGTGGAAAACGGAGTGGACAAGCTGCGCATCAATCCCGGAAACATCGGCTCGGCGGCAAAGGTACGGGAGCTGGTGGCCGCGGCAAAGGACCACGGCGTGCCGGTCCGCATCGGGGTCAACGGCGGCTCGCTCCAGAAGGAGCTGCTCAGGCGGTATGGCGGCCCTACCCCTGGGGCGCTGGTGGAAAGCGCCCTTTCTCATGTGGTTTTGCTCGAAAGGGAGGGGTTTTATGACACTGTAATTTCCATCAAATCTTCCAGCGTCGCCACGACCGTCAAGGCTAACCGGCTGCTTTCCGAAAAGGTGGATTATCCTCTGCATCTGGGCGTGACCGAGGCGGGAGCCGGCACAGAGGCCGTCGTCAAGGCGGCGGCCGGGCTGGGTGCGCTGCTGCTTTCGGGAATCGGGGACACCGTGCGGGTCTCCATTACCGGCGATCCGGTGGCCGAGCCTGAGACGGCCATCGGGATCCTCCGGGCCATCGGCCTTCGCAAGGGCGGCGTGGAGATCATTTCCTGCCCCACCTGCGGTCGGTGCAAAGTGGATCTGGCGTCAATTGTGGAAGAGGTGAAGCAGAGCCTGCCGGACACGGACGCTTCTTTGAAGCTGGCCGTCATGGGCTGCGTGGTCAATGGCCCGGGCGAAGCACGGGAGGCAGAGCTGGGCATCGCTTTTGCGCCAGGGGGATGTATGGTCTTTCAAAAGGGCGAGTTGCTGGCTTCCTTCACCGATTGGGAGGAGGGAAAGCGGAGGCTCGTTGCAGAGGCACAGGATCTTCTGGCCCGAAAAGAAGGAGGAGCGGTCTCATGAGCGGTTGGCAGACTCTTTTGAACGAAGGGAACGCCGGACAGTACACGGACAAGCTGACCATGGCTGGCGCGGTCATGAACCGGCGCGGAACCAGTCTGCGGGTGCGGCTCGAGAGCGCCGTCCTTTTGGAACGGGAGGAGATGCAGTCCATTTATGACGCGCTCAACGCCCCTTTTGAAGAGGAAGAGGGGGAGCTTCATGTCGAGTTTTCCTTTCCAGGGGAGCGCGAGGCGTTTGGAAAGAACCCAGCCCAATATGCGCAGTATCTTTTTCGGATGCTGCAAAGCGCTTTTCCGGCCATGAGCCCGTTTTTTGCCGTCAGCGAACTGCGGGCGGCTGAGGAGGTGCTTGAAGGCGAGGAGCCTGTGCATTTTTGCATGGTTCTGCCGTCGAAATTTGCCATGATGCTCTGGCAGCGGGAAAAATGCGGCAAATGGTTGAGCGACTTTGTGCAGATCGCCTTTGGGCGGCAGATGCGCATTGAATGCGTTCTGGAGGAAAAGGAGATGGAGCAGAAGATCATCCCCTCAGAGCCTCTGCCGGATTTTGCTCCGCCTGCGCCGGCGGTAAAAAAATCCCGCGGCGCTGGCGCAAAACAATCGGAGACGAAACAGCAGGAGGCCGCGCCCGCTTCCAAGGACATTCTCTACGGCACTTGGCCCAAACGGGTGGAGCGGATGGCGATCTCCGCCATCAACGATCAGGTGCGCCACGCCGCCGTGGAGGGCGTGGTCTGCCGGACGGAGACAAAAGAGGTTTTCGGCGGGACGAAGGTCGTTTTTCTTTTTGACGTAACGGATTACGAATACACCATCAGCTGCAAGCTGCTTTTGGAAAAAAAGGCGGCGGAAAAGCCAGTGGAGGAGATCAAAACAGGCCGCTGGGTGCTGGTCAGCGGCGATCCATATCAGGATAAGTATTCCGGGGAGCTGATGCTCGATCCCCGCTGCGTGGCGGCAATTCCGCCCCATGAGCGGACGGACGACGAGCCGGAAAAGCGGGTAGAGCTTCATCTGCATACGCAGATGTCTACGCTCGACAGCATGCTTTCGGTTAAGGACGCGGTAGCCACCGCTAAAAAGTGGGGGCATAAGGCGCTGGCCGTTACCGACCACGGCGTGGTGCAGGCCTATCCTTATATCTACGGCGAGGCGGAAAAGGCGGGTATCAAGGTGGTGTACGGCATGGAGGGGTATCTGCTCAACGATTGCCGGCCTATTGACTTTGACCAGACCTTTGTGGTGGTGGATATCGAGACCACTGGCATCGATCACAAGCTCAACCAGATCCTGGAGATCGCGGCGGTCAAGCTGGTCGACGGCAAAGTGGTTGATGTGTTTGAGAGCTTTGTTAATCCCTGTGTACCCGTGCCGCCCAAGATTACCGAACTGACCGGAATCACCACTGAAATGGTGGCGGACGCCCCCATGCCGCAGACGGTGCTTCGGGAGTTTGCAGAGTTTTCCAGGGGCTGCTGCTTCGTAGCGCACAACGCCTCCTTTGACCTCGGCTTCATCACCGACCACGGCGCACGGGCAGGCATCGAGTTTCCGCAGCCCTATGTGGATACGCTGATGCTTTCAAGGTATCTTCTCCGTCAGCTGAAGCATCACAAACTGGATGACCTGACGGAGTATTACAAGGTCTCCCTCGACAATCATCATCGCGCCCTGTGCGACGCTGAGGCCACGGCGGAGATATTCCTTAAGCTCAGGCAGGGATACCGGGATGCCGGCGCAGAGGGATTGCCGGGCGTTTTTCCGGAGCATCGTCTGGAAAAGCCCAGCAAACGGCAGCGCTATCATATCGTCATGCTGGTGGAGGATCAGGAGGGCCTGACCAATATCTATAAATTGGTCACCTACGCCCATCTCGATCACTTCGACCGCCGCTCCAGACGGCCCTGTATCCCGCGAAGCCTGCTTTTGATGCACCGGAAGGGCCTGATCCTTGGCAGTGCCTGCGAGGCGGGAGAGCTGTTCCGCTCGGTTCTCGCCAAAGATCCCGTCGAGGTGCAGGAGCGCATCGCCAGCTTTTACGATTATCTGGAGGTGCAGCCCATCGGCAACAACGCATTCCTCATCCGCGAGGAAAAGGCGGCGGACAATGAGGCGCTCAGGGATTTCAACCGGCAGATCGTCGACATGGCAGAGCGCCTTGGAAAGCCCTGCGTCGCCACCGGCGACGTCCATTTCAAGGATCCGCAGGACGAGGTGTTCCGCCGCATCATCACCAAGAGCCAGGGATATTCCGACGCCGAAGAGCAGCCTCCGCTGTACTACAAGACGACCCGGGAAATGCTGGATGAATTCGCCTATCTGGGTGAGGAGAAGGCGCGGGAGATCGTCATCACTGTGCCCAACGCCATCGCGGAGCGCTGCCAGATGATGAAGCCCTTTCCCTTTGAGACCTGCGCCCCCGAGATCGAAGGGGCAGAGGAGGAGCTGGTCACCAGCTCCCTCACCCGGGCCAGAGAGATCTACGGGAACCCTCTCCCCCCCATTGTGCAGGCCCGTCTCGACCGCGAGCTGGGTTCCATCACCCAATACGGCTTTTCCGTGCTGTACATCATCGCCAGAAAGCTGGTTCTAAAGTCCAATTCCGACGGATATCTGGTCGGCTCCCGGGGATCGGTCGGTTCGTCGCTGGTGGCGTTCATGTCGGGCATCACGGAGGTCAATTCCCTGCAGGCCCATTACGTCTGCCCCAACTGCAAGCACTCGGATTTTGACATCGATCAGGCCAAATACGCCATTGGCGTCGATATGCCGGACAAGGACTGTCCCGTCTGCGGGACCCGCTACAAAAAAGACGGCTATACGATCCCCTTTGAGACCTTCCTGGGCTTTGAGGGCGACAAGGTGCCGGATATTGACCTGAATTTCTCGGGAGAATATCAGCCGGTGGCCCATAAGTTCTGCGAGGAGCTTTTTGGCGAGGGCTATGTTTTCCGCGCCGGCACCATTTCCGGCGTCAAGGACAAGACCGCCTTTGGTATGGTCAAAAAGTACTTTGAGGAGAAGGGCGACGTGGTCAACATGGCCGAGCTGAACCGCCTGACCGAAGGTTGCAGCGGCGTCAAGCGGACCACCGGCCAGCACCCTGGCGGCATCGTCGTCGTGCCCAAGGCGCGCAGCGTCTTTGAGTTCACGCCTTTGCAGCATCCGGCGGACGAGCCCAATTCCCCCATCATCACGACGCATTTTGACTTCCGCTCCATGCACGATACCCTCGTCAAGCTGGATATTCTCGGCCACGACGATCCGACGATGATCCGCATGCTGGAGGATTTGACTGGCATGGACGCAAAGACCATTCCGCAGGACGATCCGGCCACCATGAGCCTGTTTTCCTCCACGGAAGCCATCGGGGTTGACCCCAAGCTCCTCAGAAGCGAGGTAGCCACCTACGGCATCCCGGAATTTGGTACTGCCTTCGTGCGGAAAATGCTCGTCGACACCAAGCCTACCACCATGGACGAGCTGGTGCGTATTTCTGGCCTGAGCCACGGCACAGACGTGTGGCTGGGCAACGCGGCGGAGCTGGTGCAGGCAGGCACGGCGACGCTGCGCGAGGTGATCTGCACCCGCGACGACATCATGAATTTCCTGATCCTCTGCGGCATGGACAAAAAGCTGTCCTTCCAGACCATGGAGTCGGTCCGAAAGGGAAAGGGCCTCAAGCCCAATATGGAGGAGGCCATGCTGGCGGCCAACGTGCCCCAGTGGTACATCGACTCCTGCAAAAAGATCAAGTACATGTTCCCGCGGGCCCACGCGGCCGCCTACGTGATGATGGCTTTCCGCATCGCCTACTGCAAGGTGCATCAGCCGGAGGCTTTCTACGCCGCCTATTTCACCGTCCGAGCCGACGCATTCGATGTGGTTATGGCCTCGGGAACGGCGCAGGACGTCACAAAGCGCATCAAGAATATCGAAGCCATGGGCAAAAAGGCGACCAACAAGGACAAGGATCAGCAGACCGTACTCGAACTGGTGCTGGAGATGCTCCTGAGGGGCATTGAGCTGCTGCCGGTGGACATCATGCGTTCTGACCCGATCAAATTCATCATCGACGGTCCGAAGCGGCTTTTGCCGCCGCTCAACGCCCTGCCCGGTCTTGGAACAAAGGCGGCGCAGCAGATCGCCGACGCGCGAAAAGTCGGCCCCTTCCGCTCTCAGGAGGACGTAATGGCCCGCGCCCATGTGGGAAAAGCCGCCATGGATATTTTCCGGGAAGCGGGCTGCCTTGGCGGCCTGCCGGAAACCGATCAGGTGACCCTCTTTTGAACGGTGAGACGGGGAGGTGGAAGGACGCCCTGTTTCCGGGGCGTTTTTCGTGCCGGAAAGTCCCGAAAATCAAGGGGTTGCAGGGAAAACAATCCTGTGGTATACTAAACGCGAAATGTTTTGAATGGTAGAGGAAGCGAGAGTGGGGAAAACCCACTCTTTGCTTTATGTCGCCCCGCAGGCAAAGAAGCGTAAAACCGAAAAGACGCCGCCCAGACAGAGGCGGGGCTGCGGAAGGAAACGGATTGATTTCGGAGGTGTACGGATTGGCAAAAAAACTAGAACAGCGCATCGAAGAGCTGCTTGAGCCCACAGTGGAGCAAATGGGATACGAATTGGCCGACGTGGAGTATGGCCTTGAGGATGGGCTTAACGTGCTGACGCTGTTCATTTACCGGCCGGAGGGCATTTCGCTTGATGACTGCGAGGCAGTCAGCCGTGCGGTAGATCCTCTTCTCGACGAGGCCGATCCCATTGCCGAAGCCTATTATCTGAGCGTTTCTTCCCTGGGCCTGGATCGTCCGCTGAAAAAGCCCCGGGATTTTGAACGCAAGCTGGGGACAGAGATCACGGTCGGTCTTTACGCCCCCCTTAACAAGAAAAAACAATATCAGGGCGTTCTGAAGGCTTACGACAAAGAAAGCCTGACGCTGACACTTGAGGACGGCACGGATCTGGTCTTTTCCACAAAGTCCGTCGCCAGCGCCAAACCCACCCTAAAATTCTGATCGGGAGTGTAGCAAGATGAGAAAAAAAGTTGAAGAATATATTCCGGAAGTGGAGTTTATCAAAGCGCTCGACGAACTTGAAAAAGAGAAGGGCATCGACAAGGCCGTACTGCTTGACGCCATCGAAACGGCGCTGGTAGCCTCCTATAAGCGTAATTACGATAATGCCGCCAACGTCCGCGTCACCATTAACGGCGAAACCGGAGAGATCGGCGTATATTCCATCAAGCGGGTCGTAGAAGTGCTTGACAACCCGGCTGAAGAAATCGAACTTGAGGATGCATGGAAGATTGCCACGTATTATCAGCCCGGCGATATCCTCGAAGAACAGATCGTCCCCAAGGGCTTTTCCCGCATCGCTGCGCAGGCCGCAAAGCAGGTGGTCGTGCAGCGCATCCGCGAGGCCGAGCGCGGCATGATTTACGATGAACTGAGCGAAAAAGAGAACGAAGTGCTCACCGCTGTTGTACAGCGGGAGGAGCGAGGCGGCGTGTATCTTGAATTGGGCCGTAGCGATGGCTTTATGAGCGCTTCGGAATTCATTCCCGGCGAACAGTATCACGTCAACGACCGCATCAAGGTATACGTTCTTGAGGTCCGCAAGACCACCAAGGGCCCTCAGGTCGTCGTCAGCCGCACGCATCCGGGTCTGATTAAGCGCCTGTTCGAATTTGAGGTGCCCGAAATTCAGTCCGGCATTGTGCAGATTAAGTCTATCGCCCGGGAGGCGGGCTTCCGCACCAAGATCGCCGTTCATTCCAGCGACATGCAGATTGATCCGGTCGGCGCCTGCGTCGGACAGAGGGGCATCCGCGTTGAACGGATTGTTCAGGAGCTTTCCAACGAAAAGATCGATGTGATCGAATGGAGCCAGGATCCCGTTACTTTTATCGCCAACGCACTTTCGCCCGCCAAGGTGCTGATGGTGCAGGCCAATGAAGAAGAAAAAACTGCCCGCGTCATCGTACCGGATAACCAGCTTTCCCTCGCCATCGGTAAAGAAGGGCAGAACGCCCGCCTCGCCGCAAAGCTCACCGGCTGGAAAATTGACATCAAGAGCCAGAGTCAGTCTCTGGAGGCGGCGATGGCCTCCGATGTCTCCGAGGAGGAACAGGCCGCGCCTGCGTCTGAAACGCCTGAAGAGCTTTGAGCCGCTGAGAGCGGCGGGAAGCAAACCGGAGAACGAAGAAACTGGAGAAACGGGAGCGGAAGTCCCTGGCAGAAGAAGGATTCAGAGAACTGCAACAGCAGGAAAATAGTCATTGACCTGCTTGAGCATACAGACTGTGTACCGGAGGAAAAGGTTTGAAGCCAAAAAAGGTTCCCATGCGCATGTGCGTCGGCTGCCGCGAAATGAAGCCCAAGCGGGAGTTGATTCGAATCGTGCGGTCGGCGGAAGGCGAAGTGAAGGTGGACCTCACTTCCAAAGCGCCTGGACGGGGCGCATATCTGTGCGCAAATGCCGCCTGTCTGGAAAAGGCGGTCAAGACCCGTGCCCTTGAGCGTGCCCTTGAGCACAAGATCGACGACGCGGTCTGGGCACGCCTCGGAGAGGAGCTTGCCGGCGCGGATGGATGAGCGGATCAATCAAAAGTTTTTGAATATGGTGGGCCTGTGCGCCCGGGCGGGGAAATGCCTTTATGGCGAGACCGCCTGTCTCAACGGCATCCGCACCAACAAAGTCAGGCTGATGTTGATTGATTCCGCCGCTTCGGAAAACACGCGCAAGCGTTTTGCTGACGCCTGCGCCTTCCGAAAGATTCCCTGTGTTTTCTTTTCGGAGGATGTAGCATCAGCTGCGGGAAAACCCGGACGAAAACTGCTTGCTGTCGCAGATCAAAATTTTGCCAGTGCGCTCCTGAAACTTTATCGGAGCCTGCCGAATACATCAGAGGGGGAAAGTGAATGAGTAAAGCAAATATTCAGACCACAACTAAGGAGCTGAAGGATCGGTCCGAAGCTCTTTTGGAAAGGATAAAAGGCCTGCATGAAAAAGTGGCGGGTTCTTTGAAAGAAATGCGGGCGATTGAAAGCAGCCTTGCAGAAAAAGAGCGGGAAGAGAAGAAGGCCGCCGGTCAGAGTACGCCGACAGAACGACTGACCGCTTACGTCATGCCGGACGAACCGGAGCAGCCCAAAGCGGCGCAGCCCGCACAGGCTGGGGAGGGGACACAGGAAGCCCGTCAGCCCCAGCAGAATGCCAGCCCCCGGCAGGGCCAGCAGAGCGGCGCGCCCCGTCAGGGCGGGCAGCAGGGCGGTTATGCGTCCCGACAGGGCCAGCAGAGCGGCGCGCCCCGTCAGGGCGGGCAGCAGGGCGGTTATGCGTCCCGACAGGGCCAGCAGAGCGGCGCGCCCCGCCAGGGCGGGCAGCAGGGCGGCTATGCGTCCCGACAGGGCCAGCAGAGCGGCGCGCCCCGTCAGGGCGGGCAACAGGGCGGTTATGCGTCCCGACAGGGCCAGCAAAGCGGCGCGCCCCGTCAGGGCGGGCAGCAGGGCGGTTACGCATCCCGTCAGGGCGGCACATCCCGCCAGGGTGGAGCGGAGCGGTCTTCCCGTCCCATAGCGCCCATTCCCGCGGCCGGCGGCAAGGAAAGGGTCAGCAACTACGATCCTAACAAGGGTTCCTATTCCCGCAACTACGACACCGAGCGCAAGGCACGCAGCAAGAAGAGCGCTATTAAGGAGGCTCCGCCTTCCGTGCTGATGGACGACGAGGTGATGGGTTCCCGCAAGCGCCCGAACCGCAAGCAGCAGCCGGCGCGCCGGGTCGAGGCCATCAAGATCGAACATGCCATCATCCCCACCGAAACCGTTACGGTTAAGGAGCTTTCTGAAATCATTGGAAAGCCTGTGGCGGAGATCATCAAGAAGCTCTTCCTCCTCGGCATCATGGCCACGATCAACAACGAGATCGATTTTGATACCTGCGAGCTGATCGCATCGGAATACGACATTACGCTCGAACACAAGGTGGCAAAGACCAACGAGGAAGTGATGCAGGAAGCGGCCGATCAGGAGGACGAAGAGCACATGCTCCAGCCCCGTCCGCCGGTCGTCACCATCATGGGACATGTCGACCACGGCAAGACCTCCCTGCTCGACGCTATCCGAAACGCTCACGTGACCGCCAGCGAAGCCGGCGGCATCACCCAGCATATCGGCGCGTATACCGTCGATCTTGACGGGCGCACTATCACCTTCCTCGATACGCCCGGCCATGAGGCGTTCACCTCCATGCGTGCCCGCGGCGCGCAGGCGACGGATATTGCTGTGCTGGTGGTGGCGGCGGACGACGGCATCATGCCCCAGACCATCGAGGCGATTAACCACGCCAAGGCGGCGGGAGTCCCCATCGTTGTGGCGATCAACAAAATGGATAAGCAGGGCGCCAACCCCGAGCGCATCAAGCAGCAGCTCACCGAACACGAGCTGGTGGTGGAAGACTGGGGTGGCGATGTGGTCTGCGTTCCTGTTTCCGCCAAGACCGGCGAGAACCTTGACAGGCTGCTGGAAATGATCCTTCTGGTGGCCGATATGCAGGAGCTGCGGGCCAATCCCGACCGCCTTGCCAAGGGTATCATCATCGAGGCGCAGCTGGATAAGGGCCGCGGTCCCGTCGCAACGGTGCTGGTGCAGAACGGTACGCTGCGCGTCGGCGATACTGTGGTTGCCGGTACGGCTTATGGCCGCGTGCGCGCCATGATCAACGACAAGGGCGAAAAAGTCGCCCAGGCGCTGCCTTCTCAGCCTGTGGAGGTGCTGGGCTTCAACGAAGTGCCCTCTGCCGGCGATGTGCTCAACGCCGTGGAAAGCGACAAGTTCTCCCGCTCCGTTGCTGAGGAACGCAAGGACAAGATCAAGGCGGAGCAGCTAAAGGCCATGGCCCGCGTCTCTCTGGACGACCTGTTCAGCCAGATCGCCCAGGGCGAGATCAAGGAGCTCAACATCATCGTCAAGGCGGACGTGCAGGGCTCTGTCGAAGCGGTCAAGCAGTCTCTTGAGAAGCTCTCCAACGACGAGGTCCGCGTGCGCTGCATCCATGGCGGCGTCGGAGCAATCACCGAAACCGACGTGATGCTTGCCACGGCGTCCAACGCTATCATCGTCGGCTTCAACGTCCGCCCGGACGCTAAAGCCCGCGAAAACGCCGAGCGCGACAAGGTGGATATGCGCCTCTACCGCGTCATTTACAACGCCATTGAGGACGTGGAAAAGGCCATGAAGGGCATGCTCGCTCCCCAGTTCAAGGAAGTCGTTCTGGGCCGCTGCGAGGTGCGAAGCGTCTTCAAGGTCAGCGGCGTCGGCGTGGTTGCCGGCTGCTATGTGCAGGAGGGCAAAGTCACCCGCTCCGCTCAGGTGCGTATTGTCCGGGATGGCATTGTCATCACTGAGGACAAGATCGATTCCCTGCGCCGCTTCAAGGACGACGTCAGGGAAGTGGCTGCCGGTTACGAATGCGGTATCGGCCTGACCAATTTCAACGATATCAAAGAGGGCGACCAGTTCGAGGCCTTCATTATGGAAGAGGTCGAACGCTGAACGACGACAGGCAGGAGAAAGCGTAATTTTCCAAAGAACCGCCGGATTCAGGCCAAAAGCTGGAAAGCTGTCAGGGGAACAGGCAGGAATGAAGCGAACAGGAGGCCGTGCCCTGTCATAAATCGGGCGGCTTTTCAGAAGAATAAACAGCGAAAGAGCGCGCCGGTGAGGGGAAAACAGACCGTCGAAAACGAAAGCGGTTCGTTTCGGAGGTCCTCCATGCCGGGGCGCACTTTCATGCGTGGAGCGGCGCGAATCAGCACGCAGCGCGCGCAAAAAGAGAAACAAAGGAGGTGTCCGATATGTCGATCCACACCGAACGGCTCAATGCGGAATTCAAGAAAGCCCTCAGTGAGACCATCCGCGACTGTATCCGCGATCCGCGGCTGAGCGAGATGCTTTCGATTACCAATGTGGAGATCACCAGGGATCTAAAATACGCCAAAGTCTTCGTCAGCGTTTTTGATACCGACGAAAGCAGGCGGCAGGGCTCTGTGGACGTGCTCAACGCTGCCAAAGGCGTCATTGCCCGGGAAATGAACGGCCGCATCCGTATGCGCCGAATCCCTTCCATGACCTTTGTACTTGACGGCTCCATTGAATACAGCGTCCATATCGCGAAGGTGCTCAATGACATTGGCGCCGGAGCGCAGCAGGAGGCAGAAGAAGATGAATGACGTGCTGCGCCTGCTGAAGGAGGGGGAACGGTTTGCCCTGATCTGCCACACCTCTCCGGACGGCGATACGCTCGGTTCGGCCATGGCCCTGTGCCTGGGCCTGGAAAAGCTGGGAAAAGAAGCGGCGGTGTTTTGCGAAATGCCCGTACCCTATCTGCTCAGGGATTTGCCCGGCCGGGAGCGGGTACGGCTTTCCGGAGCGCTTCAGCCGGGTTATACGGCGGTGGCTGTGGACTGCGCCGATCAGGAGAGGATGGGAGCCTGCGCCGCCGTTTTTGAACAGGGTTCCCTGCGCCTTAATATCGACCACCACATTACCAACACCCGCTATGGCGAAGCAAACCTTGTCGATCCGCAGGCGGGCGCGACCGGCGAGATCATCTGGCAGGTTTTGAAGGATTTGCAGGTGGAGCCGGATGCCGCCATTGGCATGTGTGTTTACACTGCTGTTTCCACGGATACGGGAAATTTCATGTACAGCAATACAACCTCCCGTTCTTTGCAGGTGGCGGCAGAGACCCTGAAAACAGGATTTGATCTGGCCGGGCTGTGCGCGCATCTGTTCCGGGAAAGGAGCCTCAGCCGTACCCGCATGATGGGAGCCTGCGCCACCAATATGCAGCTGCTTGGTGGCAGCCGCATCGCGGTCAGCGCCGTCACGCAGGAGGAAATGAAGCGCCTTGAGGTGACGGGGGAAGATGCAGAGGGCGCCGTCGAGTTTCTCAGGGATATTGATACGGTGGAGGCCGCGGGCTTTTTGCGGGAAGTGGAACCAGGCGTCTACAAAGCGAGCCTGCGCTCCAAGACCTTTGTCAATGTCAGCAACATTGCCCGGCAGTTTGGGGGCGGCGGCCATGTTCATGCGGCCGGATGCAGAGTTCAGGGAGAACGGGCGGATGCCCTCCGGCAAATCGGCGGGGCGCTGCTTCAGGCGCTGGAGGAGGGGGCAGATTGGACGGAATCCTGAATTTGCTTAAGCCTCCCGGCATGACCAGCAGCGACGCGGTGGTGGATGTGCGCCGTCTGTTTGGACAGAAGAAAGTGGGCCACACCGGCACGCTGGATCCCGGAGCGGCGGGCGTATTGCCCATCTGTCTCGGAAAGGCCACACGGCTGTTTGATTATCTGATGGAAAAGCAGAAGGAGTACATCGCAGAGATCTCTTTCGGCTGCGCCACCGATACGCTTGACTCCTATGGGCAGATCACCGCGCGGCAGGCGGTTTCCGTCAGCACGGAACAGGTGAGAGCGGTGCTTCCGGAGCTGACCGGCGTTCAGCAGCAGATCCCGCCCCTGTACTCCGCCGTGCGTCATAATGGCCAGAAGCTTTATCAGCTGGCCCGCAAGGGGAAAGGCCCTGAGGAAGCACAGATTGAGAAAAAAGCCCGGTCGATTGAGATTCACGCCCTTGAGCTGATTGAGCAGACGGGAGAAAATCGTTTTCTGATCCGCATGGTCTGCTCAAAGGGCACTTACGTGCGGGTCGTCTGCGAGGAGATCGGAAAGCGGCTGAAGGTCCCGGCTTATATGAGCTTTCTTCTTCGCAGCCGTTCGGGCATGTTTTCGCTGGAAAATGCCGTGACCCTGGCTGAAGCGAAAGAGGCGGTGGAGAGGGGAGGGGGCGAGTCGCTGCTGATCCCCATGGACCGGGCGTTGGAGTTCCTGCCCCGGATCGAGGTGGACGAGCGCTGCGCCGCGCGGCTGGAAAACGGCAACGCCATCCACAAATGGGCGGTGAGAGGCCCGCTTTGCCCGGCAGGCCGGGTCTATTGCGGCGGCAGGTTCTACGGCATTGGCGCCGTGACGGAAGAAGAACTGGTGATGAAGACCATGCTGTTTTCACAGTAGCAGGAGAAACACTCAGAAAGCAGGCAGGAGACCAGCGGGTCAGACTGCTTCGCCTTTCCGCCTTCACGGGGTTTGACAGCAGATCACTCGGAGGAAAGATACAAAAGATGGCAAAGATACCCGCAGTTGTGGCTCTCGGCATGTTTGACGGCGTGCATATGGGCCACAGGAAGCTGCTTTTGAAAACGGTGGCGCTGGCACAGCGCCTCGGCGCGCAGCCGATCGCCTCTACCTTCAGCAACAATCCGCAGACCCTCTTTGGCGCCGCGCCGCCGGTGCTGACTCTGCCGGAGGAAAAGGCCGCCCTGATCGGGTCGCTGGGCTTGCAGGTTCATATGGAGCCCTTTACGATGGAGTTCGCCTCGCAGTCTCCGGAGGACTTTCTCCGAAAGCTTATGGAGCGCTATGAGCTTCGGGGTATCGTGGCAGGCTTCAACTATCACTTCGGCAAAAAGCGCATGGGCAATGCCGCGATGATGAGGGAGTTTGGCCAGCGGTTCGGATTTGAGGTGGCCATCCTCGACCCGGTGCTGTTGGGCGGGGAGCCGGTCTCCTCCACCCGCATTCGCGGCGAGCTGCTGGCGGGACACATCCGCGAGGCAAACGAGATGCTCCAGGAACCCTTTTTCTATCAGGGGATCATTCAGGCACGCAGGCATATCGGCCGCAGGCTGGGATTTCCCACGGCCAATCTCGTGCCGAAGGGCAAACTTTTTCCGCCCTATGGCGTATATGCGGCGGAAGCAGAGGTGGAGGGAAAGCGCTATGGCGCGGTCGCCAATATCGGCGTGCGCCCGACGGTGGATCAGAGCGAGGATCCCGAAGTGACCGTCGAGCCGTATCTTCTGGACTTTGACGGCGATCTTTACGGAAAGAAAATGATCCTGCGCATTCTCGAGTTCATGCGGCCGGAGCGGCGCTTTGAAAACAAAGAAGAGCTCTCTGCGCAGATCGGCCGGGATGCTCAAAGGGCAGGAGAGATCCTCAAAGAATCCCGCCGGGAAAAAGCGACCGGGATCGGGCAAAATTGAGCGTTTACAAACAGCATGCGATATGCTAAAATCAAGATGCTGTTTTAAGCAATCCTTTTGCTATGTTAAGCGAATCTCCGACGCTTTACGCAGCTAAAGGAGTAATGACGAAAGGAGAAACCCTAAAATGACCAAGTCCGAAATTATTGCAAAATACGCTACCCACGAAGGCGACACCGGCTCTCCCGAGGTTCAGATCGCGCTGCTGACCAGCCGTATCAATCACCTCAACGAGCATCTCAAGAGCCATAAGAAAGACCATCATTCCCGCCGCGGCCTTCTGAAGATGGTCGGTCAGCGCCGTGGTCTGCTCAACTATCTCAAGGAAAAGGACATTGAGCGTTATCGTGCTCTGATCAGCGAGCTGGGCCTGAGGAAGTAAGAGACTTTTACCGTTTTTCCCCTTTGCGGCGGGCGAAAGGTTCGCACCGGCGCCGGGAAGATCAGGCAGCGAGGAATATCCCCGATGGACGAAGCGTCCGTCGGGGATATTTTCATTTCAAAGAAAAAAGGTGCTAAGTAGAATAAAAAGCGAAAAAAGTGCGCTCCGTCTGTGATTTGTTCTGTGAATTTGTGGACGGAGTGTGAAATGCAGTCGTTTTTGCCGGAGAGACGGGAAAAAACGTGGAAAAAGAACAGAAAGGATGCGGCAAAATTGCGCTTTTTTGCTGTGTCCTATGCGAAATGTCATCGTTTCGTTAATAAAAGCGGACGGGATAAAATAAAAAATGAGCGAAGTGTACCGTAAGTATTGACAAATGCCTTTGCATGCGTTATCTTATATATACAAGTATATCTCATTACTTGCATGTGTTGATTCGAACGTGCCTGTTATTCTACAACTTATGGAGGAATACGATGATCTCTTGCAAACTCAGCACCTTTGGTGTGCCTGCCGTCCGCGGTGAAGAAGAATACGTCAACCGCGTCCTCAACATGCCCGTCGCCCTGGAAGACTACATGGTTCTGAAGGACATCGTCAAGTACATTGGCGTTACCGACGAATTCAAGGAAGTTCTGGCCACCTTCGAGACTCCCGAAGGCACTCCCGCCGGCTTCAAGCGCGCCTATGAGCTTGATAAGGACGGCGTGCTCCGCGTTGATTTGATTCGCGACATTTCCTATGACAAAAACGGCGAGCTGCGTCCCACCAAGGTTCTGTTCTCCGCCGACAGCGCCAACCCCTATGAAGTCGGCCCGATCAGCCCCTTCCTGGCCAACCTGACCTGCAACCCCGGCATCATCTACGATCTGTTCATCAACAACCCCAAGGCCAACGTCGGCGGCCTGTACAAGAACCGCGACGAAGTCATGGCGGAGATTGGCCGTCTGCTCGGACCGGGCTGCGACATCAGCGTTGAGCTGAACAACCCCTTCGAGACCGACTTCAGCAAGATCCTTGAGGAAGCTGCCAAGTTCAAGGAAATGCTTTCCAAGTACCGCGTCGTCATCAAGGTTCCCCACACCGGCGCTGTGACCCCCGACAACGTCCATCAGCTGCTCGAAGGCGACAAGAAGCTCGACGCCAGCTATGCCAACGTCAGCACCAAGGACGCGCTGCGCGGCCATGACCTGACCCTGAAGCTGACCGAAGCCGGCTATCGCATCAACTTCACGCTGATGTTTGAGCCCTTCCAGACCGCTATGGCGCTGCAGGCCCGTCCGTACTTCATCAACACCTTCCTGCGTCACCGCCTGGTGCAGTCCACCAACATCAAGAAGTTTGTGGACGCCTACGAAGCCACCGGCGACAAGAAGCAGCTCGAGGCTCTGCGCGACTACTTCATCGCCAACGATTATTACACGCTGGCGGAAGCCTGCAAGCCCCTCGACGAAGTCTACAAGTTCGGCAAGGATATCGTCAAGTACCGTCACTTCGAAGACGCTCAGGGTTCCGACGGTCTCGATGGCATGCGTCACAACCTGCGCCTGCTGCGCAACTGCAACATGCCCGATACCCGCCTGATTGTCTGCTCGATGGAGGGCCCGTATAACTATCCGGATATCGACAAGCTGCTGGCTGAGCCCGAGTTCGTCGACATGAACCACCGCGTGGTCATCACGGCCGAGCCTAACTACCTGGCTCGCTTCACCTCCACCAACCAGGTCATTAGCTATCAGCGCCGCTTCATGAACGCCGCCAACGGCCAGAAGTAAGCGGGATAGTTTGCCTCATATTGTCCTCAGTTGCATCAAGGAGCCGCCCCTAGGCCAAGGGGGCGGCTCCGCCTGTTTTAAAGACAATTTAAATAAACTGTGAATAGTTTTAAAAATATAAGGAAAATATTGACATATATTGCGGAATTTGTATAGAATAAGCTTGGAGGAAAGCACGGACTCTGCTCAATAGGACGAATTGCCAGCCCGACTTGCCTGAAAGCGAAAGAATCTGGAGAAATACGCGATGAAAAAGACAAGAAAGCTTGCATGTATGGCCGTAGCCCTGTTGTCCATGCTGCTGCTGTTCTCCACGGCCTATGCGGAAGTTATTTCACCGCAATATGCAATAGCGATTCCATGTCCACTGATTTTGACTTCTTCTGATGCAAATGCTGGTTATGAAGATATTATACCAGCTTTTACGCCAGCAACAATTGCCAATGTGTTTGTTGACAATGTGATGAATGCTTTTCAAAGACAGTTTGCCTATGATGGCGTGCAAGAGTATCATGTGATCAGAAGCATGCCGGTAGAAGTAGCAAATTGTACAACAATGGTACAGGAAACAGGAACAGTTACTGCGAAACCATGTACTTGCAGTACTTCGCATGCCATGCATCATACAAGCACGGGATTGGTAAGGGCACTTATTGCTGCTGAACCAAGGCTGGCGCATACAACGAGCTATGGATTTGTAATTGACTTATCATCCCATCCTCTTTGTGTAGAGAGTGATGGAGAATGTAAAAATGTAAGAGGAAGTGCAAAGACAACCCTTTTCAACGGACAACGTTGGGGAGTATGCGTGATTAGAAAGCGTGATTTTTCGCATATGAGTGACACTGCGATTACGATAATTCATGAGATAGGGCATGTTTTTGGTGCAAATCATCATACTGATTCAACAATTTGCGTAATGAACACAAACATGTCAAAGAGACCTGAGTTGAGTTCGTCTAACCATTTTTGCGCAACTTGTGCGCCCATAGTATTAGCAAACCTAAATTCCAGTAGATTAGCAACAATTGGGGAAAATAACCCATCAGCGTTCAACGTTTGGAACGGGGAGGAAACCATCTGCGATATTGAAGAGGAAGTCGTGCAACAATTTTCTACACGTGAGGCATTGACAAATTCTCTGGATACCCAAACAATGGGAAATCAACGTACTATTTATGAATGGATAGAAGCAGGCAATACTTTGACCCAGGAGTTTGTACAGACTGCTGAGGGAGGAAGTTGGAGCTATCGATTGCCTAACAATGGTGTTGTAACGCTTAGCTGGTACGAATATGGAAATGACTTCGCTGCAAGAAGAAAGATAGAATATCAAAATGCAGTTGAAAAAGGAATTTATCAGATGACTCGAACAAATGGACGTGACGTCTATTGTAATGTCTTTACCTTGGATGGTCAGGAAGTGCTTCGGCAATATTATTGGGAACAAGATGGAATTTGGTTTACGCTTCAAAGCGCAGGAACGCAGGCAATTTCTGCAGAGAATTGTTCTGTAACGAGAATTTTTTGCGATTCAAATTTGGAACGTGAATGATGCTTTATCGTGAAATAGAAGAAAGGGGAATGCAATGAATCGCGTGATAGTGGCAATTGCCACCCTGATCGGCACGATCCGGGTGATGTTCCCCGCCGTGGCGGAGGCGCAGCTTTGGCAGGTCTTTGACCGGGTGGAGCAGTCGGAGCAGGCGCAGGAGGCGGAAAAAGCCGTCTTTTCCCGAAGACAGACCTTTCAAAGCGACGGCCTGCAATTTACGGTTCTGCTCGAGCCGGAAGAGGGGAGCGCAGCCCTGAAAGACGCGCAGACTGCGAAGGGCTGGAAAAAGACCGAGATCGACGGCGGGGCTATCGTCTACCGGCTGATGACGAAGGAGTACGACTGCGCAGACGAGGGCGCGGCAGGGGAAAGCGCTGCGGAAGGAGCAATATATACCTATCAGTATCTGATCCAAAAGGGCGGGATCGTCCGCACGGCCCGCCTGGAATTTTCCGAAGCCGGGCGAAAGAAAGCGCCCAGCGCAAAAGCGTTTTATCAGCTTCTCTTTGACGAAGCGGGCGAGCCGCGGATGGAGCAGATCACGGACGACCGCTGGAGTTGCGTCCTTCGCTATCCGGAGGGCATTGTGGAGGTCTCCGCAGTCCCCGCGCCTTATCACCGGGAAATGAAGCTGGAGCTCTGGGAAAGGGCGGAAGGCGAAGCGCCCATCGAAGGAGCGCCGGAGGTCACGCTCTGCCTGGGGCAGGGAAGCGAGAAAATGCTGGTCTATGCTTCCGATTGGGCGGCGATCTGCGTAAAAGCATCGCCCAGGGGCTTTGTGGACGAGACACTGTATCCCCGGGCGCTCAGGATCATGCAGATGATCCTGGAGGAGCTGGAGCTCAAAGAGGCGGAGGAGAAATAGCAAAAAGACAGCCCTGCCGCCGGGAAGGAAGGCCCCGGATAGCGGTGCGCGAGGGCGATCTGCGCAGAGGGCAGTCTGCTTTCCGCCGGAAAAAAAGAGCCTGTTTTCGCATCGCCTGCAGCGGGAAGAACGGAGCTGGTTCGACAAGCGCCGGAATATGCGTTGCTAAGGCCCGCCTGGTCTGTTGCAGTGTTGCTGGGAGAACCTGAAGGGGGCTTGCCGCTTGAAGTCATTTGGCCTTCAAGCGACGTGCTGAACTGGAGGGTTCTCTCTTTTTATTTGCCCTTTGCGCAGCGATTTTCAATCCCGGCGCACAAGCCTAACGCCGTCCAAAGCATATTTCCGGCGCACACGCGCCCTGGCGCTGAAAAGGATTTTGGCCGGTCGGGGCCGTTTTGCGGTCTGCGCAGGTTTTCTCTTTGCAAAAAAATGGCCGCCGGTGCGTCCGAGCGGGTGCAGGGAAGCGGCGGGCTTTTCCGTTTTCCCGCTTGGGGGAAGGGGAAGGGAACCAAAAGTGCGCGTACAAAAAAAGCAGAACGTCCAGCAGCGCGAAGCATTACCGGGCGTCCTGTACAAAGGGGGACGAATGAAGGGCACCGCACCTGCTGGGCAGGTGCGGTGCGGGTGTGTCTGAAGAAATTATGCTGCCGAAACAGCTTGCCGATTAATAGAAGCGACCGTCGAGGGCATCGTAGGCCTTGCACCAGCGATCGAACGCGGCGTCGTAAGCGGCGAAGTTGTCGGGGTTGGGAAGATACTCGTCCTTGATCTTGACAGCGGTATCCACAGCGTCGCGGCAATCCTTGTAGATGCCGGAGCCAATGCCGGCGTACAGGGCAGCGCCCAGGCAGCCGGATTCGGAAGCGACCAGAGTCTGGATCTTGCACTTGGTGATGTCGGCAAGCATCTGGCACCAGAAGGGGCTGTTGGTAGCGCCGCCGGTCAGGCGGATGGTGTCAACGTTAATGCCCGCAGCAGCTTCCGCGCGCAGGATGTCGTACATTTCGAAGGAGATGCCTTCGAGGACGGAACGGGCCATGCAGTCCTTGGTGGTGCCGAGATCCATGCCCAGGAAGGTACCCTTGGCCTTGGCGTTGATGCGGGAACCGGAAGCACCCTGCAGGAAGGGCAGGAATACAACGCCCTTGGAGCCGATCGGAACATCTTCCATCTGATGGGTCAGCATGTTGTAGACGTTCTGCTTGCAGGTCTTGGCAGCAGCGACTTCCAGATCGCCGAAGGTGTCGCGATACCAGCGGAAGGAAGAAGCAGCGGTGTTGGAGAAGGCCTCGATCGTCCAGTTGCCAACGCCGTGGTTGCTCTTAACAACCAGCTTCTTGTTGGGGTCACGGATGGGCTTGTCAGAGATGACGAAGCAGGAACCGAACGTGCCGATAACCATGACAGCGGTGCCGTCGTCGATGCCGCCGCAGCCGAAGGTGTTGCAGTTCTGGTCATGAGCGCCCATGCAGATGTTGCAGCCGACGGGCAGACCGGTCTTTTCAGAGATCTCGGGGCTGATGTGGCCGACGACCTTGCCGGGTTCGGTGACGACAGTGGCGCGCTTGGACATCGGGATGCCGATCAGGTTGTTGATCTTTTCGGACCAGGCGTGATTGTTGACGTCGCCGCAGCCTTCACGGCTGGAAGAGGACAGGTCAGTGTAGTAGCCGTCAGCGCCGAACTGCTTGAGGAAGTAGTCCTCATGGGTGGAGAACAGAGCGGTCTTGGCCCAGTTCTCGGGCTCATGGTTCTTCAGCCAAACCAGCTTGGCGATGGAGAAGCACATGCCCAGCGGATCGCCGGTGATGGCGTAGTATTCATCGTGGCTGATCTTGGAGAGGATTTCCTGAATCTCGGGCTCCTGGCCACGGACGTCCTGCCAGCCCACCCAGGGACGGATCAGTTCGCCGTTTTCGTCCAGAAGACCGATAACAGAACCCTGAGCGGAGAAACCCATGGCAACGATTTCCTGAGGATCCACGCCGGAATTCTGAATCGCCTGCTTGCAGGTAGCGAAGATGGCGGGGGTCAGATCTTCAGCGGTCTGCTCAACCCAGCCGGGATGCGGATAGTAGCAAGGATACTCCCTGTAATCAGAACCGATGCAGTTTCCCTCGAAATCGAAGACGCAGGCTTTGCAGCCGGTGGTGCCGCCGTCGATACCTACCAAATACTTACCCATATACGTTTCCTCCTTGTTGTTGTGTGTTCAGGGAAGATGAATATTTAAAGTGGTATGTTCAAAACAGAATGCAGACGAAACCAGGCGTTCTGCGGGTGACGGTTGAAAGCAAACAGCCAAACTCTGCAGATGAAACGGCGAAAAAAACGAAAAGCCTGGCGCTAAGAAAAGCATTCAGCTTTGTGAAAAGAGAACCGTCATTTGGTACAATATATTATAACTTGATTATACCTGTAAAAGCCCATTTTGTAAATAGCTCTGAAAAATTTTTGAAAGTTTGACTGAGACGAATGTTTATCGAAACAATCTTTGTGTTTAAACGGTGAGAAAATGTAAGAGTTGGAAAAGGATTATAAAATTATGATACAAGAATGTCCTGAAAAATAGTCTGAAGAAAGCAGGAAAGAGCGGCAGGTTGTTTTTACAGAAAGTAGAGAAATTATAGAAATGTTATAAATTTGCACTGAATCGGAAATAAATGGGCGCTGTGAAAGTAAAAATGCCAATATGTGGCAAGCTCTGTTGACAATTTGCAAAGAAAATGTGTATAATCTATATAATAAGCTCAATTGGTGAAAGATGAGATGGGGGGACGCGTATGCTGGATCGAAACAATCCGAAGCCGCTGTATGCGCAGTTTGAAGACCTTTTGCGGACAGCTATCATGGCGGGGGAATGGGAGACCAATCATGCCATTCCATCGGAAAACGAGCTGAGCCGTACCTATGGCCTGAGCCGGATGACGGTTCGCTCTGTGATCACGCAGCTGGTGAAGGAAGGGCTACTCTTCCGCGTGCAGGGCAAGGGGACCTTTGTCGCCGCGCCGAAGATCACGACCCGTTCTCCCGCTTATATGGGCATCCGTGAGCAGCTTGAGGAAATGGGGTATGAGATCTCCACGGAGCTCAAGTGCTTTGAAGTGAGGCCCGCCAACGCGCATGTGGCGCGCGCGCTGGAGATCGAAAAGGGCGACGAGGTCACCTATATCGAGCGCTTGCGCTTTGCGGGGGGGCAGCCGATCAGCATCCATCGCTCCTATCTGCCTACGGCGCTGTGCCCTTCGCTCAGCGATGAGGCACTTGAGAGCGAACAGCTTTGCGTGATCGTCGAGCGGGAGTTTGGCATGAAGGCGGCGTCGGTATCTGAATCGCTGGAATCGGTTCTTGCCAGCGCGGAAGAGGCGGCAATGCTGCAAATTGACAGAAGCTATCCGCTATTGTTGCTGGAGGATGTCAACAAAACAGTTGACGGAAAGATCTTTGAATATACGAAGGTGCTTTTCCGCGGAGATAAAATCAAGCTCCATTTTGAATATCAGGCCTGAAACTGCGGCCCGGGCGATCACTAGATGGTCATAAAACAATATGGCGGTCTTTAATGTTGGTGATAACAAAACAGAGGTTATATATGGGATACACTGAGAATAAATTGAGGCCAGAAGATTCGTCCGTGCATGATTGGTATAGATTTGTATTATCGTTTCCGCCGCATCTCGTTCAGCAATACCTTGACGATTTTGGAGTAAGTAAAACCTCGCTGGTATTGGATCCTTTTTGTGGGACAGGTACAACAAATGTAGAGTGCAAAAAGAACGGGATTCCTTCATGGGGAATTGAAGCAAGTCCGATAACACATTTTGCCAGCAGAACTAAATGTATATGGCTTACTGGCGCATATGACCTGATTGGTGAAGCAAAGATAATTGCTGAAAAAGCAGCAATGCAAATAGAGTCTGCAACAGAATTAAAAACACTTTCTGATGTTCAGACAAGCCTGATACTTAAAAATTCTATTTCTGCCCGGCCATTGAGTGATACGCTTATTTTGAGAGATGTTATCCTTTCTGCCAATTCAAAGTATCGGGATTATTATTTGCTGGCACTTGCAAAACATATTGTTTATTCATACAGCAATTTGAAATTCGGCCCTGAGGTCGGGGTTAGTAGAAAGAAAAAGGAACGGGTAGATACAGTAAATATATGGCTTTCTGAAGTGGAAAAAATACAAAATGATTTGATTTTAAACGAAGGCAATGCTTTTACTCCCTCGGAAATTACTTTTGGAGATGCCAGAAGTATCACTCTATCTCCATATCGCGGGAAAGTAGATTGTGTTATTACTTCTCCGCCTTATCCAAATGAAAAAGACTATTCCAGAACAACGAGATTAGAATCTGTTATTCTTGGTTTTTTGAATAGCAAAGAGGATTTAAGGCGAGTCAAACAGGGATTTATTCGCTCTAATTCAAAAAATGTTTATCGTAGTGATAATGATGCACAGTACGTTTGCGATATAGCTTCAATAAATGAGTTGAGTATGAAAATAGAGCAAAGACGTATTGAACTGGGAAAAACATCTGGTTTTGAAAAACTGTATGCTTCGGTTGTCAGACTTTATTTTGGAGGGATGGCAAAACACTTGAATGAATTGAAACCATTTCTTAAAAATGGAGCTTCTCTTGCATATGTAGTTGGGGATCAGGCTTCGTATTTTCAGATTCCAATTAGAACGTCTGCGCTATTGGGTGAGGTTGCAGAAAGTTTAGGTGGATATAGTGTTGAACGAATAGACACGTTCCGAAAAAGATTTGCAACGTCAACGGAAACGTGGCTGAACGAAGATGTTTTGATCCTGAAGTATAAAGGGAATTAAAATGGCGAAATACGATGATATTATCAGTGCGATATTTAAAGACCGTTATTCAGAAGGAGTTACTTCGATTGTTTTTGAGCGTGAAGATTTGGCTGCAAAGGCCAGAGATCTGGGTTTAAACCTCCAAAGAATCTTGGCGATATAGTTTATTCATATAAATATCGAAAACGTTTGCCTGAAGATATTGCAAGTACAGCACCTGAAGGTTTTTATTGGAGAATTAAGAATACTGGTATAGCTCAGCATGAGTTGGTTCTTACCCCGGGAGCTGAATTTGTGGAACCTGATGCCATGCTTGCAATAACCAAAATACCAGATGGGACACCCAGCATTGTAAGGAAATACAGTATTTCCGATGAGCAAGCTTTATTGGCTATTGTACGTTATAATCGTCTGATTGACGTCTTTTTAGGCATAACCTGCTATTCCCTCCAAAACCATTTGCGTACAACGGTTTCGGGAATTGGGCAAATAGAGACCGACGAGATTTATGTTGGTATCGACAAAGCTGGCAGGCAGTATATCATTCCGATTCAGGCCAAGGGCGGTACAGACAAATTGGGTATATCCCAGATTGAGCAGGATTTGGCTTTGTGCGCTGAGAAATATCCGGAATTAATTTGCAAATCAATTGCATGTCAGTTTATTACAAGAGATATTGTGGCAATGTTCGAGTTCTCGATTGAAGACGAAAGAATCATTAAAGTTAACGAGCGCCATTAAAGATTGTCGATGCTTCATCTATAAGTTCGGATGATCTTCGCTCTTATAGAACACATGGGTAATGATTTAATTGACTACTGTTTTGCGTAAAAGTGAGAGCAAAGTTCAGTTTATTTGTCGCCTGCTCTGAATAGACCTGTTCTGAATAACGCGCCTCCATACAGGGACAAGTCTTGTATAGTACGTCCTGCGAGACAGAAGCCCGGACACCTGAGTGTCTAAGGCCGTCGCTTTGTTCCGTACAATGGGTTACACCAATTGCGCCGCCTTGCGGCTACCTCTTTAGGATTGTTATTAAAAAATTCTCCGTATGAGTAGACATATGGAGAATTTACTGTTTTACGGACAGCGCCAGATACCGAGGCTGTTTTTTTGAAGGAACGGAAAAGTTCGTTTGATGTAAGCAACTCTGCTTCGGTTGTTGATAAATCACAGGATTGTGTATTTTCAGACAATCCTTTTCAAACATGGGGAGAAAAGCTATAGTATAGAGAAAGAGAAGGGATGAGTTGGCGGCGCCTTTTTTAGCGTTTTGAGATTTTTGCGGGGAGGGATTGCTGTGTACGAAACCAGAAGGCTGATCCTGCGGCTTTCCAATGAGGTGGAGGCGGAGCAGGTACTGAAGTATTACGTGCGCAATCGGGAATTCTTCAAGCCCTATGAGCCGGAAAGGCCCAACGGATTTTTTACGCTGGAAAATCAAAAGCTTTACCTGCAGCGGGATCAGGAAAACCTGGAAGGGCGGCGCGGGATGCGCTTTTGGCTCTTCCGCCAGGAGGAACCCGACGAGATCATGGGAACGATCGCCCTCAACGGCATCATGTGGGGTGGATTCCGCTCCTCCTTTCTGGGCTATAAGCTCGACTGCAACCATGCCGCCAAGGGCTACATGACCGAGGCGGTGGAGCGGGTGGTCAGCATCGCCTTCCATCAGCTCAAGCTGCACCGGCTGGAGGCCAACGTCATGCACCGCAATTATGCCTCAGTTCGCGTGGTGGAAAAGCTGGGATTTGAGCAGGAAGGAATTTCACGAAAATACATGAATATCAACGGCCGGTGGGAGGATCACGTACACATGGTTCTGCTCAATCCGGCAGTAGAAAACACCGTGGAAGAACCGATCCGTCTGTGGTATTGAAAATAAAAAAGACACGGGCTGCTTTGGGCGGCCGTCCTGGCAAAATAAAAGAAAAAAGCGTTCCCGTTCTTTTGAAAGGAACGCTTTTCGGATTTTCAGCCATTTTGGAAGGCCTTTTTGGACAGGAAGAAAGGAATGTGTGAGCATGTCTGTGCGTGCAGTGGATCTGATTTTAAAAAAGAAGCAGGGCGGGGAACTGACAACGGAGGAGATCAACGGCCTGATCCGTGGCTACGTGGCGCGGGAGATCCCGGATTATCAGATGTCGGCGCTGCTGATGGCCATCTGTTTTCGCGGGATGTCCCGGCGGGAGACTTCGGATCTGACCATGGCTATGACCCATTCCGGAGATGTGGTGGATCTTTCCGCGATCAGGGGAATCAAAGTAGATAAGCATTCTACCGGCGGCGTGGGCGATACGACGACTTTGATCCTTGGGCCATTGGTGGCGGCCTGCGGTGTGCCGGTGGCCAAAATGAGCGGACGGGGTCTGGGGCACACCGGCGGCACACTCGACAAGCTGGAAGCCATTGATGGGGTCAGCGTTTCGATGACGGTCGAACGCTTTATCGAAATCGTTCAGCAGACCGGTATCGCTGTCATCGGCCAGACCGGTAATCTCGTGCCGGCCGACAAGCTGATGTATGCCCTGCGGGATGTGACGGGCACCATCGACAGCATTCCGCTGATCGCATCAAGCATTATGAGCAAGAAGATCGCCGCTGGCAGCGACGCGATCGTGCTGGACGTCAAGACCGGATCGGGCGCCTTTATGCAGAAAAAGGAAGATGCGTTCGCTCTCGCCCAGGAGATGGTGGGCATCGGCGAAGCGGTGGGAAGAAAAACCGTCGCCGTGGTGACGGACATGAATCAGCCGCTGGGGATGGCCATCGGCAACGCCCTTGAGGTGCGGGAAGCGATCCTGGCCCTTTCCGGAAAAATTTCCGAAGACGATCCGCTGATCGAAGTGGTGCTGCTGCTCGGCAGTGAAATGTTGCGGTTGGGCGGCGCGGCAAAGACGGAGGAAGAGGCGAAGAAAAAGTTGCTTTGGGCGCTGCGCAGCGGCGCAGGGCTGGAAAAGCTGCGTACGCTCCTTCGGTCTCTCGGAGGCGACGGACGCTGCTGCGACGAGCCGGACAGCCTGCTGCGGGCACGGCGTCAGATTGATGTGACGGCGGATCAGGACGGAGTCGTTGGAAAAATGAATGCCGTTGCGATCGGCGAAGCATCGCTGCTGCTCGGCGCGGGCCGCGTCACCAAAGAAGACCAGATCGACCCGGACGTGGGCATTGTGATGAACGTGCGGCTGGGCGATCTGGTCAAAAAGGGTCAGCCGCTGGCACGGTTTTACGTCAACGACGAAACCGATCTGATCGCGGCGGAAGAGCTCTTCCGTTCGGCCTTGAAGGTCTCGCAGGAAGCGCCGCGGCATTCGCCCATGGTGTACGGCGTGGTCCGGGCAGAACAGGAAGCGTGAAGCGTGCGCCCCTTCCGCGGCCCCCGCTGAAAGGGGAGCGCGCCGCGTCCCGGAACCGGGCAAAGGTAGCGGGAAGGCAGCGAAATGCGCAAACTTCCCTTCGGCGGATTGTGCCGCGGCCTGATTCGTTATGCTGCGTATCTATGCAGTTCTGACGGGCGCTCTGCGGCCTGCGCGTGCCTTGCCGCGCCGGAGTTGTTTCCCGTTTCGGCGGAACCGGAGACTCGGGGCCTTTCCCGTATGGCCGCCGGGGCAAAAACGAATCTGAAAAACCTCCGCAGGGATATCCCATGCGGAGGTTTTTCTGTTTTAGGAGCGCCTGAGGAAGGCGCTTTTTCCCGTTGGGGCAGGCCGGTTTTACGCGGCAACAGCCGTCTTCGGGCGGAGACGCTCAATGGTCTTGTGCAGCAGCACGGCGATCACCACGCAGATGATCAGATCGGGCAGGATGCAGGAAGCCTGATAGCCCAGAGAGTACAGCCAGGGGCTCATTCCCTCGGGAGCGTATTCGCCAAAGAAGATCGCGCCGGAAAGGAAGTGGCTCAGGAAGCGGAGCATGCCGGAGACCACGACGCCCACGTAGAGGTTCTTGCGGAAGAAGCCGGTGCAGCCCAGCACGCCGAAGGCGATGATGTAGTCAAGAAGGATCTGGGCAGGATGGACGAACCAGGCGTCCTGAATCATCTGCAGCACAGCGTAGGCAAGGCCGGCAATGATGCCCTTGCGGGGGCCGTACCAGTAGCCGTAGACCATGATGGGCAGCATGGAGCCGGGCGTGATGGAGCCGCCCTGGGGCATGTGGAGCAGGCGGATGTAGCTCAGAACGAAGGAGAGAGAGATGCACATGGCGCCGTAAACCAGCGCGCGGGTGTCAAATCCCTTCTGTACCGGTTCGTTTTTCTTGAAGGCACGCAGCGCCACAAAGACCAGCGCTACAAAGGCCACTGCCAGCGCGCCGAACATCAGCCATTCTTTGGGTTCGAGTTCTGCAAAATGGGAGAAAAGCGAAAATTCCATGATAATACCTCGCTGTCGAAAAAGTGGAGAACAGAGGACCGAAGAAAGCGCACTTTTTCCCAAAAGCAGACCCTGTGCACAAATAGCGCGCAGGGCTCTCAAAGAAAACCCCACATACCGAAAAGGCATGCGGGGAAACGTACACGATGACGCGACCGGCACAGACAACTCAATTCTGATCGTCTGCCCAACGTCTGACATCTGCCGCTTCCCTACGCTAGCGTTAACTACCAGGTTCGAAGGGTCCATGCGGTTTTTGCAACCGCATTATCTCAGCCAAAGGCACCCCCGCGGACATATTCAATTGAAACAGTTTCAGTGTAACAGCAGTGGGGCGGGCTGTCAAGCGAAAATTCAACAGGAAGCGGAAGCGGCGAAAAGAAGAGGCGCTTGCGGACGGGCACGGCGCAGCGGCCTGGAAAGTTCCGGCTTTTGAGGTTAGAGGAATCATTTGGGATAAAAAATCCTGCGGCAAAGGAGGCAGGCCGCAGGGCAGCGTCCCCAGGCGGGGCGCTCAGGGAACGAAATTCACAGGGCGGAAGAAAGCTGCTGGGCATAGTCGATGATCTCGCCGGTAGGAGCGAGCTCCTTGACCAGCAGGGCACGCACATAGCCGCGGTCGGTGGAGGTGGAGCTGATAAAGAACCCTTTGCCGTAGTAAAAGCGGATCAGGCTGTACATTTTGGCGGAGGTGTGCAGAAGGACAGCTGAAAGCCCCATCTCCTTGCAGTTGGTGACGACGGCGTTAACCAGGGCGCTGCCCAGGCCGCAGCTCTGCGCTGCAAGGCGGACGCCGAACCGGCTGATATAGGCGGTGCTGGGGCTGATCTGCTCATAACGGATGGTGCCGACGGGAACGCCGTCCAGCTCGCCGACGAGCACCACCTTTCTGTGCATGTCGGCGCGGATGGTCTCCTCGGTTTCCTTCAGGGCCTTGACCTTGTCGGGCTGGCCCAGGTCAAAGGCGTATTTGGAAAAGGCCTCCCGCGTGATGTCGAGGATCACGGGGATGTCTTTTTCCTGGGCTTTGCGGATGGTCACTTTCATAAAAATCACCTCTGTCAGGGCTGAAAAGGGAGAAGGGAGCGGCCGCTTACAGCGCGGCGGTCTCCGCGGGATTCATCAGCAGGGCCATGACGGCCTTCTGGGCGTGCAGGCGATTTTCCGCCTCGTCAAAGACCACGGAGTGCGGGCCGTCGATGACCTCGGCAAGCACCTCCTCGCCGCGGTGGGCGGGCAGGCAGTGCTGGAAGATATAGTCGGGCTTGGCGCAGGCGGCCAGCGCGTTGCTGACGCAGTATTTGCCGGCAAAGACCTTCTGTCGCTCTGTGGCCTCGCCCTCCTGGCCCATGGAGGCCCACACGTCGGCGTAGATGCAGTCCGCACCGGAAACGGCTTCTTCAGGATCTTCCGTGATGACCACCTTGCTGCCGGTCCCGGCGGCGTTCTGTCTGGCCCATTCTACAAATTTGGGCATGGGCTCATACCCCTTCGGGCAGGCGATGGAAACGTCCATGCCCAGCTTGGTGCAGCCGATGAGCAGGGAGTTGGCCATGTTGTTGCCGTCGGAGACGTAGGCCAGCTTGCCGGTCAAAGAGCCCCTGTGCTCGTAATAGGTCAGAAGATCCGCCAGCACCTGGCAGGGGTGGCAGTCGTCCGTCAGGCCGTTGATGACCGGGATGCCGCTGTACTGGGCAAGGGCTTCCACGTCGGACTGCTTGAAGGTGCGGATCATGATGCCGTCCACCATGCGGCCAAGCACTTGCGCGGTGTCTTCAATGGGCTCGCCGCGGCCGAGCTGAATGTCATTGGAGGAAAGAAACATGCCGATTCCGCCGAGCTGGTAGATGCCGGTCTCAAAGGAAACACGGGTGCGGGTGGAAGACTTGGTAAAGATCATGGCGAGCATTTTGTTGGCGCAGAGCGCGGGACGCACGCCTTTTTTGAGCAGGGTCTTGATCTTGAGGGCGGTGGAAAGCACCTGAAGCAGCTCGTCGGCGGTGTAATCCTGAAGCGTCAGCAGGTGCTTCTGGGAAAAGGGGGCCTTGGCCTTGTAATTCATCAGATCCATAATCAAACCTCCTGTCGGTTTGTCAGTTGTGCCGGTTGCCGCAGTTCAGCCGTTCAAAACGGCTTCGAGTGAGGGAACGATGGAAAGGAGCTCCTCCTCACCGATGGTGAGCGGGGGAACGAGACGCAGGGTATTCTGCCCGGCAGTGCCGGCGAGGAAGCCCTTTTCCCGAAGGGCCGCGGCCGCTTTGCCAACCGGCAGGCTGTCGCTGAGCTGAACGCCGAGCATCAGGCCCATGCCGCGCACGTCCGCGATCGCTTCGCAGCGGTTTTTCAGCTCCCCGAGGGCCGCGAAAAGCTTTTTGCCCTTGGCGGTCACGGCCTCAAGGAAGCCGGGCTGCGTCACGGCGCCGAGCACATACAGACCGGCGGCGCAGCACAGGGGATTGCCGCCGAAGGTGGTGCCATGGTCGCCGGGCACAAAGGCGCAGTATTTTTCCCTGGCCAGCACCGCCCCGATGGGCAGGCCGCCGCCAAGGGCTTTGGCCGAGGTGAAGATGTCCGGCTCCACGCCGTAGGCCTGGTGGGCAAAGAGCCTGCCGGTGCGGCCCATGCCGGTCTGCACTTCGTCAAAGATCAAAAGCGCGCCGGTGCGGTCGCAGAGGGCTCTGAGGCCCTGCAGGTATTCCTTTTCGGCGGGAATGACACCGCCTTCGCCCTGAATGCACTCTACGAGCACGGCGCAGGTGGTCTCATCCACCGCTTCTTCCATGGCGGAAAGGTCGTTGTAGGGAACGTTGACGAATCCGGGGACCAGCGGCGCAAAGGGCGCCCGGTACTTTTCCTGCCCGGTGGCGGCGAGGGTCGCAAAGGTGCGGCCGTGGAAGGAATGGAGGGCGGAGACCACGCCGGCGCGGGTTTCGCCTTTGCCGTAAAAATAGCGGCGGGCCAGCTTCAAAGCGCCCTCATTGGCCTCTGCGCCGCTGTTTGCGAAAAAGACGCGGTCGGCGCAGGTGGCTTCGCAGAGGGCCTTAGCGAGCATCGCCTGAGATTCGATGTAGAAGTAGTTGGAGCAGTGGATGAGCTTTTTCGCCTGCTCCGTGATGGCGGAAAGGAAGCCCTCGTCGCCGTAGCCCAGGGCGTTGACCGCGATGCCCGCGAGAAAGTCCGTGTAGGCCTTTCCGTCCTGATCGTACAGCGTCGCGCCCTGACCGTGGGTGAAACAAAGGGGGATGCGCTCGCCGAAGGTGTTCATATAATGGGCGTGATCGGCGGCGATGATGGTGGAAAGATCAGGCATATTTGTCCTCCTTGGGCCATTGGCTGGTCACCATGGTGCCGATGCCGGAGTCGGTAAAGATTTCCAGAAGGATGGGATGCGGAATGGTGCCGTTGAGGATATGGGTGCGGCGGACGCCGCTTTCGAGCGCTTCGATGCAGCCCCTGACCTTCGGGATCATGCCGCCCGCGACGACGCCGTCTGCAATGAGCTTTTCGATCCCGTCGATGCCGATGTGGTAGATGAGGGTGTCGGGGTTCTTCGGGTCGGAGCGGATCCCGTCGATGTCCGTCAGGAAGATCAGCTTTTCGGCCTTGAGGGCGGCGGCAATGGCGCCGGCAACCGTGTCCGCGTTGATGTTGTAGCTCTGGCCGTCCTCGCCGCAGCCGATGGGCGCGATCACGGGGATGAATTCATCTTTGGTCAGCAGCTCCAGCAGCTTTGTGTTGATGTGGGTGATCTCGCCCACATAGCCCAGATCCACGCCGTCCACCGGCTCCTTTTTGACCACTTCGATGAGTTTGGCGTCCTTGCCGCACAGGCCGATGGCCTTGCCGCCAAGGGCGTTGAGCTTGGCGACGATGTCCTTGTTGATCTTGCCGGTGAGCACCATCTGCACCACTTCCATAGTGTCCGCGCTGGTGATGCGCAGGCCGTTGTGAAATTCGGAGGGGATATCCAGTTTTTTGAGGAGATTGTTGATCTCAGGACCGCCGCCGTGCACCACGATGGGATTGACGCCGACGAATTTGAGCAGCGTCACGTCCTGAAGGATCTTCTCGGTCAGCTCCTCGCTCTGCATGGCATTGCCGCCGTATTTGATGACGACGGTCTTGCCGGAGAGCCGCTGGATGTAGGGCAGCGCCTCGATGAGGATGCCCGCCTTTTCAAAAAGAATGTCGATGTTCTTGACCATGGGGATACGGATGCTCCTTTATGCTGAAAAAATGGTTTACAGTGACCAGGGCAGGGCGGACAGCCCGGCGGTCTCCGGCAGGCCGAACAGCAGGTTCATGTTTTCCACGGCCTGACCGGCGGCTCCCTTGATGAGATTGTCGATGCAGCTCACGACGATGACGCGGTCAAGACGCTGGTCAACCGTCAGGCCGATGGCGACGGAGTTGGAGCCCACCACATGTTTGATCTCCGGCAGCTTCCCGGCGGGGAAAAGGCGAACGAAGGGTTCGTTCTGATAAAACTCTCCGTAAAGGGCCATCAGCTCCGCGGGATCCTTTGGGGCGTTCGGGGCCAGCTTTGCGTAGCTGGTGGCGAGGATGCCGCGGTTGATGGGCAGCAGATGGGGGGTAAAGGAAAGCCGGATGGCCGTGCCGGCCAACTTGGACAGCTCCTGCTCGATCTCGGAGGTGTGGCGGTGCTTGGCCACGTTGTATGCCTTCAGGCTTTCATTCACCTCGCAGAAGAGCTTATCCTGCGAAGGATTGCGGCCCGCGCCGGTGGCGCCGGACTTGGCGTCGATGAAGATGGAGTCAAAGTCGATCAGATGGCGCCTGGCAAGGGGCGCAAGCGCCAGAATGGAGCAGGTGGTATAGCAGCCGGGATTGCCGATCAGTTTGGCTTTCCGGATGGCATCCCGGTGAAGCTCCGGCAGGCCGTAGACCGCGGCTTTCAGAAGCTCCGGCGCGGCGTGCTCGCAGCCGTACCAGGCAGAATACACTTCGGGATCGTCGTAGCGGAAATCGCCGCTCATGTCGATCACCGTGCCGCCGCCGGCGACCAGCGCAGGGATCACCTGATTGGAGGCGCCATGGGGCAGAGCCGTGAAGATGACATCGCTGTTTTCAAGGACGTCGTCAATGTCCAAAGAGGAGAGGGCCGGAAGGTCATAGCCCATCAAAGACGGATAGGAAGCGGACATCTCCTGCCCGGCCAGGGAATGAGAGACCAGACGGCTAAGCACTGCATTGGGATGGTTATAAAGCAAACGGGTCAGCTCCAGGCCTACATAGCCGGTTGCACCCAGGATACTCGCACGGATCATCAGATTTCACCTCAAGAAAAGAATAAAATAATAATACACCTTATTTGAGTAATTATGCAATAGTGAATTGAGAAATTTCTAGTATAAAAATGCAGAATATGCCCAAAATAACCTTATCTTTACAAAGGAGGCAAAGGAAATGAAAAAGAGAGTGCTGTTTTTGGGTCTGGCGCTGGCAGCGTTGGCAGTAACGGCAGCGCTGGCTGTATACGAACCGGCTGAAAGAGTGGAAACGGCCTCAGTACGATTCGGAGACATGGCGCTTACCGCACAGGCGGAGGGCGGCATTATTGCGCGGGAAGATTTCCTGCTCACCGCTGCACAGGCTGGCCAGGTGGAGGAGCTGAGCCTGGAAAGCGGACAGATCGTGGAACCGGGGCAAATCGTTTTGCGGCTTTCGGATGGAAAGATCCGCGAAGAGATTGCCGCCATCGATGCCCGGATGCAGGAGCGCGCGCAGGAAACGGTGGCTCCCGCCGCTGAGGAAGAAACCGCCGCCATGCAGGCGGAGACAGCTCTTCGGGAGGCAGCCGGTCTGGCGCAGACCCGGGGCATCTCCTATGACCTGTTCAACCGGACGGTAGAAGCAGCTTTTGCGGCCCGTAGCAGTGCGGTCTTTGCTTCTGTTCTCGAGCAGCAGACGCAGGCAAATCCTTCTGTGGAGGAAGCGGAACAGGAAAAGCTGAAGAGCTGGCGGACGCGGCTGGAGGGAGAGTTGGAGACCCTGGAGCTTTCAACCGCGCAGGGTGGAAAGGTTTTGGAGGTTTTTGCAAAGGAAGGAGATTACCTGCTTGCGGGAGAGAAGATCGCAAGGCTGACTGTTCCGGAGGGAGGACTGGTGCAGGTACAGGGACTGCCTCTTTCCGTGGGGCAGAAGGTGCGCCTGACAGTACAGGGGGTCGGCTACGAGGGGAATGTGTGCGCTGTGGAAAGCGGGAAAGCGCTGATCGAGCCGCAGAGCGGCCTGTATGAGCGGGCGGTGCAAAGCGGCGGGGGAGTGACCGTCAGCGCCGTGTCCGCCAGCGCACAGGATGTGTGTTTGCTGCCGCGAAACTGTGTGGCGGAGGATGAAGCGGGGGCGTATGTACTGCTTCTTGACAGCGGCCGGCTCCGGCGGCAGGACGTGACCGTTGTGCTGGAAAACGAAGTAGACGCGGCGGTAAGCGCTGGCCTTGGCGCGGGAGAGGTGGCAGTCTATTATCCGGAACGCTACCTGGCAGGACAGAAGGCCGTGGCAGAAGAATAGGAAAACACAGAAAAGAGCCGGGGAGAAAACAGTTCCTCCGGTTCTTTTCAGGAAGAGGCACATCACCTTTCAGGCAGGATGCCTGCGGTACCGTGCGAGAGTATAGAAAAGATCGATGAGAAAATATCCGCCCAGCGCCGCAGAAAGCGGGAGGAGCACCGGCAGGGAAAGCCCTTCCAGAAAAGGCCAGAGCAGGGGAAACAGCACCCGTACCGTCAATACGCCCATCAGTCCGAAGAGAAGGCCGTTTCCCAGACAGACCCGGCCGTGAAGGTGAAAGCGGCGGCGGGAGTAATCCCAAAAGCGCCGGCGGCAGACGGTTTCAAGAAGCAGGCCGGTGCAGTACTCCACCGCGCAGTTAACAGCCATTGACGCGAAAAACAGCGAAAGCAGGTTTTGAGAAAAGAAGCGGGATGCTGCAATGGTGCACAGTGCGCCGATGCCATAAACCGGGCTAAATGGCCCATGCAGCAGGGCGTTATTGGTCAGATGTCCAGCAGGCAGGGAGCAAAAAAGCGTTTCGCACAGCCAACCCAGGCAGGCAAACAGGGAAAACAGCACAAACCAGCGCAGCAGCAGTTGAATCGTCAAGACAGAGTCCTCCTGAAAAAAGAATACTGCCAGTATGCGCAAAGCTCGGAAAATTTATGAAAATGCAGAAAGGGAAATAAAAAGACGAAAGCAATACAGTGAAAAATATACAGAATAGCAATGCAGGATCAGCCTGGGAAAGCCAGGGACGAAACCTGCCGCACAACGCAGTGGAGAAAACCTTATGATTTCCTGTGGGGCAAAACTCAAAAAAAGGTCAGAAGGAAAAATGCTGATTTTGTGGATTTCTTTTCCAAGCGGCGCAAATATGCTATAATAGCCGCTGTGTAACCACTGCTTGGAGATCTTCTGCAGGCTGCGGCGCTTGCCGCTGCGCAGGATGAGCATCCGGAAATGGAGAGACGATTTGGAAAAGAAACAAAACAGCGCCGAAGGATCAAAGACCCTGCGCTCGGCGATGGTCATTACACTGATTATCATCGTCAGCAAAGTGGTGGGGTTCCTGCGGGAGCTGGTGTTTGCCGCCTATTTTGGAACGGGGATCCTCAGCGATGCCTACACCAACGCCAACACGATCGTAAACCTGTTTATTCTTCTGTTTTCGGCCTGCATTTCTTCGACTTTTATTCCGATCTATACCAAGACCCTGCGGGAGGAGGGAAAGCGCAGGGCCAATCGCTATACCAACAGCATTCTGACCATCTTTACGCTCTGCGGTGTGGCGCTGGGCCTGCTGGGCTACTTCTTTGCGCCGCAGATGTGTGAGCTGCTCATGCCGCAGCTGGCGCCGGCCGCGCAAAAAGGCACGGAGCTGTATGCTTCTCAGTACGAGAAGCTCATGCTGACGGCCAGCCTTGCAAAGATCATGTTCCCCTCCATGGCCTTTGCCGCCTGCACGGGGGTATTCACATCGCTGCTCAACGCCAACGAGCGCTTCATTCCCGAGCAGATCATCGGCTTTGCCCTGAGCTTTTGCGTCATCACCGCCTGCGTGGCCTTTACGGATGCGGGCATCACAGCTGTCGCCATCGCCACGGCGATCACCTACGTGCTGCAGCTGCTGATCGTTTTGCCCTTTACCAGAGGGATCTACCGGTTTGAGCCCAATCTGAGCGGATGCTCCGGCAAAGTCAAGCGGACCTTTGCGCTGGCCCTGCCGGCGATCCTTTCCATGGCGCTGGATGAAGTGAATCATCTGGTGGACAAAAACGTTGGCATCTGGCTGGGTGACGGCCCGAACAGCGCCCTGAATTACGCTTACCGCCTGATTACGCTGGTGCTCGGGGTGCTGGTGGTGCCTATCACGACCATCATGTTCTCCAAGCTGAGCCAGTACGCCGCCCGGGGAGAAAAGCGCCGCATCCTGGACACGACGAAGGAATGTCTGGAGGTTCTCGCCGTGATCGTTTTGCCGGTGATGGTGCTGGCGGCGCTTCAGAGCAGGGATGTGATCCGTTTCCTGTATTTCCGCGGCGCCTTCGACGAAAACTCGCTTGCGATGACTTCGGATGCCTTTTTCTTCTATATTATTGGCGTGCTGGGCTTTGCCTGGAGGAACTTCCTCGTCCGGGTGTTTTATTCCGTGCAGGATACCAGCGCGCCAATGCGCATTGGCATCCTTTCCGTCGGCGTCAATATTCTGCTCAATGTACCCCTTGCAAAGGTGATGGGCGTTGGCGGCCTGACGCTGGCGACCAGCATTTCCGGCGCGCTGGGCGCGGCGCTGATGCTCGCACGGCTCAGAAGAACCATGGGCCGGATGCGGTTTGGAGATACGCTTTTGCAGCTTTGCAAGCTGGTGGTTGCCGTATCGATGGCGGGCGCTGTCACGCTGGCGCTCTCCGGTGTGATCGAGTTGGCGACCCGCAGCCTGTTCCTGCGGCTGCTGGGCGCGACGGCAGGCGGCCTCGCGGTTTACGCCGGCATGGTGGTGATGCTGCGGGTGCGGCAGGTCAAGACCATTGTGTCAATGATTCGGGGAAGGGTGCGCCGCTCCTGAGAAAGCTGCTGAAAGGACGGCAAAAGTCAGATTTCGGTGAACATCAAGAAAAAATAAAATTTTACGGTTGTGACATAAAAACGAAAGAGGCGGATTTTCCGCCTTTTTTGCTGTTTTGGTCAAAAAAACAATGCCCAAAAATAAAAATTTGACTCCGCAAAGGACAAAAACGCGCAAAAAACTTAAGGATCTCTTGATGTGATTTTCTCAAACATTGTGATACGATGCGCATTGTAAACCGCCGGACAGGCGGCACAGGAACAAAAAACTGGAGGAGAAAAGAAAATGAAGCACGCAAAAAGACTTTGCAGTGTGATTCTGGCTGGCGCAATGGCGTTTTCGCTGGCAGCCTGCCAAAATGCGGACACTGAACCGGAACAGACCCCTGTTACGGTGCAGGAACAGACGACGCCCGCCCCGACGGAAGAACCCGCGGCGGCCGCGGGCTTTGCCGCCGGCACCTATGAGGGCGAAGCGCAGGGCATGGAGGGAACGATCAAGGTATCCGTGACCCTGAGCGCTGAAAAGATCGAAGAAATCAAGGTGCTTGAATCGAGCGAAACGCCCACCATCGGCGAGGTGGCGCTCGAAAGCCTGCCCGGCGCTGTGGTCGCTGCGCAGTCCACGCAGATTGATGGAATTTCCGGCGCGACGGTGACCAGCGACGCCTTCTTCGAGGCGGTGAACGCGGCCCTCGTTTCGGCGGGCGTCGATCCTTCGGCTCTGACCCCTGTGGTGAGCCAGGATGCGGCCAGCGCGGAGACCGAAGAGCTCACCTGTGACGTGGTGGTCGTCGGCGCCGGCGGCGCGGGCATGACGGCAGCGCTGAAGGCCGACGAGCAGGGCTTTGACGTCATCGTCCTGGAAAAGCAGGCCTTTGTCGGCGGTGCAACGGCGATGTCCAGCGGCAACTTTGTCGCCTGCGGCTCCAAGTATCAGCAGATCCAGGGGATCGAGGACAGCCCGGAGGAATTCTTCCTGTTCCTGATGAAGAACGGCGATTTCCAGAACGACGGCACGCCCGCATGGTTGCTGGCCAGCTGCTCGGGCAGAGCGGCTGACTGGCTTGACGATGCGATGGGCCTGGACATTCCTGATGAGATGAGAGGCGTCCGCGGCCGTTATCATGCGCAGGGCGGTGCAGGCATGATGCAGGACTTCTATCAGATCGTGCAGTCCAAGAACATCCCCGTGATGCTCAACACCCGTGCTTATCAGCTCACCGATACCGACGGACGGGTAGACGGCGTTCTGGCCCGCGACGTCAACACCGGAAAAGAGTATGTGATCAAGGCCGGCGCGGTGCTGCTGGCAACGGGCGGCTATTGCTGCGACGATGATTACATCGGTGAGGATTACGCAAACTTCGTTCTGTCCGGTTCCAGTGCCAACACCGGCGACGGCATCGACATGGCTCTGCCTTACGGCGCCGTGCTTCAGAACATGGACTGCGTCGCCATGTCCGGCAGCGGCATTAATAAGGGCAACATCGGCCAGCACACCAAGGGCGCCAGCGAGGCGGTCTACGCTCAGACCGGTGCGATCCTGGTCAATCAGGACGGCGTGCGCTTTGCCAACGAGGCCTATTCCAATCCCGACATGGTAGAAAAAATGTGCACCCATGAACACACCTATCTGCTGCTGGATCAGGCTGCCTTTGACATCTACAGCGAATCCTGCATTTCCAACAAATACTATACGCAGGAGCAGCAGGATCAGTGGCTGGCGGAAAACGGCACGGGTGTGACGGTGTTTGCCCATGGTGAAACCCTTGCTGACGTGGCGAACGTGGTCGGCATGGATGCGGCTGCGCTCGAGGCCACTGTGGAACGGTACAACAGCCTTGTTGCAGCCGGCGAGGACACGGATTTCGGCCACCCGGTCAGCGCGCCCATCGGCGAGGGCCCCTACTATCTGGTGGAGCAGGTGGTGCGCTACAGCACGACGCTGGGCGGCCTGACCATCAACGGTAAGCTCCAGATCGTCAACCAGGTCAACAAGCCCATTGAAGGACTGTATGCGGCGGGCGAGCTGATCGGCGGCGTGCACGGCGCCAACTTCCCCAATGCCTGCGGCGTTGGCTGGGCGCTGACCAGCGGCATGCTCGCCGGCGAAGCGATCGTGGAATACCTGGGAGAATAAACCAAAAACCGAACCACAAAAGAGGAGGCGCGTTTGCGCCTCCTCAGTTTTCTTCCGGAATGCCGTCGGGATCGAACAGATAGCCCTTTCCCCGGACGTTTTTAATGTAGCGGGGAGAGTTCGGCAGGGGCTCCAGCTTTTTTCGGAGACCGTAAATGTGGACGATGACGGTGCGCACGTCGCCAAAGCTGGGCTTTCCCCAAACGGCCTCGTACAGCTCGTCAAGCGTGATGATGCGGCCGGGATGATCGATCAGATGCATCAGCAGCCCGAATTCGATGGGAGCGAGGGGGATGCTGGTTCCGTTTTTCTGGAGGGAATGGCTCCCGGCGTCCACGGAAAAGTCGCGGAAGCTGAGCTGGGGGCGGGGGTGTTCCGCCCGCTCGATTTTGACCCGGCGAAGGTTGGACTGGATGCGGGCGTGAAGGACCTTGCAGTTGAAGGGCTTGGTCAGGTAATCGTCCCCGCCCAGGTCAAGGGCCTTGATGATGGTCTCCTCGTCGTCGATGCAGCTGATGAAGATGATGGGGCAGTAGATCCTTTCGCGCAGCTTGGCGCAAAGCTCCAGACCATCCACGTCGGGCAGCATGATGTCAAGCAGGATGATGTCGACGGGGTCGCGGGAAAGCGCCAGCGCCTCGCCGGCATTTTTGGCCCAGAAGACCTCGTATTCCTTGCATTGTTTTAAATAATACTGTATGATTTTGGCGATCGTGGCGTCGTCCTCGATCAGCAGAACACGGTACATGGCAGCTCACCTCGTTTGGGATAAAGACGGGATAACGATATGAAACAGTATCTGAAAATTCTTTTGCTCATGACGCTTGCCTTTGCGGCAATGACCTGCGCGGTCCTGACGTGGTACAGCCGCGTTCCGGTGCTTGAGCAAAACGCGGTCGTGCCGGAAACGATCGAGCGGAAGGCCTGTACGTTTTTTCAGATGCAGGCCGGCGATTCCGGGACGTACTGCATCCGGCTGGAAAACCCGCAGGGGCGTGCCGGATTGACATTGGTGCTTACGACGATGCGCCCGTTTTCCGTTGCCGTCAACGGAAGGGAGGCCTATCGCTATACGGAGGAATCGCTTTACACCCGTGTACACACCATAGCACTTGACAGCGGCGGTGCGCAAGAGCTGACCATACAAATCTTCTCTCCTTCCAAACAGAAGTGGCTCAAGGCGCTTTTGACGACGGAGGAGCGGAGCGCCTGGTTTCTGCGGTGCGCGCTGGTGCTGGGCTGCATTTCCGTCGGCATTCATCTGATGATATTGTTCACCTGCCTGACGCTCTTTTTACAAAAACGCAGCGAGACCTATCTGCTGGCGCAGTTTGCCGCGGTGATGATCTCCCTGTGCGCCACGATCCTGACGACGGGCTTTGAGGAGCTCAATATCACGGAGGCAGCTTATGTCAGGCTGCAATATGTGATCAACAGTACGTTGGTTCCTGTGGAAACAGCGATCTGTATTCTGCTGGTGCCGGGGATTGAAGCAAAGCGCCGGAGAAGGCTTCTGGCAGGCCCTCTGGCGGCGTTTCCGCTGATGTATGCGGCGATGGTGAGCGGCGCTTTGGTCATCTCTGAGATCCTTATGTGGCTGCTGTTCGCTGTGGGGGTAGGCGTCCTTGCCTTTGCCCTGGCGCACAAAATGCCGCGGGCGGTCTTGCTGACAGGATGCTATCTGTTCTGCCAGGTGCTCAGAGGCTACAGCCCGTTCACCAATCTGGGATGGCGGCCCACGCCGGAGATCCTGATCTACGTGTATCTGCCCTCGATCAGAACGCTGCTGCTGCTGCTTGCCTGCATGGTGGTGGTCAATCACCGGTTTGCGTACAAATTCAGCCAAAGCGAGCAGCTGGTCAGGGAACTGGAACAGGCAAACGCAACCCTGGACAATCGGGTCGCAGAGCGGACAGCACAGCTTCTGGAGCAGCAGGAGCGGCGCAGAAACATGATGATTAACATTTTTCATGATCTGCGCAGCCCGATCTTCTGTGCGCGGGGCTGCGCGGATATGCTGGAGCCGTCGACGGAAGAAAACCGGGAATGCCTTGAAGTGATCCGGGATAAGCTGGAGCTGCTCTCCAACCTGACGGAACAGCTTTTCCTGGTGGCAAAGCTGGAGGACGGCAAGATCACCTTTGCCCAAAATGACGTACAGCTTTTGAAGCTTTGCCGGCAGCTGACAGAGGCGCTTTCGCTGCAGACGGCGGAAGAGGGGATCAAGTGCGTTTTGCAGGGCGAGAGGCCTCTGGTGGCAACGGGAGACGGGTTTCGGCTCCGTCAGGCGCTGGAAAATCTTCTGGAAAATGCCAGGTATTATACGCCGGCGGGCGGAACGATCCTCCTGTCGCTGGAGGAAGAGGACAGAAAGGCCCGAATTCAGGTGCGGGATACGGGGAAGGGCATTGCAGAGAAAGACCTCCCGCATGTTTTTGAACGGTATTATCACGGAAATAACTCAGACGAGCAGCGGTCTACCGGCCTGGGTCTTTCCATTGCGTGGGAGATCGTCAGGGCCCATGGCGGGACCATTGAAGTGGAGAGCAGGGAAGGGGAAGGGACGTGTTTTACGGTCTGGCTTCCTCTGGCGGAAGAGTAAAAGGCAGACAGAAATATTCTGCGGCGCGAAATGCGGGAAGAAAGATGGTCGAAGAGCGCTGTGCGGGCCGTCGGCCTTTCCATGGCTTTTGATCAAAAAATTTTTTCGCCGGAACAGTAAAAAGCCAAACATCAAAAAGGGAACGTATCTGCGTTCCTTTTTGTTTGGACCGGGAAAACGAAAGCGCGGCGCACATCCCCGGTTTTACCCCGGCTCTTACAGCAGCCGGACGGGAAGCTGAAGATCGGTCAGAAATTCTTCCGGGCGTCCAGTTTCGTGAATGTCGATCCGATAGAGCTCGATGGGATCGCCGCAAAGGGCCAGCCCGCGCGCAGGAAGGCTTTCGAGCATGGCGGAAAGCAGGGCGCGGGAATGCTCATAAGGGCCGCGGCAGGAGGCGCACAGATACTGTCCGGCCCGGAAAAGCTCCTGTGCTTCGAGGGGAAGGGCGGCGCCGCCGGAAAGCTCCTCCTCTTCCAGAAGAAAAAAGACCGCGTTGTAATGGTCGAGCCCGCCCTTAAGGGCGTCCTGCCGACGGATCGTCGCGCCGATGACGTGGTTGCCCAGCGGGGTCAGCTGGGCGGCGTACTGTTCCTGCAGGCGGCAGAAAAGAAAATCCACCTCTGCATCCCGCCGCACGTTTTCCCGCAGAAGCAGCGCGCTGCGGGCGGGGAACGAAAGCAGGCGGGGATGCTCATCCGCGGGGTCGCGGAGACATTCTTCCAGGCTTTTGATGCGGCTTTGGATGGTGAGAAGCTGCTGCTGAAGCTGTTCAATGCGCTCATCAATCAGGGATTGTTCCTTCCTGAGCAGGGAGAGAGTGCTTTGCGCCGACCGGTGATCGAGATATTCCTTGATAGAACTCATGGAAAAATCCAGCGCCCGCAGATCTTTGATGACATTGAGCCTCCATACGTCCTCCAGGCTGTAATAGCGGTAGCCGTTGGCGCCCCGTTTGGGGCAGAGGATGCCCAGTTCCTCATAATAGCGCAGGGAGTCCGGGCCAATGTGATACAGGGCGGAGATCTCGCCGATCTTGTAGAATTCCTTCAAACCGGATTCCTCCTGAAATACTTCAAATCTTAGCTTTTGTAAACATTTTGCTCGCAAAGAAGCGCTTGACCTTCGTATTATACCAGGGTTTAGAGTAGTTGTGTAAGACAAAAGCGTTTTGCAAAAGGCGCGGCGCCGCGTCCTGTGCAGAGCGCTTGAGAAAAGAGGGCCTCTTTCAGCAGGAAATAGGTGAAAGGAGAAAAGAGATGAGTTTGAAGAAAAAGTTTTTCCGGTATATGCTGCCGTCCGTGGCGGCGATGTGGGTGTTTTCGCTCTACACGATGGTGGACGGACTGTTCGTCAGCTGGGGCGTGGGTACGGATGCACTGGCGGCGGTCAATATCTCGATGCCCTTTATCAACCTGACCTTTGCTGTGGCGCTGCTGTTTGCCGCGGGCGCGTCGACGGTGGTATCTGCGGCGCTCGGACGGGGAGACAGGATGGAGGCCAACCGGCTGTTTTCCATGGAGATCGCGGCGGTATGCATCGTTTCGGCGATCATGACCAGTACGGCGCTTCTGAATCTTGACCACATTGCCCGTTTTCTGGGCGCGACAGATCATTCGCTGCCCCTGGTGCGCGAATATTTGAGCATCATCATCAGTTTTAACTGCTGCTTTCTGATCTCGTATTCCCTTGAGGTTCTGGTCAAAACGGATGGTTTCCCGCTGCTGGCGACGGTTTCCGTATGCGTGGGCGCGCTGACCAATATCGTGCTGGACTGGCTGTTTGTGATGGTGTTCCACAGGGGCATCGCCGGCGCCGCATGGGCCACGGGCCTTTCTCAACTGTTCAGCGGGCTGCTGCTGCTGTCGCATTTTTTGAGGAAGCGCGGCGCGCTACGCTTTGTCTGGTTCCGCTTCCGTCTCAGGGAGATCGGCCGCATGACGCTTATTGGCGTGGCGGACAGCCTGACGGAGCTTTCCTCCGGCGTGATCGTTTTTCTGTTCAACCGGGCAATCCTGGCGGTGGTAGGCGAATGGGCTATCGCCTCCTATACGGTCATCACTTACGCCAACACACTGGTGATGATGACCATGGTGGGCATCACGCAGGGAATGCAGCCGCTGGTGAGCTTCCATCGCGGAAGGGGAGAACGGGGCGCCTGCCGGAGTCTTTACGGCCTTGCGGGCAGGTGCGTAGCTGTAGCTGCTGTTGCGGCGTTCGTTCTGGCACAGTTGGGCGCGCCGGTCTTGATGAGGATATTTATCCCCGCGGGGCAGGGGATGCTGATCGAATACGGCATCCGGGCGCTCAGGATCTTCTCCTTTTCATTCCTGCTGGTGGGCTTTAATATTCTGACCAGCGGTTATCTGGCGGCAATGGAGCGACCGGGAAGCGCCCTGACGATCTCCGTGTCCCGCGGCTTTATTCTGATTGCGGCGGCGCTGTCTGTGCTGCCGGCGTTGCTTGGTTCGGACGGCATCTGGCTTTCCAGCGGCGTTTGCGAAGCGCTGTGCTTTGCGGTGGCAATGGTGCTGCTGCGATGGGAAAGAAAGCAAAGCACTCAAATGGACGAAAAGGCGCTGGCCGCCGGTGAGCCCGCTGCACAGGCGCAGTAAGAGTGTTGTCTGACAGATATTCAAAAACCTTTCAAAACAAAAAGCGAAGCCGAAAAAACTTCGCTTTTTCATATGTTTTGCCAAAGGGCGCCGGGAAATGCCGGATCCGGGAAAAGGGCTTGGATCATCTGCGGATCAGGAGTCCCTTTTGAAAGGGCGTTTGATTGTGAACGCGATAGACGAGCGCCGTTTCTTCTTCCGTGCAGCCGATCAGCAGCTTGATCTCAGAGTCACGCTTGACCAGATCAACGACGCACATCACGGCGTTCACCTGCCTTTTTGGCACGCTGCCCAGCCAAAGGCCGATTCCTCCGCCGTCCATCGAAGCGGTGTCCTTCAAATAACCGTAATCGACCGGATAGAGAAAATCAGGGTAACGGGGATGCGCGGAGCCTTTCGGCCGGTCGATGACGGCTTCTGCGCTGTCAACCAGCCGGTCGAGTGCCTCCCAGAAAGAAGCGTCAAAGGCGTGTTCGGGAGAAATTGAAGGATACTTCATGACGTCGCGGCTTCCTCCAGAAAATACAACAGCAAAAAATGAACCGCTCAGTCCTGCAATGCGGCAGAATCGCCGGAAACAGATCGGGTCGGGGCATTGGGACAGCCACAGTTCTGGCAGGTACAATTCTGACGGCAGCGGCAGTCGCCGGGACAGGCATCCCGCAGGCGGAAAGCGCCGCCCTCGATCCGCAGGGTGTCGCCGTTGACAAGCGCTCCAGCCACGGTAGCCCGCGCGGAAGTGAGAATGCGCTGAAGCGTTCCGCGGGAAACGTCCATCTGCGCAGCGGCGGCGTCTTGATCGAGCTGGATCAGATCGCAAAGGCGCAGCGCTTCCAACTCCTCCGTCCGCAGGATACATTCACGATCCGTTGGAGGAACGGCAGAAAAAAGGGTATGCTGCGGCAGAAAACAGATACAGCGCTCCTTGGTCGGTCGTGGCATGATGGTCACCTCTTTCAAACTGATTATAACGAAAGCGGAGGATTCTTGCAAGAAAGGCGGGGGAAAGCCGCTGGCGGCTGATTTACCGGAGTCTCTTGACATCGGGATGGGAAAAACGTATTTTGTTCAGGGCGCGAAGGCAGCCTTTGCAGTTCTCTTTCACGGGGCGCAAAAGGAATGGTCTGCTGGAAGCAACCTGCGCAAAAGGCGCGGAAAAGGATCTGGAAAAGCGAGGCTGTGCGATTGAAATAAAGAAGAAGGGTCGACCATGAATCTGCCTCGAGGAATCCTTGTCATCGGCTGCGGCGGCAGCGGAAAATCTACGTCAACAGCCGTGCCCTTGCAGAAGCGTTTCGGGCCGGAAAGCTGGCCGGCGCCGCAGTGGACGTCTGCGAAAGCGAGCCGCCCATCTCTGAAAACCACCCGCTGCTCCGCTGCCCGAATGTGGTGGTCACGCCCCATGTTGCCTTTGCGACGCATGAGGCGCTGGAACGGCGCAGCGCCATTGCTTTGGAAAATATCGCCGCGCGGGAAAAGGGATGCCCGCAGAACGTGATGGGTTGAAATGATTGCAATGTGAAATGAAAATAAAACGGCAGGAGCTTGCCTCCTGCCGTTTTGCTATTGAAACTGTCGATTCTCATAGATTTTCTGCGCTGTTTCAAGGTATTTTTGAACCTCGCCGGAGGGATTCTTGCGATAGCAGATCCCATATTCCCAGGTAAAGTCTACATCAAGCGGCACCCGGGCCAGCGGGTCAAGAAAGTAGGCATAGTAGGCGGGCGTAATAAAAATGCCGCCCTGCTCACAGACAGAATAGATTTCTTTAACATGATAAAACAGCGTTTCAAGAATCCGAAGACCGGGCAGAACACTTGACAGCCAGGCCAAATGCTCCTCCTTCCATTGCTGCCGGTAAATCGTGACCGGCGTATTGGAAAGCTTTTCGGGGGAAAGCCTTTGTTCAAGAGTCAGCGGATGCTTTTTGGACATCAGACATTGATAGGGAAGGTCTACCAGCTTGATGTATTCAAGCCCCTGCTCATGAATGTCGGGTGTCCAGGGAGTCTCCGCCACATCATTGAGCTGTTCAAGAACCTGTATAAATGGATCTGCCGTAGGGGAGATGATTTGTTTTAATTCGATTTCCGGATGCTCCAGAGAAAAACGCCGGTTTACTTCGTCGAGCAGCACGTGGAGTTTGAAACGGCCAAGGCGGATGCAGCGTTTTTGAGAAGCAACAATCTGGCTCTTTTCAATGGCGCTGTTTAGCTCCTCCTGAATGCGCCGGGCGCTTTCATAGAGGACCTGGCCTGCCGGAGTCAGGGAAACGCCGGTGCGGCCGCGATCCAGCAGGCGAAAGCCCAGCTCTTCCTCCAGTGAATTGATCTGTTTGGCCAGCGCCTGCTTGGAAAGGTGCAGGGTGTTTTCCGCGCGGCTGAAGCTGCCGCACCTGACAACGACCAGAAAACGTGCGAGGCGTGTATCAAGCATGAAAGGGTCCTTCCTTTTGCATCAAAAAAGATCTTCAGAACGGTTCGTCAACCTGAGGTTGCCATGATGGTACCATAAAACTGATTTTTTTGCAAATCTGCCTGGGGTATACTGATGCAGAAGATCACTTCTTCGAAAAAATGAAAAAATAGTACAAGGAGAAGAAAGATGAAAAAAACAGTGAGCGTTCTGCTTATGATTCTGCTGTGCATGAGTCTGCTGCTTTATGGCTGCGCGGCTCCGGCAGCGCAGGAGGAAGGACAGGAACCGGCTCTGACGGCGGAGGAACAGCCCGCGCAGGAAGAAACGCCTCAGCAGCCGGAACCGCTCTATACGGCGGGAACCTATGAAGCTTCTGCCGCAGGAAACAACGGCCCGGTTACGGTGGCCGTCACCTTTACGGAGCAGGAAATCACTGCGGTGGAAATCAGAGCTCATGCAGAGACTCCCGGCATCAGCGATGGTGCGCTCGAATCCCTGCCTGCCGCGATCGTTGAGAATCAGAGCCTTGCCGTGGACACTTACACTGGAGCGACCCATACCTCTGAAGCGATCCTCAGCGCTGTTGAGGACTGTGTTCGTCAGGCAGGAGGAGATCCGGAAGCTCTGAAAGCAAAAACTGTCGAAGAAGAAAAGAGCACGGAAAAGGTAGAGCTTTCTGCGGATGTGGTGATTGTCGGCGCGGGCGGCGCGGGCATGTCTACGGCGGTCAGCGCCAGCGATGCGGGAGCGAGCGTCATCCTCATTGAAAAAATGCCCTTTGCGGGCGGTGCTACGTCCCTTTCCGGCGGTCTGGTCAACGCGGCGGGCACGGAAATTCAGAAAGCGCAGGACATTACGGAGGACACCATCGACCTGCATATTTCGGACACCTGGAACCGCGGCAGCCAGCTGGGCGATATCGAGCTGGTGACCATGCTCTGCAACGAAGTGATTCCCACGATGGAATGGATGAGCAGCCTGGGCCTTGAATGGAGCAGCGAAGTGCAGCAGAAGCCTGACTGCACCTATCCCCGTTCTCATACGCCGGCGCGGCCCGAGGGGTATACCGGAAAGCTGGGCGGAATTATTACCGGCACGCTGGAAGACGCGGTGAAAGAGCGGAATATCGATCTGATGCTCAGCACCACCTGCACCGGCATCCTGATGGAGGAAGGAAAAGCCGTGGGCGTCACCGCTGAAGGCGCAGACGGCGCCACTTACACCATTCGCGGCAGCAGCATCGTTCTGGCAGCCGGCGGCTTTGCAGACAACGGTGAAATGGTGCATCAATATGACGAAACGATTCCTGCTGAAAGCGTTAAGGGCGCATATCCCGGCGCAACCGGCGAGGTGCTGCGCATGGCGGATGAGATCGGCGCCAATCTGGTGGGCATGGAATACATCAAGAGCCTGCTGTTCAGCGACGGCGTCACCACTGATTTCACGAATGCCATCCTGGTCAATGGCGACGGACAGCGTTTTACCAACGAGCTGGCCAAGGCGGAAGTATTGAACGCAGCCATTTTCCAGCAGGCTTCCTCCTATATTATCTATGACGCGAACGTCGTTGGAGAAGTGAACGACGCGATCCGCAAGAAGCTGGACGAGGGAGGTCTCATTTCGGGCGAAACCCTTGAGGAGCTGGCCGGAAAGATCGGCGTGAATGCGGAAAATCTGGCTGCAACAGTGGAAGCCTACAATAAGATGGCGGCCGGAGAGGAAACGGACAGCCTGGGCCGGACTTCCTTCGGAACGCCGGTCGAAAAGGGACCGTTCTACGCCGCGACGCCCTATATGCAGGTTTCTTACACCAACGGCGGCGTGCAGATCAACCAAAATCTCGAGGTGATCTCCAAGTCCGGCGAGGTGATCTCCGGCCTGTTTGCCGCGGGCGAGATCACCGGCGGGGTCCATGGATCCTACCGTGTCGGCGGTAACGCCGTGGCGGAAGCGATCACCTTCGGAAGGCTCTGCGGTCAGAGCGCCGCAGCTTACGCGCAGGGAAACTGAGCGCGGACAGGCCGATACGGGAAATAGAATACGGCGGGTGTTCCGCTCGGTTTTATACAAAAAGAGGAAAGGATCAAGGCTTTCCTCTTTTGGTTTTCAGCAAAAAGCGGGATTCTCTTGGGAAACATGGGTTTCTATGGAAAAACAGGGCGGTTTGTGATATTCTGCAAAAAAAGAAGTTGGGAGGACACCGCCATGACAGAGGGACAGCGCCGTGCCGCCGCAAAACAGTTTGCTCAGGACTGGCAGGGCAGGGGCTATGAAAAAGGAGAGAGCCAGCCCTTCTGGCTGTCGCTGCTTCAAAGGGTCTATGGGGTTGAGGAACCGGAAAAGTTTATTTCCTTTGAGGAAAAGGTGGTGCTCGATCATACCAGCTTTATAGACGGCTTCATCCCCTCTACCCATGTGCTGATTGAGCAAAAGGGGCTGGGAAAAGACCTGAACGCAGCCATCAAACAGTCGGACGGCTCATTTCTTTCGCCCTTTCAGCAGGCCAAACGCTACGCTGCAGAGCTGCCCTATTCCCAGCGTCCCCGCTGGATTGTTACCTGCAACTTTGCCGGGTTTTATGTCTACGACATGGAGCGCCCCACAGGAGAGCCGGAGATCATCAGGCTGTGCGACCTTGAAAAAGAATACTACCGGCTGCAATTTCTTGTGGATACGGGTGACAGCAGCATTCAACGGGAGATGGAGATCTCCCTGCAGGCGGGCGAGCTGGTCGGCCTGCTGTACGACGCCCTGCTCAGGCAATACAAGGACCCGGGCAATCTGGAATCCCTGAAGAGCCTCAACGCCCTGTGCGTCCGGCTGGTCTTCTGCCTGTACGCCGAGGATGCGGGCATTTTCGGCAGGCATGGGATGTTCCACAATTATCTGGAACGCCATCGCGCCGAGGACAGACTCGCGCTGATTCGCCTGTTCAGGGTCCTTGACCAGCGGCCGGAAGGCAGAGACCCCTATCTTGAGGACGACCTTGCCGCGTTTCCCTATGTCAACGGCGGCCTCTTTGCCGATGAAAGCATTGAAATTCCCCGCCTGGGCGGCGAAGTGATCGATCTGATTCTCAGGCAGGCCAGCGAGGGATTTGACTGGTCGGAGATCAGTCCGACGATCTTTGGCGCCGTCTTTGAAAGCACCCTGAACCCGGAGACCCGCCGCTCCGGCGGAATGCACTATACCAGCATCGAAAACATCCACAAGGTCATCGACCCGCTGTTTCTCGATGAGCTGAAGGCGGAGCTGGCGCAGATCAAAGAAACTGCCGTAGAAAAGATTCGGTTCGCCCGGCTCCGGGCGTTTCAGAAAAAGCTGTCGGGGCTGACGTTCCTCGACCCCGCCTGCGGCAGCGGAAACTTCCTGACGGAAACATACATCTCTCTCAGGCGGCTGGAAAACGAGGCGATTGCCCTGCTGAACCGGGGACAGGTGGCCTTTGGCGAGGGCGAGCACACCCCCATTGAGGTTTCCATCGGGCAGTTTTACGGGATTGAGATCAACGACTTTGCCGTAACGGTTGCCCGCACCGCCCTGTGGATCGCAGAGAGTCAGATGATGAAGGAAACCGAGGACGTGGTGCACATGGCGCTGGAATTCCTGCCGCTGAAAACCACTGCGCACATCACCGGGGGAAACGCCCTGCGGCTGGACTGGGAGAGCGTCGTACCCAAACAGGAGTTACATTACATCATGGGGAACCCGCCGTTCATCGGGGGCATGATGATGGATCGAGAGCAGAAAACTGACATTATAAACCTCTTGGGCAGCGCCAAGGGTGTCGGAGAGCTGGACTATGTTGCCGGATGGTACAAGAAGGCCGTCGACTACATGAAGGGAACCAGGATTGTGACCGCCTTCGTGTCTACCAACTCCATCTGCCAGGGTCAGCAGGCCGTGACGATGTGGAAACCAATTTTCGAGGCCGGCGCCAAAATTCATTTCGCCTACCGGACATTCATCTGGGACAGCGAAGCGAAGGCGAAGGCCCATGTCCATTGTGTGATCGTGGGCTTCTCCCATGAAAACGCGCAAGTCAAAATGCTATATGATGGAGAGATACGGAAGGCAGCGGCCAATATTAACTCCTACCTTATGGACGCCCCCAGTGTTTTTGTCACGAGCAGATCCAAGCCTCTGGCAGCCGTACCGGCTATGCGCTTCGGCAGTATGCCAAGAGATGGTGGCGGCTTCATTCTGACCGATGAAGAGAGAGCCGAGCTTATCAAGAAAGAGCCTTTGGCCGAAAAGTGGATTCACCCCTACATCGGGGCTTATGAGTTCATCAATAACAAGAGCCGGTGGTGCCTCTGGCTGGTTGATGCCAGCCCTGCGGAACTGAAGAAATGCCCCATTGTTATGAAGCGCGTGCAGCAGATCCAGGAGTTTCGGGCTAACAGCGTGGCATCTGGCACACGGAAATTCGCTGCGACGCCGACCCTCTTCTGCCAGATCGCCCAGCCCGACACCGAATACATTGTTGTTCCGAAGGTATCTTCTGAACGAAGAAAGTATGTGCCGATGGGCTTTCTCCCTCCGGAGGTGATTGCCAGCGATCTTGTATTCCTCATTCCCAACGCTGTTCTCTATCATTTCGGCGTGTTGACTTCCAACGTCCATATGGCATGGATGCGGGCGGTATGCGGGAGGCTCAAGAGCGACTATCGCTATTCCAAAGATATCGTCTACAACAACTTCCCCTGGCCCACGCCCACAGAAGAACAAAAGAAAAAAATCGAACAGACCGCGCAGGGCATTCTTGACGCCCGCGCCCTGTACCCGGATTGCAGCCTTGCCGATCTTTACGACGAGCTGACGATGCCTTCGGAGCTTCGCAGGGCCCACCAGCAGAATGACCGGGCGGTGATGGCGGCATATGGGTTTCCCGTCAAAGGGACGACGGAAAGTAGCTGCGTGGCGGAGCTGATGCGGCGGTATCAGGCGCTGGCGGAACGGTGAGAAAACAAAAAAGCGGCAGGGCTTTTCAGGCCCTGCCGTTTTTGCGTTTCAGGAGAAGGAAGGGGGCTTAGAAATCGCACCTTCCGTCGATATAGGCGGCCAGCTGGCCGATGGGCATGCGAACCTGCTCCATGGTGTCGCGGTCGCGGACGGTAACGGTGTTGTCCTCGAGGGTATCGAAATCCACCGTGATGCAAAGCGGCGTGCCGATCTCGTCCTGACGGCGGTAGCGCTTGCCGATGGACTGGGTTTCGTCGTAGTCCACCATGAACTTTTTGGAGAGCATGGCGTACACTTCCCTGGCCTTGTCGCCCAGCTTGTTCTTCTGAAGGGGCAGCACCGCCGCCTTGAAGGGAGCAAGGGCCGGATGGAGCTTGAGGACCGTGCGGGTGTCGCCGCCTTCGAGCTCCTCTTCATGGTATGCGTCGCACAGGAACGCAAGCGCTACGCGGTCAGCGCCCAGGGAAGGCTCGACGCAGTAGGGGATGAACTTGTTGCCGTTGGTGGGATCGACGTACTCGAAGTTCTCGCCGGAGTGGTTGGCGTGCTGGGTCAGGTCGAAGTTGGTGCGGTCTGCAATGCCCCAAAGCTCGCCCCAGCCGAAGGGGAACAGGAACTCGATGTCCGTCGTGCCGGTGGAATAGTGGGAGAGCTCGGCCTGCTCGTGCTCGCGCAGGCGGATGTGCTCTTCCACCATGCCCAACGACAGCAGAAACCTGTGGCAGTAATCCTTCCAGTATTCGTACCACTGCATGTCGGTGCCGGGCTCGCAGAAGAACTCCAGCTCCATCTGCTCAAATTCGCGGGTGCGGAAGGTGAAGTTGCCGGGCGTGATCTCATTGCGGAAGGATTTGCCGATCTGGGCGATGCCGAAGGGCAGCTTTTTGCGGGTGGTGCGCTGGACGTTTTTGAAGTTGACGAAAATGCCCTGCGCGGTCTCGGGGCGCAGGTAGATCTCCGCGGAGGAATCTTCCGTTACGCCCTGGAAGGTCTTGAACATCAGGTTGAACTTGCGGATGGAGGTGAAATTCTGCTTGCCGCACTCGGGGCAGACAATGCCGTGCCCGGCGATATAGGCTTCCATCTCGGCGTTACTCATCGCGTCGGGCTTGACGCCCTCAATGCCGTGCTCAAAGCAGTAGTCCTCAATGAGCTTATCGGCGCGGAAACGGGCCTTGCATTCCTTGCAGTCCATCAGCGGATCAGAGAAGCCGCCCACATGGCCGGAAGCGACCCAGGTCTGGGGGTTCATCAGGATTGCGGCGTCCATACCGACGTTGTAAGGGCTTTCCTGGACGAACTTGCGCCACCAGGCGCGCTTGACGTTGTTTTTGAACTCTACGCCCAGGGGGCCGTAGTCCCAGGTGTTGGCCAGGCCGCCGTAGATTTCGGAGCCGGGATAGATATAGCCTCTGCCCTTGCAGAGCGCGACGATTTTGTCCATGCTGGTTGCAGCCATTTTGATTGTCCTCCTAGAAAAATATCGTTTGGAACAGCAAATTGAACAACAGAAAGGCAAGGGGAGGGAGCGGCAATAAAAAACGCCCTTCGTCCCTCTTGAACAAAGGGACGAAAGACGACGGCGCGCTTCCGCGGTTCCACCCTTTTTGACGCCGCAGCCACAGCGCCCGCTTTGGAACAGCTCCGCTATTGGGGCGCCCTGTCTGCGCTGCACGTAACCGGCCTTTCACCGCCGCCGGATCGCTTGATACGGCTCATGCGCGACGTTTTCCCAAATCATGGCGGAAAATATGAAATTTCCCTGTCTTCCAGAATAGTATTATCATAGAGAACTTGGGCTTTTCTGTCAAGAGGGGAAAGAAAAGAAGGTGGGTTCAGGCTTGACAGAAGCGTGTAATTGCCCGTATAATCTTTTTATCGTGACAGGAAAAGGCCTGTTGACGGCGCGAAAGAGCGGAGGTTCTTCCGGCCGGAAAGAAGAGTGGATGCAAAACTCCATTCAAAATGCAGACGAGACGAGAAAGGAAGCGTATTCTCATGACCAAATTCATACCGAACCGCATCATTCTGACGGAAAGCGAAATGCCGACCCAGTGGTACAACCTGCGCGCCGATATGCCGGAGCAGCCCGATCCGCTCCTCAACCCCGGTACGCTTGAGCCCATTACGGCAGAGGAGCTTTCCGCTATTTTTTCCCGGAACCTTTCCGAGCAGGAGCTGACGACCGAGCGCTACATTGACATCCCCGGTCCCGTGCTCGATTACTACAAGAAATACCGTCCTTCGCCGGTCATTCGTGCGTTCGACCTGGAAAAGGCCCTTGGAACGCCCGCAAAGATCTATTTCAAGTATGAGGGCAACAATACCTCCGGCAGCCACAAGCTCAATTCCGCTGTCGCGCAGGTGTATTACAACAGCATCGAGGGCATTAAAAACATCACCACTGAGACCGGCGCCGGACAGTGGGGCACCGCGCTTTCCATGGCGTGCGCCTATTTCGGCCTGGATCTGACGGTGTTTATGGTCAAGATTAGCGCCATGCAGAAGCCCTATCGAAAGGGCGTCATGGAGACTTATGGCGCAAAAGTGCATGCAAGCCCCAGCGACGTGACGGAAGTGGGCCGCGCCATTCTCGCGAAAGAACCTGACGATATGGGCAGCCTTGGCACGGCGATCTCTGAAGCGGTCGAAATGGCGGTCAGCCATCCCGGCAGCCGCTACACCCTTGGCTCGGTTCTCAACCAGGTGCTGCTCCATCAGTCCATCATCGGCGAGGAAGCCAAGCTTCAGATGGCAAAAATCGACGAGTATCCCGACTATGTCATTGGCTGCGCCGGCGGCGGCTCCAACCTTGGCGGCCTGATCTCCGGTTTTATGCGTGACAGACTCACTGGAAAGGCCAATCCCCGGTTCATCGCCGTTGAGCCGGCAGCCTGCCCCTCCATGACCCGCGGCAGGTACGTTTACGACTTCTGCGATGTGGGACATGTGACGCCTCTTGCCAAGATGTATACGCTCGGCAACGGCTTCAAGCCCGCCTCCATTCATGCCGGCGGCTTGCGCTATCATGGCATGAGCCCCATCGTCAGTAAGCTCTATCACGACGGCTTTATTGACGAGGCCCGCGGCGTTTATCAGAAGGACGTGTTCGACGCGGCGGTGCTCTTTGCCCGCACGGAGGCGATCCTGCCCGCGCCGGAATCCGCGCACGCCATTCGCACTGCCATTGACGTGGCGCTCGAATGCAAGGAGCGGGGTGAAGCCAAGACCATCCTCTTTGGCCTGACGGGCAACGGCAGCTTTGACCTGGCCGCCTACATGAACTACATGGACGGGAAGATGGAAAATTACGCTCCCAGCGATGAAGAGCTGCAGGTAGGCTTCGACATGATCCCCAAGGTGGATAAATAAAAATCGATCTTCTGATAAAAAAGCTTCCGGCATAAGAAAGTGTCCGTAAAACAAAGAATCCTCCGTATGGTTTCGATCATACGGAGGATTCTTTCTTGTGCCTTCATTCAAGCTTGCTGGCGGCAGCGCCACAGAAGACAGCCGCTTCAGCAGCGTAAGGGGGTGCAGCCGCCTTGGCGGAAGGCGCAGCATTTCCGGTCAGGCAGTTTCGTTCTGCCGGGGTCGAATCAAGCGGCCCGGGACGCACCATATGCCTGGCAGGAAGGTATAAAAGCGCGCTCTTTCATTCCTGAAGAAAGTTTCGACAGTCCGATAAATTGGAAGCTGACGATGCCTTTTTCGCAGATAAATGGTTAAAATGTGATGTTTTAACCTACCCAGATATCTTGCGGATTTTCAATTGAATATTCTCCGTTAACACACTTCAAATCATACCCAATGCAGCGTGAAAAGCCCTTCCCAAAATGATAAGCCAGAAGTATTCTTTTTTCGTTTAAAAAAATATTGAAGTGCATTTCGGGATCAATAGAGAATCCATTACGATCAACCTGTAAAAGAGTACTTCTAAAATAGGGGACCACCTCATTTATCGTACCGTTTTCCAACAGCCATGTCATTTCTATATCTGGATCTGGCGTATTCTCTTTTTCTGCAAGATTTTTATTATAGAGGATCCACACTTTATCTGACGTATCATTCAAATCTTTCTTGATATCTTCATATATCCTCTTGCACTCTGACACCATGATTTGTTCTATTTTTTCGATTTTGTGTATATTAATGATATTCTCTGCAGTTGGTTTCAATTCATTTTCTATATCATCCAAATGTTCCTCTAATACTTGATAGGGTCCCTGTGTATAATCTTCCAGTAATTGCAAAGCATCCTTTTTTATATCGATATCATTATGTGAAATAACAACCACTTGCAAGAGATGGATCAGTTCATCCTCAAAATCAGAAATATCCTGCTCGTAATATGGGTCCATGTACCAATCTAAACAAAAAAGCAAACTGCGTTTCTTGTCCATGTCTTTACCCAATAATACTTTTTGAATAGATGCTATGCCTTCCCTGACGATTTCCTTATCGTTTTCCGTATATGTCACATATCTGCTCTCTCCCATTACAGTCCCTCCTTATTGAAAATTTGAGTATACCATCTTCGAAAATGCCGATTTATCTTACTTTTTCGTCGAATAAAGTATATCAGAAAGATGCGAATCATTCCACTATCTGCACGAAAAACGCCCGGCAATTTTAAAAGCTTTCGGGCGGTTCTTTCCATAATTCATTACGTCTTTCTTGACTCTGATCTCTTACTGTCTTGCGAGTATCCAATTGTGCCGGGCGCCTTTTTTGCTGCTGAAATTTCTCCCAAATACAGAATTTTCGGGGGAAATTTTGAAAAAAGCGGAACGGAAGCGCCGTTTGTGTCGTTTTGGGGCAGAGAAAGGGAAACTTTTCCGAATCCTGCAATGTGAGAGCTTGAAGGGAGAAAAACATGCAAAAACGAATTTTGAAACAGGTGGGAAAGGCGACGGCGTTTCTTTGTGCGGCGCTGCTGCTGATGCGTCCTGCCGCCCTTGCGGCTGGAGAGGATACTTATTTTCCGGGATATGTTTACAACTCCCTGGAGGAATTCCGGGAGGCGCTGGAAGACGAAGAGCAGGCGGCGATCTTTGCGCAGGAATATCCGGAAGAACTGGGCGCCGGCTCCGTTTACCTGCCTGCCGGAATGACGGAGGAGGACATAGAACGGCTGACGGTCGCCTTTACCTATGTGGAGACGGAGTTTGACGTGGACGAAACGACGATCGCCCTGCGGTATTACACCGATGCCGGCAGTGCCGTCGTGGAGCGGTATGAGACGCTGAAAGAGCAGGATGGCCTCATTTTCCAGAATGCAGCGGGAGAAGCTGTCTATCTGGCGGGGGAGCATCCTTCCGGTGAGACGGAGTATTTCTGGAAGCAGGAAGAAGGGTATTTCCTTTTAACCGTTCGCGGCGAACTGGAAGAAGAGCCGCTGGACGCTTATGAAAAAGCCGTGGGCTTTTGCCTGGCAGAACCAGCGGAGGCCAGGCTGGAAGAAGAAACCGGGCAGACTGCTCGCGTAACAGCGATTCTCCTGAATGTCCGCAGGGGGCCGGGGACTAAATTTAAAAAGATCGGCGGCCTGAAAAAGGGAGAGATCGTCGAGATCGTGGAAGAACAGGGAGAGTGGACGCTGATCCGTTGGGAGGAAAGCAAAGAGGGCTATGTCAGCAGCAGATACCTTGCCTGGCTGGAGACTGACATAATAGAATGTTATTGATTTTGAACGGATAATCCAGTTCAGATAGCACCAAAAAGAACGGCCTGCGTATGATAAAGCAGCCGTGGAAATTTTCAAAAAAGAGCGGCGATTCCGCTCTTTTTGTTTCTGCGGACTACATCAACGGAGGCTATTGGAATGAACTGCTTTGGGGATTGCAACTGCCTGATCTGGATCCTGCTTCTGCTGTGCTGTGGCGGATGTGGCAACAATAGTTTTGGTTGCGGCTGCGGCGAGGGCCGTATGGAAAGCGGCATGGGCGGCGACAATAATTGCTGCTGCCTGCTTCTGCTGATTCTCCTGCTTTGCGGCTGCGGCAACAATGGTTTTGGCTGCGGCAGCAATGGCCTTGGCTGCGGCTGCGGCCAGAATACGTCCGCCTGCTGCTAAGAGACGGCAGAGAGTACTGCCGAGAAAAAGGGAGATACCGGCCTGGTTTCGGGCCGGTATTTTTGTATGCTGCCCGAAAAAAGCTATAGAGTGAGGGAAAAGGCTGCCGTTGCCACGATCATTGGATGGAGGCGTATGCCGTGGAGAATTGACATAGATATGGAAAGAACAGAAAAGGCCGAAAGAAGTTTGGAGTAGGAATGCGCTTTTAAAAATGAAGGAGTGGCAGTATCGACAATGCAAATATGACGTGATGAGACGTGATAAAGAGAAAGGGAGGAAAAGAGCGGAAAGATCAGGAAGGGGCTAAGAAATACGATAAAAAGGAGAAGCGGAATGAATTTGTAACAAAAGATAATGGAAGCAGGAAAATCATAATGTTGATAAGAAAAATTTAATTGAGAATATTTGATAGAAATTAGTGAGAAAATCTGCGGATTGGTGCGTTGATTTAAGAAAATGTGTAGGAAATGGAGAAAAGTGGATTGAAAAGCTGTTGAAAAAAAGATCGGACAAAATGAATTGTTAAAAGTGAAACATACAGGGAAAAACGGATACTTGAAAAAAGATTAACAATGAAGTATGATTGGGTCACGTCTTGCAAAAAGGAGAGATGAGAGAATGAATATGCTGTATGTGGTGGCCGGCTGTGCGGCGGTAGCGCTGCTGTGCGCGGCAGCGCTGTATCGAAGCATCGTGTGCACGGCGGTGGAAAACAGACAGATGGAACGGATCAGCGTCCATATTCGAACGGGCGCCATGGCTTATCTCAAGCGGCAATATAAAGTGCTGGCCATTTTCGTTGCGGCAATGACGGTTTTGCTGGCGCTGCTGCCTGGCCTTGGCTGGCAGATGGCGGTCTGCTTCCTGTCAGGTGCGTTGCTTTCGGCGGTCGCTGGATTTTTTGGAATGCGGGCAGCAACAGCGGCGAATGTGCGCACGGCACAGGCGGCTCAGCAGGGGACGACTCCTGCGCTGAAGATGGCTTTTTCCGGCGGAGCGGTTATGGGGCTTTCGGTGGTGGGCTTCGGTGCGCTGGGCATCTCTCTGGCTTATGCCTGGACAAAAGACGCTTCCGTTGCGACAGCCTTTGGTTTTGGCGCCAGCTCCATCGCCCTGTTTTGCAGAGTAGGCGGCGGAATCTATACCAAAGCCGCTGATGTCGGCGCGGATCTGGTGGGCAAAGTCGAAGAGGGGATCCCGGAAGATGATCCCCGCAATCCCGCGGTCATCGCAGATAACGTTGGCGACAATGTCGGAGATGTGGCGGGCATGGGCTCGGATCTGTTTGAATCCTATGTGGGCGCCATTTTGTCGGCCATTCTGCTGGGGCTGAATTTTTATGGCGAAAGCGGCCTGACCTTTGTGCTGCTGACAACAGCGGCGGGCATTCTTGCCTCGGTCGCGGGCGTTCTTGTGACCCGCTGCGCCAAAGGAGATAAAGTCAGCCGTTCGCTGAATCTGGGCACTTATGTCAGTATCGCGCTGGTGCTGGCCGCCTCGGCTGCGCTGAGCTTTTTGTGCTCCGGGAGCCTGACGATGTTCGGCGCTGTGGCCTGTGGCGTGCTGGCAGGCGCAGCCATCGGCAAGGTAACGGAGGTTTACACATCGGATCAGTACCGTTCCGTCAGGCATATCGCAAATCAGTCTCAGACAGGCTCTGCCACCAACATTCTCTCGGGCGTTGGAGTGGGTTTGCGCTCCACGGCGATCCCGATCCTGCTGCTGTGTGCGGCAGTGCTGATCTCCTATGAGCTCAGCGGCCTTTTCGGCCTGGCGCTGGCGGCCCTTGGCATGCTCTCCACCATCGGCGTGATCGTTTCGGTGGACGCCTACGGCCCTGTGGCGGACAACGCCGGCGGGATCGCGGAAATGGCGCATATGGAAGAATCCGTCCGGAAGATTACCGACCAGCTGGACTCCGTGGGAAACACCACCGCCGCGATCGGCAAGGGCTTTTCCATTGGCTCTGCGGCGCTGACGGCCCTGGCTCTTTTCACCTCTTACACGCAGGCTGTGGGGCTGACGGGCGGGATCGACCTGCTTGAGCCGAAGGTGCTGGTGGGCATGTTCGCCGGGGCGATGCTGGCGCATCTGTTCGGCTCGATGACCATTGAAGCAGTGTCCCGCGCCGCGCAGAAGATGATCGACGAGGTGCGCCGTCAGTTCCGGGAGCATCCGGGGATTATGGAGGGGACGGAGGAGCCGGATTATTCCCGCTGCGTGGATATTTCGACCCGGGCGGCGCTGAAGGAAATGATACTCCCCGGCGTGATCGCCATCGTCTGCCCAATCCTCGTGGGGCTGCTGCTGGGGACGGAGGCGCTGGCGGGCCTGCTGCTGGGCGCGACGGTGGCCGGCGTGCTGCTGGCGATCTGGATGGCCAACTCCGGCGGCGCATGGGATAACGCGAAAAAATACATCGAAGCGGGCAACCACGGCGGCAAGGGCAGCGAGGCCCATCATGCCGGGGTCATCGGCGACACTGTGGGCGACCCGCTCAAGGATACCGCCGGCCCCTCGATGAATATCCTCATCAAGCTCATGAGCATCGTGGCGCTGGTATTCGTGCCGCTCTTCCTTTAATCATTAAGAAGAAGCGTTCAGAGCGTTTGAGCAAAAAAAGCGGCGCAGTCCTTCCGGGCTGCGCTGCCTTTTTGCGTACAGTTCAGGAGATCCAGGTGCTGCCGGCCTCGTAGGAGCCCTGACCGTTCTCGAAGACGGCCGTACAGCCCTCATGGCCCAGGGCGCCCAGGCCGCTGCGCCATTTGGAGATCGAAAAGGAGAAAGAATCCTCTCCGGCCGCGGCGCCGGTTTTGATCGTATAAAGAAGGCCATCGGAAAAATAGAGGGCTTCCCGGTCAATATAGCCCTGTTCGCACAGCTCCTCAAAGGCGCCGGAAAGGGGCTCAAGGCCATAGCGTCCGGCGGCCAGCAGGATCAGGGCGCTTTTTTCCGCCTCGGAAAGGTTGTTGGCGCCGCTGAGGTCAAAGGCGAGCAGGGTGATGCCGTCGTTGAGCGCGGGATCCTGCTGATGCAGGTCGTCGATGGCCTGCAAATAGAGACCCACCAGGTCGTTTTCCCGGGAGAGCACCCGAAGGGAGAGGACTCCTGAAGGCTGAGCGGGATAGGATTCCGCGATCAGGCCGCTGTAGCCAAGCTCCACCTCCATGCCGGCGGTCAGGCCGTCCGGAGAAAGAGGCGCGCCTGCTTCATCCGTCAGGGAGAGTCCTTTTGCGGAAAAAGAATACAGGGCGCCGGGGCCGCCGGCCTCGCCGGAGCCGGCGAGCAGCAGGCTGCTGTCGTCTATGGAGACGAGCTTTCCTTCCAGAAAGGCGGCCGGCGCTTCGCTTTGAGAGGGTGCGGGCGAGACTGTTTCGGCCGGCGCTTCGGTGGGAGCAGCGGCAGGGAGTTCCGGCGCTTTGCAGGCGCAAAGCAGCGCGCAGACTATAACGGCGGACGCGGCAGAGAGGATGCGTTTATGAAGCATGGGAATACCTCCTTAAATTTACATGCCGACTGAATCAGGGTCTGAGTTCCGTTATTTTCAAAACGAAAGAACAGGCGGTTTTGTTCCCGGAAATGAGAAAAGAAAACGCAAAACGAAGCGGCTGGCCGTTTCTGTCGAAAAGGCGGATTTGTCTCGCCGCTTTTCATTGCGAAGCGACTGAAACTATATTATAATTAAAAAATCCGGTTCCGCCGCGATCAGCAAGACGCGGACGGAGGAAAAAGGAAGAGGAATTCCGGCTTCCGGCGCCGGAGGACGCCCTGATCTCAATGTCAGGTATCCAAGGGGCCTTTTCGTCAAACGGCCCGCAGAACTTGAACGGAGGAACCCGAAATGAAAAACCAGAAGACTGTAACCCTGACCCTGACCGCTGCATTCTTTGCAATCATTCTGCTGCTGGGCATGACGCCGCTGGGCCTGATCCCGCTGGGCTTTATCAACGTGACGATCCTGTGCATCCCCGTGATCGTGGGCACGATCCTGCTGGGCCTGAAGGTGGGCCTGGCGCTGGGCGCCTGCTTTGGCCTGACCAGCACCCTGAGCGCCTTCGGCCTGTCGCTGGTGCCGCAGTCCGCGCTGGCTGCCGCGCTTGTGGCACAAAGCCCGCTGCTGGCGGTCGTGATGTGCTTTGCGCCCCGGCTGCTGGTGCCCGTGGTGACCCATGCGGTGTACCGCGCCGTTTCCAAAGGCGAACGCTCCAGGCTGGGCATCGTCCCGGCGGCGATCGCGGGGTCTTTGACCAACACCATCGGCTATCTTGGGCTGATGCTGCTGTTTTACGTGCTGGTAGGCCTTGACGGAACGGCGATCCTCGGCCTGATCGGCGGAACGGGACTGATCGCGGGCGGCGCGGAGGCCATCGTGGCAGCCGTCATTTCCACGCCGGTGCTGCTGGCGCTTTTCAAGCTGAAAAAATAGCGGATTGTCTGTGTAAAGGGAGGGAGCCCGGCCTTTCAAAGGCCGGACTTCGCGCCAGACATCCGTTTGAAAAATATTTCGGAAAGGTCCACAACCCCATGATCCTAACGCTTGATATCGGAAACACCAACATCAAATGCGGCCTGTTTGAAGACGGCCGGCTCTACCGTTCCTGGAGGATGTCCAGCAGCCGTGAAAAGACCGCCGACGAGCTGGGCATCGCGATGGAGTCCTTTTTTGCCCATATCGGGCGTCTGCCTTCCGAGGTGGAGGGCATCATCGTTTCTTCGGTCATTCCTTCCATCAATTATACGATCGAGCATATGTGCCAGCTGTATTTCCCTGGCCCGAAGCCCGTTTTTGTCGGCCCGGGGGTGCGCACCGGCATCAATCTGCGCTATGAGAATCCCAAGGGCCTCGGCGCGGACCGCATCTGCAATGCCGTGGCGGCCTGGCGCCTGTACGGCGGGCCGGTCATCACCGTGGATTTCGGCACGGCCACCACCTTCGGCGCCATCTCGGAAAAGGGCGATTTCCTCGGCGGCGCGATCTGCCCCGGCGTGAAGATCTCCGCCGCGACCCTGATCGAAAAGACAGCCCAGCTTCCCAAGGTGGAGCTGGTCAAGCCCAAAACCGTCATCGGCGCCAACACCATCCACTGCATCCAGTCCGGCATTGTCTACGGCTATGTGGGGCAGGTGGATTATCTGATCGAGGGCATCAGCCGGGAGCTGGACATGGAAAAGCCCCGGGTGGTGGCCACCGGCGGCATGGCCCGGCTCATTGCCGGAGAATCCCGCTATCCCATCGAGATCAACAGCACCCTGACCCTTCAGGGGCTGTATATGATTTATGAAATGAACACCGCAAAGCAGCGCTGAGAAAGAGCGGCGCAGAGGAGGGAAAAGCAATGAAACATGTGGCGGTCGGGCTGCTGGGCTTCGGCACTGTGGGAACAGGAGTATACCGGGTGCTGACGGAAAACAGAAAATCCATCGAACACCGCGAACGGCTGGAGATCGACGTCAAGCGCATCCTGGTGAAGGATCTGACGACCGAACCCAACCTTTCCATGGCGCCGATGGAGCTGTTCTGCACCAATTATGACGAGATCATCAACGACGAGGAGATCTCCATCGTCGTCGAGTGCATGGGCGGAACCCGCCCGGCCCGGGAGTTCATCCTGCGGGCGCTGGAAGCGGGCAAGACCGTCGTTACCTCCAACAAAGAGGTGCTCGCCAAGCACTGGCCGGATTTTGAGCGGGCCGCCAAGACCACCGGAGCGGGCCTGTATTTTGAAGCGACCGCCGGCGGCGGCGTGCCGGTCATTCGCACCCTCCTCGACTCCATGCAGGGCAATGACATCACCCTGCTGATGGGCATCATCAACGGCACGACCAACTATATCCTCACCAAGATGACCGAGGAAGGCCAGCCCTATGAAAAGGTGCTTGCCGAGGCCCAGAAGCTGGGCTATGCCGAGGCAAACCCCGCGGCGGACGTCGAGGGCTGGGACTGCGTCTACAAGCTTTCCATCCTCGCCTCCATCGCTTTTCACGCCCGGGTCAATATCGACGCGATCTACCGCGAGGGGATCACCGGCGTAACGGCGGAGGATATCGCCATCGCCAAAGAGCTGGGCTACACCATCAAGCTCCTGGCGATCGGTAAAAAGCAGGACGGCAACCTCGAGGTGCGCGTCCATCCGACCATGCTGCCCAACAAGCATCCGCTCGCTGCGGTCAGCGGCGTCTTCAACGGCATTTTCCTCAACGGCAACGCCGTGGACGACATCATGCTCTACGGCCGCGGCGCAGGCCAGATGCCCACCGCCAGCGCCGTGGTGTCAGACGTCATCTACGCCGCTCATGCCTCTCATCACCGCTATATGACCTTTGTCAATGAGTTTGACGCGCCCCAGTGGCTGGTGCATCAGAAGGACTGGCTCAGCGGCTATTTCATCCGCATGACCGTCTCCGACGAACTGGGCGTGCTTTCCCGCATCACCGGCGCACTGGCGGAAAATCAGGTTTCGGTCCATTCCGTCATGCAGAAGCACGAAGACCGCGAGGCGGGCACCGTGCAGCTGGTCTTCATCACCGACACCGCCCGGGAGCTTTCGGTTCAGTCTGCATTGAGCGCCCTTGGCCAATTGGAATGTGTCCGCAGCATCGACAGCGTGATGCGCGTCGAGCAGTGAGACAAACGCGAAGTAAAGTTTGGGACGGGGCGTTCCCGCTCCGTTTCTTTCTGGAAATCTGACACATCAAGGAGGAAATGACAATGCTGATTAAAAAAGAAAACATGGTACACGAGCAGCGCACGCATTGGCGTGACGGCAAGGGCACGGCCGATGTGATCCATTTCACCAAGACGGACAATCCTCCCAAGTGGCGTTTTGCGGGCGTGATGATCTTTGAGCCCGGCACGTCCATCGGCAACCACGTTCATTCCGGCGAATACGAGCTGTACTATGTCCTTGAGGGCGAGGGCACTCTTCTCGACAATGGCGTTCCTGTGCAGGTGGGTCCCGGCGATGCGGTCTATACCGGAAACGGCGCTTCTCATTCTCTGGAAAACACCGGAACGACCACCCTCAAGGTGCTCGGCATCGTCGTTCAGGAATAAGAAAAAAGGGCCGTGGGGCAAAGCAGGGAGCCAGATGACGCGAAACAGGGATCTTTGCAGATTGCAGGGGTTCCTGTTTTTTTATGAAAAGCAAAGGGGAAATGGATTATGTTTATGCCCCGCGGGGCGCCGCGGCTTTTGGCGATCCGGGAAAGCAAAAGGCTGCCTGCGACTGAATCTTATTCTGAAATGAAAGAATTCTTACATTTTTCTTAAGTTTTTCCTGCAAAAAACAATAACCCGTTGACTGAATCTTTCGTTGCAGTTTAATCTGAAAGAACAGGCAGTCCGGTTTTTTTCTTCATATTTTATTGCGCTGCCTGTGCGTCAATGGTTTTTTACGCAGGCGCGCGGCCTGCGCAGCAGAGAAAACGGAGGAATCATTCATGGATCTTTTTCAGAAAGCGTACGATTTTCACGACGCGGATGAGGCCCGCGCGTCCGGGCTGTATCCTTACTTCCACGCCCTTGAGACCGGCCAGGACACCGAGGTGGTCATGGATGGAAAGCCCATCATCATGCTCGGCTCCAACAACTACATGGGTCTGACCAGCGACCCCAGGACCATTGCCGCCGGGAAAAAGGCCCTTGAGCAGTACGGCACCGGCTGCTCCGGCTCCCGCTTCCTCAACGGCACGCTGAAGCTCCACGAGCAGCTCGAAAGCGAGCTGGCGGACTTTTTCCACAAGGACGCCGCGGTCACCTTCTCCACCGGCTTTCAGACCAACCTGGGCATTATTTCCGCCATCGTGGGCCGCCACGATTACATCGTCAACGACAGCGAGAATCACGCCAGCATCATCGACGGCTGCCGGCTGAGCTTTGCCAAAAAGAGCGTCAAATTCGCCCACAGCGATATGGACGACCTCAAGGCCACCCTCGAACGCCTGCCGGAGGACGCCGGCAAGCTCATCATCACCGACGGCGTCTTTTCCATGAGCGGCGACCTGGCCAAGCTCCCCGAGATCGTCGAGCTGGCCCGCAGGTACAACGCCCGCATCCTCGTCGACGACGCCCACGGCGTGGGCATGGTGGGCGACTGCGGCCGCGGCACGGCCAATTATTACGGCCTTGAGAAGGAGGTCGACCTGATCATGACAACCTTCTCCAAGTCCCTTGCTTCGCTGGGCGGATGCATCGCCGGCGACGAGAAGATCATCGATTTTGTGCGCCACAAGTCCCGGCCGTTCATCTTCAGCGCCTCCATTCCGCCGGCCAACGCCGCGGCTGCCCTGGAAGCGCTGCGCATCATCCGCAGCGAGCCGGACCGCCAGAAAAATCTGATCGATATCGCCAACTATATGCGCGCAAGCCTTCGGGAGGCCGGCATCCCCATCATCGACGGCGCCACCGCCATCATTCCTGTCTTCACCTACGACATGATGCGCACCTTCCTCATCACCCAGAAGCTCTTTGAAAACGGCGTGTACGTCAATCCTGTCATTCCCCCGGCCGCGCCGGAGGGTCAGTGCATGCTGCGCACCAGCTACACCGCCACCCATACCAGAGAGCAGATCGACCGCGCCGTCGCCGCCTTCAAAAAGGTGTTCGCGGAGTATTGATCGAAGCGATTTATAAAATGAAGCCTCCGAGGCAAGTCCTGCGGGGGCTTTTTTCGCGGCAAGGGGTTTGCCGTGGTTGCGGCTTTGACTGAAACCGTGGTACAATAAGCAAAATACAAAAAAGAGGCGAACCACGATGAAAGTATGCATGATCGTTACGGACGGCTTTGAAGAAGTCGAAGCGGTGGGCACTTTTGCGATTCTGCGGCGGGGCGGCGTCGAGGTGGATGTGTATTCCCTTCTCGACGGCGACGCCACGGGCCGCTTTGGCCTGACCTGCACGGATCTGAAGCCTTTCTCTGCGTTTTCAGCAGAAGGCTATGAGGCGGTCATTCTGCCGGGCGGGCCGGAGTATAAGGCCATCGAGGCCAGCGAAAAGGTGCAGGAGGTCATCCGCCAGTTCCTCGCGGAGGACAAATTTGTCTGCGCCATCTGCGCTTCACCTACGATCCTGGGCCGTGCGGGCCATCTCAGGGGCAAGCATTACACCTGCTTCACCGCCATGAACGACGATTTCGGCGGCATTTATCACGAGCAGTACGCCGTGCGGGACGGCAAGATCATCACCGGACGCAGCGCGGCGGCCTCCATCGATTTCGGCTTTGCCATCCTGGAGGCGCTCACCGGCGCGGAGAACGTCAAAAAGGTCAAGGAAAGCATCTACTACGAAGAGCACTGATCCCGGGCCGGGCGAAAGCCCCTTCAGGGGCAGGCAGCCGGACAGGGCGAAAACGAACAAAACAGCGACGGCAAAGGCGCCGTTCCCAATGGGCTGACCGTGCGGAGAGAAGTCAGAAATTCTCCACGCGGCAGAACAGAAGGGGACTGCGCCTTTTTGCGTTCTGCGGCGGAAGCGGACAGCGGAAAGGAGAACAGAGCATGGCGGCATTTGACAAGATCCAAAGCGGGCTTGCGGGAATGGACGAGGCCCTCGATCATATCCGGCTTGGGGACAACGTGGTCTTTCAGGTATCCACCCTGGAGGAGTTTCAGTTTTTTGTGCAGCCCTTTGTACGTCAGGCGATCAAAGACGGGCGGAACCTCATCTATATCCGCTTCGCCCAGCATCCGCCCCTTCTTGAGCCGCAGGAGGGGCTCAAGATCTGCCGGTTTGATCCGGAGCAGGGCTTTGAAGCCTTCACTGTGGCCATCCACGACACCATTACCCGGGAGGGGCGGGACGCCTTTTACGTCTTTGACAGCCTTTCAGAGCTGCAGTCCGCCTGGTATACCGATCTGATGATGGGAAATTTCTTCCGGGTGACCTGCCCGTATCTTTTTGAATTGGACACGGTGGCGTATTTCCCCCTGACCCGGGGCATGCACTCCTTTGACGCCGTCGCCCGCATCCGGGATACGACGCAGCTGCTGCTGGACGTTTACAGCGGCGGCGGAAGGATGTACCTGCATCCGCTGAAGGTGTGGAACCGCTATTCAGCCCACATGTTTTTGCCCCACTGCTACGACGGATCGACGGGAGGGTTTCTTCCCCTGACCGACGGCATCGGCATGAGCCGGTATTATCAGCTTTTGCAGGAGCGCTCCGCCTCCGCGCAGGATCAGAACGCCGACAGTCATGACCGCTTCTTTGCGGCGGCGCGGATGAAGCTTGCAAACGGCCAGTTTGACAGTCAGACCGAGCGGCTCATCATCGAAAGCACCATGACCAAGGACCCGCAGATGCACCGGCTGATTGAGAAATACTTCCGGCCGGAGGATTATTTTGCCCTCAGGGACCGGATGATCGGCAGCGGCGCGATCGGCGGCAAGGCCTGCGGCATGCTACTCGCCCGAAAGATCGTGGAAAGCACCCTGCCGGACTACCGCTTCCACATTGAACCGCACGATTCGTTTTACATTGGATCGGACGTGTTTTATACCTATATCGTTTCCAACAACTGCTGGAAGACCCGCATCGAACAGCGGACGGAGGAGGGGTATTTTTCTGCGGCGGGCAGGCTGCGGGAGGCGCTTGAGCAGGGTGTGTTCCCCTCAAACATCCGCGACCAGTTCAGAAACATGCTCGAATATTTCGGCCAGAATCCCATCATCGTGCGTTCTTCGAGCTTTTTGGAGGATGGGTTTGACAACGCCTTTGCCGGCAAGTACGAGTCGGTCTTCTGCGCGGGCAGCGGGGATCTGGAAGAGCGGCTGGAGGCCTTTGAGCAGGCGGTGCGCACGGTCTACGCCAGCACCATGAGCCCTTCTGCGCTGGAATACCGCAAGATTCGCGGTCTGGAAAAGCGGGATGAGCAGATGGCCGTGCTGGTTCAGCGGGTATCCGGTTCCTATTATGGACAGTTTTATATGCCCTGCGCCGCCGGCGTCGGCTACAGCCGCAGCGCCTACCGCTGGCAGAAGGATATGGACCCCGCGGCGGGGATGCTCCGGCTGGTGATGGGCCTTGGCACCAAAGCGGTGGATCGGACGGAAAACGATTATCCGCGGCTGGTGAATCTCGAACGGCCTACAGTCACCATGAGCAAGAGCGTTGCGGAAAAGCATCGCTTTTCTCAGCATAAGGTGGACGTGCTGGACCTTGAGAAAAACGGCCTGACGGAAAAGCCCCTGGAGGAGCTGCTGGAGGATCTTCCCTTGTGGTACAAAAACACCGTGCTCGAGCACGATTTTGAGGCGGAGGAGACCCTTCGGCAGGCGGGACGCTACCGGCCCGTATGGTTCGTCAGCTGCCAGCGCCTGCTGGAAAACCGCGCTTTTCCCGAAATGATGCAGGAGATCCTCCATGCGCTGGAGGGGGCGTATCAAAACCCCGTGGACATTGAATACACGGTCAACTGCGACGCGGGCGGCGACTTCGTGGTGAACCTGCTGCAGTGCCGCCCGCTGTACGTGGGGCGGGAGCAGAGCCGGGTAGAGCTGCCCCAATTGCGGCAGGAAGCGGTGTTTTTTGAGTTGCGGGACGCCTCCATGGGGCAGTCGGGGGTCAGGCCGGTGGACGTGGTGGTGCAGGTGGAGCCCAAGGCGTATTACGAGCTGGAATACGGGAAAAAGCCGCAGGCGGCCAAGGCCATCGGCAGGATCAACAGCCATTACAAGGGGCGGGGAAAGGGCCTGCTTTTGACGGCGCCCGGGCGCATCGGCACCTCCTCGCCGGAGCTGGGCGTGCCGGTCAGCTTTGCGGATATCTCGGGCTTTTGCGCCATTTGCGAGGTGTCGGACGACCGGGCGGGCTATATGCCGGAGCTGAGCTATGGCAGCCATATGTTCCAGGATCTGGTGGAAGCGGAGATCTTTTACGGCGCGGTCTTCGGCAATGCCACCACCCTGCGCTATGACCGGGACTTTTTCCGCTCGCAGGAGGAGCTCTTTTTAAAGATCTGCCCCGGCATGGAGGAGCTTTCCGGCATCGTTCGGGTCTACGAGACAGAGGGGATGACCCTTTGGAACGATTCGCTGAGCAATCACGCGCTTTGCGGAAAAAAGGAGATCTGAACCCTTGAAAAAGAGCAGTCCGCCGGGCTGCGCTTTTCCCTTCCGGCGATCCTTTGAAAACAGGATTCACAGGAGCGCGAAACTGTGCTTGAGCCGCCCTGCGCAGTGTGGTATGATACAGACAAAATTGCCGGACAATAAGGAAAAACAGACCGGCAACGCGCGCGCATGCCGCAGAAAGAGGGAACCATGAAACCGATCGATCCGCAGAGCTGGAAGCAGGAGCTGCCGGAATTTCGCGAGAAGACCGCCGCCTTTTACGCCGGCGAAATGAAGCAGGCGGCCTACAAGGGCTTTTCCGGCTTTTATGGAAGCTACGCCCAGAAGGGGGGCAAGGCAAACATGCTGCGCCTTCGCATGACGGCGGGCAGAGTGACGAAGGAAAAGCTGGCTTTTGTGGCCGGAGCGATCCGCCGCCACGGCGTCAAACGGCTGCATTTTACTACCTGCCAGACCATCCAGCTCCATGACCTTGGGCCCGAAACGGTCAGCGCTATCATGGAGGAGGCGCTTGACGCCGGGATCGTTACCCTTGGCGGCGGCGGAGATTTTCCGCGCAACGTCATGTGTTCGCCCCTTTCCGGCGTGGAAGAGGGGGAGTATTTCGACGTGCTTCCCTGGGCCGAGGCGGCGGGAGAGTACCTGCTGCAGTTTATCCGGGCGGAGAAAATGCCCCGAAAGCTCAAGGTGGGCTTCTCCAGCTCCCCGAAGAACCTGACCCACGCCACCTACCGCGATTTGGGCTTCGCCGCCCGTCCGGACGGAACCTTTGACGTGTACAGCGCCGGGGGCCTTGGAAACAATCCACGCTTCGGCGTTCTGGTGGCTGAGGGGATCGAGCCGGAAAAAATCCTTTATTATATCAAGGCCATGTGGCTCGCCTTCCGCGCCTACGGCAATTATGAAAACCGCGGCAAGGCCCGCACCCGCTACATGCAGGAGGCCCTCGGCGGGCCGGAGGCCTACAAAAAGGCCTATCTGGAAAAGCTCGAAGAGGCCTTTGCCTCCGGCGAGGAGCTCACTGCCGTTCCCGCCCGGACGCCTGCCCCCAAAAAGGGAGACGGCACTGCCGCCGCCGGCCGCCGGGTCATCGCCCAGAAGCAGCCGGGGCTCTATGCGGTCGAGTGGCACCCCATCGGCGGCCAGCCGGATCCGGAAGCGTTTTGCGCCCTGTGCGACGCACTGGAGAAGATGCCGGGCGCCGAGATGCGCCTTGCGCCGGATGAGACCGCCTATCTGGTCAACCTGACCGGTGCGGAGGCGGAAAAGGTGCTGGCGCTGACCGAAGACGGGGCGAAAAATCTCTTTGAGGCCTCGGTCAGCTGCATTGGCGCGAGCATCTGCCAGGTGGGCCTGAGAGACTCTCAGGCGCTGCTGAGAGCCTGCGTTGAGGCGGAGCGAAAGGCGGAGCTGCCGGATGGAGCACTGCCGCAGATCCACATCTCCGGCTGCCCGTCTTCCTGCGGTACTCACCAGACTGGCACAATGGGTTTTCGCGGCGCTTCCAAAGCAGTTGACGGAAGGCCACAGCCCGCCTTTGTGCTGTACGTCAACGGATGCGAGCGGCAGGGGAGCGAGGCCATGGGCCGGGAGGTGGGCACGATGCTCGAAAGGGACATTCCGGATTTTCTCGTCAGTTTGGGAAAAACGGTCGCCGTTTCCGGTATGGAATTCGCCGCCTGGAACGCACAGAATCCCCAGGAGTTGGAACGAATCGCCGCGGAGTATCTGTGCTGAACGGATGCACTTGCAAAAAGTGTGAAGCGCATCCGAATCGAATAAAAGCTGCCGCAGTGCCTTTTTCTGCGGCAGCTTTGCGTTGAAAGGGTCAGAGCTTTTGCGGCGGAGATATGGCAAAAACAAAGCATTTGGAAAAAGAGGTGTTTTGATGAAAGTTACACCGGCGACAAAAGAGGATCTTGCGGCGGTCGGGGCACTTTGCCGGATTCTTTTTGAGGAAATGACTGCATTGCAGGAAGGATACTTTCAGGCGGCGGAGCCAGATGGACGTTTTCTGGCCGATACTGTTGAAAGCCATAACGCAGACTTGCTTGTGGCAAAAGAAAATGGTTGCCTGCTGGGCTTTGCATTGATACAGGAACAAAAGACGCCGCCCTATCGTTGTCTTGTGCCGCACCGTTATGGGTATATTACAGATCTTGTGGTAGATCCCCGCCAAAGGGGAAAGGGGATTGGAAGGATGCTCGTTGATGCGGCACGGGATTGGGCGGTTCACAGAAAGCTGGACTATATTGAGCTTACTGTGCTGGCGGAAAATGAAAGCGCGGCACGGTTTTATGAGGGCACGGGCTTTCGGGAGGGCAGCAGGCTCTTGCGTCTGGAATTGCCGCAGAACCGGTAAAAAGGCTGAAAGAAAATTTGTGCCGGCGGAAGGGATAAAATAAAAAACAGGCAGGGACTGCTCAAAAGTGGCCTGCCTGTTTTGATGTACGGCCTCCCGGGTCACATTCCCAGATCTTCGTCGACGAGGAAGACGTCATAGTGCTCAAAGCCCATGGGCTTGCGGTCGATGATCGTGGTGGTGCGGCAGATGCGGGCGGGAGAATTGCAGTCATGGCACTGAAGATCCACGGCGCAGGGGGTCTTTGCGCCGAGGCGGCGGGCGTTGAGGCCGGCGGCATAGCCGCGGATGCGCCGGATGGCGCCGTGCAGGTCGGGAACGATCTTATTGCGCCCGGCGATGACGACGACCCTGCCGGGACCGAAGGTGAGGGCAGCCACGCGGTTGCCGCGGCCGTCGATGTTGACCAGGGAGCCGTCTTCCGTCACGGCGTTGGCACTGGAAAGATAGACGTCTGCAAAGATTGCCTTTTTGTAGACGTCCGGGTCGGCGGAAAGGGGCGTTTTCCAGGCGAAGTAAACGGGATTCCCCTGGGCGGTCAGGGCTTCATAAAGGCCGAGGGAGTCGAGCGTGACGGAGCCGCCGAACCCCACGCTGGCGGAGCCGATCAGTTCGAGCGCGGCAGCCTTCGCTTCTTCAGCAGTGGAGAAGATCCGGACGGTGAAGCCGTGCTTTTCCAGGTTGGCGGCGGTTTTTTGAAGATCAGCCATAGCGGTATGTCCTCCTGTGATGAATGGATGTGCAAAAATGCTGTCATTACTATTATAATACGGCGGGGAAAAGAGAAAAGGACTTTTCGGGAAAAACATTTCCGTTTGCAAGGATACGGGATTTTGATATAATCTGTACTGAGTGAATTACGGGAGGAAAAGCAATGCCCTCTGAAAGACAGAAACACATCCGGAATTTCTGCATTATCGCCCACATTGACCACGGCAAGAGCACCCTGGCGGACAGGCTCATCGAGCAGACCGACACGGTGGCGCTGCGCGATATGGACGATCAATTGCTTGATACGATGGAGCTGGAGCGGGAGCGCGGCATTACCATCAAGGCGCAGGCGGTGCGCATGCTCTATCACGCCGGGGACGGAGAGACCTACGAATTGAACCTGATCGACACGCCGGGACATGTCGACTTTACCTATGAGGTCTCCCGCAGCCTCGCCGCCTGCGAGGGGGCCGTGCTGGTGGTGGACGCCAGTCAGGGGATCGAGGCGCAGACGCTGGCAAACGTCTATCTGGCTCTCGACCACGATCTGGAGATCTTTCCGGTCATCAACAAGATTGACCTGCCCAGCGCCCAGCCGGAATTTGTCCGGCAGGAGATCGAGGACGTCATCGGCCTTGACGCTTCGCAGGCTCCTCTGATCTCCGCGAAAAACGGCATTAACATCGACCAGGTGCTCAAGGGCATCATCGAGTTTATCCCCGCGCCCGAGGGGGACGAGAAAGCGCCGCTGCGGGCGCTGATCTTTGACTCCTACTACGACAACTACAAGGGCGCGCTTTCCTATGTGCGCATTGTCGAGGGTTCCGTCCGCGCCGGCGAGCGCATCCGCTTCATGGCGGGCGGCAAGGAGTTCGACGTAACGGAGGTAGGCATTTTTGCGCCGGCACTGCGGCCTGTGGACGTGCTCGAGGCGGGAGACGTGGGGTATATCGCCGCGTCCATCAAGTCCGTCGGAGACACGGTGGCGGGCGATACCATCACCGGCGCCGGCCGTCCTGCGGCAGAACCTTTGCCCGGCTATAAGGCGATTCAGCCCATGGTGTACTGCGGCATCTATCCCGCCGACGGCGCGGACTACGAAAACCTGCGCGACGCCCTGGAAAAGCTCAAGCTCAACGATGCCGCGCTGATCTTTGAGCCGGAGACCTCCCGGGCTCTGGGCTTTGGCTTCCGCTGCGGCTTCCTGGGCCTGCTCCACATGGAGGTGATCCAGGAGCGGCTGGAGCGGGAATTCGACCTGGAGCTGGTGACTACCTCGCCGAGCGTCAGCTATCATGTCCACACCATGGACGGCACGATGCTCCTTCTGGACAACCCCACCAATCTCCCCGACCCGTCAACGATCGAATTCATCGAAGAACCGGTGGTCAAGGCCAACATCATGGCCCCCAAGGATTATACCGGGGCCATTATGGAGCTTTGCCAGGAAAAGCGCGGCGAGTTCAAGGACATGGAGTACGTCGATTCCACCCGCGTCAACATCCATTACATCATGCCGCTCAACGAGATCATTTTCGATTTTTTTGACCAGCTCAAGTCCCGTACCCGGGGCTACGCTTCCTTTGACTACGAGCTGGCGGGCTATCAGCGTTCCGACATGGTCAAGCTGGATTTTCTGCTCAACGGCGATATCTGCGATGCGCTTTCCACCATCGTCCACAAGGAGCGGGCCTACAACAAGGGCCGCGCCGTGGCGGAAAAGCTCAAGGAGGTCATTCCGCGCCAACAGTTTGAGATCCCCATTCAGGCGGCCATCGGCGGCAAGGTCATCGCCCGTGAGACGGTAAAAGCAGTCCGAAAGGACGTGCTGGCCAAGTGCTATGGCGGCGACATCACCCGAAAGAAAAAGCTGCTGGAAAAGCAGAAAGAAGGTAAAAAGCGCATGAGACAGGTCGGCTCGGTTTCCGTTCCCTCCGAAGCCTTTATGAGCGTCCTTCGGATCAACTGAACACGCAAACGCCCGTCGGGTTCGATCCAGAGCCCGGGCGGGCGTTTCCTTATGAAAAATTTGCCGAAAGGAGCTGCGGGCATGCTGGGACTGTATCTGCACATTCCGTTTTGCGTCAGGAAATGCGCTTACTGTGATTTTCTCTCCTTTGGAGGATGCCGGGAAGCGGAGATGCGGGAGTACGTTTCTCTGTTGATCCGCGAGCTGGCGATGCTCCCGAGGCAAAGGGCGCCGCTTTCGACCGTCTTTCTCGGCGGCGGCACGCCTTCCATCCTGCCGGAGGGGGAGATCGCCCGCCTGCTGGATGCGGTGAAGCGCCGCTGGCCGTTGGAAACAGGTGCGGAGGTGAGCATGGAGTGCAATCCGGGCACGGTGACGCCTGAAAAGCTCGGGGAATACCGTGCGGCGGGCGTCAACCGTCTGAGCATCGGCGTGCAGTCCTTTGACGACGGATTGCTTCAGGGCCTCGGCCGCATTCATACGGCCAAAGAGGCGGAGGAAGCCTTTTTCATGGCGCGGGCGGCGGGGTTTTACAATATCAATCTCGACCTGATGTACGGCCTGCCGGGGCAGACATGCCGGGAGCATCTTGCCACAGTGGAAAAGGCCGTTGCGCTTTCGCCGGAGCACATCAGCATGTATTCCCTCATCGTCGAGGGCGAAACGGAGTTCGGCCGCCGCAGGGCGGAAGGGACTCTGACGCTGCCGGAGGAAGAGGAGGAATACGCCATGGAAAAAGCGGGGAGAGAATTGCTTTCCCGCGCGGGCTATGAACGCTATGAGATTTCCAACTACGCCAGGGAGGGCTGGCGCTGCCGCCACAACATGGTCTACTGGCGGTGCGGCGATTATCTCGCCGCAGGTCTCGGCGCCACCTCCTCCCTGTGGGAAGGAGACCGCTGCGTGATGCGGAGTGATCCCCACGTGATCCGGGAATACAGGGAAATGATCGAAAAGGGCGAATATATGCCCCTGCGTGATGTTGAGGAGGGAAAGAACGCCGCGTTTATTGCTCTGATGATGGGATTGCGTATGACGGAGGGCGTCAGCGAAAAGGCTTTTGCAGGACGGTTTGGAAAAACGCCCGCAGAGCTTTTTCCCCGTTCGATTGACGAAGGGCTGCAAAAAGGATTGCTTCTTCGGGAAAACGGCTTCCTTTTCTGTTCGCAGCGCGGCATGGAGATCCAGAACGATCTTCTCAGCAATATTCTGGAAGAATGCGATGCGATCTGAGAGGGCGGCAGGCTTTTGCGAAAAAAGAAAAGATCGGATCTGCCAGGCGTTTGACCGGTGGATCCGATTTTTTTGTTGAAGAAAGCAGAGAGTTCAGAGCCCTTTTTGCGCCTTTCGTCAGCTGAACAGAGGGATATGAGCAAAGAAGCGGGGAAAGCCCTTGACAACCACAGGGTGAAGTGCTATTTTACATATAGTGATTAGCACTCTATCGAGTCGAGTGCTAACAACGCCTGCCGGAAACGGCCGGAAAACAGGAAACACAAAACATCAAGGGGAAATGAGGTGAGGAGATGGAGCTGGATGAACGAAAACTTCGCATCCTGCGCACGATCATTGACGACTATATCCTCACGGCAACTCCCGTTGGGTCGCGGACGATCTCCAAGCGAAGCGAACTGGGACTTTCCTCCGCAACGATCCGAAACGAGATGTCCGATCTGGAAGAAATGGGCTTTCTGGAGCAGCCGCACACTTCTGCGGGCCGCATCCCTTCGCAAAAGGCTTACCGCTTTTATGTCGACAGCATGATGAAGGGATCGAACCTGACTGAAGAAGAGGTCAAACGGATCCGGAGTCATTTTTCCCGCCGCCTCGACGAGACGGAAGAAGTGGTGGCCCATACTGCCAGGCTCCTTTCAGACATTACCGACTACACCGCCATGATTATGGCGCCGGAGATGCAGGAGATTACCGTCAAGCACATTCAATTAGTCCCGGTGACGCAGGGCCGGGCCCTGGCGGTCATCGTGACGGATGCGGGGCTGGTGCGGGACGCTTTCATCAACGTGCCGCCCGAATGCGATGCGTCGGATCTGGAACGCTTCTCCAACATGCTCACCAACCGGCTAAAAAACAAGCCCCTTCAGGCGGCGGTGCAGACCTTGGTCAGTGAAGTGGGCAATGAGCTTTCTGAGCACAGAGAGTTCCTCAGCAGTATTGCTGACGCCATCGTACGGGATCTTTCCCGGGAGGCGAGCCGCGGCGTCATCCTTGGAGGCGCGACCAATCTGCTCAAACATCCCGAGTATAACGATATCGGTAAGGCCAGCGATATGCTTGCCGTGCTGGAGACCAAAGAGACGCTCTACCGGATTCTCTCGCGGGCCGCGCAGATGGAATTCACCATCACGATCGGCTCGGAGAACGAAGTGGAACAAATGCAGTCCTCAAGCATCGTCACCGCCACGTACAAGATCGCTGGAAAGCCGGTCGGTTCCTTCGGCGTAATCGGGCCGACGCGCATGGATTACAGCAGGGTCGTGTCCATCCTCGGATGCATGGGCCGGAGCCTGAGCGAGGTGCTTACCAACATGCTCGATCCTGAAAATAAAAATAATCAGTAAAGGGGAATCATACCCATGGCGAAAAAAGAGCAGAAGCAGCAGAATGATCCTGTTCAGGAATCGCAGACAGCGGAAAACGTCTGCGAACAGCCTGAAAGCGAAGCACAGCAGGCTGCTCAGAATGCCGGAGAGCAGGCCCAGGCCGCCTACCAGCTCACGCAGGAGCAGTTTGACGAACTCAAAAAGCGCATTGAGGGCCTGCAAAAAGAGAAAGAGGAATACATCGCCCTGGCGCAGCGGGTCCAGGCGGACTTTGACAACTTCCGCCGCCGCAACAATGCCGCACGGGCGGAAAGCTACGACGACGGCATGCGCGAAACAGTCAAGGCGCTGCTGCCCGCGCTTGATAACCTTGAACGGGCTTTGAAAGCGGCGGAGGACGCAGGCGAGACCGGCAGCATTGTCGAAGGCGTGCGGATGGTATGCCGCCAGTTTGAAGACGGATTGTCCCGCCTTGGCGTCGAGGTGATCGAGACGAAGGATCAGGCCTTTGATCCGGAGATTCACAATGCAGTCCTCTCTGAGCCCGTTGAGGGAACGGAAACCGGAACGATTCTTGAGGAGTTTCAGAAGGGCTACCGCCACAAGGACAAAGTGATCCGGCACAGCATGGTGAAGGTAGCACAGTAGTCCGAAGTAAGAACGTGCGAAAAGCACTTTCCATAAAGATGCAATCAATTTGAATACATAGACGGAGGTATAAATTATGGGAAAAATCATCGGTATTGACCTTGGCACGACCAACTCTTGCGTTGCCGTTCTTGAGGGCGGCGAACCTGTTGTCATAACGAACCCTGAGGGCGCCCGCACGACTCCTTCTGTTGTGGCTTTTACCAAGAACGGCGAACGAATCGTCGGTCGCGCGGCAAAAAACCAGGCGATTATGAATCCTGAGGGGACGATCTCCTCCATCAAGCGCGAGATGGGCACGGACCATCGCGTTACCATTGACGGCAAGAGCTATTCTCCTCAGCAGATCTCTGCGTTCATTTTGCAAAAACTGAAGGCGGATGCGGAAGCGTATCTGGGCGAACCCGTTACGCAGGCGGTCATTACCGTTCCTGCGTACTTCTCCGACGCGCAGCGCCAGGCCACGAAGGACGCCGGTAAGATCGCCGGCCTCGAGGTGCTGCGCATCATCAACGAGCCCACAGCCGCTTCGCTGGCCTATGGCCTTGACAAGGAAGACAGCCACAAGATCCTCGTCTACGACCTTGGCGGTGGTACTTTCGACGTATCTATCCTTGAGATTGGCGACGGCGTGTTTGAAGTGCTGGCCACCAACGGCAACAACCGCCTCGGCGGCGACGACTTCGACCAGCGCCTGATCGACTATCTGGCTGAGGAATTCCTAAAGACCAGCGGCATCGATCTGCGCAAGGACCGCAACGCTCTCCAGCGTCTGAAAGAGGCAGCGGAAAAGGCCAAGATTGAACTGTCTGGCATGGTCAACGTCAACGTGAACCTGCCCTTCATCACCATGGACCAGAACGGTCCGAAGCATCTTGACATCAACGTCTCCCGCGCCAAGTTCAACGAGCTGACAGCGGATCTTGTTGAAAAGACTGTCACCTGTGTGCGCGCTGCCCTCCGCGATGCGAACCTGACCGCCGCAAACATAGACAAGGTCATCCTCGTGGGCGGCTCGAGCCGTATTCCTGCCGTACAGGAAGCGGTCAAGAACATCACCGGCAAGGAGCCCTTCAAGGGCATTAATCCCGACGAATGCGTTGCCATCGGCGCTGCCATTCAGGCAGGCGTGCTCGGCGGCGAGGTCAAGGATGTGCTGCTGCTGGATGTGACGCCCCTTTCTCTGGGCATCGAGACCTATGGCGGCGTGTTTACCAAGCTGATCGAGCGCAACACCCGGATCCCCACCAAGAAAACGCAGGTCTTTTCCACCGCTGCGGACGGCCAGACCTCCGTTGAGGTACATGTGCTCCAGGGCGAGCGCGAAATGGCTCAGTACAACAAGACGCTTGGCCGCTTTACGCTCGGCGGTATTGCTCCCGCTCCCCGCGGCGTACCCCAGATTGAAGTCACCTTTGACATCGATGCCAACGGCATTGTCAACGTCTCTGCCAAAGACCTCGGCACCGGCAACCAGCAGCAGGTGACCATCACCGCTTCTACCAACCTCAGTGACGAGGAGATCGACAGGGCGGTCAAGGAAGCCGAGCAGTATGCTGCGGAGGATAAGAAGCGCAAGGAAGAGGTCGAGACCCGCAATCATGCCGACCAGATGGTCTACGGCACGGAAAAGAGCCTCAAGGAGCTGAGCGACAAGCTCTCCGAAGATGACAAGGCCCGCGTCCAGACCGAGCTTGACGCCCTGAAGAAGACCCTTGAAGGCACGGACAGCGAAGCCATCAAGGCCCAGACCGAAAAGCTCACCAACGTCTCTTACGAGGTGTTCGGCAAGATCTATCAGGAAGCCGCGCAGCAGGCCCAGGCCCAGCAGGCGCAGCAGGGCGGCCAGAACAATGACGGCACCAATCCTGACGGCACGGTCAACACCGACTACGAAGTGCATTAAGTTTGGCTCAAAGCACAGTGCCATGCAGCAAGAGAGGGGGAGGCTGATCCCCCTCTCTTGCAGGTACATGCCGCGCAGGACGCATCCGGACGAACGGGAAGCCTGCATAGCGACACTTCGGGCGAATGCGGCGTTGATGCCCGGCGGAAAAGCCGGACTCTGCGGCGCACCCTATGAGGAGTAGGAGTCTTTTTCATGGCAAAACGCGACTATTACGAGGTTCTCGGCGTACAAAAGGGCGCCTCTGCCGATGAGATCAAAAAGGCCTTCCGGCAGATGGCGAAAAAATATCATCCGGACATGAACCCGGGCGATAAAGAGGCCGAGGCAAAATTCAAAGAGGTCAACGAAGCGTATGAGGTGCTTTCCGATGACCAGAAGCGCGCCCAGTACGATCAGTTCGGCCATGCGGCCTTTGATCAGACGGCGGGCGGCGGTTATGGAGGCTACAGCTCGGGCGGTTTTGGCGGCTTCGGCGGGTTTGATGACATTCTTTCCTCCTTCTTCGGCGGAGGCGGCCGCACGGCCCGGCGCAACGGTCCCGAACCGGGCGCCGACCTGCGTTATGACCTGACCATCTCCTTTGAGGAGGCGGCCTTCGGCGCAAAGAAGGAGTTTACGATCCAGCGCAACGAAAACTGCGAGGCCTGCGGCGGCAGCGGCGCCAAGGCAGGCACTTCGCGCAAGACCTGCCCCACCTGCGGCGGCAGCGGTCAGGTGCGCACCATGCAAAATACGGTCCTTGGCAGCTTTGCGCAGGTGAGTACCTGCCAGCAGTGCCACGGCGAGGGAACCATTATCGAAGAGCCCTGCCCGTCCTGCAAGGGCCGCGGCCGGGTCAACCGCACCCGCAGCATCACCGTCAGGATCCCTGCGGGCATCGACGACGATCAGACCATTTCTCTTGGCGGCCAGGGCGAGCCGGGCCGCAGGGGAGGCCCTCAGGGCGATCTGTACGTGGTGATCCACGTCAAGCCGCACAAGCTCTTCAAGCGCAAGGGCTACGACCTGTATATGGACTATAAAATTTCCTTTGCCACGGCGGCTCTCGGCGGCAAGGTGACCCTGCCTACGCTCGACGGCGACCTGGAGTACGACGTCGCTCCCGGCACGCAGCCCGGAGATACGGTGCGCATTGCCGGCAAGGGCGTGCAGCGCCTGCGGCAGTCTTCCCGCGGCGATTTGTATGTGAAGATGATCGTCGAGGTCCCCAAGCGGCTTAATGAACGTCAGAAGGAACTGCTGCGGGAGTTTGAGGAGAGCTTCGGCCGCAAGACAGAAAGCGCCCAGAAAGAAAAAAGGGGTGATAAGAAGGGCTTTTTTGACAAGGTGAAGGACGCCCTTGACGATGCCTTTGACAAATGACCCGGCGTCCCCGGCCCTTTTGACACAGGTCTGAAACAGAACAATGCTTTGGCAAAACAGGCATGGAAGCGCTTTCCGTGCCTGTTTTTTTGTCTGCGCGGGGTGTTCCGGCGGCTTGGTTTCCCTGCGGCGGTGGGGGTTCTGCAGAGACAAAACGTCTTTGCAAAAAATAAAATTTCAACAAATTGTAAAGATTCGGAAGAGAGTGCAGATACAGAAAGAAAACGCTGTGATATATTTGACGTGTAAAAATGTCGGAAATCATGAAGCATTTTTACAAAAACATTTTGGAGAGGAAGGAAATCGATGAAAAAGACAGAAAAAATCCTGGCGCTTTTGCTGGTGCTGCTGCTGGGTCTGCGCGCCGGCTGCCGAGCCGGTTCAAACCCCTGAAGCCACGCAGAAGCCCGTTGCGGAACCGGCAGCGGAACCCCTGTATCAGGCGGGGGTTTACACTGCTTCTGCCAAGGGCAACAACGGAGACGTGACGGTTGAGGTGACCCTGAGTGAAACGGCGATCACCGCGGTGAAGGTTACGGAGCACAGCGAAACGGCCGGCATTTCTGATCCGGCCATCGAACGGATTCCCGCTGCCATCGTCGATGGTCAGACCCTGGCGGTGGACACGGTTTCCGGCGCGACGAACACCTCCAGGGCGATCCTCACGGCTGTAGAAGACTGCATTGCGCAGGCCGGCGGCAGCGTGATCGTGGTCGAAAAAATGCCCTATGTCGGCGGAAATGCGGAACGATGAATGCGGTGGACCCGCAGCGTCAGGGCCGTCAGGGCATTGAGGATTCAGTGGAGCTGTTCATTAAAAACACCTATGAAAGCGGCGGCATGCGCGGCAATCCCGATCTCATCACGATCCTCTGCGAGGAGGCCAACGACGCCCGCGACTGGATCAGCGCCCACGGCGGGATCTGGGACGAGGGCAATGTTCACCTGACGGCGGGCGGCTGCTGGCCGCGCAGCCTGGATGCGGCGCAAAGCACCGCCGAAACCTACATCGAGCCGCTGGCGCAGGAGATCGTCCGTGCCGGTGGCAGAATCGTCCGCGACATGGAGGCCTATTCGCTTCTGACGGATTATTATGGCCGGGTCGTGGGCGTGAGCGCCCGCGGCACGGCAAGCGGAAAAGAATACCGCCTGATCGGCGAAAAGGGCATCGTTCTGGCCACGGGCGGCTACGGCGCGAATCTGGACATGGTCTGGAAATACTGCGCGTATATTCCCCGCACCATTGAAACGGAAACGGCGCCTTCCGCTACGGGAGACGGCATCGTCATGGCTCAGCAGCTTGGCGCGGCGGTGACGGATATGGACTGCGTGCAGATGGCGCTCACGACGGCGGAAAACGGTTTGTTTTTTACCGACGAGATCAACAACTGCATTTATGTCAACCGGGAAGGGAAACGCTTTGTTTCTGAGGAAGCGGATAACAGCAGCCTGTGCGCGCCATCCTCTGGCAGCAGGACAGAAGGGCCTATGCGATTTTTGACAGCGACACCATCGGGGAAGATTTTGTCGATCCGAGCGGCTGGACGGTGACGGAGCTTGCCGGGCTTGCAAAGGAGGGGCTGGCCGGCTACGGGGAAGCCATCGGCGAGCTGGCCGAAAGTATTGGCGTGGATGCGGAAATGCTCAGGGAGACGGCGCTGCAATTCAACCGCGTGGTGGACGGGGAGGCGTTTGATGAATTCGGCCGCGAGCTGTTTTATAAAAAACCGGGGGACGGAGCTTTTTACGCCTCTATCCGCACGGCGAAAATCCGCTATACAATGGGCGGTCTGATGATCGATACGAATGCTCATGTATTGAATGAGCAGAGAAAACCTATTGAGGGGCTGTATGCCTGCGGGGAAGTGACCGGCGGGCTCCATGGGACGACGCTGGTCAGCGGAAACGCATTGACGGACTGTATTGTGTTCGGCCGTCTGACCGGACGGAATCTGCTCGGCGGCATCTGAAAAGCACGCAGGATGGTCCGCCCGCAGGCGGAATGGGCGCTGGATCAGGTTCAGGCGGGGCAGGATGAAAAGGGGCCGGAAAGCAGCGGAAGGAAAATCCGCTGAACCCGGGGCACATCTGCCGAAGCGGCGTTTTCAGGATGGGCAGAGGCGGAAAAGTATGCTATGATGGTACGGTATAGCACATTCATGGGCGGAAAGGGAAGGAAAATCGTGAAAATAGAGAGTTGAACGAGACAGGCAATACAGGTATAGAAATTAAACCTAAAATCGGTTGAAATTTTTTCTTGACATTTGGTTTCCACTCTGCTATACTGATTGCCGAAAGGAGGAACGACCTATGGCATACACAGCTTTTGGTGAGTTCGTCCGTATCCTGCGGATCAAACACCACGAGGTCATGGGCGATATGGCTCAAGTTCTCGGCACGTCAACGGCATTTCTCTCTGCGGTGGAGACGGGCAAAAAAAATGTTCCGGAAGGATGGTCCGAAAAAATTGCCGAACACTATGGCCTTTCAAGTGCGGAGAGGGCCGAACTGGATCAAGCAATTGAGAAATCCAGGACCCAGGCAAAGATCATCCTCAAGGACGCAAGCAGCACGAAGAGAGAGATGGCGCTACAGGTTGCCCGCTCCTTTGAGGGCATGGACGACGAAACCGCCGCAAAGATCATCGCGTTATTGGAGGGGGAAAAACTTTAATGGACTACAAGACCAAGCCGGCATCCAGAAGGACTTTACGGAGGTTGTCTGTGTTCCTGCGCCGTATTTTCAACCTGACACCCGACGAACCTTTCCCAGTTCTTTCCGTGCTGGAACAGTTGCCCGACAAGTTTCGAGACTGCGACTGGGAGGTGCTGGAGGATAGCGATTTTCCGTCGAAGGTTATGGCTCGTTGTCTTCCCAATGACAGAGGCGGATTCACGATCCAGATAAAGGAGAGCGTCTATGCCGGTGCGTATGAGCGGCAGGTCGGCGCTTATCTGGGCTTTATTTGTCATGAAATCTGTCATGTGTTTCTGTTCAAGGTGGGCTATACGCCCGTCTATGAACGGAGTTTCCAGGCCAACGAGCTGCCAGCCTATGAGAGCGTGGAGTGGCAGGCAAAGGCGTTGTGCGGAGAGGTGATGATGCCCTATAACGCCACACGAGGCATGGATGCCAATCAAATCGCGGATACATACCATGTATCCAAAGAGTCCGCCAAAATGCGGCTACAGTACGAGGGGAGGGGAGGGGAGAGTAGTAGGTTCGAGAACAAAAAAGACGCATTGAAAAGCTGCCGCTAACAGCCGTCCAATGCGCCTCAGAAAAGCGGATATGCTATGCACATCCACCTTGTACAAGGGCATCATAGCATATCCTCAAGAAAATTGCAACTATTTTTGCAAGGAGGAATTGCTATGTCTATGCAAAATGGCACTCGTATCGGCTGCAAGGATGCTTTTCACGCTTTTTTGATCAAGAATGCCAGCTTCGATGGCGACCTGGAAATCCCGCACATTCAAAAAACTTTGGATGTCCCTGACCATCTCATCCCCTTCTCCAAGGCCCTACGCAGCACGGACTATTCGGCATGGGTGCATTTTTACGAAGACGATGTAGTTTTTGAACGAGTTTGGACCCAGCCGAACAGGTATCTTCCCGTCCTGCGACGATTCGCAGGGGTCATCACGCCCGATTTCAGCCTGTACCGAGATATGCCCCTTGTGATGCAGCAATGGAACACCTACAGGGGGAAAGCTCTTGGCCATTGGTGGCAGGAAAACAGTTTGACCGTCGTTCCCAATGTCAGGACTGCGGATCGCCGCTCCTTCGCATTTTGCTGTGATGGGGTAGAACGTGAAAGTGTAATTGCCATAGGGTCTCATGGGTGCATTCGGTCGCGCATTGATCGAGAGTATTTTGCGGAGGGGCTCGCTTTTGTAGTAGAAACAATACATCCTCCCAAAATCATAGTATACGGCACAGCCCCAGATGAGATATTTCTACCGTATAAGGCACAGGGAGTCGAAATTTTTCAATTTGACAGTGAATATTCTGTAAGCCGGAAGGCGGTGAGTGCCTGATGGGTGCGGGATTTCACGGGGGATTTGGAAAAACACAGGGAGCAAAGGAAGATAAGTTGCCGGCCCTGCCTAAAAACCGTTCTCAGCTAAAACACATTTTTGGAACCCGCGAGGGTCGTCTCCCAGACACACCTGCAAATCGAAGGCTCCTCACCGATTTGGCTCGCGATCCATCAAAGCGAATCGGGCAAGACAAATACGGAAATATATGGCACGCAGAAACGCAGAGCGACGGTTCTCAATTGTGGGTCAGATTCCGAGATGGCATCATTAATGAAGGCGGAAAAATAAAGCACCACGTCCTTGGAATGACGAGTCTGGTCTAAATAACAACCCAGTGAAAAGAAGGAGAAGGAAAAATGAATCAGTTTGAACTGTTTTGCATGGTTTTTTATGCTCTTGATGCCCAGTGGGACGAGAGCCAAGACCCACAACTCGGAGAATTCCTTAGTTCTGCGAACCCGTTTCTGTTTGAAGACATAGGATCTGCCGATCCTGCCGTATATTCCGATTTCTGCCAGGTGATCACTGAGCCAATCACACTTGAAAATAGTTATGAACTTGCTACACAGTATATCGCAACGTTATGGAAGGAAGTTATAGCGAAGGCGTTTTCTGGCATCGAGCAGGATGAATGGATGGAATGTGTACAGGACTATTTGGCCGGTCCGCACAAGGGAGCTTGATGCCCAATGTATAAGAACCGTGACAATCGATCAACCATTTAGTGCAAGGTAATATCCGACGCAATAAGTAAAATGGCAGGAGGAACATGATATATGTCTCCTTCTGCTGTTCCATGCCAAACAGAATTAATGGACTTCTGGTGGATTTCAAGCTGCATCCCTCCCATCTGCCACTCACAGATGGACATAAACAGCTCGGACTTTATGGCGACGGGGAGCTTCCCGGCCTCGTAGCCCCTACCGCTATGTCACATACTTCCGGGATGTTATCTCGGTTCCCCTGCCAATGAAGGGGGGGACCACTCGATGACAACGTCAGCAGGATGCGAGGCAGGGAGTTACTTTTTTGAAAATCCCCCTTGACAAACGCTATCTTGGGAGAGAAAAATCTGCAAAAAGGAAGGAAAATCGTATGGAATGGGCTGAAATTGCCGTTGCGACCACCACGGCCGGCGCCGAGGCAGTCGCCGAGCTTCTGATGCGCGCCGGGTGCGCCGGCACGGCCATTGAGGACAAGCTGGATCTGACGGCGCACGACGCGCAGGCAGACTGGGATTATATCGAAGACGCCGTTTACGAGCGTTATGGCGACGACGTGATCGTCAAGGGCTATCTTCCGGCGGACGGCAGGCTGATGGATCAGCTGGCGCAGGTGCGGGCCGATCTTGCAGACCTGAAAAAGATGGCCGGTGAAATCGAGGGCTACGACGTGGGCAGGGCAGAGCTGAGCCTTTCCACCCTGCAGGAGGAGGACTGGGCCAACGAATGGCGCAAGTACTATAAGCCCATCCGCGCCAGCAGGCGCATCGTCGTCGTTCCCACCTGGGAGGACTACGAAGAAAAGCAGGGCGATCTTATCATCAGGATGGAGCCGGGAATGGCCTTTGGCACCGGCACCCATGAGACCACCCGTATGTGCCTTGGCTTTCTCGACGAGCTGGTCCGGCCCGGCGACGTGTGCATCGACATCGGCTGCGGCACGGCCATTTTGGGCATCGCGGCGGCAAAGCTGGGCGCGCGGGAGGTGCTGGCGATCGACCGGGACCGGGTGGCCGTGCGTTCTGCAAAGGAAAACATTGCGCTCAATGGGGTCGATGGGATCGTCCGCGCCGTGGAAGGGGATCTTCTGAGCGGTCAGGAAGTGATCGAAGCGGATGTGATCGTCGTCAATATCATCGCGGACGTCATCATCGGCCTGGTGCCCGGCCTTGCGCCCTTCCTGAAAAAGGGCGGCGTCATCATCGCTTCGGGCATCATCAGGGAGCGCTGCGGCGAAGTGGTCGCCGCCATGGAGCAGGCGGGCTATGAGGTGATCGAAGTGCGCACCGAAGGGGAATGGAATGCCGTGACCTGCCGCCTTGCCTGAGAGGAGAAAAACGATGCATCGTTTTTTTGTGGCGCCAGAACAGATCGAAGGAGACAGGATCTGCATCACCGGCGAGGACGTCAAGCACATTTCCAGGGTGCTGCGCCTGAAGGAAGGGGATGAGATCTTTCTTTGTGACGGACAGTGTAATGAATACCGCACAAGGATCACGGCCGTTGAAAAAGAGCGGGTGACCGTCCGCGTGGAGGAAAGCTTCCGCTCACTGACGGAGCCGGAGGTGCGGCTGACCATCTATCAGGGGATTCCCAAGGCCGGGAAGCTCGAGACCATTATCCAGAAGGGAACGGAGATGGGCGTGGGCCGCTTTGTCCCCTTCGAGTGCAGCCGGGCGGTCGTCAGGCCCTGGAAGCCGGACGACGCCAAATGCGCCCGCTATCAGCGGGTGGCCTATGAGGCGGCCAAGCAGTCCCGCCGGGGCTGTGTGCCCGAAGTCTGCGCGCCGGTGGAGTTCGGGGCGGTCTGCTCCCGGATGAAGGAGCACAGCCTTTCGCTCATCGCCTGGGAGGAGGAAGGGATACATTCCCTCAGGGAAGTGTTGCAGGCGGCGAAAAAAGAAGGTTCTCTGCTGCGGGATATCGCCGTTGTCATCGGCCCGGAGGGCGGGCTTTCGGCCGAAGAGGCGTGCGCCCTTACGGCGGGAGAAAACGGGGCCAGAACGGTCTCGCTGGGCAGGCGCATCCTGCGCACCGAGACGGCAGGCATGGCTGCCGCCGCCATGATACTGTACGAAATGGATGAAATGGAACCATGAAAGTGGCGTTTTATACCCTTGGCTGCAAGGTGAATCAGTACGATACTCAGACGATGGAGGAGCTGTTTTCCCGGCAGGGCTGGGAGATCGTCCCCTTTGGAGAGGCTGCGGACGTGACAGTGATCAACACCTGTACGGTCACGGCCATGAGCGACAAGAAATCCCGGCAGATGATCTCAAGGGCCCATCATGTTTCGCCGGGCGGGGTGATCGTGGTGGCAGGCTGCTATGCCCAGCGGGACGCGCAGCAGGTTCTCGCTCTGCCGGGCGTGAGCGTAGCCCTTGGCAACCGGAACCGGGGAAGCATTGTGGAGCTGGCCCAAAGGGCGCTGCTCGACGGGGAGAAGATCGACGCCGTGTCCGACATCATGCGGGCGCGGGAGTATGAGGAGCTTTCCGCCCTGTGCGCCGACCGCACCCGCGCCACGCTGAAGATCCAGGACGGCTGCAACCGCTTCTGCTCCTACTGCATCATTCCCTACGCCCGCGGCCCCATCCGCAGCCGCAGGCCGGAAGAGGTGCTTGCCGAGGTAGAGCGGCTCAGCGCCCAGGGCTTCCGGGAGTTTGTCCTGACGGGGATCCACCTGGCTTCCTACGGCGCGGACAACGGAAGCTCCCTTCAAAAGATCATTGAACAGGTCAGCGCCCTGCCGGGCGTGCGCCGGGTGCGGCTTGGCTCGCTGGAGCCGTCGGTGCTGACGGAGGAATTCTGCGCTTCCTGCGCGAAAAACCCCAGGCTCTGCCGCCAGTTCCACGTTTCCATGCAGAGCGGCAGCGAGACCGTTCTGCGCCGCATGAACCGCCGCTATACCCCGGAAGAATACGCCGGCTACATCCAAAACATCCGTAAGTATATGCCGGGCGCCGCCGTTACGACGGACGTCATCGCGGGTTTTTGCGAGGAGACCGAACAGGAGCACGCGGAAACCATGGCCTTTGTCGAGCGCATCGGCTTTGCGCGCATCCACGTGTTCCCCTATTCCCGCCGGGAGGGGACGAAGGCCGCCGCCATGCGGGACCTGCCCCGGGCGGTCAAGGAGGAGCGGGCCGCAGAGCTGATCGCCCTGGGAAAGCGCCTGCAGGAGGCGTACATCGACCGGGCGCTGGGCACGGTCCAGGAGGTGCTCCTGGAGGAGCCGGACGAAAAAGGACGGATGACCGGCTATACTGGCACTTATCTCCGCGTTGCTGTTCCGGACGGCAAACAGGGGCAGATCGTTCCGGTTCGCCTGGTGCGCCGGGAGGAAGGAGAGCTGGTGATCGGGGAATTCTTTTCGGGAAAGTGAAGAGCCTGTGAATTTTCTGTAAAGAAAAAAGAGGAATTTCCGCTTACCCGGAGAATAGTATTAAAATCTGTCCAGCGCGTGAGAAAATCCCCCCCGCGTGAGAAAATCCCCCGTAACGGGCGGCAGGGCAGATGAGCACACCTGACAGGAGAGTAACTGATGGACGACTGCCTTTTCTGCAAGATTGGGTCGGGAGAGATCCCTTCCAAAAAGATCTACGAAGATGACCAGTGCATGGCGTTTTACGATATCGCCCCGGCTGCCCCGGTTCATGCGCTGGTGATTCCCAAACAGCATATTTCTTCCATTCTTGCGGCGGACGACGAGGGGCTTTTAGGCCATCTGCTGGCCGTTGCCCGCAACGTTGCAAAGGAAAACGGACTGGCGGAGGAGGGATTCCGCCTGGTGATTAATACAGGGGAAAACGGCGGGCAGACGGTGAAGCATTTGCACATCCACATCCTTGGCGGCCGCAGCCTCGCTTGGCCTCCCGGCTGACGAATAACCGGCTTCCGGCGGCGAAACGGTGAAAACCCACCCTGATTCTGCGGGCGCATTGCGGCTGATCAAAACAGAAGCCTGCGTTTGAGATGGGCGGGTTCGGATGGCAGGCGCCTTCCAGGGGCAAAATCCGAAGGAGAAAGAATTTTTCCGGTTGACTTGCATATCTCCTTCAAGTATAATAATCATGGTTTTTATGGCGATCCCGAGCCATGCAATTTTGCGGTGTAAAGCGTTACATCGGAGGGGAGGGAGATAAGATATGTCTGAAGTTCGCGTTGGAGAAAATGAGTCTCTGGAAAGCGCCCTGAAAAGGTTCAAGCGCAAGTGCGCCCGCGCTGGCGTTCTGGCAGAAGTTCGCAAGCGTGAGCATTACGAAAAGCCCAGCGTTCGCAGGAAGAAGAAGGCGGAGGCAGCCAGGAAGCGCAAGTATTAAGCGGTTGCTGGAGGGATTTTTTGAAAAAATGCATCCCCGAACTGTTTGAGGGATGTACCATTCGTTATCGAGTTGATTGCTGTAAGGTTTTTGACTTTCCGCCACGCGGATCATTTCCTTTTCGGCGATTGTAGCGAGAGCAATTTTTGTGCGACATCGCGAGCATGCGGGATGCTGTCATGGCCACAGAAGGAAGAACGGCGCCTTTTGCGGAGCCGTTCAGACAAATTTGCATTCCAAAGACCCGGCAACAGGAGCCGGGTCTTTTTCTTCAAATAAAAATGGGGGCTCATCCGTTTTTCAAAATAAAGACGGAGAGCTCCCTGTTCTGACGGACAAAAGCGCAGGAGGCATCTGCGGAAAAGCGAAAGGAGAAGCGATGAGGGCAAACTGCTGGAACAAGATGCTGCGCTGCTGGAGCGTTTTGCTGCTGGCGGTGTTTTTGCTTTGTCACAGCTCTGCGCTGGCGCAGGAAGAGGCCCAGACGGTGCGGATCATTGAGCTGCACGGGGAGATTAACGCCGCGCAGCGCCGCTACTTTGAAAGTGAACTCAGAGAGGCCGACAAGACGGGCAGTGCTCTGCTCCTGGATATCGACACGGAGGAAGGCCTCATCACAGAGGCCGTACAAATCAAGGAAAGCCTTCTTGCGGCGCAGGGCCTGGTGAGCGCCTATATATCGGGCAAGGCGGTTTCCGCCGGCATGCTGATTGCCCTTGGATGTGAAAAGATCTATATGGCGCCGGACGCGGTCATCGGCGAGGCGGAGCCGGGCGCCTACGATTACGGATACGGCGGCGCAGCCGAAGCATGGGAGCAGGAGATCCGTCAGACCGCGCGTCTGACAGGACGGGATCAGACGCTGTTTGCCGCCATGGCTGACCGGACGGAAGCGATTGAAGGAGTTGTAACGGAGGAAGAAATTCTTTCGCTCACCGGTACGGAGGCACTGGCAGTAGGCGGAGCGGACGGAGTTGCCCAAAGCGCGGAAGAAGCGGCAGGGCTGATCTGGCCCAACCTTCCTGCACAGAGGATTACCCCCACCTTTGGCGTGCATCTTTCCAGATTTCTCAACAGTACCGCTGTTTCCGCCCTGCTTTTTACTGCGGCTCTCTTGTTCCTTGCAATTCAGCTGATGATGCCGCCTTTTGGGCTTTTTGGCGTGCTGAGCGCTTGTTGTTTTGCGCTGTATTTTGGCGGCAGCTTCCTGGCGGGGTATTCTCAGTGGTGGGCAATTGTGCTGCTGGCGGTGGGCGTTGGACTGCTGCTGGTGGAAATGGTGATTCCGGGTTTTGGCGTTTTGGGAATTTCAGGCATCCTATGCGTGGCGCTTTCAGTGTTTTTCGCCTCGAGAAGCGTCCGGCAGTTCCTGATCTCTCTTGCGGTGGCCATGGGCTGCTGCGCTGTGGGCGTTCCGCTGATCTCCAGGCTTACTATGCGCTCAAAGTCCTTTCAGAAGCTGGTGCTGGAAGAGTCGGTTGTTGACGAAAACAGGGAGAAGGTTCCCTCGCGGGCTGGAAGAGAGGGCGTGGCGCTGACGGTTCTGCGTCCGGCGGGCAAAGCCATGGTGGACGGTGAAAAGCTGGATGTGCAATGCGCCCGCGGTTATGTTCCCGCTGGCACAGCTGTGCGCATCGTTTATGAGGACGGCAGCAAAATTCTGGTGGAGCCACTGGATTCTGCGCGGAAAACAGATGGTAATGCGGAATGTTAATTGAAAATTTAACGATGGTTGACGAACAGAGAACAACCTATTATATTTACAAGTGGGCAAAATTTTCTCGATTTTTGTTTGGCCAGAGATCTTTATCATAAAAAATAGAGGGTTCCCTGTACGAAAAAGCAAATTTATGTTATTGTGTTGATAATGGAAAAGAAGTAGAGAAAGAATATTGCATCCCTGTTCTCTTTTGTCAAAAAAAGGAAAAAGAGAATCTGGGCCTTTTCGTGTGTGAGAAGGTCCTTTCCTGTGCAATTAAAAGCCGCCGGAAAAGTGGAGAGAGAGGATCCTGAAAGCGGGCGGTTTTTGGTTGATATTGCGCGTATGCGCACCGTATTTATCCTATCGTTTCCAAATTTTTCAGAAGGCAGGTGTAGATGTTTGAAAGCCCTAACTTTTAAGGGAGGCGTCCATCCGCTGCACAAGCAGCATGAGGGCAAGAACCTCTCCAAAGGGGAGGCACTCAAGGAGTATGTGGCGTCTACTGTGGTGATTCCCATGAGTCAGCACATCGGCGCGCCCTGCACTCCCTGCGTCCAGGTCGGCGACGAGGTGAAGATGGGCCAGAAAATTGGCGAACCCGGCGGTTTCGTCAGCGCGCCGATTCACGCGAGCGTTTCCGGCAAGGTCGTTGCGGTGGAACCCCGTCCTCATGTGTCCGGCATGAAGGTGCTTTCCGTCGTCATCGAAAACGATGGAAAGGACACGCTTGACGAATCTGTTCAGCCTAAAGGGACGCTGGAATCGCTTTCGGCCGACGAACTCAAGAAGATTATGGTCGAGGCTGGTATCGTCGGCATGGGCGGCGCAGCATTTCCCACCCACGTCAAGTATGCGGTCAAGCCGGAGCAGAAGGTGGATTACCTCATCATCAACGGCGCCGAATGTGAACCCTATCTGACGAGCGACCATCGCATGATGCTTGAAAACAGCGACAAGATTGCCCGCGGCGTGCAACTGCTGAAGAAGGCCTCCGGCGCTCCTGTTGCGATCATCGGCATTGAAAACAACAAGCCCGATGCCATCGCGGCCATGAAAAAGGCTGTGGAAGGCAAGGAGGGTCTTAAGGTGGCCGAGCTGATGACCAAGTACCCGCAGGGCGGTGAGAAGCAGCTGATTTTCGCCATCACCGGGCGCGAAGTGCCCAAGGGCGCTCTGCCCATTGCGGCCGGGTGCATCGTCTCCAACGTCAGCACTGCCGCTGCTATGGCGGACGCTGTGGAGCTTGGCATGCCCCTGATCCGCCGTTCCGTTACGATCACCGGCGCGGTCAAGCATCCCGGCAACTATCTGCTGCGTGTCGGCACGCTGTACTCCGACATCTTTGAGCACTGCGGCGGCTTTGACGGCGAGCCCACCAAGATCATCAGCGGCGGCCCGATGATGGGCCTTGCAGTCGCTACGGCCGAGATCCCTGTCACCAAGGGTACTTCTGGCCTGACAGTCTTCTCCGCCAGGGAGGACAAGAAGGTCATCGAGAGCAACTGCATCCGCTGCGGCCGCTGCGTCGATATCTGCCCGATGGGCCTGAGGCCTTATCTGCTGGCTACCGCCGGCCGCAAGGGCAATGTAGAAGTGCTCAAAGGCGCGGACGTGCTCAGCTGCATCAACTGCGGCAGCTGCACCTTCATCTGCCCGGCCAAGCGGGATCTTGCGCAGTCGATCGCTCTGGGCAAGCGCGTGCTGGCCAAAGCCACGCCCAAAAAGTAAGAGAGGGGGAAGAAAAGAATGGATAAACTGCTTCGCGTTTCCCCGTCTCCGCACGTGAGGGATACACGCACGACCCAGAGTTTGATGGGCGATGTTCTGATCGCTCTGCTGCCCGCCGGCATTGCGGGCGTGGTGTTCTTCGGCATGAAGGCGCTTTTGCTGATCGTGGTGGGCGTAGTGTCCGCCGTGGTAGCCGAATTCGTCTTCCAGAAGGCGGCAAGGCAGACCGTGACGGTGATGGATCTTTCCGCCGCTGTGACGGGCCTTTTGCTCGCCTATAACGTTCCTGCAACGACGCCCTGGTGGGTGGTGATGATCGGCAGCGTGTTTGCCATTGTCATCGTCAAGCAGCTCTTCGGCGGCATCGGCTTCAACGTGGTCAACCCCGCGCTGGCTGCCCGCGCCGTGCTGCAGGCTTCCTGGGGCGCCCATATCAACACCTTTGAAGCGGTCTCCGGCGCAACGCCTCTGGCGCAGCTGGCCGGTGGAAACGACGCCTCTGCTGTCACCGTGAAGCTTTCCAACATGTTCCTTGGAAATGACATGCCCGGCTGCATCGGCGAAGTGAGCGCCCTGCTGCTGATCCTTGGCGGCATTTACCTCATTGTCCGCGGCGTCATCCATTTCCACACCCCTGTGGCCTACATCGGCACGGTGGCCGTGTTCATGCTGATCTACGCCGCTGTGACCGGAAAGGCTGTGATCGATTACACGCTGATCCAGCTGCTCGCCGGCGGCCTGATGCTGGGCGCCTTCTTCATGGCGACGGACTATGTTTCCACCCCCATGACCAAGAAGGGACAGTTCATCTTCGGCATTGGCTGCGGTATTCTCACCAGCGTCATCCGCCTCTGGGGCGGCTATCCCGAGGGCGTCAGCTATTCGATCCTGCTGATGAACCTGGTGGCTCCGCTGATCGACCGCTGGGTCAAGCCCCGTGTACTTGGAAGCGAGGTGAAAAAGCATGCGTGAGTATCTCAATCTGGGCCTGCGCCTGATGATCATCTGCCTGGTGGCGGCTCTGGCCCTGTCCGGCATCAACGCGCTCACCGCGCCCATTATTGAACAGCAGAAAAAGGAGATTGCAAACGCTGCCCGCCGCGAGCTGATCCCCGACGCGGATGATTTTGAGCAGGCTGTGGATCTGTCCTTTGCGGCAGAGAAATATCCCACCGTCACCGACGCCTACACCGCCGTTAAGGGCGGCCAGCCCATCGGCTACGTGATGGACGTCAACGGCAAGGGCTTTGGCGGCACGATCGTCATGAGCGTCGGCGTGCTGACCGACGGCACGATCGCCGGCATGCGCATCAATTCTCATTCTGAGACCGAGGGCCTTGGCTCCCGCGCGACAGAACCTGAGTTTTATGAGCAGTTCACCAACATCCCTGATACCTCCAGCGTGCAGACCATGTCCGGCGCGACTATCACCTCCAAGGGCGTCATCGCCGCCGTGGAAACGGCTGTGGCCTTTGCCAGGGAATGCGGCCCGCTCCTGTCTGATCCCAACGCGGAGCTGGCTCCCGTCGATCCCTTCGCGGATGTGGTGGGCGGCTTTGTGGACGCCGGCGGCCTTTACAACATCTACGTGACCAGGCCGGGCTTCGGCGGCGACGTCGTGACCCGCTTCGTCATCGATCAGAGCGGCGCCTTCCAGGCGATGGAAATGGTGCAGCACAGCGAGACTCCCGGACTGGGCGCAACGGCCAACGATCCCGCCTTTGCCGATCAGTTCAAGGGCCTGACCGCTCCTGTGGAGCTGGGCAAAAACCTTGACGCCATCTCCGGCGCGACCGTGACCTCTACGGCTATTGCCGAAGCGGCCAACCTCGCTGCGGATTACGCGGCCCAGAAGGGCGCTGAGCTGCCGGAAGGCTCTGTGGATACCTTCGTGATCCCCGGCGCCGGTGAAGCGGCGGAAGAACCCTCCGCTCCCGCAGAAGCTCCTGAGGGCGCTGTGACTGCCTCTGCCCGGGGCATGATGGGCGACATCACCGTTTCCGTCGTGTTCAACGCGGACGGTACCATCGCTTCTGTCACCGCTGATACCTCTGGTGAGACCGCCGGACTGGGCACGAAGGCCTCTGAACCCGAGTTCCTCGATCAGTTCATCGGTCAGACCTGCCCTGTGACGGCTGATACCATCTCCGGTGCAACGGTCACCTCCACCGCCGTCATTGATGCGGTGAACGCAGCTGGCGAGCAGGCCGCTTCCGGTTCTGCCGGCGGTTCTGCTGAAGGCGCTGTGACTGCCTCTGCCCGGGGCATGATGGGCGACGTCACCGTCTCCGTCGTGTTCAACGCGGACGGTACCATCGCTTCCGTTACCGCCGACACTTCTACCGAGACTCCCGGACTGGGCACGAAGGCCTCTGAGCCTGCGTTCCTCGATCAGTTCATCGGTCAGACCTGTCCCGTAACCGTCAACACCATCTCCGGCGCAACGGTCACCTCCACCGCAGTCATCACCGCGGTGAATGCTGCCGGCGGCGCCAACTAAAGGAAGGAGGGGACTATCATGGGAAAAACCAAGGCTAAGAAAGCCAATCTGGGCAAGGTGTTCATGAATGGTGTTATCACCGAAAATCCCACCTTCCGCCTGGTGCTGGGCACCTGCCCGACGCTGGCCACCACGATCTCCCTGATCAACGGCTTCAGCATGGGCATCGCCACGATGTTCGTCCTGGTGGGCTCCAACATCGTGATCTCTCTTTTGAAGAACTTCATTCCCTCTAAAGTGCGCATTCCCGCATACATCGTTGTTATCGCCTCTTTTGTGACGATTGTGCAGATGGTGATGCAGGCGTACTTTATCGATCTGTACAATGCTTTGGGCGTGTTCATCCCGCTGATCGTCGTCAACTGCATCATCCTTGCCCGCGCCGAGTCCTTTGCAGGCAAGCCTGAAAACAGCCTGGCGGCTTCTGCGGTGGACGGCCTCGGCATGGGCATCGGCTTCACGATCGCGCTGAGCCTGATGGGCGCTTTCCGCGAGATCATCGGCAGCGGCTCGCTGCTGGGCCAGCCCCTGTTCGGCGCCAGCTTCGAAGCGATGAAGATCTTTGCCAGCCCCGCCGGCGGCTTCTTCACCTTCGGCCTGTTCCTGGCGGTATTCAACAAGATCTTTGAAAAGATCGACAAAAAGAGAAAAGCGTAAAGGAGGAAATGCAAGATGTCTATTGAGTCCGCAACCGGATTTGCCAAGATCCTGCTGATCCTGCTCAACGCGGTTCTGTGCAACAACGTTCTGCTGGTGCAGTTCCAGGGGATCTGTCCGTTCCTGGGCGTTTCCAAAAAGGTCGAGACTGCTTTCGGCATGGGCATTGCCGTGACCTTTGTCATGGCGCTCGCTTCGCTGGTCACCTGGCTGGTGGAGCACCTGCTGCTCATTCCCCTGCATATCGAGTACATGCAGACCATCGCTTTCATTCTGGTGATTGCGGCGCTGGTGCAGTTTGTCGAGATGTTCCTGCAAAAGAGCAGCCCCACGCTCTATAAGGCGCTGGGCGTATACCTGCCCCTGATTACGACCAACTGCGCGGTTCTGGGTATCACCCTGATTAACTCTCAGTCTGGTTATGATCCGCTGACCGCCGTAATCAACGCGGTGGGAACGGCGCTGGGCTTCACGCTGGTTATCGTGCTGATGGCCGGCCTGCGCGAGAGGATGGAGCTGGGCAACACGCCCAAGGCCCTGCGCGGCTTCCCCATTTCTCTCATTACTGCCGGTTTGATGGCCGTGGCCTTCCTCGGCTTCACCGGCCTGGTCAAGTAAGGGGGTGCACCGATGATGCAGATTCTGTGGCCCGCAATCGTGTTGGGCGCTCTTGGATTGCTGTTTGGTCTGGTGCTGGCCTTTGCTTCCAAGAAGTTTAAAGTGGAAAAGGACGACCGCGTTGATTTGGTGCGCGAGGCTCTGCCGGGCGCCAATTGCGGCGGCTGCGGCTATGCTGGCTGCGATGCTTTGGCGGAAGCCATCGTCAAGGGCGAAGCGGCGATCAACAAGTGCCCTGTTGGCTGCGAAGCCGCGGCGGAAAAGATCGCCAAGATCATGGGCATTGCCACATCCTGTGACCTGCCCAAGGTGGCAACTGTACGCTGCCAGGGTGTGGAAGGCGATGTCAAGAAGCGCTATGAATATCAGGGCGTGAAGGATTGCCAGAGCGCTGCTGACGTGCACGGCGGCCCCCTCGAGTGCCGCTTTGCCTGCCTGGGCTTCGGCAACTGCGAACGGGCCTGCCCCTTCGGCGCGATCGCCGTCAAAAACGGCATTGCCGTCGTGGATACGGCGAAGTGCACTGGATGCGGCGTTTGCGTGGCCGCCTGCCCGCGGGGCGTGATCGAGCTCGTTCCCAGGAACGCGCCGGTCGTCGTCGCCTGCCGCAACACCGATCCTGGCAAAGTGGTTCGTCAGATTTGCCAGCGCGGCTGTATCGCCTGCAAGATCTGCGAAAAGAACAGCCCTGATGGCGGTATCGTTGTCGACGGCAACCTTGCTAAGGTGGATTATGCCAAGATCGGCAGCGATTGCAGCAAATGTATTGAAGCCTGCCCTGCAAAGGTGCTGGTCAATCGCTCTGAGTCCAGGTAAACAGCTCAATGGCAGTGAAAAAGCCCGGCGCGCATGCGAAATGCCTGCACCGGGCTTTGATCTTGCGGCAAACTTTGCTGGAGACTGAAAAAGATCAACTGCTGCATCGCGATGAATGATTTTGAAAAGGGCGGCTTTTAAATGAGCAGAACGTATGAGTTTTTAAAAGAATGCGGAACATTTTATCTGCTGACGGTGAAGGGGGACCATCCTGCCGGCCGTCCGTTTGGCGCGGTGATGGAATACGAGGGAAGCCTGTATTTTGCCACATCGAAAAATAAGGAGGTTTGTGCGCAGGTGATGGCCAATCCTTTTGTTCAGATCGTGGCGCTCAAGCCTGGAACCAGACAATGGATCCGCGTTGACGGAAGGGCAGAGGAGTGCAGAAATCTGGCGGTCAAAAGGCGGATGCTGGAGGAATGTCCGGTGCTTTTGAAACACTTTTGCGACGAGTCGGATCAAAACTACATCCTGTTAAGGCTGACAGAAGGAAAGGCGCTTTTCTGTACGGATGCAGGAAAAGAGCCTGTTGACTGAGACGAAAAACGATCCCCTGTGGAGGGGGATCGTTTTTTGCTGCAGCATCAACCGGCACAATTCTGCACTGCGATTTGTGTGCATAAGGAACAACTTGAAGGCTTTTTCCTGCGCTTTGCCTGCGGGCGCGGAGAGAGCGCCTTATAGTTGCTGAGAATCCGGATTCTCATAGATGGAAAACTGGGCTTTGTAAAGCTCGGCATACAGGCCGCCCTTTTGAAGCAGTTCTGCATGGGCGCCTTGTTCCGCGATCCCGTTGTCGTCGATCACAATGATCTTATCGGCGTTTTTAATGGTAGAGAGACGATGGGCAATGACCAGCGTCGTGCGGCCTGCGGCAAGGTTGTCCAGCGCCTGCTGGATTTTCAGCTCCGTCTCGGTATCCAGAGCAGAGGTCGCCTCGTCAAGGATGAGGATGGGCGGATTCCGCAGGAAAACGCGGGCGATGGAGATTCGCTGTTTCTGACCGCCGGAAAGAAGGATGCCCCGTTCGCCGACAAAAGTATCGTATCCGTTGGGCAGCGTGAGGATAAAATCGTGGATCTCCGCCCGCTTGGCAGCGAGGATGATTTCTTCTTCCGTGGCGTTGAGGTTGCCGTAACGGATATTGTCCCGGATAGTTCCGGCAAAAAGGAAGACATCCTGCTGGACAATACCGATGCTGTTGCGCAAAGAGGCGAGTGTGATTTTCCGGATATCTGTACCATCGATGGTGATGGAGCCGGAGGAAGGCTCATAGAAGCGGGGAATCAGCTGACAGAGGGTACTCTTGCCTCCGCCGGAGGGGCCGACAAGCGCCAGCTTTTCACCGGGACGGATGGTGAGATTTACGTCGGTCAAAACGTTGACGCCCTCATCATAAGAGAAAGTCACATCGTGAAAAGCGATCTCGCCGCGAACGTTTTCAATCGGTCTGGCGCCTGGCTCGTCCTTGATATCCGGCTCAACGTCCATCAACTCGATCATCCGCTCAAAACCGGCCATGCCGGCGGAATACTGCTCCATAAAAGCGGCAAGCCGTTTGATGGGCTGGAGAAAAGCGTTGACAAACAGATTGAAGGTAATCAGCTCTGTCAGATCCATTTTGCCGGCCAGAATCAGCCCGCCGCCGACGCCGATGACGATCACATAAAGGACGTTGGTCATGAACTCCATGCCGCTGTGATAGATGCTCATGGCCTTATAATAGAGCTTTTTGGAATTTTTGTATTCTTCGTTGCCGTTTTGGAACTTTTCGATTTCATACTCCTGATTGGAAAAAGCCTGCGCCACGCGGATACCGGAAATGCTCGATTCGATGTCTGCGTTGATGACGGCCATTTTCTTTTTGACCTCCTTGGAGGTGCGGGACATGTGCGTACGCTGCCGCATGGTGAACACCACAATCAGCGGAATGATGACGATCAGCACCAGCGCCAGCTGCCAGTTGATGCTCAGCATCATGATAAAAGAGCCGAGAAGGGTCAGGATGGAAATGAACAGATCCTCCGGACCATGGTGGGCCAGTTCTGTAATTTCAAAAAGATCGCCAACAATCCGGTTCATCAGCTGACCGGTACGGGCCTTGTCGTAAAAGCGGAAGGGAAGCGTCTGCAAATGGGAAAAAAGATCCCGGCGCATGTCTGCCTCCATGCGGACCCCCAGAAAATGGCCGAAATAGGTCACGATATACTGCATGGCCGTGCGCAGAAGATACGCCAGAACCATTGCTCCCATCACGAGGAAGAAGGTTTGGGCAAGCCCTGCTGGCAGGAGAGTGGAAAGGGCATAACGGGTCACCATGGGAAAGAGCAGATCCACCCCTGCAATCACCACGGCGCAGGCCATGTCCAACAGGAACAACGGCAGATGCGGGCGGTAATAGGAGCAGAACTTCCTGATTTTCCACCAGGCGGAATGGGATTTTGGCGTGTTCATAAAACCGGCACCTCACTGGTAAGATTTTTCTATGACGGCGGCGAAACGCAGAAACCGACAACGGAGCGCGCAAAGCGGGCCGCGCAAAAAACGCGCGGCCGCAAGGGTAAGATTATAGTAACAAGAAAAAAGAGGTTTCGCAAGTGCAGAAGCGGGCGGCAGGAAGTTTTCACAGCGGAGCAGAACGGGGAATAAGATAAGATGCGGGGGAAAACAAACCCCGCAAACTGTGCGGACAAAACACAGGGGGGGAAGGTTTCTGCTAGCGGCAGAAAACCGTTGCGTTCCTTTTTGCAGGATTGACCGGTCAAAAGGCAGAAATTTAAAAAAGCGCCGCGTCCCCCGTGTGGAAAGCTGTCTGTACCTTTCATTTGGCGGTGAAAACACGTGATCAGACGGGGAGAATTGTATTTCGCCGACCTCGACCCCGTGACTGGCAGCGAACAGGGAGGAAGACGCCCTGTGCTGGTGCTGCAAAACGACAGGGGAAACTGTTACAGCCCGACGGTGATCGTTGCGGCGCTGACGTCTCAGACACAAAAGGCCCGGCTGCCTACTCATATCCGGATTCATGGAAAACGGTGCGGCCTTGACCGGGATTCGGTGGTGCTGCTTGAACAGATTCGCACCATTGACAAGGTTCGTCTTGGCTCGCGCATTGGCGTTCTGCCGCCGGCAGATCTGGCGCGGGTAGAAGAAGCTCTGCGGATCAGCCTTGGCGTCAGCTGAGATGGGGAAAGCGAAAGATGGAAAACGGTGCGGCCGGAGAAGCTCTCTGGCCGCGCTTTTTATGCAGAGACTGGAGCGGTTTTTGGAACTTTCGGCATTTGGAGAAAAAGAGGCGGGCGGGAGACCGGCATGTCTGCGCAGAGGGAAGAAAACGGTTTCTGCGCATGGAAGTAGAATTGGAAAAACGTGGAAATTCTCAGGAAAAATTTTTATGGAAAAGGTGGAGAGGAAGAATTTTGGAGCTTTTTGCAGTTGTATGGCAGAAGCCTGGGTGATAAAATAATCATACATGTGGCGAAGAGGACTCAGAAGAGTCCCTCCCGCATAGCCTAAACAGTAAAATACGAATCCACTCCCCCAAAGTGCCGCAGGCAGCTTGGGGATATGTCGTCCCTTGGACGGCAACTTTCAATTTACGACATTTGGCGGAGTTTTTGTTATCGTCAGTCGGCGTAGGGCCGCTGCGCCTCCTTTTTCCGCCGCAAACCTCATCCAGATACCGCATGCTGAGTGCTTGAGTGCCGCCTCATAAGACGGCGGGGCAAGGAAGATAAGGGAGAAATAGCGTCCTGTTTCGGCCGAAGATAACATCGCTATAGCGTGCTTTCTGGCGCGGCAACCCGGGTTCGGATTTCATTGTTTAGGTTAAGATAAAAGCAATTTTTCAGGATGCTGCGTCCGCCAGCGAGCTTTGATGCCAATGTCGGGCTAAAGCGCTTTTTTACAGCAGTTGGGTTTGCCTGGATCAGACCAGCGCGTGAACCGCCATTTGAGGAGGCGTTTGAATTATTATGAGAGATACTTATTGCGTCATTCATCTTGACAGGGCCGCAAGAAACGTTCAGGCCTTGCGGTCGAGTTTGAACGGAGGGGTACAGCTGATGGCCGTCGTCAAGGCAGACGCTTATGGCCACGGCAGTGTCCCCTTTGCAAAAATCGCTCTGAAAAGCGGCGCCAACTGCCTTGGTATTGCGATTCCCGAAGAAGGAAAGCGGCTCAGAGAAGAAGGGGTGAGCGCCCCGATCGTTGTGATTGGAGCGATTCTTCCCGAGGATGTCCCGATGGTGGTAGACTATGATTTGCAGCCGGCAGTCTTTTCCGCAAAGATTCTGCGGGCGCTCGACCAATATGCCCAGCAGGCGGGGAAAATCGTTTCCGTCCACCTGAAGATCGATTCCGGCATGGGGCGCATCGGTGTGCGGGGGGAGCGGGAGCTTGACCAGCTGCTGGAGGTATTCAAGGAATGCCCGGCGGTGGAGCTTTACGGCATGTTTACCCACTTTGCAAACTCTGACGGTGCGGACAAAGGCTATGCGCATGAGCAGTTTGCCCGTTTCCTTGCAATGGTGGAGCGGGTACACCGGCGGGGGCTGCATCCAATGCTGCATGCGGCGAACAGCGGCGCGATTGCGGATCTTCCGGAAACGCAGCTGGATATGGTGCGCGCAGGCATCATGATGTATGGATATTATCCCTCTCAGAACGTGAAAAAGGCCATTCCCATTGAACCGGTGATGGAGGTACGAAGCCGGATTACTATGGTCAAAACCATTCCTGCCGGCGAAACCGTCAGCTATGACCGGACCTATACCACCTGGCGGCCGACAGTGGTGGCTACCATTCCGATCGGCTATGGCGACGGATACCGCCGCGCTCTTTCCGGCAAGGGAGCCGTTCTGATCCATGGACAGCGGGCGCCGATTCTGGGCAGGGTCTGTATGGATCAATGTATGGTAGACGTGACGGATATTCCTGGGGTGGACGAGGGAGACGAAGTGGTTCTCCTGGGCAGCCAGGGAGAAGAGAGCATCGACGCAGACGAAATTGCAGAATGGGCCGGGACCATCAGCTACGAGGTGCTGCTTTCCTTCAGCAGCCGGGTTCCGAGGGTATATGTGAATGAATGAACTGGGATGCACCGCTGATTTGCCAACCAAGAAGGCTCAGCGCCTTTATGCCCGCAGCGCCCGCGCCGCCATTGGCCGGGGGCTGGCTGAGCGCAAGGCGCTTGCCGCCGTATCGAGAATTCTGGCTCTGCCGGTCTACCGTGAGGCGAAGACCATTCTCGTGTACATGGCCAGCCGCGGCGAAATGGATATTTCCGAGCTGGTCGAGGCGGCGCTTCGGGCGGGCAAACAGGTGGCGTATCCCGTGTGCGACGGGCGCGGCGGCATGGTGGCGGCCATGGGTACGGAACAATGGGAAGTCAACCGTTACGGCATTTATGAGCCTAGGCTCTGTGAGGCGCAGCTGATCCCACCGGCACAGCTGGATCTGGTGCTGGCGCCCGGGCTTGCGTTCGACCAGGAAGGTTATCGCCTTGGATGGGGCGGCGGTTATTACGACCGGTTTCTTGCCTGCTGCAAAAGGGGACGTTGTCTTGGTATCGCCTTTGAAGAGCAGATGCTTGACAACGTCGCCCATGAGGCGCTTGATATTCCTGTCGACGCTGTGGTCACAGATCGGACTGTATATAGTACCAAAAAATAGAAACAGCTCTTTACCCGTGTGCAGCGGGTTTTGCCTTGTGAAGGCCTGTGATTTTATGCTACAATAAAAAACATATAAGGGAGAATTCATGCGCATTATCGGTGGAAGTGCCCGGGGGCGGAAGATCGAAGCGCCGGAGGGGCTCAATACCCGTCCTACGCTGGATCGGGTCAGGGAATCGGTTTTCGGCTCTCTGCAATTTGACATCATTGAGGCGGAGGTGCTGGATCTGTTCAGCGGCTCCGGAGCGATGGGCCTTGAGGCGCTGAGCCGGGGGGCGCGGCGCGCCGTGCTGAACGATGCGGATCCGCAATGTGTTCGCCTGATGACAGCCAACGCCGGGAAGCTGGGCTTTCTCGACCGTTGCCGGCTCCTTCAGAAGGATTATACCGCCTGTTTGAAATTCTGTGCGGATCGGGGGGAACAGTTTGATTTTATTTTTCTCGATCCGCCTTACGGAAAGGGATACGACGACCGGGCAGTGGAGCTGATTCTTTCGTTGGATCTTTTGAAAGCGGATGGCCGCATTGTAGCGGAGCACAGCACCGAAAGAAGAGAGCCCTATCCCGCGAAACTGCTTGACCGCAGAAAATATGGCAAGGCGTCGGTCAGCTTTCTGACGGCGTTGGACTGACCGGCGGAGAGAGCCCGAAGGGTCAGGATACAGTCTCCGCAAATGGGCCTGTTGAATCAACAAGGGACAGGCAGTGTGGCCTCGGGGAGAAAACCATTTTTAGCAGGAAAGGAATGTCCCATTTTGAAAGTCTGCGTCTATCCGGGAACCTTTGACCCCTTCACGGTGGGTCATCTTGATATTCTCAAGCGGGCAGGCGCGATTTTTGACCATGTGATTGCGGGCATTCTCATTAACGCCAACAAAAAGCCGGTCTTTTCCGTTGAGGAACGCATGCATTTTATTGAAAGCGCTGCAAAAAGCGCTGCAATCACCAATTTTTCCGTGGAAAGTTTTGATGGGCTGCTGGTGGATTTCTGCCGCCAGAAAGGCGCGGGCGTAATCGTGCGCGGCCTGCGGGCGGTATCCGATTATGAGTACGAATTGCAGCTTGCGGCGATGAACCATCGTCTGGCCCCTGATGTTGAAACGGTTTTCCTGATGACAGACGCGAGGTATTCCTACCTCAGCTCCAGCATCGTTCGGGAAATCGGAAGCTACGGTGGCAGCATCACAGGAATGATCCCACCTGAATACGAAAAATATATTGCAGAAAGGTTGCTGAAAAAATGAGCACAAAGATACTGGATCTGCTGGCGCAGCTGGAGGCGCATATCGACGACAGTCCCCGTCCCCGTATGGGAGGCGGCACGAAGCGCATTGTGGACGTCGAGCCCCTGCGCGATCTGTTCAGCGACCTGCGCGTTACCATTCCTGACGAGATCCGCTGGGCGCAGTCCATTTTGAATGAACGGGACGAAATTCTGGAAAAAGCCCGAAAAGAAGCGGAAACCATTGTTTTGGAAGCAAAAGAACAGAGAGAAAAGCTCCTGGATGATTCCAATATTCTCAGGGAAGCCAACCGCCGGGCCGGAGAGACTCTGCGCCGTTCCCGCCAAAGCGCCGAAATGGTTACTGCGGGCGCAAGGAATTATACCGACGACATCCTTTTGGATCTTCAGCGGTATCTGCGTGAATATATCGATATCATTGAGCAGAATCGTGATGAACTGCATCAGGCGTATGATCCCGGCGCTGTAGAGCAGGAAGCTCAGGAGCAGCAGGCAGAGGAAGCCGGCGAGCTGAGTGAAGAGCTGGCCGCACAGGACGAAGCGGAGGGAAACGCTCCGCAGGAGCCTCTGGAAGAAGGCGTACATGTCGCCGAGGGAGAGCAGGGCTGACGGTTCTGAATGGTCGAAACCCCCTTGAAAGATTAAGGAAGAAAAGCCGCCGCTCCGCCGTGCTGACAGGAAACCGGCAGGCTGCGCTGCGTGACGGCAGACGATCGGAGGTTTTTTCGCACAGCAAATGAAGGAAGCTGTCCGGCATAAAGGCGTTTGACAGATCTCAAAAAAACCGGTTGAAAGAACCGGTTTTTTTGCATGGAAACAGAAAAGGTCAACGGCGCGGATCCTTTCCAAGCAGCCACAAAAGCGCTCCGACCGCTGCGCAGACAAACAGAGACAGGGTAAGCACAAAAGCAAAGGAAAAAGATGGGAAAGCCGCGGTGGTTTCAGGCGCAAAGACAGCGGCGGCGCCGGGAAAAAGCGTTAGAAATCCATAGCAGAGCAGCCCGCAAAACAGACCCTGAACCGCTTTCATTCGCCAATAACGCAGAGGCCTTACAGGCGCAAAGGCAATGGTTTGCAGCAGAATTCCGCAGCCGCCAAAGGCGCAGAGCGTGGAACAAAGCGCCGCGCGCAGGGGAAGCGAAAGGGAAAGAACGGCGATTTGCGCGCAGCCCCGGGACTTTTCAAAAAAACCGCTGACCAATGCGGCGGCAAGTTCCCGTTCCAGCCCAAGGGCCTGAAGAGGAAGCGTCAGCAGCGCCAGCAGGCCGCTCGCCTCGAGAAGGCAGAGCACCACGGAAAAGAAGATCAGCGTTCCACCCACTTTCAGCATGGCGGTCATCCCTTCAGCGATGGCCTCCATCAGCAGTTTTGCGGGAGAAAAGCCTTTGGATTTGTTTGCTTCCGGAACAGTCGGAACGGCAGAATGCCCTCCGGCACGGCGGCAGAGGGGAGAAAAGAGCAGCGCGGTCAAAGCGGCGCCCAACAGATGACAGAGAATCAACACGATTCCCAATTCCGGTGCTCCCAGCAGGGAAGCGGCTACAGTACCTGCCAGAAAAGAAGGGCTCGCCAAATTGCAGATTCCGCAGAGGTATTCCATTTGCGGAAGATTCAGCGCTTTTTCGGCATAGAGCTCGCCGGAAAGCCGGGCGCCCACCGGATAGCCGGATACCGCTCCGAGCAAAGCGGCTGCACCCGCTTCTCCAGGAAGGGCGGCAAAGCGCATCAGCGGCGCAAGACGGCGTCCTGCCCGGGTGAGGATCCCTGTACGGCTCAGCAGCGATGACACGACAAAGAAGGGCAAAAGAGCCGGAAGCACGCTTTCAAGCCACAGCGAGAGCCCTTCCTTCGCGCCGGAAAGTGCGGCAGCCGGATGCAGCAGCATCAACACGGCCAGGAGGATACAAAATACTACGGTCCAGCGTCGGACACCCATTGGATGGAACCTCCGTTTTCGCTGCGGCGGTTTTGCCGCAGGGCGTTTGTTTGAAAGGGCAGGGGTTTTATGCTATAATAATAAAACCCCTTTCTCTTTCAGGGGAAGGAAGCAGACGGAAAACTTCGCAGTGGAGTGCGTTCTTTTTTATAGAGGCAGAATGGGCCGGTAAGCTGACTGTACTGTCATGGGCCATGCCTGCGAAAAGAAAGGGCGTCGGGATAGGGCTTTTCAATGGATACGCGCCGAAAGCCCAAAAAATGAAAGGAAACGATTGCGGATGAGCAAAAACTGGAAACGAACGCTTTCGTTGTGCCTGGCAGCCGCTCTGGCCATAATGGGAAGCGGATGCCGGAGGCACAACGCCGAATACCGCCTGGCAGCCGGCGGCGCACAGGGGCTGTATTATGCCTGTGGCGAAGCTGTGGCTTCGGCGGTGAGCGAAGCGGTTCGGGGGATGCGGATCGTTCCTCTGGAAACGGCGGGCTCTGAGGAAAACCTGCGGCTGCTTCAAAATGGAGAAGCGGATCTGGCCCTGATGCAGAGCGATGTGGCTGCCGGAGCGGAACAGGCCGAGCCGGGAACTCTCTTGGGGCTGGCGGCGCTTTATACAGAATCGCTGCAAATCGTGGCAACCCAGAAGTCGGGAATTACCTCTGTCACGGAGATGCGGGGCAAACGGGTTTCTATCGGTGCGGAAGGCTCTGGCACACAGGAGATGGCTCTGGCTGTTCTGGAGGCCTGCGGCGTAGAATTGCGGGATGTTCAGGCCCGTGCGCTTTCGTTGGAGGAATCGGCCAGGGCGCTCAGGGAAGGGCAGTTGGACGCCTATTTCATTCTTTCGGGCCTGCCCAACGCCGCTACCGCAGCACTGGCAGAAGAACAGGACCTGACCTTTGTTCCGCTCAGGGAAGAGACGATTGCCGCGCTGACGGCAGAGCATTCTTACTGGCAGGCAGGCGAGCTGGAGGCCGGCGCATACGGTTTGCAGACTGAAAAAACGCCAACGCTCTGTGTCAAAGCGTTGCTGGTCTCCTCGGACAATCTTTCCGAAGCGGATGCAAAAAAAATCATGGCTGCGCTCGCCGAAGCGGGAAACGCTTTGCCAGTCTCCTGGAAAAATGAAGATCCGCTAACGGAAACAGAAATTTTTGAAGGCATGACCGTTCCTGTACATCCAGGCGCGCAGGCGTATTTTGCACCGGAAGAGGAGCAGTGAGGCGACAGAAAATCCGCTTTTGCCGCCAAAAAAAGCAGCCTCAAGCTGTCTCTTAAAAAAATTTGGTTTTCCATTGGCAATCCGATTCTTTTGTGGTATACTATACTCCGTACGGTTGCGGCAGAGTTGCCGCAGGCATGTGCTCGTAGCTCAGTTGGATAGAGTGTCAGATTCCGACTCTGAAGGTCGCAGGTTCGACTCCTGTCGGGCACGCCAGCGAAAAGCCTTGAATCCTCTAGGGTTCAGGGCTTTTGCTTTTTAAAAACAAATTGATAATTAGTGATCGGGATTGGGGTTCGGCAACTTTTCGGCAACCTTTTCTGAAAAAAGAAGATTGAGCTTTCCGGCGTTGAAGTCCTTTTTGGCTTCGGAAAGGTGGGAGTAGACGGCCAGGGTGGTTTTTACGTCGGCATGACCCAGCCACTTCTGCGCGGAAAGCACGTCAATATCTGCATTGTAGAGCATGGATGCGTAATTGTGCCGGAAATAGTGGGGCGTAAGGATGGACCTTTCGCCGTTGGATTCGATGCTGTCATCAAAGGCGTACATTGCCCTTGTAAGCCGCGTCCAGCGGCGCTTGAGGGTGCTCTGACCGATGAAGCTTCCGCTTTCCGGAGCAGGCAGCACAAAGGCTTTGCGCACGCCGCGCAGAGGCTTCAAGGCGTGATACAGCTCGTCCGGCATGGGGATGTCGCGTACAGACGAAGCGCTTTTCAGGCCGCCAATGGTGTTGGTGTGAAAATCGATATCCCTGCGCACCTGGAGGAGGCGGGCCTCAAAGTCGATATCCTGCCATTGCAGCCCCAGAACCTCGCCGATGCGCATGCCGGTGTAGTACAGCAGCAGAAGCAGCAGCCCCTCCTCGTGGGCGTGTCCAACATGCAGGGCCGCGCGCGCTTCCGCTTCGGTCAGAGGCCGGCGCGTGGCATATTGTGTTTTGGGCTTTACGATGCGCAGGGACGGATCCCGGTCGATGAGGGATTGCGCAGTTGCCTCCGCAAAAATCTGTTTCAGCGTCATGATGAGCTTGTCCATACTGGTTCCGCTCAACACCGGCGCTTTTTCTTTGACCAGACTTTGCAGGTCAGCCGGACGAATGGCCCTCAATTGCCGTTCGCCAAGCGCCGGCAGCAAATGCCTGTTGAGGATGGACTGGTAATTTTTCTGGCTCCCAACGCTCACCACGCCCTTTTTGTAGGCGTAATACCACTCTGAAGCGAATTCGCCGAAGGAAATGTCGCGCCGGGCCGCTTCGCCGCCGGTATAGATTCGCCTGAGCTCCTCCACCGCTTCGGCGAGCTCCCGCTTGGTTCGCCCGCTAGCATACTTAACGACAGGCCTGCCGTCCGGCCCCCGGCCCACCGTCACCTTGGCGCGGTAGCGTCCGTCGGCCTGCTTTTTGGGCATCCATTCACCTCCTAACCAACAAAAAACAACACGACTCTCAAACAAACAAACAAACTGACTAACAATAGAACCTGATTTCGTCCACCAGGAAGAACTGTTTCCATTCCCGGCAGATCAAAAAGAACTGCGCAGCGACGAACTCCATCAGCTCGCCCAGCTCAGCCGAAGGAATGCGGCTGCCGTTGCTTGCAAGGACACAGCCGCCGGAGCGGGTGAGCCAGAGCTTTGTTGCGTTGGGCGAAGGCTTGCCTTTGGAAATGTGGACGTGGATGGGCTCGTTGTTCTCATTCGACCAGAAGTAGACCCGGTACCCGGAAACGACAAAGAGACTAGGCAATGCAGATCCCTCCGTTTGCCGCGTATTTGTAAAGCAAATGGGCGTTGCTCCGGAGAAGCTGCTCAAACAGGGAAACCTCCCCGGCAGAGTAGCCCTCCACCGACAGCCAGCGGTAAGAGGGAAGCTCGCAGCGGGCGGAAGCAAAGCCGCCGTCCGTCGGACGCTCAAAGTGGACGACGACCTTCTGCACACCGTCCTGCTCAAGGAGCTGAGAGTGTACGATCTCCGTTCCGTCGGAAAGCGTCATGTAGGGATACATCATGGTCAAACCTCCTTTGCCAGTTAGTATGTGGATGGGCTCGTTGTTCTCATTCGGCCAATGTTTGTCTACCCTCTAAAACAACACGACGCTCAAACTATGTTAAGAAGTGTCACAGTTTGAGGTTTGACTACCATTTAAAACAACACGACTCTCAAACTGGTTCAACAGTTCGACGGACAAGTAAACCGTTTGACCACCATATAAAACAACACGACTCTCAAACATGCGCTCTACAAGGCGCACAGGGCGAAATGGTTGTCTACCATCTAAAACAACACGACGCTCAAACTTTCCCTCCTCAGCGGATATCAGCGGCGTTGTTTGACCACCATCTGAAACAACACGACGCTCAAACGGACATTGCGACACCTCTTAACATGTATAGTATACCATAATATGGTTAAAGAGCAAATTTTAATTAAGAAAATTATAAAATAACGTTGATTTTTTGCGAAAAAGAAAGGAGGGGATGAAATGACGGATACCGCCGTTTTGAGAAAGGCAATTGAAAAAAGCGGGTTGAAGCAGAAATACATCGCCGCGCGCATGGGGCTTTCTCCCTACGGGCTGCAAAAAAAAATTGAAAATGACAATGAATTCAAGGCAAGCGAAATTGCGGCGCTGTCTGAAATTTTGGGTCTGAGCTTCAGGGAGCGGGATGCAATTTTTTTTGCGCGTGCAAAAGTCGGTTTTAAGTCAGCCAACGCCAATGAAAATTAAAGGGGGGGAAGCCATGAGCAAATACAAAGACGCATTGAAATCCATGCAGGAGGCGCTCAAGGCCATGCAGGAGGCGCTGGCGGAAATGAACGCCGGAAACGCCGGAGAGGACGAGGCGGCCGTCTGGGCGCGGGAGTACGGCGAAGCGGTGACCCGCAAAAGGGTGGCGCAGATTATGGGCGTCAGCCCCACGACCGTCGCCGCGTGGATCAGGGACGGCTACCTTCAACTGACGCCTGACGGCAACAAGGTGCTGGTCCGGCCAGCGGCGCGCTGGTATTCCTCCGGCGGCCCGAAGCGGGCCCGGTACGAGCGCCGGGAGCGCAAAGCGGGCCGTGAGCCCTGCAAGTGGCATATCGTTTGAAAAGAGCAGGCCATGCCGGACGTGTCCCTCCCCGGCGCGGCCATGGCGGCCAGCCGGGCGGACAGGCTGGCGAAGGAAGCGGAAGCGGCGGCAGGCGAAAAACAGCACGGCCAGGAGCCCCATGGGGGCCTTCGCCGGGGGCGGAGATAGACAACGATATCAATGCAGTCATTTAAAGTATTGGAGGAATATTGAAATGAACAAGCCCAACAATTACGACAACACCCAGGCCGCCGGTCAGTGGAGCCCCCTGGCCCCCGGCGGGTACGTGTGCCGCATCGTGTCGGCGCAGGAGGGCAGCACCCGGCAGGGCAAGCCCCAGCTGGAGATCGCCCTGGACATCGCCGAGGGCCCCGAGGCCGGACGTTTTCAGAAAGAATATCTCTCCGATTCCCGCGGGGAAAAGAAATGGCCGGCGAGCGGCCTGCTGCGGCAGCTGACCGAGGACAATGACGGCAACTGCAACCCGTTCTTCAAGGCGCTGATGACCGCGATCGAGGAGAGCAACCCCGGCTGGCAGCCCGCGTGGGGCGGCCAGTTCTGCGAGGGCCTGAAGGGCAGGCTCGTCGGCGTGATCTTCCGCCGGGAGCAGTATCAAAAGCAAAACGGCGATCTGGCCTGGAGCACCCGGGCGCTGTGGGCGCGGCCGGCGGACGCCATCCGCCAGGGCGTCGAAGCGCCGGAGGACAAGCCCCTTCCGGATGCTCCGGCAGCGCAGTCCGAAGGCCCGGGGGCTTCCTGCGGCGCCGGCGGGGCTGGCCCTGAGGGGCCGCTCCCCTTTTGAATGCGGGCGGAGGCAGGGGCCCCTGCTGCCCTGAAGGTTGGGAGGGATAGAACATGATCGATTTTGAGCAGATACGCCGCTCCGTCTCCATGACGGAGGTGCTCGAACGGGAGGGCGTCGCGGTGCGGCGGGGGTGGGCGGTCTGCCCCTTTCACGCCGACACGCACCCCTCCATGCGGGTGTATCCGGACGGCTTTTACTGCTTCGTCTGCGGCGCTGGCGGCGACGTGATCCGCTTTTACGCCCGGCTGCACGGCCTGAAAAACGGCGAGGCCGCCCGGGCGCTGGCGGGGGGCGCGCAGGCGCAGGCCCCCTCTTACCGCCGGTCGATGGAGCTGGAGCAGTCCCGCCGCAGAAAGCAGCGGGCGGACGCCTGGACCCGCGAGGTGCTGGAGGATCTGCTTGCGTACCGCCGGGGCAGGTACCGGGCCGGAGAAAATACGGAGGAGACCGACCGGCTGCTCGACCGGCTTGAAAGGGGGGATTGGACGGATGACAGCGGAGGAGCTGCTGGCCCGGGAGACCTTCCTTGCCCTTTTTGAAATCACAGACCCGCTGGAGCGGGAGGAGCGCCGGGTGCAGCTGGAGCTGGACGCCAGGAACCTGCGGGTCACGGCGCAGTTCAATACGCTCTATAAAGCCCATAAGGCGAAATTTCTGGAGCTGACCAGGCAGGGCGGCGGCAATCTGACCTGCTTTTCCGGCGCGCCGCTGACCGGCCTCAAATGCGGGGACTGGACGGCCTGCGATCTGGGCGTGTGGCGGTATGACCAGCGGGGCAACGCAATGGAGCCCCAGCGGGTTCTTGCCTGCCCGCACCCCATCCTGCCGGCCGAGCGGCTGGTCAACGCAGACGATGGCGGCGAGAAGCTGCGGATCGCGTATTTCAAGGACCGCCGCTGGCAGTCGCTGGTGGCGGAGCGCTCCCTGACGGCGGACAAAAACAAAATCGTCCGCCTGGCCGACCGGGGCGTCGAGGTAACGACGGAAACCTCCCGCGGCCTGGTTCGCTATCTGGCCGACGTGGTGGCGCTCAATACGGACACGATCCCCTGCTATCCGTCCATCGCCCGGTTTGGCTGGATGCGGGACGGGTCCTTCGTTCCTTATCATGAGGTGCGGTATGACGGCGACGACGATTTCCGGGCGCTGTTTGCCGCGGTGACGGAGCGGGGGGACTATGCGCTGTGGCGGGAGTATGTGGGCCTGCTCCGGCAGGGGAACCGGTATGTGCGCATCCTGCTGGCGGCCAGCTTTGCCAGCGTCCTGCTGGAGCCGCTGGGCATTTTGCCCTTCGTCGTCCACCTGTGGGGCGGCACCGGCGCGGGCAAGACCGTCGGCCTGATGGTGGCCATGTCGGTCTGGGGCGATCCGGAGCTGGGCAGGCTGGTGCGCACGCTCAACATGACCGGCAACGCCATGGCCCGGACGGCGGCGTTTCTTTATAACATCCCCTTTGCCGGGGACGAATTGCAGGTTTTGAAGCAGCGCTGGAACAACGATTACGACGCCATTATCATGCACCTTTGCGAGGGCATTGACCGCGGCCGGGCCAGGGCCTGCGGCGGCGTGGAGGATACCCGGACATGGCGCTGCGCGTTCCTGCTCACCGGCGAGGAGCCCATTGCCAAAGCCTCTTCGGGCGGCGGGGCCCGAAACCGCTGCCTCCAGATCGAGGTGGAGGGGGACGACCGGGTGGTGGAGAACGGACGGGCGGCCAGCAACTTCGTCCGGCACAATTACGGCGGCGCAGGCCGGCGGTTTGTCGAGGCTTTGAAGGACAGGGATCTGTCCGGACGGTATCAGGAGCTTTACGACCGGATTATGGACGCGGTGGACACCGAGGGCAAGCAGGCCATGGCCGCGGCTGTGATCCTGCTGGCCGACGAAATCGCCTGCGAGGCGATCTGGCAGGACGACCCCATGGAGCCGCAGGAGGTGCTTCGGTATCTGGCGTCGGCGCAGGAGGTGGACGCGGCCGCCCGGGCCTACGACTGGACGGTCAACTGGCTCGCCCGAAACGAGGGGCATTTCACAGCCCAGGCAGGCGGCGCGTTCGAGGTTTGGGGCAGGCTTGAGCAGGAGCTTGCCGTCATCAACCGGGACGTGCTGCGGGACGCCCTGCGGGACGAGGGGTTTGACTACGCCGCCGTCATGAGCAAATGGGCGCAGCGGGGGCAGGTCGTGAAAAACTCACAGGGACGAAGCGTCCACAGCAATAAGGTGTCGGGAATCAAAGCGGCCTATGTCAGGCTACGATTGCAGGGGGATGCCCCGGAGGGCTCCGCCTGCCCGTTTTAAGGTTAAAGCCTGTGTCAGACCCTCAGATTGCCCTCAGGCAGGCGGTCAGGCCCTGCGTCAGACCCTCAGATTGCCCTCAGGCAGGCGGTCAGGCCCTGTGATAGACCCTCAGATTGCCCTCAGGCAGGCGGTCAGGCCCTGTGATAGACCCTCAGACGCTCAGACGCTCTCAGGCAGGCGGTTAGACCCTGTGTTAGACCCTTAGAACGCCCTCAGGCAGGGGCTTTTCAGCAGATAGTCTAACCGTCTGACCAGTCTGACTATTTTTATATATCGTATCGCGTACCGGGTGTAATAAAAATTTAACAATGAGCCTGCTTCATCCATAAACACAGATGCTGTGGGAAAACCGGTTAGACGGTTAGACCCCAAGACAGACCGGGCGTTTGCGGGCCTTTACAGGGTTAGATCAGGGTTAGATCAGGGTTGGACCGGCAAAGAGCGCAAAGAGGCGCGGCTGCACAAAAGCGGCGTTTCCCGAGGTAAAAACGCCCGCGGGACGCATTCGGCCAGAGCAGGAGTTCCCCCCTTGCGGGCGATGGGGCGGTGCGGCGCGCTGGCCGGATTTGCCCGTTCTGCCGGGGAGGCGGGGAAAACTGTCGAGGCAGCGGGAGGAAGAGAGAAAATTGTCGAGGCAGTGGGAGGAAGAGAGAAAATTGTCGAGGCAGCGGGAGGAAGAGAGAAAATTGTCGAGGCAGCGGGAGGAAGGAAGAAAACTGTCGAGGCAGCGGGAGGAAGGAAGAAAACTGTCGAGGCAGCGGGAGGAAGGAAGAAAATCGTCGAGACAGCGGGAGGAATAGAGAAAAGTGTCGAAAATTGAAGAACTGCACGCCCGCAAGCAAAAGGCCGACGCCATGCCCGCCGCCCGCGAGCGCTTCCGGGCGGAATACGACGCCATCTGCAAGGAGCTGTGCGCCCTGCTGATCGAACGGGGCGGCCTGCCCATCGAGCTGCTGAACGTCCGGGACGACCTGAAGATCACCGTGGAGGCCATCGGCCAGCTGTCCCACGCGATCCTCTCGGGCGCCGCCGGGCCGGAGCAGTACGGCGACTGGGCGCGGCTGTGGCGGTCGCTGGTGGAGTTTGAGGCCGTCCCGGTCGAGGAGCAGGAGGTGTTTTCATGCTGACAGAAAAGCAGCGGGCTGTCTATGGGGCTTCCATGCTGACAGAAAAGCAGCGGGCTGTTTATGGGGCTTCCATGCTGACAGAAAAGCAGCGGGCTGTCTATGGGGCTTCCATGCTGACAAAAAAGCAGCGGGCTGTCTATGGGGCTTCCACGCTGACAGAAAAGCAGCGGGCTGTCTATGGGGCTTCCATGCTGACAGAAAAGCAGCAGGCTGTCTATGGGGCTTCCACGCTGACAGAAAAGCAGCGGGCTGTGTATTCGGCCCTTTGCGCCCTTGCCCGGGCCACCGGCGCCTGCCCCACGGTCCGGGCCCTTTCAGGGGCGCTGGGGCTTTCTGTGAGCAACACCCACCGGCACCTTGAGCGCCTGGCGGAAAAGGGGTATGTGCGCCTGCCGGGAAACACCGGGCGGCGGGTGGAGCCCGTCAGGGAGGAAGACCATGCCAAAGCCTGACCGGGAAGGCCGGGCGCTGGCCATCCAGTACGTGCGGCGGTACGCCCGCTACCGGGCCGCGCTGGCCGAAGAGCGCTCGGCCATTTTGCACAGCTCGCCCGCGCCGCCGGACGGGATGCCGAAGGGGAGCGGCCCGGGAGATCCCACGGCGCACAGGGCCGCGGCGCTCGAGCGGCTCGAACGCAGCCACCGGGCCATGGTGGTGCGGGCTGTTGACCGGGCCAGGCAGGAGATCGGGGCGGACTTTCTGGATGAGCGTGCGGCGCGGGCCCTGCAAAAGGCGATCTGGATGAGCTGCCTTTCGGGGCATACGTACAGCTACGAGGTGTTTGAGGCGCTGCTGCCGGTGAGCCGGGCGGGATTTTATCGCCGGAAGAATGCGTTTTTGATGGCGATTCTTGAAAAGCTTGAGACTTTTGAATCGTAAAACCGGTATAGAATCGTATTGTGGAGAGATAGCGCAAGCCGGGGCGTTAATCCCCGGCTTCTGCTTTGATGTATTGCGGTTTGCGTGTCGTGCTGCCTTAAGGCAGGGCCGGGGCGTTAATCCCCGGCTTTGTCTTTGGGCTGGCCGTATTCTCGCAGCATGGCCGCTTCGGTGACGACCCACTGCTTGCCGAACAGCTTGACGTCAACGCCGTCGACCAGCTTGCCGCGCCGGATGCTGTGGCGCAGGGTGGAATCGTCGCGCCCCCATTTTGCGGCGGCGTCGGCGAGGGAATAGAGTCCTTCAAAGGGATTGGATTTCATCAAAGTTCACCTTCTTCGCGCCCGAAGCGCCAGAATCAGAGCGACAGTAGAGCAAATGGCGGCGGCCAGATGGAACCACAGCCCGCCAAGGCAGACAAACAGACAGGACAAAACGACGAGAACCAGCGGAAAAACCATTGATTTTTTCATGCGGAAAGAATATGATAAAGAAGGGGATGGGAGGCGGTTGCCGCCGCCTCCGAATCCCGTTTGGTTTACCGCTTCCGTTTGCGTTTCCGGCGTTTGGGAGCGGTTTTCTCTTTGAGCAGGAGAACTAACGTGATCGTGCTAAGGACGTTTGCCCAGACCTGCAAGAGAATGTCCAACCAATCCTTTATCACATGTCCTCACCTCCTTTCTAAATGAATTATACCACGATATCGTGAATTTGTCAAGCATAATTTTCCATTTTTTAAATTTTTCAGCCCAGCGCGCCGCGCCGGGCTTTTTGATTGGAGCGAATCTCATGAAAGCAAGCTGCCCGAGGCGGCGCTGCCAATGGCGCAGGGGAGCGCTGTGCATCTGGGCGCACTGCCCCTTTTTGCCGCAGGAGGGAACGAAGAAGGGAGGCGAAGCACATGAAGCTGACCGAAAAACAGAAGCGTTGGATCGATTACTACATCGAAACCGGCAACGCCACGGAGGCGGCCAGAATGGCCGGATATCACGGCAAAAATCTGAACCGGATCGGCGCGGAGAACTTGTCAAAACTTGACTGCTGCGTCGCCGAAAGGCTCTCGGCCAAGGAGGACGACCGCATCGCCAGGCAGGACGAGGTGCTGCGCCACCTGACCGCGGCCATGCGCGGCGAGGTGACGGAGGAGGTCGTTCTCGTTGTGGAAGGCGAGGTCAGACACGTCCCAAAGGGCGCGCCCCTCAGGGACAGAAATAAGGCCGCGGAGCTGCTGGCGAAGCGGTACGGCCTGCTGACAGAGAACGTAAAGCTCTCTGGCGAGGTGGGGGTGCAGATCGTTGACGATATCCCGGCGGAGGGTTGACCTCACCAGCCTGATCGCGCCGGCCTTTTACGGCGTGCATCGGGATATCGCCGCAGGGGGGCACACCCATTACTGGCTTGCGGGCGGCCGCGGCAGCTGCAAAAGCAGCTTTGTGGGGGTGGAGCTTCCCCTGGGCATCATGCGGGACGCGGCCAGGGGGCAGCTGACCAGCGCCGTGGCCTTTCGCCGGTACGGAAGCAACCTGCGGGAGTCGGTGTATGAGCAGCTCCTCTGGGCGCTGGACCGGCTGGGGGTCTCCCACCTGTGGCAGGCGGGGGTCAGCCCCATGCAGATGACCTACCGGCCCACCGGCCAGAAGATCCTCTTTCGCGGGCTGGACGACCCCGCCAAGGTCAAGTCCATCAAGGCGGCGAAGGGGTGGATCAAATACGTCTGGTACGAGGAGGCCAGCGAGATCGAGGGCATGGAAAAGATCCGCTCGGTCAATCAGTCCGTGCTGCGCGGCGGCGCGGATTTTTGCGTGTTTTATACCTATAACCCGCCCCGGGCGGCCGCCAGATGGGTCAACCGGGAGGCGGAAACGGCGCGGCCTGACCGGCTGGTGCACCACAGCACCTACCTGGACGTGCCGCCGCAGTGGCTGGGGCAGACCTTCCTCGCCGAGGCGGAGCATCTCAGGGCGGTCAGCCCGCAGCGGTATGCCCACGAGTATCTGGGCCAGGTGACCGGCTCCGGCGGCGAGGTGTTTACCAATCTCGTCCTGCGGGAGATCACCGGCGGGGAGATCAGCGGGTTTGACCAGCTGCGCGGCGGGCTGGACTGGGGCTATGCCGCAGACCCGCTGCACTATGCCCGCTGCCATTACGACAGGACGCGCCGGCGTCTTTTTATTTTTGACGAGCTCCATCAGACGCGGCTGTCCAACCGGGCGGCGGCGGAGCTGATCCGGGCCCGCTGCGGCCGGGAATGGATCACCTGCGACTCGGCGGAGCCCAAGAGCGTCGACGAGATGAAGGGATACGGCCTGCGGGTCCGGGGGGCGAAAAAGGGCCCCGATTCCGTGGAGTACGGCGTCAAATTCCTGCAGGATCTGGAGCAGATCGTCATCGACCCGGTCCGCTGCCCCGAAACGGCCCGGGAATTTGCCGCGTACGAGCTGGACCGGGACCGGGAGGGCAATTTCAAGGCCGGATACCCGGACCGGGACAACCACTCCATCGACGCGGTGCGCTACGCCCTTGAGGAAGACATGACCCGGCCGGGCATCCGCATTTTGCAATGAGGAGGAAGCTATGACGGAAACCGAACGCATTTCGCTGCTGCTTGCGCGGGCGGCAGAGACCCGCATGAGCCTTGCGGAGATCATCGCGGCGGAGATCGCGGAGTTTGAGGCGTCGCCCCGGCGGCAGATGATGCTCGAGGGGGAGAGCTATTACAAAAACCGCTCCGGCGTGCAGAACAAGACCAACCCCTATCCCCAGCGGAGCAACACCAAGCTCGAGCACAGCGTCCTGAGGAAGCTGGTGGACCAGAAGACCAATTACCTGCTCAGCCGCCCCTTTTCGGTGCGGTCCGGCAGCGCGCCCTACGGCGCCTTTCTGGCGGAGCTGTTTGACCCCATCCTGCGGCAGACGGTCAAGAGCTTTGCCAGGGAGGCCATCAAAAAGGGCATCGGCTGGGTGCAGGTGTGGTTCGACGGGGAGGGCGCGTTCCGCCTCAAGCGGCTGCCCAGCGAGCAGATCATCCCCGAATGGGCGGATGAGGAGCATACGCAGCTGGACAGCCTCATCCGCTATTACCCGCAGACGGTCTACGAGGGGACGGCCCGCCGCACCGTGATCCGGGCGGAATACTGGGACGCACAGGGCGTGAAATACTTTGTCTCCCACGGGGACGGCCGCTTTGTGCCGGACGTGGAGCGGGGGATCGGGAGCGCCCATTTTTCCTTTGGCGGAAAGGAGCGAACCTGGCAGAGCCTGCCCTTTGTGTGGGTCAGGTACAACGAGGAGGAGCTGGGCCTTTTGTGGTTTGTCAAGGAGCTGATCGACGACATCAACTGGCAGACCTCCATCACCGCCGACGCCCTGCGGGATATCGCAAACTTTATTTTCGTGCTGCGGGGCTACGGCGGGCAGAATCTGGAGGAATTTGTCTCGCAGCTGAGAAAGAGCCTTGCCATCGAGGTGGCGCAGGACGGCGGCGTGGACAAGCTGGCCGCGGATCTGAACATCGACGCGGTGGTAAAGCTGTTGGAGCTGCACCGGCGGGACCTTTACGACTACGCCCGCTCGGTGGACACCCAGGACCCCAACCTGGGCGACGCCAGCGGCCAGGCCCTCAAGTTCCGCTACGCCGACCTGGACATGGACGTCAACGACCTGGAGCAGGAGCTGCGGGCCGCCTTTGGGCGGCTGCGGCGCTTCTGGGACGAGTGGGCGGAGCTTTCGGGCCGGTGCCCCGGCGCATCCGGGGCGGATTTTGAGGTGGTGTTTGACCGGGATATCATCGTCAACGAGGCGGAAGCGGTGGAGATGTGCCGCAATTCCGCCGGTCTGGTCAGCGAGCGCACCATCCTGGCCAATCACCCCTGGATCACCGATCCGGACGCGGAGCAGGAGCGGCTCAAGGAGGAGCGGGAGGAGGGCTACGGCGGCTTCCCCGCTGAGGAGAGCGAATGAAAAGCGCCGCCTACTTTCAGCAGCGGGCTGAGGCGGTCAAGCGCCGGGGCATGCAGCAGGCGGACGCGGCGGCGGCGCAGCTTGCGAAGGACTACCGGGCGGCCGGCGAGGCCATCCAGGCGCAGATCCGGAAGATCTACGAGCGCTACGGCGAGGACTACCGGCTCACCTATGCCGGCGCGCGGGAGGAGATCGCCAAAAGCGCCTACGGGGAGTGGCGCATGGAGCTTTCCGGGTACGTTGAACGGATCAGCGCCACGGGCGATCAGGAGCTGCTGCGGGAGCTCAACGCCCTCTCCGCCCGGTCGCGGATCAGCCGCTACGAGCAGCTTTCCGCCGCCATCAACGTGGAGCTTTCCGCCCTGGCCGCCCAGGAAGAAAGCCGCATGACCGGGCTCCTCGGCGCCCTGTACGAAGAAAGCTATTATCAAACGGCATACGACCTGCAAAAGGGGATGGGCGCTTTCCGGCGCCTGTCCCTTTTGCCGTCCGTGGAGATCGCGGAGGCGGCGTCCTATCCCTGGAGCGGCGAGGATTTTTCCGGCCGGATCTGGGAAAACCGGGACGCCCTTTGCGCCGCCCTGCGCCGGACGCTGACCCAGGGGCTGATTCAGGGGCAGGACGTCCGGCAGATGACCGCAGCCCTGAGCGAGAGGCTGCAGGCGGGGGCGAAGGAATGCGAGCGCCTCATTGTGACCGAAAGCGCCCGGGTGATCGAGGACGCGGAGCGAAAAAGCTACATCCGCTGCGGCGTGACGAAGTACGAAATCCTCGGCGTCCTCGACAGGCGCGCCTGCCCCGTCTGCGGAAAGCAGGACGGGAAAATTTACGCCGTAAAGGACGCCCAGACCGGCAAAAACTACCCGCCCTTCCATCCCCGCTGCCGCTGCACCACCGCCGCGGTCTTTGACGAAGCGGAGGCCGAAGCCTCCCTGCGGGCCGCCCGGAACGGGAAGGGGGATTATGTCCCCGTGCCCGCGGATATGACCTATGAGCAGTGGTTGAAGGGGTTGAAAGGCGAATTTCATGACCCTATGGCCGGAGAATGGGAAATTTCTCATCTGGAAATAGAGCACGGAATCCTGTATAATAAAAAAGGGAACATCATTTTTCGTAAAGATGGGGAAAAGGATCGTGTAGGGGTAACATGGAGAGAAATGCGAAAAATGAAAGACGGAGTCTTCTCCCACAATCACCCCAGCGGCGCGTCATTTTCGTGGCAGGATATTGACATGCTTCGACAGTGTAAGCTTGCTGAGGTGCGCGCGGTGACGAAACGCGGCGTGTATTCTATGACGGCTCCGGAAAAATGGCCGAAGATCATCGGAACAGAAGAGCGGCTGCAAAAAGAGTACGACGCAATTCGTCAGAGTATCAACGAACAGGTTGAAAGCATCTACGGAAACCGTTCGGCAAGTGAGCAACTTCGAATCGCAAGCGATTGGACGGCGCAGGAATTTGCCAATGCCTTTGGCCTGGACTATCATTTTGAGGAGTGGTGAAAATGGGACGGATTTTTAAGTTCGGAAATAGTGACTGGAAGCCGGAAGACTTGCGTGATGGCGACATTGTTATACTGGACGAGCCGGACACTACCTGCGTTTATTGCAAGCGCCTGCGCAACAGAGACTACCTGTATCCCGAAAAGCTGGGCGTATGCGACGCCTTTCCGGATGGAATTCCGGAAGAGGTGTTTTACGATTACAGAGGCAAGGACGACCTCTGCAACGGAGAGATCGGCCCTCTTTGAACAAGGCAATGCGGTGATTGATTGCAGGAACCCCTGAAAAGCACGATCTGACGCTGATCCCCCACGAAGCGCACCAAAAGACCTCGGAAGTTTATAATTATGGAGAGGAGGCAAGGGCGTTCTATGCTCGAATTAAGAAATTTGCAAAGGAACGGTAATCTTATCGAAGCAGACTATTATCCGGAGGATTCGGTTCAGCCCGGACATGTGGTCGTGGACATTGAGCAGGAAAAGATCGTCTCGTTCGTCGAACCCGAGGGATACGAAAATTCTCTTGCGTATCCACCGCATGCCCGAAATGGGCTTCTCCAAGTTGCGAAAGAGGATAAACTCCCTCTCACCTACAAGGTAATGTGGTATTGATCTGACAGTTTCATTTACAAGCCGCCCTGCGCTGCACGGCGGTTTTTTCATCCCCAAACGCGATCATTCAGGCGCCCGAGGGCGCTTTTTTGATATCCTGTTGGGTTACTGCTTCAGAAATCAGGATCGTTTTTATGCGTATGAAACGCGCGGCTATGAAGAAGAACTTGCGATAGCCATTGAAAGCGGATATACTGATGCCGAAGAGAAAATACGGGCAGAAATGGAGGAAAGGAGGCGCGAAATTTATGGTGAAAAGTGATTCGTTGCTGGAGACTGTTCGGAATCTGCTTGAAATTGCAAAGGCAGGAGAGTGCAATCAGGAAGAGTTTTCGCAGGTTTGCGCCTTGTTGTCAGAGCATTCAGAGCATATGATTTTGGGACGTTTTTTCGGTTTTTCTGTTTCAGACTACGCTTTCGCCACGTTAAGTAGAATTCAGACAAAAGAAGCAGAGAAAGCATTTTCGCAGGCCTTTCGCTCCTTGGATGAGAGGCGAAAACAGAAAATTGACGAGCTGATCCAGCGTAAGTTTTACGAAGAAATCTGAAAGCCGCCCTGCGCTGCACGGATGGAAGCGCGGATAATGATGCGCAGGAATGCGCCAAAATACAAGCGGCTTCCTGTCGCGACGGAAGCTGTCAGGCACGAACACATTAACAAAGTGATCCATAGATATTTTTCAATAAAGGGGTGGGTGTGATGGACTGGTATGATGTGGACGATGTGCTCTATGATGGCAACGAACAGGAAATACTCCGTCTCACGTGCCCGGATTGCGGAGGCTCCATAGCATTTGCGTATTATGCTGACACGGCCTCTTTTGAGGTAACATGCAAACGTTGCGGCCACTTTTCACGTGACAGTGGCGCGCCTCGACCGAATTGCGCCGTCCTGTTGGGCGATACGGCAACGATCGGAGTAACAGGCGCGGGAGAAAGCCCGAAACTGTAGAAAAGCCGCCCTGCGCTGCACGGCCATGCAATCATTTTGGGCGAAGAACCCGAGACCGACCCGGACACCCCGGAAGAAATCCGAAAAAAGCTGGAACAGGAATGCCGGATTATGGCAGACGCCTGCAATTTTTACTGGGAAAGGCGAAAAAATAATGGGATTTCGAGAAGAATGGGATGCGATGATTTTGGAAGACCGCCGCCGCCGCGAGGAAAATTATCGATTGCATCCGCCCAAAGACGGGTTTCTGGACGGTTCCCCGGGATGGATGGAAGCAGAAGTTGAAAACAATCGATGGCTGTCTGCGCAAATGCGTGTTTTGCGCCAAAAATATCCGAATGCAAAAATTTCTGAAAGAGATGACGAAAAGCGTTCGTTCTAAATTCGATCATTCAAGCGCCCCCGGGCGCTTTTTTGATACCCTTTTCGCCCGAATGGCCCAGGGGGGCGGAAAATCCCATCGGGCTGGATGCGCGGACGTGACCGCGGAAAAAACGGAATCCAAGGAAGGAGCAAAAGCGACATGAACAAACAGAACCTCATCGAGCTGGGCCTGACGGAAGAGCAGGCCGGCAGGGTCATGGAGGGCTTTGACGGCGCGTATGTGCCCAAGGAGCGGTTCAACCAGATCAACGAGCGCATGAAGGCGGCCGAGCAGCTTGCCAGGGACACCAGGCAGCAGCTTGACAGCCTCAGGGCCGCCGGGGACCCGGCGGAGCTGGCAAAACAGCTCGAGGAGGCCAAAGCCGCCGCCAAAAAGCAGGCGGACGGTCACAAGGCCGCCATGAACGCCCTTGAGCTGACCTACGCCATCCGGGCAGGGCTTTCCGACGCGCAGGACGCGGACATCGTCGCGGGCCTGCTCGACCGGGAAAAGCTCACGCTGGAGGGCGGCAGGCTCTGTGGCCTGGAGGAGCAGCTTCAGGCCCTGCGGGAGCAAAAGCCCTTCCTCTTCCGGCAGGCGGGGCAAAGGGGCGGCTTTTCCAGCCCCAGGCCCGGGGAATCGGGCGGCGCGCCTGCGCCCCGGACGCAGGAGGAGCTGGACAAAATGACCATGGAGGAGTACCGCGCCTACCGCTCGCAGGCCGGAAACTTTCCGAAAAACTGACGCCGCGGAAAGGGGAGGCTTCGAGCAGACGGCCCTGTAAGACGCCTGCGCTCCAGGCCCCGCAAGCCGCGCAAAAAACGACCTGAAACAAAGGAGAGCAACACATGCCCAATACCTTTCTGACCCCCAGCATCATCGCCAAGGAGGCGCTGATCGTGCTGGAAAACAATCTCGTGATGGCCAATCTCGTCCACCGCGACTACTCCGACGAATTCGTCAACGCCGGCGATACCATCACCGTCCGCAGGCCCGCCAGCTTTGTGGCCAACAACTTCACCGGCTCCATCATCCGCCAGGACGCCACCGAGGGCTCCGTGGCCGTGAAGATCGACCGGCACCGGGACGTTTCCTTTGAGGTGAGCAGCAGGGAAATGAGCCTCGACATCCGCGACTTTTCCGAGCAGCTGATCTCTCCCGCCATGCGGGCCATCGCCCAGGCGGTCGATCAGGATCTGCTCAACGAGGTGGCCAATATCGAAAACGCCGTCACGGCCACCGCCAACCCCACCAATCTGGCGGACATTGCGAACCTCTCCAAGACGCTGGACATCCACAGGGCCCCCCTGGACATGCGCCGCCTGGTGCTCAATCCCGTGCACAAGTACCGCTACGCCCTGACGGACAACCTCTCCAAGGTGGCCTACGCCGGCGGCGGCGAGACCCTGCGCAACGCCGAGCTGGGCCGCGTCTACACCCTTGACACCTACATGGACCAGAACTGCCCGGACACCCTTGCCCAGACGGCGGGCACCGCCACCTCCTACAAGGTCACCGGCACCAGGGACGCCAAAAAGGTGGCGCTCTCCTCCGTGACGGCGGCCGCCGGCACCGTCAAAAAGGGCGACGCCTTCATCCTCGACGGATACCTCTACCACTTCACCGCCGACGCCACCGCCGCTTCGGGCGCTGTGGACGAGGTGGGCATCGACATGCCGCTGGTGAAAGATTACACCGCCGCGGACGCATATCTGGTCAACAAGCCCCATTCCCTCGCCTTCCACCGAAACGCCTTTGCCCTGGTGACCCGCCCGCTGGCGCTCCCCATGGGCAGCGCCAGGGCTGCGATTGCTTCCGGCAACGGCCTGGGCGTGCGCGTGGTCTACGGCTACGATCAGGATTCCAAGAAGGACACCGTGTCCCTGGACATCATCTACGGCATCAAGACGCTCGACGCCTCCCTGGCCGTCAAGCTGGTGGGCTGACATGACGGACGCGGAGCGGCTGACGCTGCTGGAGACGCTGCTCGGGAAGGGCCAGAACCCGGATGCTCTGGCCTTTTGCCTGTCCGACTGCGAGCGGCTGATTTTGGATTATTGCAGCCTGGACGCGCTGCCGGAGGAGCTGGAATCCCTGCTGGCGCGCATGGCGGCAGACCGTTTCCGCATGAGCGCCTTCGGGCAGGCAGAGGCGGCCTGCGGCCCGGTGAGCAGCCTTTCGGAGGGAAGCAAAAGCGTTTCCTTCGGCGGCGCGGCCGCCGCGGCGGTGGATCAAAGCGGCCTGCTGGGCTCTTACGCCCGGCAGCTTGCGCGCTACAGGAGGCTCAGATGGTAGACTTTTCCCGGATGCAGGGGCCGCTTCGCGCGGCTTTTTTTGACCGGAAGGCAGAGCTTTTTGAGCCGGCGCACACCGTCAGCGCCCACGGCGACCGCCTGCCCGGCGAGCCGGAATCCCTGGGTGTGATCGCCTGCGACCTGCAGGACTACTCTGACGCCCTGGCGCAGCAGGAGTACGGCCTGACGGAGACGGTGCACAGGCGCATGTACTGCGCCGCGAACGAACGGGTCCGGCCGGGCAGGCTGGTTCGCGCGGACGGCGCGTGGTACCGCATCGCCGCCCTGCCGGAAACGGGGGCGGTTTTTGCCGCGCTGCTGGAAAGGAGAGAGGTCTCATGATCGAGCTGCGAATCGACACAGAGGGCCTTGGCAGCAGCCTGCGGGAGGCGCTGGAGCAGTCCGCCGCCGGGGCCATGGCGGCGCTGGAGGCGGGCGCGAGGGTGATAGAGGCCGAGGCAAAGCGGCGCTGTCCGGTCGATTCCGGCCACCTGCGCCGGTCGATCCGGGCCGGCGTGCGCATGGAGGACGGCGACCTGGTGGCCGAAGTGGGCACGAGCGTCCCTTACGCCATCCACGTCGAGTATGGCCACCGCGCCCGAAGGGCCGTCAGGGGTTCTGAGAAAAAGCCCGCTGGCTTTGTCCCCGGCCGGTACTTTCTCAAGGGCGCCTTTGACAGCCAGAAGGACCGGGCGGTCCGCGTGGTCTGCGCGCGGCTGGCGCAGAAGGGAGGCAGGGCATGAACGACGCAAAAGCCGGGGTCTTTTCGCTGCTTTCGGCGGCGATTGGAAAAGAGCGCGTATTCTTTTCCACGCCGGAAACGGAGGCGCGGCTTCCCTGCGTGTCCTTTCTGGAGCTGAATAACCTGCCCGAGCCGGGGGACGACGGCGAGTACCTCAGCGCGGTGGAGATCGCCGTGGACGTCTGGGGGGAAAGCTCCGTGGAGGTGGCCCAAATGGCGCAGGCGGCGGACGAAGCGCTCTGCGCCGCCGGCTGGACCCGCGCCTATGCCACGGACATCCCGCCGGACGAGGCGCACACAGTTCACAAAAACATGAGATACACCAATTCCATCTGAAGGAGAGAGGATCATGGCAAAAAAGAAACTCAGGGGCTTCAGCGCGCTGCGCTTTTGGCCCGTCACGACCAACAGCAGCACCGCCTACGAGGTGGGCTCCAAATTCGACGTGCCGGCGGTGGTCTCCGCCACCGTGACCCGAAACGTCGAGGACTACACCGACTACGCCGACGACGGCGTGTACGATTCCGGCAGCGATTTCAAGGACGAGACCATGGAGATCGTTCTCCAGGAGCTGCCCCTTGACCTGGCCAGCAAGCTCGACGGCGCCAGCTACGACAGCTCCAGCAAGATTTACACCTGGGCCACGGACGACATCGCGCCGGAGCTGGCGATGGGCTTTCGCGCCCTGATGCGGGACGGCAACTACCTGATGGTGCAGTATTATTCCGTGGTCGTGACCAACATCAAGGTGGACTATCAGACCAGGGGCGCGGGGAGCGAGGGCAGCCAGTATACCATCACGGTCAGGGCCGCCACCCGAAACGCCGACAACGCCGTCCACCGCAAGAAGGAATCCACCCAGGCGAGCGACCTGACCTGGCTCGACACGGTGGACGCGATCCCGGCAGCGTAATGGGTTTTCGGGAAAATCAGGATTTTCCCGAGGGTTTCCGGAGCGTGCCTGTCCCCTTGGGACGGGCGGCACGCTCCGCAGGGAACGAAATGGGGCCCGGGCAGGATCCGGGGCCATGGAGAGCCGAAAAGAAACGGTGCGGATGGAGAGGCAAAGCGCCTCTCCATTTTTTCGAATCTTTTCGATTTTTTCGATTTTTTCAGGGAGAGGAGAAGTCATGCTCAGAAAAAACAGAACCGGCGCGGCGCTGTCCGTCGATCCGGGCACGCCGGTCTGCGGCGGAAAATACCGCGTCAGGCGAATGCCCATGGGGCGTTTTCTGGAGGCGCTTTCAGACCTTCGGGATCTGCCGGAGCGGCTGCTTTCGGCCTGCTTTCCCGGCCTGAGCCTTTCGGAGATCTTCGGGGCGCTCAAACAGGCGGACGAGGGGATGGTCGCCGGTATCGTCACCAACGCCCTTTCCGCCGCTGCGCCGCAGGTGATCGCCCTCGCGGCCCGGCTGTCGGACATCCCCGAGGAGGCGCTGATCGAGGACCCGGCCATCGGCCCGGCGGGCCTTGCAGAGATTCTCAGGACGGTCTGGGAGATCAACGACCTAAAAAACCTGGTGGCGGCGCTGGGCGAAATGAAGCGGAGCCTGGCGCCGCAGACGAAGCCTGGCTCCAGCGGCTCATCGCCGCAGGGCTGAAGACCGGCATTTCCAAGCGGGAGCTGCTCAGCGACTATTACCCGGACGAGCTGCCGGTCATCCTCGGGCAGTACGCGCTTTTGAGCGCGCCGGGGGAGGAGGAAGCGTATGCGGATGAATTGTGGTAAGGAGGGAAGCCCGTGGCCGATCAGGTAGTGGACAGCCTGCTCATTGAGCTGCGGCTGCGCACCGCCGCCATGGAGCAGGGGCTTGCCAGCGCCCAGCACAAGCTGGAGGAATTCGCCCAAAAGCAGGCGGAAGCGTCGGAGCAGGCGGCAAAGCGGGCCGGCGCGGCCAGTGAGGCGGCCGCAAAGCAAACCGAAGAAGCGGCAAAGCGGGCGGCGGAAAAAGTGGAAGCGGAAGCGAATCGCGCCGCTGCCGCCCTGGCTGCCAGCGCGTCCGTTGCCCTTGCGGGTATCGTCAGCGCCATCAAAGAAGCCGTCGCCGCCGCCAGCGAATACCAAAACGCCATGATGGGCCTTTCCTCCATCGCCGCGGGCGCCGGTCAGGACTTCGGGGCGCTCCAGAGCGCCGTGGAGGAGCTGACAAAGGACGGCCTCATGCCCGCCTCGGATGCGGCCACGGCCCTCAAGAACCTGCTGGTGAGGGGCTTTTCGGCGGGGGAAGCCGTTGAAATGCTCAGGCGGCTCAAGGACGCCGCCGCCTTTGGCCGGCAGGGAAGCCTTTCCCTGGGCGAAGCGGTGCGCTCCGCCGCCGAGGGCATCAAGAACGAAAACTCGGTAAACTATTGCCCAGCTTGGGGGCGACCCCTTGCTGCATAAGCCCGAATCACGGTTAAAATCCAGAGGTGGACAAGACCGTAGCGTAAAACAGAAGAACTACGCTCGAGAGACTGACAAGGGCAACTCAAAAAGGAATTTGCATTTTTAATACCTCCTGTTATAATCAAAATACAGGGGGGTAGGAGAATGCGTGTTGTTCAGTATAGTTCTAAAAAATGCACCAAGTGCGGAAAGATGTTCATCCCCCGCAATCCGAGGCATGAATGGTGCGATGAGTGCCTGACGAAGCAGTGTGCCTATTGCGGAAAAAAGTTTCATGTTGGAAAAAAACCAGATTTGAAACGGCAAAATTTTGCAGCAGAGAATGCAAAGGAAAGTATAACGCGGAGCATCATTCCGGCACGAATGCATTTCACTATAAAAATGGAAATAGGACAAAAGTAGAAACATCATGTTGTTTTTGCGGAAAGCCTGTATTGAAGGAACGGCAATTCATCGATAGGTTTGAACACAGCTTCTGCGATCGAAGCTGTCAGATTGAATACTACCGCGCTCATGCAGGGGATTACAGTGGGGAAAACAGTCCCCTGTATTCCCGGATGGAGACACGATGCGAATGGTGTGGTAAGAGCTTCAAAGTATATGCCGGGTCAAAAGAAAAAGTGAGATTTTGTTCCAGAAAATGCAGAAATGACTGGCAGTCCGATATGATGAAGGGTGAAAAGCACCCTAACTGGAAGGGTGGAAAAACCGTTCAGAGACAGCTTGACATGGCCAGCAGAGAATATAGAGCTTGGCGGAAAGCGGTATTTGAGCGGGATAGCTACACCTGCCAGAGATGCGGTGACAGCAGAGGTGGAAACCTTCGCGCGCATCATATTTTGTCCTATAAAGACTATCCTGAACTGAGACATGATGTGGACAACGGAATTACGTATTGTGAGAGCTGCCACATCAAAATACATTCCTTGAACGAGTTGGATATACAGTCCGAACTCCCGAAATAACCTGAAAACGAAACGGGAGAGCATGGCAGAAATGACCATGCTCTTTTTGCGTATGCAAGAAGATAACAAAATGATTAGTGGACAACGCAGGCGTGACCAAAAACCTTTCCGTCATGTGGAAGGAGTACGCCGCTTCCATCGGAAAGAGCGTAAGCGACCTGACCGCCGCAGAAAAGCGGCAGGCGGAATACAACGGCATTCTCGCCGAGACCGCAAGCCAGATGGGGGACGCCGCCAAATACGCCGGTTCCTACGGCGGGGCTGTGGCGGCCCTGGAAGCCAACCAGCTTCGGGCCAATCAGGCGGTGGGCGCGGCGGCGCAGGAGGTGCTTCGCCCCTTTGTGGAGCAGCTTGGCGAGGCGGCAGGCCGCATGGCGGACTTTGCGGAGCAAAACCCCGCGCTGGTGGCGGGATTTGCCGGAGCCGCCGTGGCCGGAACCGCTGCCACAGCGGTGTTTTTCGGCTGGAAGCTGGCGGCGGACAAGCTCAAAGCCTCGCTTGCGGCCCTTGCGGCCACCTCCGGCGGGCTTTCCGCCGCCATGGGGTGGATCGGCCTGATCGCCGGCGCGGTGGGCGGGATCGCGGCCCTGATCGCCGCGGCGGCCGGGGCGGAGGACGCCGCCGAAAAGGTGGAGCGGCTCAACAGCAGCCTCAAAACGGTCTCTCAAACCAGCGCCAGGGCGGAGGCGGCCTTCGCCGTCCTTGAGGACGGAACCGCCTCCACCAAAGCGCTGGCGGACGCCAAGGCCAGCCTGGCGGAGCTTTTTCCCGAGCTGGTGGTGGGCTACAACAGCGAGGGGCAGGCCATCCTTGCGTCCAACGGGCTGATCGAACAGCGCATCGCCCTGCTGCGGGAAGAGCAGCAGGAGGCGGCCAAGGCGGCCCGGCAGGCGGCGGAGGAAGCCCTTGCCGGAAAGCAGCGGCAGGAGGAGCGGGCCAGAGAGGCCCTTTCCAAAACGAACGCGCTCATCGAAGCGTACGAGGAAAAGCGGGACGCGGGCTACGTCGGATACGACGGGCTGCTCGACGGCCTGTACGAGCGGCAGCTTGAAGAGCAGAAGGCCCTGAGCCAGGCGGCGGCCGAGCGGCAGACGGCCCTTGAGGGGCTCTACAGCTACGAGCTTGCCGCCCTGGGAGAGCTCGACGAGGCGCAGCAGCTCGCGGCGGAAAAGGCAATGGAATACGCCGCCGCGCAGCAGATGGGCGCGGAGGAATTTTCCGCTTACCTGAACGAACAGATCAACGACAGCGCAGCCCTCTCCCGGGCCCGGGCGGAGCTGGCCCGGCGGGAGCAGACGGTGGCCGAAGCGGCAGAGGAGACCAAAAAGAGCTTTGCCACCCTTTCCGAGGCCCTGAAGGACAGCGCCGCCTCCCAGACGGTCGAGCAGTGCGTCGCTGTCATGGAGGACTGGCGCAGCTCCACCGGGGATGTCCAAAAGGCGTCGAAGGAGCTTTCCAGGACCATCAACATGAACGCGGAGGAGATCGCGGAAAATCTCGGGCTGATCGCCGCCTGGGCCAAAGGGGACGAGGAAGCCTTTTACGATCTTCTGGCCGCGCAGGTCGAGGCGCTGGGCCTTGAAGTTTCCCCCGACGGCGTCACCGGCGCCATCAGTCAGATCATCGCTGCGGCAAACGGCGGCTCTTCAGCGGCGCAGGAGCTGGTTTCCGTGCTCGAACAGCTAGGCGCGGTCAAAACCGTTACGGTCAACAGCTACGGCAAGACCATCACCATCCCCACCCTCAAGGGCAGCGGCAGCGGCGGCGGCAGCGCCGGGTCCGGAAAAGAGCGGGGCGGAGGCGGCGGCTCTTCCCGCCAGAAGGCATGGGAGGAGGAGCTTGAGCAGCTGCAGCACCGGGCGGCGCTGGGCGAGGACGTGGCGGATCGCGAGATCGCCGCCCTGGAGCGCATCCTTGAAAAGGAGAAGCTCACCACCCAGGAGCGCAGAAAGCTGGAGGAACAGCTTTACAGCGCAAAACAGGAGCGCCTGCAAAAGGAGCTCGACAGCCGCCTTTCCCTCTACAGCGAAATTGCGGCGCTGGACGAAGCGGAGGTCCGGCAGCGGACGCAGGCCCTGGAGGAGCTCCTCTCCCGGGAGGAGCTGACCGCGCAGGAACGGGCGGATACCGAACGGGAGCTCAACGAGCTGAGGCTGGCCTCGGACGGGGATTACCTTTCGGATTATCTTGAAAACCTCGAGGCGCAATTGAAAAACGACCAGCTCAGCGCCGGACAGCGCAAGCAGGTCTGGGAGGCCTACACCGAGGCCCGCATCGCCCAACTGGCCCGCATCGCCCAGGCGGAAGAGAACGCCCGTTCTGCTGCGGCGGAGGTGGGGAGCCAGCTGGTGTCGGCCCTGCGCTCGAAGTACAGCGAGGCGCGGTCGGCCGCGCTCGACGCCCTGAGCGCCCAAAAGAGCGCCGCGCAGGCGGCGGCGAACGCCCGCATCGAGGCCATTAACGCCGAGCGGGACGCGCAGCTTGCCGCCATCGAGGAGGAAATCTCCGCCCTGGACGCCCTTCTGGCCGCCAAAAAGCGGCAGACGGAGGACGAAAACGATCAGGATGCGCTGGCCCGGATGAAGGCCTCCCTCGCCTACGAAAAGGACGAATACAACCGCCTGCAGCTGGCGCAGCAGATCGCCAGAAAGGAACAGGAGATCGCGGATAAGCTGTGGGAGCGGGACATCTCGGACCAGAAGGCCGCCCTGAAGGCAAAGCAGGAGGCCGTCCGGGAGGAAGCGAACGCCCAGGCGAAGGCGCTTCAAGAGCAGCTTTCCGCCACAGAGGCCTATTACGCGGCGCAGTCTGCCGCGGCGCAGGCCTATTACGACGAAAAGCTGACCAATTACAGCCTGGTCTGCGAGGCCCTGGAGCTGATGAGCGGCGGGCACGAGGAAGAAATGCAGGCGCTTTTGGAGCGCTACAACAAAGAAAACATCACCATCGCCAGCGCCCTGACCCAGGAGCTTTACGACACCTTCCGGGAGAGCTTTGAAGGGATCGTGTCCGAAGCGGAAAGGATGTCCCGGCGGGTGCAGGAGGAGATCGCAAACGCGCTCAGGGCGCAGGAACGCCTCAAAAGCGCCGTCAGCAGCGCCGCTTCCGCCATGACCGGGCAGAGGGCGGCCGGAACCACCACGGTGGTCAACGTGCAGGCGCAAAAGGGCACGGTCAGCGCCTACGAGGTGCTGGTCATGGACGACGCGACCGGCGCGGCGCTGTCGAAAAAAATCGGAAAGGTGGGATCGTGATGCTGCCCAAACGCAGCGTAAGGCTGACGGCAAAAAGCGGCGAAAGCGTCCTGTTCGGCGCGGAAGGCGGCTTTGTTTTCGTGGGCATCTCGGGGCAGGCCATCCCGGCGGCGACGGTCTTCTGCTCGCAGGCGGCCGGACAGCACGGGGGCTATCGGGACGAGGCCCTGCTCGAGCCACGGACGCTGACGCTCAGCGGCTTTGTGGAGGGGGACAGCCGCCGGGCCATGGACGAACGGCTCCGGCAGCTAAACCGGGTGCTGGGCCAGCTCTCCGGCGACCTGACCATCGCCTATCAGAACGCGGCCGGAGCCTATGTGGCCTACGGCACGGCCAGCGCGCCGGTGGAGTACGGCGGCCGGGTCTGCCGCCGGGGCGTCCACCGAACGCCGGTGACGGTGCAGCTTCAGTGCTGCCGGCCGCTCTGGTACGCTCCGGAATGGACGGCGGAGCAGCTTCGCTACAACGCCCGGGGCCTGAAGCTTCCCCTGAAGCTGCCCACGACGCTGGGCGTCGGCGGATACCGCCGCACCATCTATAACGACAGCGCCGCCGGCCTGCCGCTGCAAATCGACATTCTCGGCCCGGCGGCCACGCCGAAGATTACCAATGTTTCCACCCGAAAGCAGCTTGCCCTTACCCGTCCGCTGCTTTCGGGCGAACGGCTGACCATCGACACCGACCCGGAGCACACCTCGGTGGAGTACACCGACCTTTATGGCCGGACGGTCAGCGCCCTTGGGTACGTGGACGCCGAAAGCGATCCGGACAGCTTTGAATTTCTCCGGCTGGCCCCGGGGGAGAACACGCTGGTCTTTGAATCGGGCGACGACCTGCAAAACGCCACGGTGGTGCTCCGCTGGCGGCAGGCGTGGACGGGGGTGTAAGCCATGGCGAAGACCGACCTTTGGGTCTACAGCGGGGAGCTGGAGCCGCTGGGGCTGATCTGCTCTGCGCAAAGCGTGATCTTTCGCCGCTCCTTTTGCGATGTGGGGGAATTTCAACTGACCATGAGCGCCCAAAGAAGCGAGGGAGCCGCCCTGCAGCGGGGGCGGATCGTCCGCGTCGGCGGCCGGGCGGAGCTTGGCGCGGTCATTACCGGACGAAAGCTCTCCGCCGCCCGCGGCGGCATGGAGCTGACCGTTACCGGCGTGCCTCTCAAGGGGCTTTTGTCCAGGCGGGCCGTCGTGCCGCCCACAGCGTCAGAGGACCCGGCCGCCTACGGCTGGGACCGCATCGCCCAAGCGCCGGGGGAAACCCTGCTGCGGCATTACGTGACCCGGCACGCCGTTTCCCCCTCCGACAGCGCCAGGAGGATCCCCTTTCTGGAGCTTGAGAAAGCCCCTTCGGCGCTGCGGGGCGCGTCCGCTCCCTGGCAGGCCCGCTGGACGGCCCTGACCGAGGAGCTGCGGGACATCTGCCAGTGGACGGGGCTGGGCTACAACGTGGATCTGGACGCAAAGAACAGAAAGCTGATTTTCCGCACGCTGCAGGGCCGCGATCTCACCGGCAGGGACGGCGGGCTGACCCGCGTCACCTTTTCGCCGGAGTTTCATAACGTCACGTCGGTCTCCTATGAGGAGGAGGACGGAGCGGGAAACACCGTCTACGCCCTGGGCGCCGGGGAGGACGAGGCGCAGGCGGTGCGCGTCCTTTACACCACCGGCGAAGGGGAAAAATCCCAGACCGGCCACAGCGGCGGCAGCCGCAGCGAAAGGACGCTTTCCGTTGGAAACCTGAGCCTGCCGGACGAGATCGACACGGAAGGGTATCACCGGATCAAAAGCTCTGCCCGAAGGCTCCGGAGCCTGACCGCCTCCCTCCATCCCAACGGCCCCTTTGCCTACCGGAAAGACTGGGATCTTGGGGACGTGGTGACGGTGCGGCTGTTTCTTCCTGCCCTGGGCGAGACGGTTGTGATGCACGCGCCCATCACCCAGGTGACGGAGGTGTATGAGCGGGACGGGATGTCGCCCCGCATCGAGGTGGTCTTTGGGGACGGGCCGGTCTCCCTGGCGCAGGCCATTGACAACAGAGTCAGGAGGATTTAGAGCCTCCGGCGGACGGCGGCCGGAACGGGGCCGCGCCGGAAGCTGGAGCAGAAAGGGGAGTTTTTTCTTTGGCACTGGATCTCAAACAGTATTTTTTCGATTCGATCGAGCCCTCCGGCTCCGATCCCGGCGATGAGCGCATCTACCCGGCGGATGAATTCGTCGGCGGCACGACCCGGGCGCTGGTGACCACCGGCGTTTATAACGGCGCGGATCACTGCCAGATCGTCCCGACCGATATCGCCTACACTGTGGCCATGAAGCCCGGCCAGGCGTGGATCGACGGCTATTACCTCAACGCAAAGCCCGCCTACGGCGACAGCGACGCCCGCCACCTGATGCAGCTAACCGCCCCCACGGGCACGGTGCGCTGCGACCGGATCGTCATCCGGCTCAACCGGGATTTTACCCTGGCGGGCCGCTTTATCCGGCCCATGGTGATTCAGGGCACGGAGGGGAGCAGCACGCCCCCCGCGTTGGTGCGCACGGCGGAGATCTACGACATCTCCCTTGCGACCGTGCTGGTGCGCCAAAATACGGCCATCATTCCGGCGCCGGACATCACGGACACCCGCTTTGACGCCTCTGTCTGCGGCGTGGCGGGCTTTGCGCCCCAGCCCGACCTTTCGGAGCTGATCGCCTATTACAGCAGCAAATGGTCCACAGAATACGCCGCGGCGCTGGAGCAGGCCCTTTCCGGCGTGGCCGGCGTGGACGATATCCCCGGCCTGACGGAGGCCCTGGCGGGAAAGGCGGCAAAGACCGTGACCCTGACCTGCACGCTGCCCGCCTCCGGGTGGAGCAGCGAAGCGCCCTACAGCCAGACGGTGAGCGTTTCGGGGCTGACGGCGTCAAACACCGGTCACGTGCTGGGGACGGCG